>Ga0187827_10000671_pt1 | contig 53151 bp, 55 predicted proteins | sample ETNtaG_39_FD_167969 | JGI IMG/M metagenome (GOLD analysis project Ga0187827, IMG submission 167969) | Marine microbial and viral communities from oxygen minimum zone, Eastern Pacific Ocean - ETNP2014_SV_150_PacBio MetaG (Illumina Assembly) | ecosystem: Environmental > Aquatic > Marine > Hypoxic...
TGCAAACCAAAGTTTGGGGACACAGTTCAAAGCTGGATACTCATACTGTTGAAACTCATATTTATAGATTGAGAAAAAAAATAAGTAATAAATTTAACAATGATGATTTTATTAAAAGTACTAAATTGGGTTACAATATTAAGTGAAAAAACGGAATATAATTGCTAAAGATCTTCTTACAAAAAAATATAAACCAAGAATAGTAAAACCCAAAAAAGGAAAAGGCAGTTTTAAAAGAAAAAAAAAATATACTAAAGTCTAGCCCCAATTTGTTGGATAACCTTAGAAGACATTTTAGTTCCTTTTCCTAAACTTTCTTTTGTAGATAAATTATTTATAACTCCATGTAAAAAACCTGCGGCAAATAAATCCCCAGCACCTGTTAAGTCAACAATTTTTAGATTTTTTTGTACATCGCATTCTACAATTTCATCTTTATTTATAGCTATACTTCCTTTTTCACCTCGAGTTAAAACAATTAGTTTTCCTAAATTTTTTGAAAATGAAATTACTTCATCAAAATTTTTTGCATCAATTAATGATATTATCTCTTGCTCGTTTGCAAATATAATATCTAATTTATTTTTTACCAAATCTAAAAAATGTGATTTATGTCTTTCAACACAAAATAAATCAGATAGTGACATCGCAACCTTATTTGAATTTTGGATTGCTTTATCAAATGCTGATTTTGGATCTCCTTCATCCCACAAATATCCTTCTAAAAAAGTTATTTCAGAATTTTTAACCGCATTTACATTTACATCATTTTCATTAATTTTTCCTGCCGTTCCTAAAAAAGTACACATAGTTCTTTCTGAATCTGGTGTAATCAATATTAAGCAAGTACCAGTCGGCAGCTCTTCTTTTTTCTTTGAATAAAAATATTCTACGTTTTCTTTTTTTAAACCTTCTTCATATTTTATACCTAAGTCATCATCATTTACTTTTCCAATAAATCCAACTTTATCCCCAAGTTGAGATAATCCTACAATTGAATTGGCAACAGATCCTCCCGAAACAGTTTTTTCAATTTTAAGACTGGATAATAATTTTTTAAACTCATTTTCTTCAAAAATTAATTTCATTGTACTCTTAGTTAACTCATTTTCTGTTATGAAACTTTCATCAACTTTACAAATTACATCTACAATTGCATTTCCTATTCCTAAAATTTTCAAATTAAGCTTTCTTTGTTGTGAGTGATTTTTTTCTATTAGGATAACAAGTAGTACAAATTTTACAAGTTAAACCATAACATTCTCTTGCCTTGCAATATTCTCTTCCGTAGTAAATTATTTGAAGATGAAGTTTGTTCCAAGATTTTTTAGGAAATAGTCTTTTTAAATCTTTCTCAGTTTGTACAACATTTTTACCATTACTAAGACCCCATCTTTGTGCTAATCGATGAATATGTGTATCAACAGGAAATGCGGGATATCCAAATCCTTGCGAAATAACTACACTAGCAGTTTTATGACCAACTCCTGGAAGTTTTTCAAGTTCTTCAAAAGTTTTAGGAACCTTTCCGCTGTGTTTTTCAATCAGTTGTTTTGAGAGTAAATAAACACTTTTAGCTTTCATTCTAAAAATACCTATACTTTTGATTAATTTCTCAATTTTCTTCCTACCTAATTTTACAAAGTGTTCTGGTTTGTTATATTTTGGATAAATATTTTTGGTTACATTATTAACATTAACATCAGTTGTTTGAGCGGATAACAAAACAGAAACTAATAGAGTAAACTTATTTCTATGTTTTAAAGGAATTGGTGTTTTTGGATAATATTTATTAAGAATTTTTAATATTGTTTTAGATCTTTGAACTTCATTCATTAAAAACTTAGAACATCTCTCATAGAGTAAAGTCCAGGCTTTTTATTCATTAACCATTTAGCAGCTGTAAATGCTCCTTCAGAATAAAGAGCTCTATCAAACGCTTCATGATTTAGAGTAATAACTTCTTTACCACTTGAAAAAGTTACTTCATGTTCTCCAATAATTTCGCCTTTTCTAATTGAATTAAAGTTTATTTTTTTTCCATAAGGAAAAGATTTTTTGTTTAAATATTTCTTGCCTAATAATTTATAGAAATTTTTATTCTTTCCAACCGCTATACCTTTTCCGAGCATTAAAGCTGTACCTGATGGATAATCTTTTTTATGTTTGTGGTGAATTTCAAAAACTTTACTTAAGTAATTATTTCCAAGAGATTTTGAAGAAATTTCAACTAAATACATTAGTAAGTTTATTCCTAAACTCATATTTCCAGCTTTAAGTATTGGTATTTTTTTAGAGTATTTTTTAATTAAGTTTTCTTCTTTTTTAGTAAATCCTGTTGTTCCTATAACTACTCTTTTTTTTAATTTTGATGCAATTTTTAATACTTCAAATGTACATTTTGGAACCGTAAAATCTATTATAACACTTGTATTTTTAAATGCTTTTTTAGTGTTAAGTTCGGGTCTAATTCCACTAATTTTTTTATTAATAATTCTATTTTCTGTAAGAGCTACTAAATTAAAATTTTTATCTGATTTTACCGATTTAATGAATTGCTGGCCCATTCTTCCCATACATCCAGTAATAGCTAAGTTAATTTTTTTCATTAAAAGATAAGATACAAAACTATCATAACAATTATAACAATTATAGCCCAAATAGATAAATTTTTTAAAAACTGTTTTAATTTTGAATTAGTTCTGAAAAAAGCCGGAAGTACTAATATTAAAACTGCAATTAAGGAAATTGCTGGAACAATTTGGTCCCAATTCATTTAATTATTCCAAAAACTTTTAGCTTTTTGAAAGAATTTTTTAATGCTTGGGTTAGACTTTTCGTTTTCTATTTCTCTAAATTTTTCAAGTAGTTCTTTTTGTTCTTTATTTAACGATACTGGAACTTCGGTGTTTACTTGAACATATAAATCACCAGTTCCACTTCCTCTCATTAGAGGCATTCCTTTACTCTTCAATCTAAACTGCTTACCACTTTGTGTACCTGAAGGAATTTTTATTTTAGCCTTACCACCATCTATAGTTGGAATTTCTATAGATGTTCCTAATGCTGCATCTGCAACTGATATTGGATATTCATAGAAGAGATTTTCATCTGACCTTTTAAAAAGATCATGCGAATAAACATTGATAAATAAATACAAATCTCCGTTACCAGCTCCTCTTGAGCCAGCCTCACCTTTTCCAGCTAATCTAATTCTTGTGCCATCATCAACTCCTTTTGGAATTGTAACTGAAAGCCTCTTTGATGCTTGTTTCTTTCCTTCTCCTCCACAACTTCCACAAGGATTAGTTATCATTTCGCCTGATCCAGAACATTGAGGACACGTTTGTTGTACGGTAAAGAAGCCTTGACTTGATCTCACTTGACCATGTCCACCACACATTGAACAAGATCCAGCTTCATGACCAGGTTTAGACCCTGAGCCACTACAAGTATCGCACTTCTCTGATGTTGAAAATTTTATGTCTTGTTTTTTTCCGTTATAAGCTTCTTCTAAACTTATTGATAAATCATATCTTAAATCAGAACCTCTATTATTTGATCGTCTAGATTTTCTTTCCCCTCCACCAAATCCTTCACCAAAGAAGTCTTCAAAAATATCTGAAAAATGACTTGAGAAATCGAAATTACCAAATCCTCCTCGCCCTCCACCTCCATTTTCAAAGGCGGCGTGACCAAAATTATCGTAATTTTGTTTTCTCTCAGAATTAGATAGAACGTGATAAGCTTCAGATGCTTCTTTAAATTTTTCCTCAGCAGTTTTATCACCTTTATTTTTATCAGGATGATATTTGATTGCTTGTTTTCTATAAGCTGATTTTATTTGATCTGCCGAAGAACCTTTATTTATACCTAAGACGTCATAATAATCTCTTTTTGCCATAACTAATTATAGACAAATAGTTGTTAGCTTAGGCGCTTTTTTCTTTATTCTCGTCTTTTACTTCTTCAAAGTCTGCATCAACAACGTTATCGTCTTTTTTTCCTTCTTCTTTTTTAGCATCTTTTGGCGCATCACCAGGTTTAGCACTTTGTTGTGATTTATAAATTGCTTCACCTAATTTCATTGAAGCTTGGACTAAATCTTGAGTTTTTTTCTTAATTTCTTCTACATCTGTGCCTTTAAGCGCATTTCTAAGAGTTGCCGATGCATCTTCTATAGTTTTTTTATCAGCATCAGTAACTTTGTCACCATGCTCTTTTAGATTTTTTTCAGTTGAATGTAACAAAGTATCTGCTTGGTTTCTAGAATCTACAGATTCTCTTTTCTTTTTATCAGCTTCTTTATTTGATTCTGCATCTTTAACCATTTGACTAATTTCTTCGTCGGTTAGTCCACCTGAGGCTTGGATTTGAATTTTTTGTTCTTTTCCTGTCCCTTTATCTTTTGCCGAAACATTCACAATACCATTGGCATCAATATCAAAAGTTACTTCGATTTGAGGAACACCTCTTTGAGCAGGAGCTATTCCAATTAATTCAAAGTTACCTAAAATCTTGTTGTCAGATGCCATCTCCCTTTCACCTTGGAGAACTCTTATCGATACAGCTGGTTGATTATCCTCAGCAGTTGAAAAAACTTGACTTTTTTTAGTTGGGATAGTTGTGTTTTTTTCTATTAATTTTGTTGAAACTCCACCAAGCGTTTCAATACCTAAAGATAAAGGAGTAACATCTAATAATAAAACATCTTTAACATCTCCTTGAAGTACCCCAGCTTGGATTGCCGCACCCATTGCAACAACTTCATCGGGGTTTACAGATTTGTTTGGTTCTTTACCAAAAAAGTTTTTTACTTCTTCAATAACTTTTGGCATTCTTGTCATGCCGCCGACAAGTATTATTTCATTTATTTCACTTGTGGATAGACCCGCATCTTTAAGAGCTATTTTGCAAGGAGGCAATGTTTTTGCAATTAAATCTTCAACCAAAGCCTCAAGTTTAGCTCTAGTCATTTTTAAATTAATATGTTTTGGACCCGTTTTATCAGCAGTAATAAATGGAAGATTTATTTCTGTTTGAGCAGCAGAAGAAAGTTCTATTTTTGCTTTTTCCGCAGCTTCTTTTAATCTTTGTAAAGCTAATTTGTCCGATTTTAAATCAATACCATTTTCTTTTTTGAATTCAGATAATAAATATTCAACTATTGTATTATCAAAGTCTTCACCACCAAGGAATGTATCTCCATTAGTAGATTTCACTTCGAAAACACCATCGCCCAATTCAAGGATAGATACATCAAACGTACCGCCCCCCAAATCATAAACTGCAATCTTCTTATTTGTTTTTTTATCTAGACCATAAGCTAAAGAAGCAGCCGTTGGTTCATTTATGATTCTCAAAACTTCTAACCCTGCAATTTTTCCAGCATCTTTAGTTGCTTGTCTTTGAGCGTCATTAAAATACGCGGGCACAGTAATAACTGCTTGTTTAACCTCTGAACCTAAGTATTTTTCAGCTGTCTCTTTCATTTTTTGTAAAATAAATGCTGAAATCTGAGAAGGTGAATATTTGTTTCCTTTTGCTTCTATCCATGCGTCACCCTTTTCTGAATTAATAATTTTAAAAGGAGCTGTCTCAATATCTTTTTTAACAGATGGGTCTTCAAAGTTTCTTCCCACCAATCTTTTTACTGCAAAAATTGTATTTTCTGGATTTGTTACAGCTTGTCTTTTTGCTGGTTGCCCAATTAATTTTTCTTCATTGTCTGTAAATGCTACAACTGATGGAGTTGTTCTTGTTCCTTCAGCATTTTCCAAAACTTTTGCTTGTGTACCTTCCATAACGGCTACACAAGAGTTTGTTGTTCCTAAATCTATTCCTATTACTTTGCTCATATTTGTTTACCTCTGCCTCATATAAGTGTTAATTTTGCAACTACAACCATCTGAAATAATTATTTTTCTTCTTGTTTTTCCTTATTTTCCTCGTTTTTTTTATTATTATTGGTTTCTTCTTCTAATTTTTTCTTTGAAACTCCAACCAGAGAAGGTCTCAATAACCTGTCTTTCATCATAAATCCTTTTTGTATTTCTTGAACTATAGTTCCAGGTTCTTTTGTTTCATCTTCAATCTCCATCATTGCTTGATGAAGATTTGGGTCAAGTTTATTGTTAATTGATTTTATAGGTTCAATATTATTTTTTTTAAATATAGATAAAATATCTTTATTAATAACATCAAGATGTTCTGTAACTTTTTTTAAGGTTTCGGTATTTATTAATTTTTCGTCATTTTCCAAAGATAATTTAGATCTTTCAAGATTATCTAATAAATTTAATGATTCTCTAGCAAAAGCAAAGCCACCGTATTCAAAAGCATCCTCTTTCTCTTTTTCAAATCTTCTTCTCTGATTTTCCATTTCAGCAAATGTTCTTGTCAACTTATCTTTAAGGTTATCAATTTCTTCTTCTAAGGAAAGTTCTTTTTCTTCTTCTTTATCTTCTAAATTTTCGTTATTATTTGTAGAATTATTTTCTTTAGTATCTATATCTTTTTTTTCAGAATTATCCTGATTTTCTTCTTTATATTTTGAATCTTCTTTTTCCATTGTTACCTATATGGTAAGTAAATCCTATATTTCTAGATGCTTAAAAAAAAAAATAGAGAGATAATTGTAGGCTCTAATAATAAAGGAAAAATAAAGGAAATCAGAGAATTATTGCCTAAATCTTATAAAATACTTACACCAAATGATTTTAATTTAAGAGGTCCAAAAGAGAATGGCAAATCATTTGTTGAAAATTCATTAATCAAAGCAAAATACTATTCAATAAAATCTGGTAAAATTTGTATTGCGGATGATTCTGGACTAGAAATAGATTATTTAGATAAAGCCCCAGGAATATTTTCTGCTAGATGGGGAGGAAGAAATGGCAATTTTAACATTGCAATCAAAAAAGTTTTTAGAGAATTAAATAAAAAAGATAAAGAATGGAGGGATAAGAAAATAGTAGCCAGATTTGTTTGTGCTTTAACAATTTGTGGTCTTAAAGAAAAACCTATACATTCGTTAGGAATAGTACAAGGATCAATATCAAATAAAAAAAAAGGGAGAAATGGATTTGGTTATGATCCGATTTTTATTCCAAAAAGTAGAACACTAACTTTTGCTCAAATGAAACCTAGTAAGAAATATAAAATTGATCATAGATTTATGGCATTCAAAAAAATTAAAAAATTTTTTTGAATTGATTGTTTTCAACACTATAAAAATTTAATTGATGAGTTATTACATTTTTATTAATTTCAAATATGCCAATTTTCCCTTTAAATTTATTTTTCTTATAAAAAATTTTATTTGAAATCTTGAAGTCATTTTTGTAAATTAAAAAATAAACTAATCCTACTAGATCGTAACTTAAAAAAGATATTTGATTTGCTTTAGATTCGTAAATACCATTATATTCATCAATAAATAAGTCGTAGTTTTCTTTATTTATAGAGGGAAAATAAATGGGATGTAGTGAAGTTTCTTTTAATAAAGATTTATCAAACCATTGATTTAAAGTTAAATATGAAATTCTTTTTGATGATATATCGGTATATAATAATGATGTTGCTACACTTTTTAAACTTTCATCAAAATCTGCGATAATTACAGAATCAAAATTAATTCCTCCAAAAGTGTCTTTCTTTTTTAAATTTTCTATTTTTTTTTCTTTATTTTGAACTAAAGAGTTTTCTAACCTTTTTATTTCATCTTTAAGTCTTTGTTTTCTTTGGGAGTATCTAGTTATTTTTTCAATTTGTGCAGTTAATAAAGTTGGATCTGCGTCATAATAAAATTTATCTTTAAGTTTTATATTGGTTTTATCAATCGCCAAATCAATTTCTTTTTTATAAAATGTTTTTGGAATTAGAAATATACTTCTTTCTAAATTATTTATTTTTTTAAATTTTTTTATTGTGTTTATTTGTGAAATTGCATTCACACCTGCACTGATTACATTTGAAGGGTTTCCATAAATTTTGTTTGTTAGAGATATAAATGTCATATCTTTTAATTCATCAAGATACTTTGTGCTTTCGTTAAATACCGGACCTATAACAATTCTTACCCCTTGATCATATAGCTCTTTAGAAACTCTCAAAGAATTTATGGGGTTTGATTTAGTATCTTTAGGAATTATTTCAATTCTATCGTCGTCAATTTTATTAATTGCCAATCTAACAGATTTAATAATTGAATTACCCAGTTTTGAATGTTTTCCACTTGTTGGCACTATTAGACCAATTTCAATTTTTTCACTTGGAAAACTGTTTTGAAAAAAAATAATTAAACTTAAAGTTGATATAATTATAAATTTAATAAAAGTTTTCATTTCAGATTTAATAATATAATTTCATAATTAATGCATGTTGATGAAAACTTAAATAACTTAAAACCTGGGCTATATTGTGTTGCAACTCCAATAGGAAATCTGGGAGATATAACGCTTAGAGCTTTAGAAATTATAAAAAATTCAGATTTAATTCTGTGTGAAGATACAAGGGTTTCAAAAAAATTGTTAAGTAAATTTAAAATTAGTAAAAAATTAATTTCTAATCATAAATTTAATGAAAAGAAAAATTTAAACTTTATAATAGAACATTTAGAAAATAATAAAATAATATCAATCATATCTGATGCTGGTACACCTGCAATTTCAGATCCAGGTAGAGTTTTAATTAACAAGTGTATAGAAAAAAATATTAATATTTATTCTGTACCAGGCCCTTCAGCTGTTAGTGCCGCTATATCAGTAAGTGGTTTTTCAGATCAGTATTTATTTTGTGGATTTTTACCGGAGAAAAAAACTGAATTAAATAAATTATTTAATTCAATTACAAATATTAATTGTTCAATTGTTTTTTTTATCTCACCAAAAAAAATTAATAAAATTGTTGATCTTATAAAAAAATATTTTTTTAATAGAAATATATTAATTTGTAGAGAAATTACTAAGTTTCATGAAGAATATATAAGAAGTAGAGTAAAAAATTTGTCAGAAATATCTATTTCAACAAAAGGCGAAGCTACTGTTGTTATTTCTGAAGATAGTAATTTAAAAAAAAATTATCTTAAATTGGAAGAATCAGATAAAAAAAAAATTAGCAGATTGATAAAAAAAATGACTATCAAAAATATTGTAAGAGAAATTAATAAAGATAAAAAATTTCCAAAAAAAATAATTTATGATTATTGTTTAAAATTAAAAAATGAAAATTAATAAAATATTATTATTAGTATTATTTATTATAACGAGTTGTGTTGGAACATCTTCAACCGGTGTTTTTGGCACAGGAGTTTCCATTGCAATTGATCCAAGAACAATAGGAACTCAGATTGATGATTCAATAATGCATAAAAATTTAAGTGCAAAATTAATTAACATGAATACCAATTATATATTATCTGTTAAGTCTAAAGTATTAGATGGAAGAATTTTTATTACAGGTAAAGTAGATACTATAGAAGAAAAATTAAAAATTACAAAATTAGGATGGGAAATAAAGGGTGCGAGATCAGTAAAAAACGATCTTCAAATTAAAGAAAAATTTAATTTCCAGCAAACAGCAAAAGATATTTTGATAACTTCACAATTACGAGCGGCTATGATTACTAATAAAAAAATCAAATCGGCTAATTACAATATAGATACATATAAGAAGAAAATATATGTATATGGAATATCTCAGGATGAAGAAGAAAGAGCGGAAGTAATAAATGAAGCAAAACAAATTCTTGACGTTAAAGATGTAATTGCAAGTATTTTATTAATTGAAGATTTAAGAGTTGTTAAAAATTAATTTGGTTTATTGTAATTTATAACCTCAGCAGAGTAAGCGGCTATAGAAGCTAAATTTAATATATCAGAAGCAGAAGATCTTAGAGGAGCGATTTCTATTGCTTGCCCTAATCCGATCAATAATGGTCCTATGACTTTTGCTCCGCCAAGTGTCTTCATTATTTTGTATGAAATTGCCGCACTATGTTGTCCTGGCATAATTAATATGTTTGCATTACCTACTATTTCTGAAAATGGGTATAAATCAGAGTATTCATCGTTTAATGCCACATCTGGTTGCATATCTCCATCAAATTTAAAATCAACTTTTCTTTTTTTTAACATATCAACCGCATCTCTAATGTGTTTTGTTCTACTTGTTAAAGGTTGTCCAAATGTTGAATGAGATAAAAAAGCTACCTTAGGATCAAAACCGAATAATCTTGCAACTCTTGCTGAAGAAATAGCAATTTCGGCCAATTGTTCTGATGAAGGATATTCATGTACACTAGTATCCCCAATAAAAACTGTTTTACCTTTATTTACAATCATATTTAATCCAAACATTATTTCACCTGGCCTAGGTTCGACAACTTTTTTAATTTTTTCTAATGATTGAGCATATCTTCTGCTATTTCCAGTCACCATGGCATCGGCATCACCAGAAGAGACCATGCAAGATCCCCAGATAACTCTGTCATTTCTAACCATTCTATCACAATCTCTTTCAAGCAAGCCTTGTTCTCTATGAAGTTTTTTAAAAAGAAATTTTACATATTTCTCTCTCTTTTTTTTGTCTGTAGAATTTATGATTTGAATATCAAAATTTTCCCCATAACCAATTTCTTTTAATCTTTGTTTAACAACTTTTTCTTTTGCAACAATTATAGGAATTCCCAGTCCACTATTTTTAAAAGCAATTGCAGCTTTTAATGTATTTTCATCTTCTCCATCTGTAAAAATAACTTTTTTTTGATTTTTTTTTATTTGAGAATTTATACCTTGCATTATAGTTACAGAAGGATCTAATCTTTGTTTTAATTGGTCAGAATAAATTTCAAAATTTTCAATTTTTTTTCTTGCAACTCCACTTTTTAAGGCGGCTTTAGCCACAGCAACAGGTATAACACTTATTAATCTAGGATCGAATGTAGATGGAATTATATAATCTTTTCCGTATATGGGTCTATCACCTCCCATAGCAGCAACAACTTCATCCGGAACTCTTTTTTTTGCCAAAGACGCAATAGCATTTGCTGCGGCAATTTTCATTTCTTCATTTATAATTTTTGCCCTTGCATCTAGCGCTCCTCTAAAAATATATGGAAAGCCTATTAAATTATTTACTTGATTTGGATAATCCGATCTACCAGTAGCAATTATTGCATCGCTTCTAACTTCTTCAACTTTTTCAGGAGTTATTTCTGGATCAGGATTAGCACAGGCAAATATAATTGGATTTTTTGCCATTTTTTTAACCATTTCTTTTTTTAAAATACCCGCAGAAGATAAACCTAAAAAAACATCGGCACCTTTTATTGCATCATTTAAAGTTCTATTTTTAGTTTCTATTGCATGATTTAATTTCCATTTACTTAGATCTTTTCTTCCCTTGTGAATAACTCCTTTTCGATCAATCATAGTTAAATTTTTCTGAAGAACTCCAGTTTTTTTAAACAGATTTGCGCAGGCCATAGCTGATGCTCCTGCTCCATTAACTACTACTTTGATTTTTTTAATTTCTTTCTTGGCTATATCAACTGCATTAATTAGTGCCGCACAAGTTATTATGGCAGTACCATGCTGATCATCATGAAATACAGGAATATCTAAAATTTTTTTTAGTTTTTCTTCAATTATAAAACAATCAGGAGCAGCAATGTCTTCTAAATTTATACCACCAAAACTACCAGCAAAATTTTTTATACTATTAATAATTTCATCTGGATCATTTGATTCTATTTCTAGATCAATAGCATCAATATCCGCAAATCTTTTGAATAAAACTGCCTTACCTTCCATTACGGGTTTAGAGGCTAAAGCTCCAAGATTTCCTAGCCCCAGTATGGCAGATCCATTACTTATAACGGCAACCAAGTTTCCTTTTGTGGTATAATCATATGCGAGTTCAGGATTTTTTGAAATTGCTTTTACTGGAACCGCAACTCCCGGAGAATATGCCAAGGCTAAATCTCTTTTTGTTGTCATTGGTTTTGATGAAATAATCTCAATCTTGCCAGGTTTATTACTATTATGAAATTCTAAAGCTTCTTTATCAGAATAATGTTCAATTTTATTTTTCTTCATTTTGTGTAAATAGGTATACAAATAGAGCGAATTTATGACTAGTATGTTTTATGAATCTGATTAAGTCAACAGGCACATTTAGTTTCTTTACTTTAATTAGCAGAATTCTTGGATATTTAAGAGATGTATTGATAGCAATTTATCTTGGTTCTGGTCCAATTGCAGATGCTTTTTTTGTAGCGTTTAGAATACCAAATACATTTAGAAGATTATTTTCAGAAGGAACTTTTAATGCTGCTTTTGTTCCAAGTTACTCATCTGAAATGGTTTTAGGAAAAAATAGATCTCAAAAATTTGCAAACAAAATATTTAACTTACTTTTAGTTAGTTTGCTATTGATTGTTTTAATTATTGAAATATTTATGCCATCTTTTGTTTTTATTATCGCCCCTGGCTTTTCCGATAATTCCGACAAACTTGACCTGACTATTTCTCTTACAAGAATTACCTTCCCATTTTTACTGTTTGTTAGTTTATCTTCTTTTTTTTCAGCTATATTAAACTCACATAATAAATTTGCAGTTGCATCAGCAGCACCGATTATTTTAAATATATTTTTAATTTTAATTTTGTTTCTTCAAAGTTATTTAAATGACCAGCTCGTAATCTATCTTTCCTATGCGGTAACATTTGCAGGTATTTTACAGCTTATTTTCTTACTTTTTTTTATAAGAAAATTTTATTTTCCAATAATTACTTTAAATTTTAAAATTGATAATAAAGTTAAGTTATTTTTTAAAAAACTTTTACCAAGCATATTTTCATCAGGTGTTACACAAATAAATATTTTAGTAGGAACAATTATAGCATCCTTTCAAGCAAGTGCTGTTTCTTATCTTTATTATGCAGATAGAATATATCAGATCAATTTAGCAATAGCTGGTATTGCAATTGGAACTGTACTCTTGCCAAATTTAAGCAAATATATTCAATCAAGAAATAAAAAAAAAATAGATTTTATTCAAAATAAAGCACTAGAATTAAGTTTGTTTTTAAGTTTGCCGGCAACCATAGCACTGCTAATAGCATCTGAAGAGATAACGTCTGCATTATTTGGATATGGTTCATTTGATGATCTGAGTGTAAAAAATTCAGCTAATGCATTATTTTATTTTGCTCTAGGCCTACCCGCGTTTTCGTTTATAAAAATTTTTTCAAGTTTTTTATTTGCTAGGCATAATACAAAGATACCCTTTTACTTTTCAGTTCTTTCGGTGATAACAAATATTATAATTAGTGTTTATTTTTTTAATAAAATAGGATTTATAATTATACCAATAGCAACAACTATATCATCATGGTTTAATGCAATAATGCTTTTAATGTATTTAACTAATAAAAAATATTATTTAATAAATTTAAAATTTATTAAATCATTTTTAAAAATTGTTTTTTCAACAGTTTTAACTTCTTATATTTTTTATAATTTAATAAAATTTTTTAGTGAGAACTTAACCTATAACAGCGAATATAAACTTATAACTATTATTTTATTAGTTATTGTTACATTTTTTATTTATATTTTAATTTCTATACTTACAAAAGCTTTTAAAACTTCAGATATTAAATTAAAGTATTAATACAATGGGAAAAAAAATTTTTTCAGGAGTTCAGCCAACGGGAAACCTTCATTTAGGTAATTATATTGGTGCAATAAAAAATTTTGTTGATCTTCAAAATCAAGAAGGAAATGAGTGTGTTTATTGTGTTGTTGATTTACATGCAATAACAGCTAAACAAGATCCAATAATTCTTAAAAACAACATAAGAGAAACTACCGCTACTTTCTTGGCAAGCGGAATAGATTCTAAAAAAAGTATTATATTTAATCAATCACTGGTGCCAGCTCACTCCGAAGGATCTTGGATCTTAGGATGTATAGCTCGTATGGGTTGGTTAAATAGAATGACTCAATTCAAAGAAAAGGCGGGAAAAGATAAAGAAAAAGCGAGTGTAGGTTTATATATATATCCAGTTTTAATGACGGCTGATATTTTACTATATGATGCAACTCATGTTCCGGTAGGAGAAGATCAAAAACAGCATTTAGAACTATCTAGAGATATTGCACAAAAATTTAATTTAGATTTTAACGCACCAAATTTTCTTAGAGCTCCAGAGCCTCTAATACAAAAGAATTTTTCAAGAATAATGAGTTTAAAAGACGGAACAAATAAAATGAGTAAATCTGATCCATCAGATTTAAGTAGAATAAATTTAACTGATCATAAAGATCAAATTATGAATAAAATAAAAAAAGCAAAAACCGATAATGATCCATTGCCAGATGATGATGAAAATTTAAGTCAAAGGCCTGAAGTTGAAAATCTATTAGGTATATACTCTAGCTTAAGCGGTCAAAGTTTAAAAAATTCAATAAATGAATTTAGTGGAAAAAATTTTTCAGAATTTAAAGAAAAATTGGCTGAACTTGTTGTGGAAAAAATTTCACCAATATCTGTTGAAATTAATAAACTACAAAAAGATACTAGTTATATTGATACAATTCTTAAAGAAGGTGGAAAAAGAGCCAATTCAATTGCTTCAAAAAAAGTTGAAGAAATGAAGAAAATAATTGGTTTTTGATATATTATAACTTATAAAAAAATAAATATAATTCACTTATGTTTGTACAAACTGAAAAAACACCAAATCCAAATTCTTTAAAATTTTTACCAGGGAAAAAAGTTTCGGAAGATGGTCCATATGAGATTTTAAATAAAAATGAAACTAATAATTATTTAATTAGAAATATACTTTCTATAAGCGGTGTAACGGGAATTTTTTTGGGTGAAGACTTTCTATCTGTGAATAAAGAAAAGGATATTGATTGGGAAAATATTAAACATATAGTGATTTCACATATCAATGAATATTATGCCGAAGGCAACGAATCTATAATTAATAATAAAACAAATGCTCTTGATGATAGTAGTTATAATGAAATTGAAAAAAAAATTATTAGTATATTAGAGACAAAAGTACGACCTGCCGTTGCAAGAGATGGTGGAGATATTAAATTTAAAGAATACAAAGATGGTAAGGTAACAGTAGAACTACAAGGCAGTTGTTCAGGTTGTCCATCTTCAACCTTGACGTTAAAACAAGGTGTGCAAAATTTACTTTGCCATTATATTTCTGAGGTTAAGGAAGTTTTAGCAGTATAAAAATATTAAAAAATAATTATAATTTAAATTATTATATCATGGTGAAAAAAATTAGAAATGATGCAATTTTTAAAAAACCTATAACTGAAAAAACTAAAAGATCAAAAAAAGTTTTAAACACATTTACTGAAAAAAATAAAAATGAGTATAAAGAATTTTATATATTTTCATTAGCAAGTATTATTTTAATTTTTTCTTTTTTTTCTTTACCAATTATAGTCAATTATTTTAATGATAATTTTGCTAAAAATAAAACAATTATTAATGTTTCCAAAAAGAATTTTGAATTAACTCTTAATAACAAAAATAATCAAATTAAAAAAATAGATGAAAGTAGTAATTTAGAAAATATTTTTGATGATATTGATATATTTTTATCAGATGAAGAAAATACTAACACAGCACGATTAAGTGCTTCAATAATAGAACAGTTATTTAAAGATACAAACTATAATTTAAAACGAGTTAAAAAAACAAAGTTAGTCAACATTGGCAATACCTTGGACCATCTACCAAAAGAAATGAAAAGTATTGAAAATGTAAAAAAAAGGAAAAATTTATTTATTCAGATTGTTCTACCTTTAATAATTGAAGAAAATACAAAAATTAAATTAGATAGAAAAAAGCTTTTTGTAATATTGAACAAAAGTAATAATTCCAAGTCTGATATTGAATGGCTAAAAAAGAAATTTAAACAATATGGCGTTGTAAAAAATGATTTATCTACATTAAAGATTAGAATGGATGAAATTCCAGTTTCATTAGTTATAGCTCAAGCTGCCAAAGAAACTGGATGGGGCACCTCAAGATTTGCCCAAAAGGGAAATGCATTATTTGGTCAGTGGACCTGGACAGGAAATGGAATTAAACCAGCGGCAGCGGACAGTAACTCAACACATAAAGTTGCAAGTTTTAAAGTTCTAAAAGCTTCGGTAAAAGCTTATCAGAGAAATATAAACACTCATTCGAGCTATAAAAAATTTAGAAAAGAAAGAGCCATTCAAAGAGATAATGATGGAAAATTAAATAGTTTAGAATTAGTAAAATATCTAGATAAGTATGCCGAAACAGGAATTGAATATACCAAAATTTTATCAAAAATTATTAAACAAAATTCTTTAACAGAATTTGATGATGTTAAAATTCTTCCTACTAGTAAAAAACTTAAAAATTTAATTTAATTCTATAGAAAATTGAATACCAAGCCATCTCCAACCTTCTATATCTCTCATGGAACAATTAATTCTACCTCTTCTTTCTTTAAATTTTTCCCTGAAAAATATATTTAATTTATTATTTTCTAATTTTATATTTGTTTTATGCCAACCATCACCTTCATTTGAGTAACAAGATATTAGATCTAAATTCTTTTGTTTATCAAAAAACTCAATATGCATTTCCGGTGGATTATTTACGGAGTCCACAAACCTATCTTCAGGCACAATATTATTATACTGTAAAGGTAAAAATTTAACTAAACGTTCAAATCTACTTAGATTGCCATATTTTTTATTTATTGGAAATCTCGGCAGTTCATATTTATCTTTATTTAAATCAATTACACCCGAATGTTGTCCAAAAGCAAATTTAAAGTTTTTAGCAATATAATTTTTTTGCTCAAGAGAATATTCTCCAAAAGGATAAGAGAAAAATTTAGGATTGTAGCCGATATTTTTATTAAAATAATTTATAGATTTATCTATATCATTTTTAAATTCTTTAAAGTTATAATTAATTAGATATTCATGGGAATGAGAATGGTTTCCTAAAAATACAAATTCTTCCTTTTCAATTTCTTTTATTTGACTCCAAGTCATATATCCAAATTTTCCAATAGCATCAGTAGAAACAAATAATATAAAAGGTATTTTATTTTCTTTTATGTATGGCCATGCGTTCTCATAAAAAGATGCAAATGCATCATCAATTGTAAGTAAAAACTTTTTTTCAGTTTTTGGTTTATTAAATTCTATTTCAAATTTATCTGGATTATAGAATTTAAAATTATTATTATAAATTATATCAATTTGACTTTTAAATATATCCATTTGAATATTTGTCGATGGGTATTTATTTTCATTGAATCTATGATACATTAAAGAGAGTATTCCCTGTTCTTTATGATGGTATTTTTTGTTTACACTTTCGCCATAAGCATTTAAAAAAAATAAATAAAATATGAAAAATTTAATAATTGACGCAACTAAAGAAGAAGTTTTTTTTTCTGTCATCACTGAGTCACAATCATATACTACCACTTATATAAACAGTAGAGAAAATTTTGATAAATTTATATATCTTCTTTTAATTTTTTTAAAAAATTATAAAATAGAACTAAAAGATATTGAAAAAATATTTGTTAATCAAGGACCGGGAAAATTATCAAGTATAAGAACATCTATATCAATAGCAAAAGCAATAGCTCTATCAAAAAATATTAGTTTATTTGGTTTTAATTCAAAAGATTTTGATGGAAAAGATTATAAAAAAATATTGAAATTAGAAAACAAAAACTTACTAAATAAAGATTTGATTAAGCCCCATTATTCGAGTTAAATATAATATGTCTGAAACTATAGAACAAAAATGCACTGCAAAAGGAGTAAAACTAACTGACCAAAGAAAAATTATTGCAAAAATTATGAGCGATTCCCAAGATCATCCTGATGTTGATGAATTATACAAAAGGGCATCAAAAATAGATTCAAAAATTAGTATTGCTACTGTCTACAGGACTGTAAAGCTTTTTGAAGAAGCGGGAATAGTTGCTAAGCACGACTTTAGAGGCGGTAAAGCGAGATATGAAGAACTAAACGAAGGTCATCATGATCATTTAATTGATATAAAAACTGGAGAAATAATAGAATTTGTTGATGAAGAAATTGAAAAGCTACAAAAAAAAGTTGCAGACAAATATGGATACAAATTGGTTGATCATAAACTTGAATTGTATGGCAAAAAAAAAAATAGCTAATGAAAAAAAATTTTTTTATTAAAACATTTGGATGTCAGATGAATGAGTACGATTCAAAACGCATTTATGATTCAATTAGCAAAATCGGTTACCACAAAAGTGATGATCAAAATAATGTTGATTGTTATATATTAAATACTTGCCACATTAGAGACAAGGCAAAAGAAAAAGTATTCCACGAAATTGGTAGAATAAAAAAAATTTATAGAGGAAAAAATAAACCAATAATGGTAATGGCAGGTTGTGTGGCCCAAGCTGAAAATCAAGAAGTATTTAGCAGAGATCCTTATATTGATATTGTTATTGGTCCACAATCGTACCATAAAATGAATGATCTTTTAGAAAACCATATTTCTGAAAAAAAAGTTGAAGAAACAGAATTTGATTCTGTTTCTAAGTTTAAATATTATGATGGAATAGAAAATAAAAATAATAGTGTATCAGCTTATTTAACTATACAAGAAGGTTGTGATAAGTTTTGTCACTTTTGTGTTGTACCTTATACAAGAGGACCTGAATATTCCAGACCATTTAATCAAATTGTTAATGAAGCAGAACAATTAGTTAAAAACGGAGTAAAAGAAATTACTTTGTTAGGACAGAATGTTAATGCTTATTATTTCCAAGAAAATAGTAAAGAATATAGAATTTCAGATTTGATAAATCACCTTGATAAGTTCAATGAAATTAAAAGAATAAGATATACCACTTCTCATCCTAAAGATATGACAGATGATTTAATTGAATGTTATAAAAAAAGTGAAAAACTTATGCCCCTTGTTCATTTACCAATACAAAGTGGCTCAGATAGAATTTTAAAATTAATGAATCGAAAACACAAAGTTGAAGATTATTTAGATGTTTATTTTAAAATAAAAAAATTAAATCCAGATGTAGAGTTTTCAAGTGATTTTATAATAGGTTATCCTGGAGAAACAGAAAAAGATTTTTCAGATACATTGGAATTATTAGAAAAAATTAGATTTATTAATTCTTTTTCATTTATATTTAGTCCTAGACCAGGAACAACGGCAGCCAATTTAGAAATGATTGATAATGAAATAGCAAAAAAAAGATTAATTATAATTCAAGAAAAACTATTTAATAATCAAATAGAATTAAATAAATCTATGGAAGATAAAAAAATTGAAGTATTGGTAGAAAATAAACTTTCTGACCAAAATAAATTATTTGGTAGAAATAAATATTTATCATCTGTAGTATTTAAAGGAAGTGAAAATCATATTGGCAAGCTGGTAGATGTAAAAATTAATAATAGTAATCAAAATACTTTGTTTGGTGAAATTGAAACAAATATGAAAGCAGCTTAATTTGAGCAATATAGCTTACAAAAATTCAAAATCAGAACTAAAATTTGTATATTCCGAAAATAATGCACTTAGTATTATTTTTCAAAACAATGATATTTTAATAGGAATTGTTGGAGAATTTAATAACAATTTAAAAGAATTAGAGAGAATTACCGAAACTAAGATCTATTCAAGAGGAAATTCTATTCTTGTAAAAAGTAATCCTGAAAAAAATGATTTAGTAAAAAATGCCATTCAATTTCTAACTAACCAATTTTTAAACAATGGAACTATTGAAAAAAAAGATATAATTTCTTCAGTAAATAAATTTATGATAGATGAAAAATTGAAAACATCAGAAAATAATATAGAATATATTATTAAGACTCCAAAAAAGTCAGTAATACCAAGATCTGAAAAACAAAAAAACTACGTTAAAGCACTTAAAGAAAGCGAAATAATAATTTCAACTGGACCTGCGGGCACAGGAAAAACATTCTTAGCTGTTGCTGTAGCTCTTACAATGCTTTTGGATAAAAAAATAGAAAAAATTATTTTATCAAGGCCAGCAGTTGAAGCAGGTGAGAGACTAGGATTTTTACCAGGAGACATGAGAGAAAAAGTAGATCCTTACCTTAGACCTTTATATGATTCACTTTATGACTTATTATATTTTGAAAAAATCCAAAAGAAAATTGAAGTAGGCGATATAGAAATAGCACCATTAGCTTTTATGAGAGGAAGAACACTAAAAAATTCTTTTGCAATTCTTGATGAAGCTCAAAATGCAACAGATACGCAAATAAAAATGTTTTTAACAAGAATTGGCGAAAACTCAAAGATTGTAATAAATGGAGACCCTTCACAGATTGATTTACCAAATAAATCTTTATCAGGTCTTAATCGTTCTAAAAATTTACTTGGGCACTTAAAAGAAATTTCTATTGTTGATTTTGATCATAATGATGTTGTTAGACATCCTTTAGTTTCAAAAATTGTTAAAGCATATTCAGACCAAAAGACTGATTAATGATCAAAGCCAATGTAGTTTTGGATCATTATAAGTGGAAGAATAAGATTAAGAATCCAAGTAATTATTTTAAAAAAAAACTTAATAAATTAAACAAAATTAGTTCTTTTAAAAAAAAAAAACATGAGTTTTCTGTTCTTTTGACAAATAATAAAAAAATGAAAAGTTTCAATTTTAAGTTTAGAAAAAAAAACAAACCTACGGATGTATTGTCTTTTCCATTTCACCATATAGAAAAAAAAAGTATATATATTGGGGATATAGCTATTTCATTTGAAATAGTTAATCAAAGGTCAAAAACTTCAAATTTTTTTTTAGAATTCGATAAAATGTGGATACATGGATATTTTCATTTAATTGGATATGATCATAAAAAAATAAAAGATTTTAAAAAGATGACTAAAAAAGAAAATTTAGTATTAAATTATTTTCACAAAGCAATTTGACCTCATTGATACAAAATAAAATTTTAATTTATATTATACCTTTTTTAATTGGTTTATTTACTTCTTATAGCCTTCCACCTTATAGTTTTTTTTTCATAAATTTTATTACATTTCCTTTATTGTTTTATTATCTATTATCCAATTATCAAAAAGGAAAGTGGATATCTTTTAAGATTGGATGGATATATGGTTTTGGATATTTTATTTCTAATTTATATTGGATTTCAAATTCACTTACTTTTGAGGAAATTTTTAAACCTTTAATACCATTTTCATTAATTTTTATTCCTTTGTTTTTGGGATTATTTTATGGCCTCATTACAGTTTGTTGTTCTTTTTTTAAATTAAAAAAAAATTTTTCCTCAATATTAATTTTTTCATTTTTTTTTTCACTAATAGAATATTTAAGAAGTTTTATTTTAGGTGGATTTCCATGGAATTTGATTGCTTATAGTTTTACAGATTATTTACAATTAATTCAAATTCTCTCATTTATTGGGACATATGCTTTTAATCTTTTATGTATCACTTTATTTTTAATACCAGTTATAATTTTTTTTAATTATAAAAAAAAAAAAAAAATATTTTTATTATTTTTTTTTTTTTTATTTTTATCCATTAATTTTTTTTATTTTTTTTTAATTATAAAAAAAAAAAAAAAATATTTTTATTATTCTTTTTTGTTTTACTTTTATCCATTAATTTTTTTTACGGCTCCTTCATTATTAAAAAAAATGAAGAAATTGATAAAACAAAGTTGAATTTTGTAATAAAAATTATTTCTCCAAAAATAGATATTAAAAGATTTTTTCAAAATGAAGAACCCGAAGAAACAATTTTAGATTTGATAAAACTAAGCAAACCTAATAATTTAGAAAATACAGTTTTTATTTTTCCAGAAGGTGTACTTTCTAATATTTATTTACAAGATTTAAAAAATTATAGCTATATCTTTTCAGAAAATTTTTCAGATAAACACAAAATAATTTTAGGTATAAATAGTTATGAAAATTCAAAGATATTCAATTCACTGGTAGTTTTGGACAAAGATGTAAATATCTTAGCAAAATACAATAAAAATAAATTAGTTCCTTTTGGAGAATATTTACCATATGAAAAATTATTAATTAATTTTGGCCTAAAGAAAATTACTCAAGGATACCAATCTTTTTCTTCCGATAATGAAAGAAAAGTAATTAATTTTAATAATATTAGTTTTATTCCTTTGATTTGTTATGAAATAATTTATTCAGGAAATATTAATATAAACAATGAAGATTTTGATTTTATAATTAATATATCGGAAGATGGATGGTTTGGAGATTCTGTTGGTCCACATCAGCATTTTTCTCATTCCATATTTAGATCAATAGAAGAAGGAAAAAATCTAATACGTTCAGCAAACAATGGTATTTCAGCATATATAGACCCAAGCGGAAAAATAATTAGCAAACTCAAATCAACTGATAAGGGATTTTTAGAAATTAATAATTTTAAAAAAACAAAAAAAACTATTTTTAATTCTTATGGAAATAATATTTTCTTTTATTTTTTAATTTTTTACATTAGTTTAATTTTTTTTTTGAAAAAAAGAAGAATAAATGAAGAAAAATTTTTTATTTACAAGTGAGTCAGTTTCAGAGGGACATCCAGATAAAGTTTGTGACAGAATTTCAGACATGGTTGTTGATACTTATTTAGATTCAGAACCTCAATCTAGAGTAGCTTGTGAGACTCTGGCCACAACAAACAAAGTAATATTAGCTGGAGAAGTTAGAGGACCAGAAATTAAAAAAGATGATTTAATTCAAAATGTTAGAGATTGTATAAAGGATATTGGATATGATCAAAAAGGATTTACATGGAAAGAAGCCACAAAAATAGAAAGTCATCTTCATTCTCAATCTGCAGATATAGCAATGGGAGTAGACTCATCGGGAAATAAAGACGAAGGCGCAGGAGATCAAGGAATAATGTTTGGTTATGCGTGTAATGAAACAGATGTTTTAATGCCAGCACCGATTCATTATTCACATAAAATTTTAAAACTTATGGCCGAAGATAGAAAATCAGGAAAATTAAAAAACATTGAGCCAGATTCAAAGAGTCAAATTACAATAGAATATAAAGATGGAAAACCTGCCTCAGTTAAGTCAGTTGTAATATCAACCCAGCACTCTGCTGATGTAAATCAATCTCAAGTTAGAGAATTAGTAAAACCATATATAGAAAGATCCATACCAAAAAATCTTATTAATGGACTTGATGAAAATGAAATTTATATTAATCCCACAGGCAATTTCGTTATCGGTGGTCCAGATGGTGATAGTGGATTAACAGGAAGAAAAATTATTGTAGACACTTACGGAGGTGCGGCACCACATGGAGGAGGAGCTTTTTCTGGAAAAGATCCTACCAAAGTTGATAGGTCAGCCGCATATGTATCAAGATATTTAGCGAAAAATGTTGTGGCCTCAAAAATTGCAGAAAAATGTTTAATTCAGCTTGCTTATGTTATTGGAGTTTCAAAACCTTTATCAATTTATGTAGATCTTTTTGATAACGATGAAGAAAAAAATAAACATGTTGAAAAGTTGATAAATGAAAATTTTGATTTAAGCCCAAGAGGAATTAGAGAGATGTTAGGTTTAAATAAACCAATTTATGAGAAAACAGCTGCTTATGGACACTTTGGTAGAGAACCAGATTCTAATGGATCATTTTCTTGGGAAAAAACAGATAAATCAGACGTTTTCAATCAGTAAATAAAGTTGAATATTTAAAAAAAATACCTATATTCCAGGTACATTGTTGAAATTTCAAAATGGGCTTCGGCCCATTTTTTTTTGGAGAAAGCTAAATGTTAAATAGAAGAGCAGATAAATTAGAATTAATTAGAATTGCTGAAGCGGTAGCGCTAGAAAAGTCTATTGATAAAGAATTAATTATAGATTCCATGGAAAATGGAATAGCAAAAGCCGCCAAATCAAAGTTTGGATCTGAAAATGAAATTAAGGTTCAAATTAATAGAGATAACGGTGATATTGGTATTTTTAGAAAATTATTGATAGTAAAAAATCCTGAAAATATAAATGTAGAGATAAGTCTAGAAGATGCATTAAAGCTTGGTGAAATTAATATAGACAAAAAAATTGGTGACGAAATATTACAACCTTTGCCCTCTTTTGATTTTGGTAGAATTGCAGCACAAACTGCAAAACAAGTAATAACTTTTAATGTTAGAGAAGCCGAAAGAGAAAGACAATATAATGATTTTATAGATAAAAAAGATACAATTTTAAGTGGGATTGTAAAAAGATTAGAATTTGGAAATGTGATTGTTGATCTAGGTCGAACTGAATCAATTATACAAAAAAATGAGTTGATTCCGAGAGAAAATATTAAAGCGGGCGACAGAATTAAAGCTTATTGTTTGGATGTTAGAAGAGAACCTAGGGGGCAACAAATATTTTTATCTAGAGCACATCCAAAGTTTATGGAAAAACTATTTATACAGGAAGTTCCAGAAATTTATGATGGTTTAATTGAAATTAAGTCTTCATCAAGAGATCCTGGAAGTAGAGCAAAAATTTGTGTTAAAGCTATTGACACATCTTTAGATCCAGTAGGTGCTTGTGTTGGAATGAGAGGAAGCAGAGTTCAAGCAGTTGTTAACGAACTTCAAGGAGAGAAAATTGATATAGTTAATTGGTCTGAAGATCCAGCTGTTGTTGTAGCAAATGCGCTGTCGCCAGCAGAAGTTCAAAGAGTAAATGTCCATAACGAAGAAAGAAAATTAGATGTAATTTTATCAGAGGAAAATTTGAGCAAGGCAATCGGAAGAAGAGGGCAAAATGTTAGGTTGGCTACAAAATTATTAAATTATGAAATAAACATTATGACAGACGAAGAAGACTCTGAAAGAAGACAATTAGAATTTAAAGAAAAAACAGATAATTTTGTCAAAAATTTGGAATTGGATGAAACTTTAGGACAATTACTAGTTGCCGAAGGCTTTTCTACAATTGATGATATTAAAGATAGCACTCCTGAGTTATTAGCAAAAATAGAAGGAATTGAAACTGATACAGCTAAAGAATTAATTGATAGAGCCAAAGAGTTTTATAAAAAAGACCAAGAAGAAATTTCAAATAAAATTAAAGATCTTGGTTTGGAAAACGATTTAATCAATCATAAGGGATTAACACCCGGAATGTTAGTGACACTTGGAGAACAAAAAATATTAACACTACATGATTTTGCAGATTTAGCATCAGATGAATTGACAGGCAGTTATGACGCGATTAAAGGAGAAAGAGTTAGAATCAAAGGATGTTTGGAAGATTTTGCTTTATCAAAAAAAGAAGCGGATGATCTAATTATGTCTGCTAGAGATAAAGCTTATCAAGATTGAGAGATGAAAAATGGAAAAGAAAAAATTAAAGTTATCAATTTCTGGAAGTACCAATAAAACTATTAGCAGTATAGAACAAGCCAAAAATCAACCAAAAAATACTGTTGTAATTGAAAAAAAATCCAAAAGATTTTTAGGAAAATCAAATATTTCAAGATCTATTTCAACTAACAATAAATCAAATAACAAATCTTCATTTATACAAAGAAAGCCTAATGATTTTAAACCATTTCCAAATATTAGTTCTGATTTTGAGAAAAGAAAATTAGCCGAACAACGGGCAACAAAAAGAATTAAAGGAGAAGTTTCTACAAAAGATAACAAAGTAAATAAACTTGGAGGCAAAAGAAGAGAGTTAAAATTAACCATATCTAGAGCTTTAAGTGATGATGAAATAGGAACTAAATCTAGAAGCCTGGCATCATTGAAAAGAGCAAAACAAAAAGAAAATAGAAGTTTAAATAAAGACGAAACCAAAGAAATATTACAACCAATTAAAAGAAATATTAATATTCCCGAGCTGATAACTATCAGAGAGCTTGCAAATAGAATGGCAGAACAATCAAGTAATATCATTAAACATTTATTAGGAATGGGTGTAACTGTTACCATTAATCACACAATAGATTCAGATACCGCCGAATATTTGGTTAAGGAATTTGGACATAACCCAATTAAAGAGGAAAAAGCAGAAGAAATAATTGAAAAAATAAAAGAAGTTAAAACTCAAAATTTAAAAAGTAGAGCACCGATTGTAACTGTAATGGGTCATGTTGATCATGGAAAAACTTCTGTATTAGATGTTTTAAGGAAAGCAAATGTAGTCTCAGGAGAGTTTGGGGGAATTACGCAACATATTGGAGCTTATCAAATTAATCATAATTCAAATAAAATTACTTTTATTGACACCCCAGGGCATGCTGCATTTACTGAAATGAGAGCAAGAGGATCTAAGTTAACTGACATAGTAATTTTAGTAGTAGCAGCTGATGATGGTGTTAAACCCCAAACAATTGAATCAATAAAACATGCTAAAGCCGCGGGCGTTCCAATAGTAGTTGCAATAAATAAATGTGATCTTCCAGAGGCAGACCCCCAAAAGATTAAAAATCAATTATTAGAATATGAATTGATTGCAGAAGATCTTTCAGGAGACACTTTGATGGTTGAAATTTCAACTAAAACTAAAAAAAATCTTGAAAAACTTGTTGAGTCAGTTGTACTTCAGGCAGAATTATTAGATTTAAAGACAGATTTCGAAACTGATGCGAAAGGCATAGTATTAGAGTCAAAAATTGATATTGGCAGAGGACCAGTTGCAAATGTTATAATAACTGTAGGCACTTTAAAAAAAGATGATTTTTTTGTTAGTGGACTAAAATGGGGAAAGGTTAGAGCAATTATAAATGATCAGGGAAAAAATATTGATATTGCTGAGCCAGCAACACCAGTTGAAATTATTGGAATAAATGGGGCATCAAAAGCTGGAGACGATTTTATAGTTTTACCAAATGAAAAAGAAGCAAAGAATTTATGTGATGCTAGAATTCAAGAAACAAAAGAAGGCAAAAATCCATTAACATTTGTTACACAAGATTCAGCATTTAAAGATGTTGCATCAGAAGAACTAAATATTATTATCAAATCTGACGTGCATGGATCTTCCGAAGCAATTAAGAGTGCAATTAATCAAATTAAGCATGATGAGGTTAAGCCCAAAATACTTCTTTCTGATATTGGCATGATAACTGAAACAGACGTAACCCTTGCCAAAGCTTCAAATTCATTATTAATTGCGTTTAATGTAAAACCCAGCAAAGAAGCAAAAAAAAGAGCGGAGCAAGAAAAGATTACAATATCCTCATTTAATATAATTTATGAAGTGTTAGATTTTATAAAAAGTAAAATGTCTGGATTATTAACACCGGATGTTGATGAAAAAATTATTGGTACGGCTGAAATTCTTGAAATATTTAAAGTATCCAAAGTAGGAAAAGTTGCTGGCTCAAAAGTTGTTGATGGAGAGATTACCCAAGATTCAAATGCTAGAGTAATTAGAGATGGAGCAATAATATTTAATGGTAAAATTGGATCAATTTTTAGAGAAAAAAACCAAACAAAACAGGTTTCAGCAGGACTTGAATGTGGAATAACTTTAAAAGATTATGGTGACTTTCAAAAAAAAGATATTATTGAAGTTTATAATTCAACTGTAACGGAGAGAACAATTTAAATGACTAGTCTAGGAAAACCAATTACACAAAGACAATTAAGAGTTGGAGAAATGATCAAACAAGCTTTGGGTATGCTTTTTATAAGAGATGAAGCTAAATTAACAAATATTTCTACAAAAGAAATTACAGTTACAGAAGTTAGAATGTCACCAGATTTAAAAACAGCAAAAATATTCGTTATGCCACTTGGTGGAAAAAATGCAGAAGAGATTATTGAAAAATTAAAAGAATTTTCATTTGTGATCAGAAAAGTTTTATCGAAGAAAATAGTAATGAAGTTTTTACCAAAACTTTATTTTGTCAAGGATGATTCCTTTGATTATGCTGAAAAAATTGAAAACTTAATAAAACAAACTAATAAACAAGGATAATAAATGACAAAAAGAGCAAAAGAACTTGCAATACATGACAAAGACACTGGTTCGTCAGAATTTCAGGTGGCTCAATTAACAGATAAAATTGAGAACCTGTCAAAACATATTAAACAGTTTAAGAAAGATAAACACTCATCAGTAGGTTTATTAAGAGCTGTTAATAGAAGAAAGAAGTTGTTGGACTATTTAAAGAAAAATAAATTAGATTCTTACAAAAATGTACTGTCGAAATTGAATTTAAGAAAATAGAGATCAAGATAGATAGAACGAAACGAACGAAACGAAATGGAAATGAAATGTTTAAAGTATATAAGAAAGAAATAGAAGTAGCAGGAAAGAAAATAAGTTTAGAAACAGGTAAAGTAGCAAGACAGGCTGACGGAGCAATCATCGCTTCATGTGGTGAAACAGTTATTTTAGCAACAGTGGTGGGAGCAAAGAAAGTAAATCCAGATATGGATTATTTTCCATTATCAGTGAACTACCAGGAAAAATATTATGCTGGTGGAAAAATACCAGGCGGTTATTTTAAAAGAGAAGCAAGACCAACTGAAAGTGAAACATTAATCTCAAGATTAATTGATAGACCAATCAGACCTTTGTTTCCTGATGAATTTAAAAATGAAGTTCAGTTATTACCAACAGTAATTTCATATGACAAAGAAAACCAACCAGATATTTTAGCAATTACTGCTTCATCAGCAGCGCTAGCTATCTCAGGAATGCCGTTTATGGGCCCCGTAGGTGCATCTAGGGTAGGTTATGTTGATGGCAAGTATATTCTTAATCCATCAAAAGCTGAATTAGAAAATTCAAGTTTAAATTTAGTTGTAGCAGGTACTAAAGATGCTGTTCTTATGGTTGAGTCTGAAGCAAATGGTTTAACAGAAGAAGAAATGTTAAATGCAGTTAAATTTGGACATGAAGGATTTGTTCCAGTAATCGAAATGATCGAGGAACTTGCAAAAGAATGCAGAAAGCCCGAGTGGACTGTTGAGAAAAAAGATTTATCTGAAGTTAAACAAAAACTTGAGGAAACTTTTACAGAAGACTTAAAGAAAGCTTTTGCTACAAGAGATAAGCAAGATAGATCAAATCAAATTTCAGAGATCACTGATAAAGCTAAAAAACTTTATGAAGAAAATGAAAATTATTCTGATCTAGACGTAAATACAGAACTTAAAAATCTTGAAAAATCTATAGTTAGAACAGACATTCTTAAAAATAAAAATAGAATTGATGGTAGAGGTTTATCAGATGTAAGACCCATCTCATGTGAAGTTGGCGTTTTACCAAGAACTCATGGTTCTGCTTTGTTTACTAGAGGAGAAACTCAAGCAATTGTTGTTACTACTTTGGGTACTTCTGACGATGAGCAAAGATTAGAAAGTTTAGACGGACAACAAAGAGAAAGATTTATGCTTCACTATAATTTTCCTCCTTTTTCAGTTGGTGAAACGGGGAGAATTGGAACTGGAAGACGTGAAATTGGACATGGTAAACTAGCATGGAGAGCAATTAACTCTTCACTTCCTTCAAAAGAAAGTTTTCCTTACACTTTTAGAATAGTATCTGAAATAACAGAGTCTAATGGTTCATCTTCAATGGCAACTGTTTGTGGAACTTCATTAGCATTAATGGATGCTGGTGTTCCAATTAAAGAACCAGTTGCAGGTATTGCAATGGGCTTAATTAAAGAAGGTGACGATTTTAGTGTATTATCTGACATTCTAGGAGACGAAGATCATTTAGGTGATATGGACTTTAAAGTTGCTGGAACTAAAGATGGAATTACATCTCTTCAAATGGATATCAAAATTACAGGTATTACATTTGAAATTATGGAACAGGCTTTAAATCAAGCTAAAGATGGAAGAATTCACATCTTAGGAGAAATGAATAAAGCACTAGATAAATCTAGAGCAGAAGTTGGCAAACACACTCCAAAAATAGAAAAAATTACAGTTGATAAAAAAGATATTGCAGCAGTTATTGGTAAAGGTGGCGCAACAATTAGAGAAATTGTTGAAAAATCAGGTGCTAAAGTTGATGTTAATGACGAAGGTGTTGTAACTGTTGCTGCTCCAGATGAAGAGTCTAGAAACATTGCTCTACAATTCATTAAAGACATAACTGCTAAAGCTGAATTGAATAAGATTTATAACGGAAAAGTTATGAAAATTATGGAATTTGGTGCATTTGTGAACTTTTTAGGTAAACAAGACGGCCTTGTTCATATCTCGGAGCTTGCTGACAAAAGAGTTGCTAAAGTAACTGATGTTGTCAAAGAAGGTGATGAGGTAAAAGTAAAAGTCATTGGATTTGATAGAGGTAAAGTTAAATTATCTATCAAACAAGCGGCTGTATAATTAATTCTAGGGGCATCTGGCAACAGAACGCCCCTACCTATTTAAAGTTTAACTAAATTTAACTAAATTTCAGGTAATATTTTTAGGATCTGGCATTCCTACTTTATTATATCCAGCATCTACATAGTGAATTTCACCAGTAACTCCGCCTCCAAGATCACTTAAAAGGTATAGGGCTGAGTTTCCAACATCATGAATATCAACATTTCTCTTCAAAAATGAGTGATCTTCGTTCCATTTATATAGGAATTTTGCATCTCCAATAGCTGATGCCGCTAAGGTTTTTATTGGTCCAGCACTAATTGCGTTTACTCTAATTCCTTTTGCTCCTAAATCTCTTGCAAGATATTTAACACTTGCTTCAAGAGCAGATTTACAAACACCCATTACATTATAATTTGGGATAGCTTTGTTAGACTCGTAAGTTAAAGTTAACATACTTCCACCCTCTTTCATTATTTTAGAAGCTTCTCTTGCAACTTCTGTAAATGAAAAACATGAAATTAACATACTTCTTAAAAAATTTTCTCTCGTTGTATTTAAATATTCTCCAGATAGCTCTGATTTATCTGAAAATGCAACTGCATGAACAACAAAATCAATCTGTCCCCATTTAGCTTTTACATCTTCAAAAAGTTTTATTACTTCTTCTTTATTTTCAACATCACAGCTAAAAGTAATATTTGAATTTAATTTTTCTGCTAAAGGGATAACTCTTTTTTTAAGTGCATCACCAAGATAAGTGAAAGCTAACTCTGCACCTGCTTCTGCAAGTTTTTGAGAAATACCCCAGGCTATAGATCTTTCATTGGCAACGCCCATGATTAATCCTTTTTTACCTTTCATTAAACTCATCAATTATACTTTCTCAAATACTAAAGTTGCATTTGTTCCGCCAAATCCAAAGCTGTTGGACATTATTGCATTAAGAGTTACACCTTTTTCAACTTTAGTTACAATTGGAAATTTTTTAGCTTCGTCATCCATATCAGTAATATTTGCAGATGCAGATATAAAATTATTTTTCATCATAATTAAACTATATATTGCTTCGTGAACCGATGTAGCACCAAGAGAATGACCGGACAAAGATTTTGTAGAACTTATTTTAGGTTTATAATCTGGAAAAGCCTCACCTACTGCCTTTAATTCTGTAATATCGCCTACAGGCGTTGAAGTTCCATGAGTATTAATGTAATCAATCTTGTTTTTTGCTGTACTTAAAGCCATATTCATACATCTTGCAGCACCTTCTCCTGAAGGAGCGACCATATCATATCCATCAGACGTTGCTCCATAACCTGTTATTTCTGCGTATATCTTGGCTCCTCTAGCCTTCGCATGTTCATATTCTTCCATAACCAAAACACCCCCACCTCCTGAAATCACGAATCCATCTCTTGTTTTGTCATAAGGTCTTGAAGCTGTCTCTGGTTTATCATTATATTTTGATGATAGAGCTGTCATGGCGTCAAACATTGCGGTTAGTGCGAAATGAACTTCGTCGCTACCACCTGCAAAAATTATATTTTGTTTTCCTAATTGAATTAACTCCATGGCATTTCCAATACAGTGTCCACTTGTTGCGCATGCAGAACTTATTGTATAATTAACTCCTTTAATTTTAAAAGGAACAGCCAACGTTGCCGATGCTGTACTTGCCATTGTTCTTGGAACCACAAAAGGCCCCATTTTTTTTGGATTTTTTTCTCTTGTTTTGTCTGCTGCAAGTATTACATTTTTTATAGAAGGTCCTCCGGAACCCATAACCATTCCAGTTGTTATATTGCTAACATCTTTTTCTTCTAATCCTGAATCTTTTACAGCTTCATTCATTGCCACATAGTTATATGCTGAGCCATCACCCATAAATCTTATTATTTTTCTATCGATGTGATCTTCTAATTTGATATTCGGCAATCCATGGACATGACTTTTTAAATTATATTCTTTATATTTTTCAGAAAATGAAATTCCTGATTTTGAATTTATTAAAGATTGATAAACTTCTTCTTGATTGTTACCTAAACAAGAAACTACACCTATTCCTGTAATTACTACTCTTCTCATTATTTAAATAATCCCACCTTTAAGTTTTCTGCTGAATAAATTTTTTTGCCATCAGCTAATAGAACACCATTTGCAAGACCAACAGTAGTTTCACCTTTTGCTAATATTCTTTTCATATTAATTTCATACGTAGCCATTTTGACATTTTTTAGAACCTCACCAGTAAATTTCACTGTACTTACACCAAGAGCTCTTCCTCTACCTGGGTTTCCTAGCCATCCTAAGAAAAACCCAACCAACTGCCACATTGCATCTAAGCCTAAACATCCAGGCATTACTGGATCTTCTTTAAAATGGCAGTCAAAAAACCACAAATTATCTTTAATATCAAGTTCTGCTTTCATTGAGCCTTTGTTAAAAGTACCTTTATTTTCAGTTATTTCTGTTATTCTATCGAACATTAGCATTGGTGGATAAGGTAATTTTGCATTACCAGGACCAAACAGCTCACCATTTGCACAACTTATCAATTCATCGTAATTAAATGATCCTTTTTTCATAAAATTTTATCCTTATTACTTGATTTAACAACATTATAATATAGAAATTGTTTAGAATAATTATAAAATGCAATGCCTTCTAGCATAGAATACATAGAAAAACTAAGAAAATCAAACTTAAGACCAACCAAACAAAGGATTAAAATTTGCGAAGTCTTATTTAATGCAGATAAGACTTTTCATTTTACAATTAGCGATTTAGCTAAAATGATAGAAGTAAACGCTAATCAAAAAATTTCTTTAGCAACAGTTTATAACACCATTCACGCATTTGAAAAAAAAGGATATCTTAAAGAAATAGCAATTAATTCAAGTCAAACTTATTTTGACACAAACACATCAAATCACCATCACTTTTTTGACGAAAAAGAAAAAGAACTAATCGATTTAGAAAATGATGGTTTGGATCCAATCAATATAAAAAAAAATATCCCAGGAAAAATAATCAAATCAGTTGAAGTTCTTGTAAAAGTTGATGTTGATAAATAATTTATAACTATTCTAAACTGTTGACATACAATTTAGAATCATTATTAACTATTTATAAATGAATATTCCAGAAGTAAAATTTAGAACTAGAATAGGTGATAATCAGAGTATAGGTGGAGGATGTTCTATTGGTGGAGAATGGAAAGATGTTTCTACAAACGAATTATTTAATAAAAAAAAAACTGTCCTATTTTCATTACCCGGAGCTTATACGCCCACTTGCTCATCTCAACAATTACCGGGATATGAAGATAAATATGAGGATTTAAGAAAATATGTAGATGAGGTTTACTGTTTGTCAGTAAACGATTCATTTGTAATGAATGCTTGGTTTAGGGATCAAAACATAAAAAAAGTTAAACCAATAGGAGATGGAGAAGGTCAATTTACAAAAGGAATGGGTATGTTGGTTAATAAACCAAAACAAGGATTTGGTATGAGATCATGGAGATATTCTGCATTCATAGATAGTGGCAAAGTTGTTAAAATGTTTGTAGAAGATGGAAAAAATAATGAAAGTAATGACGAAGATCCATTTAAAGTAAGTGATGTTAATACTATGTTAAATTATTTGAAAAAATAAATTTAAATAATTCTAAGATCTCTAATAAAATTTATTCAGCATTTCCCCAAATATTATTATTATCTACCCATCCTGAAAATTGATCTGTATTTACATTACACCAATTTTTTTCGCATTTTTTTATTAACAAAAGTCTTCCACTATCTAATTTAGCCAAAGGTTTTGAGTATTTAGTTGGTTTTTTAAAAAGAATTTTAGTTGATATCGTTATCAAAGATTTTGATTTTCTTAATTGAGATATGTGTATCCAGCCACTATTTTTTTTATGATCAATAATTCTTCTAAAATTTTCTTTTTTATCAATTAATTTTACAGGCAGATTAATTTTTCTGTAAATATATTTAATAGGATAGTCAAAGCTAGGCCCATATCTTACATTTACTTTATTATTTTTGAGCATTAGGAAATTTTTTTTTCCTTCAGAATATGAATTAAAAATAAAAAAAAATAAACAGAAAAAAAAAATTATGAATTTGAACATGTGCAACTTTTTCTTTTTTTAAATAATACTTTTCTAAAGTTTAAGTTTAGAAAGTCTAAAATTAAAATATTTGATTCCAAACTCCTACCAATATTTAATATTTTTTTTAAGACCTCATTTCCTTGTATTGCCCCTACAATATTTGCCGTAGTTCCCAATATTCCTTCAGATTCACAATTTAGTATTTCATCAGATGGTTCTGATTGATAAAAACACTTTAAACACGAGCTTTTTTTTGAATTAAAATCAAACGTAAAAACGTGGCCATCAAATTTACTAATTGCTCCTACGATTAATTTTTTTTTAAATTTTAAAGAAAATTTATTTAATAAGAATTTTGTTTGAAAATTGTCGCTACCATCAACTATAATATCATATTCATTTATAATATTATTTAAATTTTTTTCATTTGCTTTTTTATTATAAATATTAATTTTGACTTCTTTATTGATTAAATTTAATTTTTTTTTAACCACATCTACTTTATATTTACCAACATCTTTTTTTGTATAAAGAGTTTGTCTATGAATATTAGATAAACTTACTTTATCATAATCTATAACGCCTATTTTACCTACGCCCGATCTTGTTAATAAATCCGCCACCGGACAACCAAGTCCGCCCGCACCAACTATTAATACTTTAGAATTAAGAATTTTTTTTTGACCAATTGTGCCAATATTTTTTAATATTATTTGTCTTGAATATCTTATTAAAGAATTTTTATTCAGGTTTTTTTTCATTTACCAGTTGATCCAAAACCTCCAGATCCTCTCAAAGTTTTTGGTAAATCTTCAACTTCTTCAAATTCAGCTTTTATTATTGGCATTAATATCATTTGAGCAACTCTATCATTATTATTTATAATGAATTCTTTTTTACCATGATTAAATAAAATAATTTTTATTTCTCCTCTGTAATCACTATCAATTGTTCCGGGAGTATTTAGTACACTCATGCTGGATTTAGCCGCAAGACCCGATCTTGGCCTAATTTGGACTTCTGTATCTTCTGGAATTGCAATTGATATACCAGTAGGAATCAATGCAGACTCTTGTGGTTTAATATTAATTGGGCTTTCTATAAATGCCATTAAATCCATACCAGAAGATCCATCAGTTTTATATTTTGGCAGTTGAACTTTTGAATAAAGTTTTTTAATTAAAACTTTGACCATTAAATTAGTTCAATTTTTCTATTACTCTATTAACAAGTTCTAAAGCAACTAATGATTTGCTCATTTTCTTGAGATTTTCATTTTTTTTATCTTTATAAAAAATTGAAACTTGGTTTTCATCTGAATCAAATCCAATTGAATTATCAGATACATCATTTGCTACGATCCAATCACAGTTCTTTTCTTCTAATTTTTTTATTGAGTTTTTAACTAAGTTGTTTGTTTCTGCGGCAAAACCAATAGTTAATTTAGGTCTTAAAGAATTATGCTTGGAAACATTAGCAAGAATATCAATGTTTTTTTCTAAAGATAAATTGAGATTTTCTTTCTTTTTTATTTTTTTGTTTTCATAATTCAAAATTTTGTAGTCAGCTACAGCCGCAGTAAATACAGCAACATCTGCTGGCAAATTTTTTATAGTTATATCAAACATTTCTTGGGCCGTATCAACTTTAATAAAATTTAATCCAGATATTGGATCTAAATTAGTTTGGCCAGAAATAAGAGTTGTTTCAAAACCGTTATCTCTAAATGATTTAGCAATTTCGTATCCCTGTTTTCCGCTAGATTTATTAGTTATGAATCTAACAGGATCTATGTATTCTCGAGTTGGCCCAGCTGTTACTAAAGCTTTAAATTTATTATTTTTTTCCTTGTTATTAAAATATATTTCAATTTGTTTTATAATTTCATTTGGTTCGGTCATTTTTCCTTTACCAAATTCACCACATGCCATATCCCCTATTTCTGGACCGATTATTGTGTATCCATAATTTTTTAATTTATTAATATTTTCTTTAGTTGATGGGTGTTCCCACATTCTTACATTCATTGCTGGTGCTAAATATATTTCTTTATCTGATGCCAATATTACAGTTGAAGCAAGATCATCAGATGAACCTGAGCTTAATTTTGAAATAGTGTTTGCAGTTATAGGCGCTACTAAAATTAGATCGGCCCATCTTGATAAAGAAATATGATCCATTTCAGATTCATTTTCAACACTGAAAATATCGTCATAAACTTTTTCTTGCGAAAGAGATGATATAGATAGAGGTGTTACAAATTCTTTAGCACTTTTTGTTAATATCGTTTTTACTTGTGCATTACTCTTCTTTAAACCTCTAATAATCTCTAAACTCTTGTATGCAGATATACCCCCACATATAATCAGTAGAATTTTCTTGTTTGATAAATCAATCACCGTGCGAATTAAAATACTAATAAACTTGCAATTACAAGCAATAATATACCAATAATAGTTTGATTTCTAAACGTAATCATTTCTGATTTTTTAAGATTTAGTTCATTAAAGGAATTTGAATTTTGTGGAATTTGACCGCTAGCCAAAAAAGTTAGAGCATGATTAGCTTTATCCATTACTTCAGGCAAATTGGGAAGTTTTTTTATAACATCAACAGAGTCTTTCAATGTTTCATTAATTGTATTAATAGGATCTTTAGTTTCGCTTAACCATTTTTCTAATACAGGTTTTGAAGTTTTCCAAATATTAGTTTCAGGATTTAATTTTCTTGCAACTCCTTCTACAACAACCATGGTTTTTTGTAACATCAGTAATTGAGGTTGAGTTTGCATATTAAATTTTTCTGTAACATCAAATAGCTGCTTAAGTAACTTCCCTCCCGAAATATCTTTAACTGATTGACCAAAAATTGGTTCTCCAATGGATCTTAGTGCTTGAGCCAAATCACTAACAGGAACTTCTTTTGGAACTAAACCTGCAGATAAATGAACTTCAGCTACTTTGTTATAGTCTCTTTGAATAAATCCAAATAAGATTTCAGCTAAAAATCTTTGACTTAATTTATCCAACCTTCCCATAATTCCAAAATCTATAGGAATAATTTGACCACTATTATTAATAAAAATGTTACCTTGATGCATATCGGCATGGAAAAATCCATCTCTTATAGCGTGCCTTAAAAAATGTTGAATTATATCTGAGGCTATTTTTTTTGTATCAATATTTCTTTTTAATAGCTCTTCAGTTTCTCGGATAGAAATTCCATCAACCCAATCAAGTGTCATCACGTTTTCACTAGTAAAATTCCAGTAAATTTTTGGAACTTTAAATCCTGCATCATTCTTTGTATTTTCAGAATATTCATTTGCCGCTGCTGCTTCAAATCTTAAATCCATTTCAAGATTGGTAATTTCTTTTAATAAAAAAACAACTTCAACTAATTTTAGTCTTTTTGTTTTTTGTATAGAAGACTCAACAAAAAAAGCTAAAAGCATAAGTGCATCAATTTCTTCGTTAAATTTTTTTTTAATATTTGGTCTTAATATTTTTATTGCCACGTCTTTTATTGTTCCATTGTCATTAATTTGGGCTTTGTGAACTTGAGCTATTGATGCGGCAGCGGCTGGCTCACTTAAATTAATAATTGAATTATACATTTCATTTCCCAATTCTTTTTTAATCATTTCTTTTGCTTCAGATAATGAAAAGGGTGGCAGTTTATCTTGAAGAGTCTCTAATTGTTTAGATAATTTTTCTCCAATAATGTCAGGTCTTGTAGCTAAAAATTGTCCAAGCTTAATAAAAGTGGTACCCATTGACTGTAAAGAATTGGAAAGTTTTTTTTCTTCACTTTGAGTTTGACCAACCTCACTATTGTTTGAAAAAGAGAAACCAATTATTTTATAAAGTATTTTAATTATCAATGGAGGTTCATTAAATTTTGTAACTATCGCCAGAGCATCAGATTTTGCCAATTTTCTTCCTAATTTAAATAATATAAATAGCCTTTTAATCATTATATTTTCCAGCCAGAATGAATAGCGACTATACCTCCAGACAAATTTCTATAACTACAATTTTGAAAATTATTCCGCTTCATTAGGTCAATAAGCTCATCTTGATTTATAAATTCATCTATGCTTTTTGTAAGATATTCATATGGTTCTTTTTCTCCAACTATAGCTTTCCCAATAAGTGGAATTAATTTTGAATAGTATTTATAAAAAAATTCTAAATTTGAGTTTTGTATTTTAGAAAACTCTAAACATAAATATCTACCACCAGGCTTTAGTACTCTGTAAGCTTCAGATAAAGATTTATTTAAACTATTAGTATTTCTTAACCCAAAACTAATAGTGTAATAATCACATGAATTTTCTTTCAAAGATAGTTTTTCAGCTGAATTAACCATCCATTTAATACTTTTATACTTTTTAAGCTTATTTCTACCTTTTTCGATCATACTTCTATTAGGATCTATGCAAAATATTTCATTATCTTTATTTGTAAAATCTAAATATAATTTACCGATATCACCTGTTCCGCACGCAACATCTGCAAGTATTTTATTGGAAGAGGGATTCATCCAATTTAAAAGATTTTTTTTCCAAATTCTATGAATGCCTAAAGACATAAAATCATTCATAAGATCATATTTATCATAGACCTTATTGAATACATTTTCTACTAGCCCTTCTTTATTTTGAAGATATTGTTGCATAAAAATAATTATTTAAGATTAATATAGTACTAAATGCCAGAATTGCCAGAAGTAGAAATAGTTAGACGGTCTTTAGAAAAAAAAATCAAAGATAAGGTTATTAAAAAAGTACTAGTAAGAAATAGAAATTTACGGTTTAAGATTCATTCAAAATTCGAGAGACATTTATATAAAAAGAAAATTAAAAAAGTTGATAGATTTTCCAAATATTTAATATTGATATTTGAGGATATGGCCGGTTTTATAATCCATCTTGGAATGTCAGGCACAATACATTTACGTGATATAAATAAAAAAAATATTTTTACAAATACAAGTTTTTATTATTCACCAATATTGCCAAATAAACATAATCATGTTGAAATTCAATTTGATAAAATAATATTTATTTATAATGATACAAGAAGATTTGGATATTTTTCAACTTTTAATAATAAAATTGAATTAAAAAGAAAATTTAGTAATTTTGGACCAGAACCGTTTTCTAACTTATTTAATATTGAGTACATTACTAAATATTTAAAAAAAAAAGAAAAAAATATTAAAAATTTTTTGTTAGATCAGAAATTTGTTTCAGGAATAGGAAATATATACGCAAGTGAAATATTATATATTTCTAAAATTAACCCTATTAGAAAGGCAAAAAACTTGACAAAAGATGAGTGTAAAAAAATATTATTATATTCAAAATTAGTTTTAAAAAAAGCCATACAGAAAGGAGGATCAAGCATTAGAGATTTTCAAAATATAAATGGAAAAATGGGTTCGTTTCAAAAAGATTTTAAAGTTTATCAAAGGGAAAACTTAAATTGTTTAAAACCCAAATGTAAGGGTGTTATTAAAAAAAAAATTATATCAAATAGATCTAGTTTTTTTTGCAGTTTTTGCCAAAAATAAACAATTATTCTATTGACCACTATAAAATCTCAATATATACAATCGCGCTTATGGCAAACACAAAATCAGCAATCAAACGAGTTCGAAAAATTTCAAGACAAACTGAAGTAAACAAATCTAGGAAAAGTAAATTTAGATCATCATTAAAGAAAATGAATGCTCTTATAGATAAAAAAGATAAAAAAGAAGCTTTAGCCTATCTACCAAAATTAAATTCCGAGTTGATGAAAATTGCTAAAACTGGTGTAATTAAGAAACAAAATGCCTCTAGAAATGTTTCACGAATAACTAGAAAAATTAATTCTCTTTAAACAACTCAAAGTAGTTAAATAATAAATATATTTTTTTTATTAATATTTTAATTGATAAAATTACAACTACTAAGATTGTTAAGACTTGCAATAACAACATCTAAATCTTTTTTTTTTTGTAGCACAACATATAGAAAAATTTTTTATATAGTAAATATAATTTTACTAATATTTTTCTACTCAGGATTTAAAAAAAAATTCAATTAATAATTTATACAATCGTAAATTTTATTTATTTTTATTTTTACAAATAAACTTATTGAAATAAATAACTATAAGTTTTAAGTGAAGTTCCTTCATGAAAAATAATTTACAAAATTCCAGTATTTCAATCGAAAAAAAAATTGATTGGAAGGCAGTACAATCCACCATGAAAGAAAAGCTTGGACAAGATATTTTTGAAAGTTGGTTAAAAAAAATTGAATTAATTGAAGAGTTCAATAATTATGTTTTGATATCGGTTTCAACAAGATTTATAAGAGATTGGATAACATCCAGATATTTAGATCAAATATTACAAATCATTAAAGAATATAGAAAAAATATAATAAGAATAGAATTTGTTATAGAGGATAAAAATAATAAACAATCTAAAAGTTTTAAAAATGATTTAGAAAAAAACAATGAAAATTTCATTAAAGACAATGTATCGTTTATTAAAGACTCTTTTCTTCAATATAATAGAATTGATCCAAATAAAAATTTTGATAATTTTATAACCGGTCCTAGCAACAAATTAGCTTTTGAGGCGTCAAAGAAAGTTTCCCAAGATGTTTCACATTACAATCCTCTTTATCTTTACGGAGGCGTTGGTATGGGGAAAACACATTTATTGAATTCTATAGGTTTAAGTTTAAAGGAAAAAAATAAAGTATTGTTTATTTCAGCGGAAAGATTCATGTATCAATTTGTTAAATCAATTAAATCAAATGAAATGGTTAAATTTAAGGAATACTTTAGGAATACTGATATTTTATTAATTGATGATATTCAATTTATGAATGGTAAAGAAGCTATGCAGGAAGAATTTTTTCACACTTTTAATGCTTTAATAGAAAAAGGTTCTCAGATAATAGTTTCGGCAGACAGACCTCCAAATAAATTAACTAGGATACAGGAGAGAATTAAATCTAGATTTTCTGGAGGTTTAGTTGTTGATATTCAGAATCCCGATTATGAATTAAGATATAAAATTATTAAATCTAAAACTGATGAGCTTGAATTATTTTACTCAAACCAGATAAATATAAATAAAGAAATACAAGAGTTCATTAGCAATGAAATTAGAACAAGCATTAGAGAATTAGTGGGAGCACTAAATCGAATTGTCTCATTCTCAAGAATCTATAATAAAGTTCCAAGTTTATCCGAAGTTAGGGTAATATTGAAAGATTTACTAAATTTTTCAGAAAATAAAGTTACGATTGACTTTATACAAACCGTTGTATGTAAATTTTTTAAGATTAGTAAGAATGAAATGCTATCACCAAGACGTTCAAGATATCTTGTTAGGCCGAGACAAGCAGCTATATATTTGTCGAAGATGCTAACTTCTAAATCATTACCCGAAATAGGTAGGGCTTTTTCAAATAGAGATCATACCACGGTCATTCATTCGGTTAAGATAATTGATAAGTTAAGAAAAGAAGATAATGAGTTAAATATTAATATTGATAGTTTAAAAAACAAGATTTTATATAATCAGGAAAATGAAATTTAGCATAAACCAACAGGATCTTCAAAAATCTTTGAGTTACTGTCAAGGAGTTATTGAGAAAAGAAGCACACTTCCAATTCTTTCAAATGTTTTATTAGATGTTAGTAATGGAAAATTAACAATTACAGCAACAGATTTAGACTTAATTTTTATTCACCAAATATCAAATATTGAAATATTAGAAGAAGGAAGGACAACAACTTCCTCATCAATAATGCATGATATTGTAAGAAAGTTTTCTTCGGGGAAAAAAATAAGTTTTTCAAATCCAAGCGAGAATAAGCTACATTTGGAATCCGAAAAATCTCTTTTTAATTTGAATTGTATAAATGCATCGGAGTTTCCTTTAACTGATGAGAATTTTAATGAAAATGAATTCATAATTAAATCTAAAGAATTACTAAAATTATTAAATAAATGTAAATTTTCAGTTTCAAATGATGAAACAAGGCATTATCTGAGTGGAATTTTTTTTCATCAAACACAAATAGAAGATAAAATATTCTTAACAGCAGCAGCTACAGACAGTCATAGAATGTCAATTTCAAAAATAAGATTAAAAAATAAAATTGAATTTGAACCAGTAATTCTTCCTAAAAAAACAATATTTCAATTATGTTCTATCCTTGAGGATTTTGATGGTGATATAAAAATTTCAAATATTAAATCAAAAATAAAGTTTGAGATAAATGATAGCATATTAATATCTAAATTAATTGATGGAAAATTTCCAAATTACGTTCAAGTTATACCAAAAGAAAATCAAAAAAAACTAGAAATAGACTTAAAATTATTCTTAAACTCGGTTGATAGAGTTGCCTCTGTTTCTTTGGATAAAAAAGATGGAGTAAAATTTAGTCTTTCAAAAGATACACTTGACTTGTCGGTAAACAATACAAATAGTGGCGAAGGAAAAGAGAGTTTGATTGTAAAATTTGATCATGAATTAGATATTAGTTTTAATTCTAGATATTTAATTGATGTTGCGTCAGAGTTAGATGGTGAAAAAATTGAAATTTATTTAAAAGATACCGGATTACCTGCTTTGATAAAAGATCCTTCAGATTTTGATAGCATTTATGTAATTATGCCGATGAAAGACTAATCAATTATATCTAATTCAGCGTATATATTTTTTTCTATTGTATTTTTAAAATTACTTGAATCCATTCCTGGATCAAAAGGTTTTAAAATTGAAATAGTTATAGATTTATTTAATTTTAAATTATTTTTTTTTGGCCATACTCGACCTGAATTAATTGCTACAGGCTGACATTTAATACCTATTTCTTTATAAATTCTACCAATGCCTTTTTTAAATGGTATTCTATCGTCTGGAAGAACCCTAGTTGCTTGAGGAAAAATTAAAATTGGCCTATTTGAATTCTGGACTGAATTTTTTATTTTTTCAATCAAACCCAAATTATCCTTAGTAATTTTGTTTCTATTTACTGATATAGATCCTATTTTTTTTAAATACCAACCAAAAATAGGTATTTGTAGAAGCTCATTCTTCAGGATAAATATTGGAGAATTAAAAATTGTTTGCAAATAAAAAGTCTCAAATATTGATTGATGTGATGATGCAATGAAAAACTTTTCATTTTTTATAATATTTTCTTTTCCTTTAATAATAATTTTTGTTGAAAGAAATATTTTTAAACAAATTCCAGACCAATAACCCATAAGCTTACCACCAAATAATACAATTTTAGATGGCATTAACAGTGCTGGTAAGAACAATATTGAAATAGAAATAATTCCTAGAAAGAAAAAAAATAAAAATAAAAATTTTCTTATCATTTTAATCAAAAGCTAAATAAAGTCTTTTAATTTTTGTCTCTTTTTAGCAATAATTATTCTTGATCCTTTTACTAATATTTCGGCTGGTTTTGATCTAAGGTTGTAATTTGAACTTAATGAAGATCCGTAAGCTCCGACATCGCAAATAATTATTAAGTCTTTTTCTTTTAATTTTTGAAAATTCTTAATTGATAAAAATTTATCAGTACTTTCACATATAGGACCAACAAATTCATAAGTTGTATTTGAATATTTCTTTGTTTTATTTGCAGGTATAATTCTATGTTTTGCTCCATATAATGCAGGACGCATTAAGTCATTCATTCCAGCATCTAATATTATAAAATTTTTTGATTGATTTCCCTTAATATAAATTATTTTTGAAATTAAAATTCCAGTATTTCCCACAATTGATCTGCCAGGTTCAAAAATTATTTTACTATTATATTTTCCTAAAAACTTGATGATAGATTTTTGATAATTATTATAATTAAATATCTTTCTATCTTTTCCATATGAAATTCCCATTCCTCCACCTAAATCAATATAACTAAATTCAAATTTAATTTTTGAAATTATTCTATCTATAACTTTAAGCATTCTTTCATAAGGTTTATTTTCAATAATTTGACTTCCAATATGAACACTTAAACATTTTAAATTAATATATTTTGATTTTTTTAGATAATTTACTAATTCAATAAAAGTTTTTTCATTTACACCGAATTTATCTCCTTTTTTACCAGTTGAAATTTTATTTAAAGTTTTTGCATCAGTGTTTGGATTAAGTCTTATTCCAATATCAACAATTTTTTTTTTAGATTTTGCAATTTTTTCTATTTCTATTACTTCACTTTTTGACTCAGAATTTATTAGTAGTATTTTTTTATCAACCGCACACTTTAGTTCAGAATAAGTTTTACCTACTCCAGAAAATACAATTTTTTTTGGATTTATGCCGGCCTTAATAGCTTGCATTAATTCACCTTTGGAAACAACGTCTGCGCCTAATCCAAATTTTTTTACTTCTTTGATTATATTTAAATTAGAATTTGATTTAATAGCAAAACATATTAATGGATTTAATTTACTAAAATGAAATTTAAAATTTTTTATATTTTTTTTTAATTTTTCATAAGAATAGCAGTAAAGAGGTGTGCCATACTTTTTTGCTATTTTTTGTGAATTAACTTTTTCTACAAAAAAATTATTTTTAATATATTTCATTACACTTTATGCATAATGATTTGATATTGGTTAGCTTGATATTCTGGATCTCCTTTTCTTCCACAAGAAAATAAAATAACAAAACAAACCATTATTAAAATTATTTTTTTCATCGTTATAGATCTTTTTTATAACTTCTTATCATTTTCTTAATATTCACAAAAGAAGTTCCTCCAAATGAAGTTTTTGAGTTTATTGAATATTTTAGGTCAAAAACTTTAAAAACATCATTATTTAATTTTGGTTCAATTTTTTTTATTTCTTCTATTTTAAGTTCATTAAGTTTTTTCTTATTTTTTTCAGCAAAATTAATTATTTTGGCAGTTTGCAAATAAGCTTTTCTAAATGGGTAATTTAATTCTCTAACCATATAATCAGCAAGATCAGTTGCAGTTATGTAACCTAAATTAGCAAGTTCAATCATTCTTTTTTTATCTACTGAAAAATTTTTTAAAATATCATTTAAGATAATTAAAGAATTCTTCAATTGATCAAAAGATTTAAATACTAATTCCTTATCCTCTTGAAGATCTTTGAAGTAAGATAAAGGGAGACCTTTTAATATTGTTAACATTGAAAATAAATTACCAAATGACCCTCCTGTTTTACCTCTTAAAAATTCTAATGGATCTGGATTTTTTTTTTGAGGCATTATAGATGATCCAGTAACGATTTTATCATTTAAAGAAATTAAATTAAATGCATCTGAATTCCATATTATGAATTCTTCAGCAATTCTTGAAATATGAATTGAACATGCGGAACAAGAATATAAAAAATCAATAACAAAATCTCTGTCTGAAACTGTGTCGATAGAATTTTTTGTTGGTTTGTTAAATTTAAGTTTTTTAGTTGTGTAAAATCTATCTATATTAAATGAAGTTCCTGTTAAAGCTGCTACACCAAGAGGATTTTCATTTAGACTATCGAGATTGTTATTAAATCTTTTTTTGTCCCTCGCGAACATTTCTACATATGCTAATAGATAATGTGCAAATGAAATTGGTTGAGCGTTTTTTAAGTGTGTAAAGCCAGGCATTATCGTTTCAACATTTTTATTTGCACTTTTCAAAATATTATTAATTGTAAGATTTAAATTTTTAATAATTTCTTTAGTTGCTTTTTTTAACCAAATTTTAAAGTCTGTGACAACCTGATCATTTCTGGATCTAGCAGTGTGAATGAATCCGGCATCTTCTCCAATTAATTCAAAAAGCCTATTTTCTATATTCATATGTATATCTTCAAGATTTTCATTAAATTGAAATTTTTTTTTTATGATTTCATTTCTTATTCTATTTAATCCCCAGACAATTTTATTTTTTATTTTAAAATTAATTATTTTTTGCTTAAATAGCATTTCTACATGTACGATAGATACTTCAATATCTTCATTAAATAATCTTTTGTCGACCAATAATGATCCGCCAACTTTATTAAATAGATTTGTAGAACCTTTATTAATTCTAGTATTCCAAATTGGTTTATTGTTTTTATTTTTACTCATGATAATTAATTATACATTTTAAAATGAAATATAAAAATTTAAATTATTTAGTATTTTTTATTTACTTAATATCATCTAGCGGCTCATATTCAATAGAACGTCCAGATATAAAAAATCTAATAATTCACAATGAAAAGAAAAAAATTGAAAAAGCAGAATTTTTTAATTCAAAAAATAAAAAAGTAAGCTTAAATGATTATAAGTCAAATATAGTAATTATTAATTTCTGGGCAACATGGTGTGCTCCTTGTAAAGAAGAAATGCCTTATTTAAATCAATTAAAATTAAAACCTAAATTCAAAGATATAGAAATTATACCCATCAATATAGCAGATGAAAAATTAAAAAAATCCAAAGAATTTTTTAAAGAACTTAATATAAATAATTTAGAAATTTTTTATGGTTCTAGTCTTGGCTTGGCTAAAGTATTTAAGCTTCGAGGAATTCCAACAACAATTATTGTTGATAAAGAAGGATATGAATTAGCAAGAATTATTGGTTTTATTGATTTTGAAAATAAATCTTTTCTTGATTGGCTATCTAATCATCTATGACATTTTGTCTTAATACTACAATCATAAAACCAGAAGAGCATGAGAAAATAGAGAATGCTGTAATTTTACTCCATGGATATGGAGGAGATGGAAAAGATATCAGCATGTTAACTTTAAATTGGAAAAGATTTTTAAAAAATACAATTTTTTTATGTCCCGATGCTCATGAATTATGTAAAATTAATCCAAGTGGTTTTCAATGGTTCGATCTTAACACTGAAAATGAGAGGCATATTTTAATTGAGTCTAAAAAAGCAGAAAATAAATTAAAACAATTCATAGAGGAAATAAAATTAGAGTATAAATTAAAAAATTCTCAAATTTGTATATCTGGTTTTAGCCAAGGGTGCATGATGTCAATAAATGTTGGACTAACATCCAATGAAAGTTTTAATTGTATAGTTGGTTTTTCAGGAAAAATAATAGATAAGGATGACCTTTCCTCAAGAATAAAAACAAAAACAAATATATTAATGTTGCATGGTGATTTAGATCCGATTGTTCCACCAAGCAGTTTATTAGATGCAAAAGATTTCTTAATTAGACATAAAATTAATATTGAAACCTTAATGATAAAAAATTGTGATCATCATATACCAGTTGAAGCATCAAGTGCAGCATTAAATTTTATTAAAAAAAATTTAATTAATAAATAAAACTTTAATATTAAACTTGTGTCCTTGATATAATATAATAGATATTGTAGAATTATTTTATGATTGAAATGTCAGATCAAAATATTTCTTTAGAAAAATGTCCAGCATTAGTTTTGAATGCGGACTATAGACCATTAAGTTACTATCCTTTATCATTATGGAACTGGCAAGATTCAATTAAGTCAGTATTTTTAGACAGGGTATCCATAGTAAACTATTATGATAGAACTATAAGAAGCCCTTCATTCAGCATGAAACTTCCTAGTGTAATTGCACTTAAATCATTTATAAGACCTCAATCTAATCCAAATTTTACTAGATTTAATGTTTTTTTAAGAGATAAATTTAGTTGCCAATATTGCAGTAGTAAAAATGAATTAACTTTTGACCACTTGTTGCCAAGATCTAAGGGAGGAAAAACTAATTGGGATAATGTCGTTACCGCATGTTCATCTTGTAATGTAAAAAAAGGAGGACGATTGTTAAAGAATTCAGGAATGACAGTTAGTCAATGGCCTTTTCAACCATCTACAGAAGATTTACATAAAAATGGAAAAAATTTTCCACCAAATTTTTTACATGAAAGTTGGATAGACTATCTGTACTGGGATGTTGTACTTGAACCTTAATTAGATTTTTTCGGATATCTTTATTGCTAATTTTGAGCCGGTCTTGATAACTTTATCAACTACTGAATAAAATCCTTTTTTACATGCGCCTTCATTGTAAGCAATATCTTTATGGTGCAACTCATCTTCTCTAAATTTTGTTATTTTATTTTTTAAATTTTTTTCATCATGTCCAATTTGATTTATTTGGTTTTTATAATGAACATCAATTACTTCTTCAACAGAGGCAGTGCACAACATTGCTGCTTTTTTTCCTAGAATAGTCGAACCAAAACCAAGTCCAAGACCAAGCAAATCCCATAAAGGTAGTAATTTTGTAGGTTTTATATCTCTTTTTTTAATTTCGTTTTCAAAAAAATTGTAATGTACTTCCTCATGTTCTTTCATATTTTTTATAGTTTTTTTTAAATCTTCATTTTTAACCAAGGTACTCAAAGCAAGAATTTGACCTTCGTAAATTTTAATTGCACCTCTTTCTCCAGCATGATCTACCCTTATAAATTCTTCTAGTTTTTTAGGGTTAGTTTTTTTCATAAACCAAAGTTCTTGAAGAATAAACTACAATTAATAAAGATAATAAAAAATTAATACCTGCCAAAGAAATTCCAAATAATTTAAAACTTACATCTTTACAACTTGAAGCATTATAACTTAAAGATTTTAATAATTCTGATTTATCAATAATTTCTAGAGTATCAGCAGTACATCCGGAGAATTCTTCAAAAATACTGCTCTCAATACCATAATGATAACCCGAGATAAGAGTGCTTACTAAAAAAATCGCAACAATTAAAATTAATATTTTATCATTCTTAAAATAGTTATAACCAACAAAACTAATAAAAATTGCAAATATATAAGGAATCCTTTGGTATAAGCATAACTTGCATGGTTTATATTGCAAAATATATTCGACATACAACGCAAAAAAAATTGCCAACAAAGAATAAAATAAAATAAATAGATAAAAATTTTTTTTATTTATAAATATATTCATTTTAACTGATGAAATTTATCAAAAATTTGTAAATTAAATAAGAAAATATAATTAACACTATAGATAAAATTATTGAAAATTTTAATAATTTTCTTTCTATGATTTTTTTCATGGCCGAACCAAAATTTCCAATAAGGAAGGAAATTAAAAAAAATCTAGAACCTCTTGTTATCAAAGAAACGATTATAAAATAAAATAAATTAAAATGTATAAAACCACTTGTAATTGTTAGGAGTTTAAAAGGAATTGGTGAAAATCCAGCTATAGCCAATAAAGTCATCCATGCAATTGTACCGCCCTCAGAAGACATTTTATCTTCTAAAAATGAAGTGTTATCGACACCATAAAGTTCGAATATTTTAATTCCTACTTCATTAAAAAAAACATATCCAATAAAATAACCTAAACATGCACCAAGCACAGACCCAATTGTGGCAATTAATGCAATTTTTACCCAATCTTGTTTTTTTGCTATTGTCATTGGAATTATTAAAACATCAGGAGGAATTGGAAAAATAAAACTTTCAATAAAAGACATAATTCCCAAAATTTTTTTTGAACTTTTATGACCTGCTAGTTTAATAGTTTTAATGTATAGTTTTTTAAACATATTTTCTTTTATTATATTAAATGTTTTAATACTATTATTTATAATATATGAAATCTAATAACTTTGGGCGAATGGCGGAACTGGTAGACGCGTTGGACTCAAAATCCAATAGTAGCAATACTGTGAGAGTTCGATTCTCTCTTTGCCCACCAATAAAATTATGAATTTAGATAATTTAAACAGTTTAATTGAATTATTTTTTTATCAGGCAGATAAACAAGATAAAAAAAGTATTTTTTTGCAATGGTTAAATCCAAATAATAAAAAAACTTACACATGGGAAGAAACAAAACTAAATATATTTAAGTTATCAAAAATTATAAAAGAAAACATAAAAGAAGGTGATAGATGTCTTTTAGTATCAGAGAATAGACCTGAATGGTTTATTTCTGATTTAGCTATAATGTTATCTGGAGGCATCACTGTTCCCGCATATACGACTTATACTGAGGAAGATTATAAATATTTAATCGAGGATTGCGAACCAACAATTGTTATTGTTTCTAACAATGACATGCTAAAAAAATTAAATACAACTATTAATGAAAAAATTTTTATAAAAAAAATAATTACGTTTGATGAAGTAGAAAAGGCAAATCATAAATTAAATATAGATAATAAAGAAAAATACTTAGACTTTAGCACAATAATAAAAAATAACTTGTCTGAAAAAGATAAAATTCAAAATAATAATTTAAAAAGATCATCAGTAGCTTGTATAATCTATACTTCGGGAACTGGAGGAAATCCTAAGGGCGTAATCTTAAGTCACGGAGGTATTTTAAACAACCTTGTAGGCGCATGTGAAATTATGAAACCATTAATTACCTCAAGACCAGTATTTTTAACTTGGCTTCCACTTTCTCATTCATATGAACACTGTGTTCAATTTGCACAGATAGCCGTAGGAGCTAAGGTTTTTTATGCAGAAAAAATAGAAAAACTTTTAGACAATATATCTGAAGCTAAACCTACAATCATGACAGCTGTACCAAGATTCTATCAAAATCTTTATAACAAGATTAACATTAACATGAAAAAACAAACTGGTATTAAAGCTAAGCTAGTTGATGCAACTATTCGATTAGGCAAAAAAAGATTATTAAAGAAAAAAATGTCCTTTTTTGAAAAATTGTTGAATTCTTTAATGGATATTTTGGTTAGAAAAAAAATCAAACAACAGTTTGGAGGAAACCTGAAAGCTTTTATTTCCGGTGGAGGCGCTTTGGATAGAGAAATAGGAGAATTTTTAAATTCAGTGGGATTACCCACTCTTCAAGGATATGGTTTAACAGAAACTTCACCTGTAGTTAGTTGTAATCCTATTCACAAGATAAAAGTGGAGACCGTTGGACCTCCTTTCAAAGGCAATCAGGTTAAAATTGCCAATGATGGAGAAATTTTGGTTAAAGGAGAAAATGTGATGTTGGGGTATTGGAATAAAAAAGAAGAAACCGATAAAGTAATTAAGGATGGATGGCTCCACACAGGAGATATAGGAGAAATAGAACCTAATGATGGTTACTTAAAAATTACTGATAGAAAAAAAGATATTATTGTTAGTCTGGGAGGAGATAATATTTCGCCAGCAAAAATTGAAAACATGATTACAAATGAACAAGAAGTTGACCAATGCATGGTTTACGGAGATAAAAAAAATTATTTAGTTGCATTAATTGTTGCAAATAAAGAATTCTTAAAAGAAAAAGAAAAAGAAAAAATAAATAATGTAATAGAGAATGTAAATAAAAAATTAACTTTAGTTGAAAAAATAAAAAAAATTCAATTAATAGATGAAAATTTTTCTATAGAAAATGGCTTGTTAACACCAACGATGAAAATAAAAAGAAAAAAAGTTACCGAAAAATATAAAAAAGATTTAGAAAAACTTTATTAATTTAATTTACTAAAATTGTTTATTAATCGCAATTTACTTAACTTTTTTTTATTATTAAAAAAATAAAATAAAAAAATAATTTCTTAATAAATTAAGAACAATTAAAGATTTGACATAACTATTCAAAGAAAATAAAAAAAGGTAACTAAACGAATCAAAAAGATTCGTTAATAAAAAAGGGAGCTAAAGATGGCTAAAAGAAGAAAAAAAGCTGCGAAGAAGACTAAGAAAAAAGCTAAGAAAAAAGCTAAGAAAAGAAGAAGATAGTTACTATTCTTTTTAAAGAACGCTTCTCATGGCGCTTGCGTGAGAAGCGTTTTTTTTATTGTGTTGTTTCTGTTTCCACTAAATTTTGATTAGAACCGGTTTCTTGTACTTTCTGAATTTGTTTTTCTAAATTTCTCTTTAAAGCTTTATCAATTTTCTTTTGAGTATTTTCCAAGTCAGAATTCATAATTATTTGGAATTCAGATAGCAGTCTATCATATGCTTTTTCAAATAGTTGTCTTTCACTGTAAGATTGATCTATCATTAAATCATCGCCTTTATTTAGATCTCTGACAACTTCAGCTAAATCATAAATTTTTCCTGATGAGATTTTAGATTCATACTCTTGAGCTCTTCTGCTCCACATAGATCTTTTAATTTTTGGCTTGTTTTTTAAAATACTTATACATTTGTTGACTTGATTAATTGTAGCTAGCGGTCTTAAATGCGATTGTTTGTTTACTGGTACCATGCCATTTGCTTTATCTTTTTCAAATTTTAAAACATAGGTTTCAACATCTATTCCACCAATATTAATTTTTTTTACTTCAGTAATTTGACCCACACCGTGTTTTGGATAAACAACATAATCTTTTACTTTATATTGTTTTTTTTCAGTTTCTTGTTTTTTTATTTTTTTTATTTCGGGTTTTTGTTCATTACTTTTTAATATTCTTAAAGTTCCATTTTTATTTTCTATTTCTTCTTTTATTGTAGGTTTTTTTATCGATATATTTTTACTCTTATTGTTCTTAAGTAATTTTTTTGATTTTGTTTTTTTTACAGCTTTTCTAACTTTAGAAACTTTAGGGTTTTTTTTTGTTTTAGTTGTTTTTTTTGAAACTTTAGTTTTTTTTATTACTTTTTTTTTACTCAAG
>Ga0187827_10000673_pt1 | contig 53034 bp, 49 predicted proteins | sample ETNtaG_39_FD_167969 | JGI IMG/M metagenome (GOLD analysis project Ga0187827, IMG submission 167969) | Marine microbial and viral communities from oxygen minimum zone, Eastern Pacific Ocean - ETNP2014_SV_150_PacBio MetaG (Illumina Assembly) | ecosystem: Environmental > Aquatic > Marine > Hypoxic...
TCCGCGTATTTTTTTCCCACCTTTCGTCAGAAACTCCAAGTCTGACCCGCCACCGCCACCGCCAAGCCCTGGAAGAATGCCAGGCTTGTCTGGCGCGAGTCCTCGACAGAATGAAAAGTGAGGCAATTCCTGAAAAAACAGCCTTTGCTGGCGCGGACGGCGCCTCTCTTGACCACGCTTCTACGGCGCCGCAGGGGCCCGTGGATGGGGAGCTGGCGGCTGAGGATTTGCGTCTAGCCACGCGGTGTCTCGGGAGGATTACCGGGCGTGTGGACGTGGAGGACGTTCTGGACGTGATTTTCAGTGATTTCTGTATCGGAAAATAGACCTCCATGTGTTGCGACCAAATACGGACAGATTTTTGCGGTGGTGTTGCACGTGAAGCAGTAAGCTCGACTCCTCATTTTTTGAGAAGAAGTCTTCTTTTCGCAAAGATAGATAACAGAAGCAAAAATCCACGGCTAAGGCCGGCAATCTTATCATGATCAGCCCGAGAACCGATTTTGATGTGATCGTAATAGGTGGCGGCCACGCCGGCTGTGAGGCGGCGGCGGCGGCGGCGCGTATGGGCGCGCGCACGGTTCTTATTACCCAGCGGCTGGACACCATCGGAGAAATGTCCTGCAATCCCTCCATAGGCGGCCTTGGAAAAGGGCATCTGGTAAAGGAAATCGATGCGCTTGACGGGCTCATGGGGCGCGCTGTCGACCGTGCGGGGATCCAATTCCGTATTCTCAACCGCAGCAAAGGGCCCGCCGTACAGGGACCCAGAGCCCAAGCCGACAGAGAGCTATATCGTCGGGCTATGGTTAATCTGCTTTCTAGCCAGCCAGGCCTAGAAATTTGCCAAGGTTCGGTGGAAGATTTGCGGATTGAAGCCGGGAGGGCCACACCTTCCCGCGTAACCGGCGTGGTTCTGGATGGTGGAATCGCGCTCTCTGCCGCCGCAGTGGTTCTCTCCACGGGCACCTTTCTGTGCGGCATGATTCATATTGGCGACAAACGAGTCGCGGCAGGGCGATATGGCGACGCCCCGGCGCTTGGCTTGTCCCAGCGGCTTGAACAGGCTGGATTTCGGCTTGGCCGGCTTAAGACGGGTACGCCGCCGCGGATCGACAATCGCACTGTGCGGTGGGAAGGACTCCAGGTTCAGAGGGGCGACGACCCACCCCGACCCTTTTCCACCATGACCCATTCCATCGACACACCACAGCTACCGTGTCACATCACCACCACTACGGAACAGACCCATACGGTGATCCGCAACAACCTCCACAAGTCGCCTCTTTATTCGGGTCGGATCGAGAGCAGCGGACCCCGCTATTGCCCTTCTATCGAAGAGAAGGTGGTGCGCTTCGCTGAGAAAACCGGACACAGGGTTTTTCTTGAGCCCGAGGGATTGGATAGTGACACAGTCTACCCCAACGGGATTTCCACCTCGCTTCCAGAAGAGACACAAGAGCACTTTCTACAAACCATTCCTGGACTCGAAATAGCGCGAATAGTCCAGCCAGGATATGCCGTTGAATACGATTTCGTGGACCCTAGGGAACTGCGGCCTACCTTGGAAGCTAAACGCATACTTGGCCTTTTCCTGGCCGGACAGATCAATGGCTCCACCGGCTACGAAGAAGCTGCAGCCCAGGGCTTAATAGCAGGGATCAATGCGTCGCTTTCCATCAGCGGCGCTCGTCCATTTCTTCTCGACCGGTCCCAAGCCTACATAGGGGTCATGATTGACGACCTTGTCACAAAGGGCGCTTCCGAGCCCTATCGTATATTCACGTCGCGGGCCGAATACCGCATTCGTCTTCGCGCTGACAATGCCGACTTACGTCTCACTCGTTTGGGAATGGAAGTGGGCTGTGTGTCCAGTGCTCGTGCTCGCGTCTGCGCTGAAAAAGCATCTGCTCTCGAGCACGCCCGTGCGCGGCTTGATCAATATCATGCTACGCCCGGTCAGCTTGTGTCTCTGGGCCTGGAGGTGGGGCGTGACGGAAAGAAACGAAGTGCTTTCCAATGGCTGACCTGCCCCGGCATCACTCTCAAACAGCTAGCGGTCCTTTGGCCGGAACTGGAAGAAATTACGGCAGCAGTGGCGGAACAGGTGAAGATTGATGCCACCTATGATGCTTATCTCAAAAGACAAGATGCCGACATTCAGGCCTTTCATCGGGATGAATCCTTACGTCTTGATCCCGACCTCGATTTTGGTTCCATCGGGAGCTTGACGACAGAAGCACGGGAAAAACTCAACGTCGTGCGTCCCGCGACCCTTGGCGCTGCCGCCCGCATTCCTGGCCTTACCCCGGCGGCGATTATGGCCTTGCTGCGCCATGTACAGCGTCGGGAAGACGGAGACCTCGGGCCGGCCTCGCGAAAGGGCTAGTTGAGCACGGGAAGGGACCATCTCCCAGAGGGGCGGAGGCGGGCCAGTCACCGGGAGAGTTGTTTCTGAGGGCTCTTATTTATTCTTTTTCTCCATACCAGATATTGTATATATATATAAATTATCCACATGAACTAGGATGTCTTTCAGACGAAATTGCCCTGAGCATCATAAAAAGATAGAAACTCCCTTATGGAGCGACAATCCACCATGTCCCCACAAGCCTTCGCTGAGGCACTCACTGTTTCACGTGAAACATTGGACCGTCTTTGCTGCTACGGAGCGCTCTTGGAAAAATGGCAGAAGAAAATCAACCTGGTGAGTGCGGATACTCTTTCCGATCTGTGGCGACGACATATGCTGGATTCAGCGCAGCTTCTGGCCCCTGTAAACGCCCTTGAGACAAAAAACCCTGTAATCTTTGATTTGGGAAGCGGGGCGGGCTTCCCGGGGATGGTTCTTGCTATCATGGGTGCGGGCGAGGTACATCTGGTGGAAAGTGATCAGCGCAAATGTGCCTTTCTGGGGGAAGTGGCACGGGCAACGGGCACCACCCTAGCCATTCATGATTCCCGGGCGGAAAATCTTTCTTCCCGGCCGGTGGACATCGTTACAGCCCGAGCGCTGGCGCCGTTGCACAAGACCCTTGGCTATGCTGAGCTCTTATTGGGAGACAAAACCGTCTGTTTTTTTCTCAAGGGCCGTCATGCGAGGGAAGAATTGACCCAGGCATCAAAAAAATGGAATATGCGAGTAGAAAACATTCAAAGTCTTAGCTCCCCCTCTGGAACCATCCTGAGGATCGACCATCTGGCCCGGAGGCCTTCGGGAAAAAGAAATAAATAGAGGCGAAAACATGGAAAACCAGATGACGCAGATCATGGCTATCGTCAATCAAAAAGGAGGGGTGGGAAAAACTACTACTGCCATAAATTTGGCCACAGCCATGGCTGCTACCGGCAAACAGGTTTTGGTCATTGATCTCGATCCCCAAGGCAATGCCAGCACCGGACTTGGTATAAGCCAAAAAGACCGACAATTTAGCAGCTATGATCTGCTGATTCGGGAAACTTCCCTAGAGCACGTCACTACCTCCTCTTTCGTGCCGGGCCTGGACATTGTTCCCTCTAATATGGATCTCTCGGGTGCGGAGATTGAAATGGTAGCCCTTCCCAGGCGCGAATTTCGCTTGCGCGATAACCTCTCTCACGCTGTCGACGATTATGATTACGTACTGATTGACTGTCCCCCGGCGCTTGGTTTTCTCTCTCTCAACGCCCTAACTGCGGCGCACACAGTTCTTGTGCCCCTGCAATGCGAATTCTATGCCCTTGAAGGACTGAGCCATCTCATGCGGACCGTAGAGCGTGTCAAGCAAAACCTCAATCCATCCCTCGAACTACAAGGTATTGTGTTGACTATGTATGATGGACGCAACAGCTTGTGTGGTCAGGTGGCGGAAGATGTTCGGGGGTTTCTTGGTGACAAAGTCTATGACACGGTCATACCTAGGAATGTGCGGGTCTCGGAAGCTCCCTCTTACGGAAAACCGGTGCTACTTTACGACCACCGTTGTGCCGGCGCCAAGGCCTATATTCATCTCGCAGGCGAAATGTTGCGGCGGGAAAACACCAATAGGGCCCGGTAAGTGAACACGGAAAGAGAAGAGAGCAGGAAACGCAAGCTAGGCAAGGGACTCTCCGCGCTTCTGGGCGACGATGAGGGGGCTTATGCCGAACTTGCTGGCCAGGGTCATTTTACCAAAACGGTTCCCATTGAATTTATCCACCCGGGAAGGTTCCAGCCCCGGCGAGTGTTCGACGAGGTGGAAATTTTGGGCCTGGTAGATTCTATCAAAAAGCAAGGAATCATCCAGCCGATCCTTGTACGGCGCCATCCCGATAAACCGATGGCTTATGAAATCATCGCCGGGGAACGGCGGTGGCGCGCGGCGCAAAAGGCGGAGCTGCACGAAATTTTGGTCAGCATCAAGGATCTCAATGATAGCGAATCACTGGAGATCGCGCTGGTGGAAAATCTACAACGGCAGGATCTTAATCCCCTGGAAGAAGCTGAAGGCTATCAGCGACTCATTGACGAATTTTCCAATACCCAGGAAGACCTCGCAAAAACCGTGGGCAAAAGCCGCAGCCACGTAGCTAATACGCTGCGCCTGCTAAGCCTTCCTGACAGCGTCAAGGAGATGGTGGATAAGGGAAAACTCAGCGCTGGCCATGCGCGCGCTCTGGTGGGGGTGAAAAAAAACGAGGCCTTGGCTAAACAAGTAGTGAAAAAAGGCCTAAATGTGCGCCAAACGGAAGCCTTGGTGCAGACAGAAAGTAAAAGGACACAATTAAAGAAAAACAGGGTGGAGACGGCAGGAAAAGACCCTGACACCATTGCCGTGGAGCGGGAGATGATGGCTCTACTGGGCCTAGACGTCTCCATTACCTATCGGGAAGGCAGGGGCGGACGTCTCACCATCCGCTACCAGAGCTTAGAACAGCTGGAAGACGTTCTCGAGCGCCTCAGCCATGAGCCCCGCCATTAAGCCTGGGACGGCGGCTTTTTGGGGGTTGCCTTGACCGCCGATGCCAGCGCTAGCAACGTGCGGTGACAAATAGTTTCGGCAGGAAAGCCCGTTGTCTTACAGTCACGCTCGGCATCCATGAGCCGCTGTAATGCGCTAGACGCACGTTCCGGTGACCACAGGCGAAGCTGAGTGCGGAAGGCACTCTTTACTTTGAAAAAGAGAGGCGGCTTGAGCCCAGAGATAGCACAATCGGCGGTTAAGCCTTGGGCTATCTGGCCGCTCACAAAATGCAGCCGTCGGAAATGGCCAGCGGTCCACCGGAAAAGCTGGACCGGGGAAACGCCTTCGAGAAAAACCCGCTCTAGGCTTTTCTCCAGAAGCGCCACATTGCCACTTCCTACCGCATAGGCCACGTCATCTAAAGACAGGACTGAACTGTCGGCGGTACAGGCCATGGCGTCATCTAGCGTCACCGTTCCCTCGTCTGCTACATAAAGGGCAAGTTTCATCAGCTCAGCACGAGTAACACTCCGGTCCGTACCAAGAGAACTGGAAAGATAGGCCAAGGCTGCCCGTGAAACAGAAACACCATGATCCCGCAGGATCTCCTCAATAACTGAGGCAAGCCCAGCGCCTTCATCCCCATAACAGGGAAGAGCCGCGGCCAGGGAAGAGTCTTCGAAAGCCTTGCGCAGGCTGGAGCGAGCGGAAAGCTCTTCGGCTTCAACGAGGATCAGGGATTCTCCCACGGGATCGGAAAAAAAGGATTTGAAAACAGGGGTTAAACTATCCACTGCCTTGCGGATAAAAACTACGCGGCTTCCCCCGATCAGGGAGAGAGCCGCGGCTTCATCGGCTAGGCGCGCTGAATCGTTCGCTAGGGTTTCCCCATAGAGCGCGGTGCAGCGAAAGGGATCAGACAAGTCCTCGCCCAACACATTGCGGGCGAGGATCTCGGTACGTTCGCGAACCAGTCCGCCATCGGGCCCGTAGACCAGAATTGCCCGGACAGCACTGTCCGGCTGTCGAAGAAAGGAGGCAATCTGGGCGGGCTTGATTTTCATGGGATCACCACCGACTTGTCACCGCGCCGTCTCTTCTTTCCGTTCCAGGCGTTTTTGCTTTTCTTTCTCTTTGTTCCGTTTGATCCAGTATTTCCTCGCAGCCTTGTTGCCTTCAGGGTCGCTGGAAAAGAGAAGGGAAAGACGCAACTTAATATCCTGGGCAATGGCTCTCAGAGAATGGTTCATGGCATCTTTCTTCGAACTCAGGGTAGCGAAGTCGGAATCAAGAATGTCATATCCACTTGTTGCCCCGCTAGTGCCGCTCAATATTTTAGCTTGGTCACTTGTGCGAAGTAAGGAATAGGAAGCCATTACTTGCATAATCGCTCGCGTGGCACGGTCATTGCGGCGGATGCCTAGATTTCTGATAGAAGATTCCACGGTTACATCCAACATATAGGAAAGATGTGTAGATTGGCCTTTTGGTGTTAGCTGGTCCATCAGCATATTTTTCAAAATTTGCCCTTTGCGATCTGCAATGTTGTGGATCTCTATGGTCGCCAGTTCGGGCTGGGTGTTTTGCTTTCCCTTTAGGTAAAGGGGGCTAAAGCCGCAACCAGAAAGAAGCGCAACAAGAACCAACAAAGATGCGGTTCGATGGAAATGTCTAAGCCACCACATTGATTATCCTATTTGCGACAACGATAACACGACGCACCGGCTTGTCACCCACCACGCGGGAAACTTCCGGTAAGTTTAAGGCCGCTATTTCGGCCATTGCCTGATCGAGGTTGCGGGGAAGCTGGATGGTAGCACGAAGTTTGCCGTTGACCTGTACCGCTACCGTCACCTCCTCATCCACGATAAGGCTAGAATCCGCCTCGGGCCAGGGACCGGCTACGAGCATTTCGGTGCGACCAAGAAGGGCCCAGAGCTCTTCAGCAAGGTGGGGTATTATGGGAGCAAGCAGGCGGGCTACGGTTTCGTAGCCTTCGCGCAGCACCCAGCCAAGGGCCGCAGCGTCACTTCCGGCATCCTCGCTGGTCTCCAGCGCAAAAAGATGATTTGTAAACTCTCGTATTCTCGCCACGGCGCGGTTAAAGCGGAATTTTTCGAGATCGGCGGTGACGGTGGCGATGGTCTTGTGGGCGAGACGTCTAGTTTCCAGCGCGGCGCCAGTGATGTTGTAAGGTGGTCCGGCGGCTACGGCAGCGAGGGGAACCGGTGGTTCGGTCATCATGCGCCATAGTTTGTTGAGATAGCGCCAGACTCCTTCTGCGCCCGTTTCTGACCATTCAATGTCGCGCTCAGGCGGACTATCTGACAACATAAATAACCGCGCTGTATCGGCACCGTACTTCTCAATAATGGCTGCAGGATCCACCACGTTCTTGCACGATTTGCTCATTTTTTTTATGCGCCCAACGGTGACGGCGGAACCATCGGAAGCTCTCACAAGGGTTCCATCTTCGCGGCGCTGGACGTCATCGGGAAAAAGCCAATCCCCCGTCTCATCGCGATAGGTTTCGTGACAGATCATGCCTTGGGTTAACAGGCTCACGAACGGTTCCTTGACTCCGCCATAACCGCATTTAAGAAGCGCGCGGGTAAAGAAACGAGAGTAGAGAAGATGCAAAACGGCATGCTCGATGCCACCGATATACTGGTCCACCGGCATCCAGTAATTCACGGCCTCACGGTCAAAAGCCGTTTCCGCATAGGGCGAGCAGAAACGGGTAAAATACCAAGAGGATTCAAAAAAAGTGTCGAAAGTATCGGTTTCCCGCTGAGCTAGTTTTCCACATTCCGGGCAGTTCGCGTCTTTCCAGTTAGGGTGGCGTTCCAGAGGGTTGCCAGGCTGGTCGAAAGAAACATCTTCGGGCAGCGTTACGGGAAGGTCTTCTTCGGGTACCGGGACAATGCCGCACTCGCCGCAATGAATCACAGGAATGGGACAGCCCCAATAGCGCTGGCGGGAAACTCCCCAATCCCGGAGACGGTACAGGGTAACGGCTTCGCCTTGGCCGGTTTTGGAAAGACGCGTGATGGCCGCTGTGACGGCCTCATTTCTTTTCAGCCCGTTAAGGAAGTCGGAACCTATCATAATGCCGTCGCCGGTGACGGCTGTATCTCCGATTTCGAAAAGCTTACCATCAGGTGAGACCACGGGAATCACCGGCAGAGCGTATTTGTGGGCAAACTCCAGATCGCGTTGGTCATGAGCGGGGCAGCCGAAAATAGCACCGCTACCGTACTCCATTAACACGAAGTTGGCCACGTAAAGGGGTAGAGTTTTCCCCTTCAAGAAAGGGTGATGGATTTTTATTCCAGTATCGTAACCTTCTTTCTCAGCTGCTTCGATGACCGCTTCGCTGGTACCAAGGGCATGACATTTATCAATAAATTCAGATAATTGTTTGTTTTTGGCCGCAAGCTCAGTAGCGAGGGGATGGTCTGGTGCTATGGCGCAGAAGGAGGCGCCGAACAGAGTGTCGGGGCGAGTAGTAAAAACTTTAAGCCGGTCGTCACGCCCTTCAATGGCGAAAAACACATGGGCACCTTCCGAGCGGCCGATCCATTTCTCCTGCATCAGCCGGACCTGATCGGGCCATGCTTTCAGCGAGGCTAGGGAATCCAGAAGATCGTCGGCGAAATCAGTAATGCGCAGGAACCATTGATGCAGTGTGTGCCGTTCCACCGGTGCGCCCGAACGCCAACCACAGCCGTCCACCACCTGTTCATTGGCGAGAACCGTCTGGTCTACGGGGTCCCAGTTGACCAGCGATTCCTTACGATAGGCAATTCCCTTGGCAAGGAAATCGAGAAATATTTTCTGTTCATGGCGGTAATAGCTGGGGTCGCAGGTGGCGATCTCCCGCGACCAGTCATAGGACAGTCCCATGGATTTAAGCTGGTCGCGCATGCTCTCAATATTCTGCCGCGTCCATTGGCTGGGTGGCACCTTGTTTTCCATGGCTGCATTCTCTGCAGGCAAGCCGAAAGCATCCCATCCCATGGGATGTAGCACGTTAAATCCCTGTGCTCGCTTGAACCGGGCAACTACGTCCCCCAATGTATAATTACGCACGTGACCCATATGCATGCGGCCCGAAGGGTAGGGAAACATCTCGAGTACATAAAATTTGGGATGCGACGACACGTTATCTACGGCAAAACAAGCGCCTTTTTCCCAGGCGCGCTGCCATTTTTTTTCCGTTTCCTTGAAGTTGTAACGTGTCATCTCGTAAACCGGCTCTATACACACAGGCACGAATAAAAACGTTCCGATATGGAAGCGACACTTTCCTTTGTCTGCACCCCAGAACTGGAAGCTGGATCATAGATGGGAAGCGTCATGAACACCACAAGGTCACTTTTGTTTACAGGAACGTCCTCCACATTCTTCGCCTAAGGCGCAGAGAGCGGGACTGTAGGCTTCTCAAGGACAAATCCTTCAATAGCGGCGATCCCGGCTGCGCCGCTTTGGGAGAGGCGGCGCACATTGCCGGTATGAATACCGCCTAGGGCATAAACCGGAAGCGGTGCGCCCCGCGCTAGCAGGGAAAATCGCAAAGGCCCCAACGCGCTCCGACCGGGGTGACTGGTGGTGGTAAAAACGGGAGAAAGCAGCGCAGCATGAATTCCCAGGCGCGCCGCCTTTTCCAATGCAGCACGGGAATGGGCGCTAACAGTGAATATCCTGCGTGGCGGGAGCCGGAGCAAACCACCCGTTATTTGTGCCGGAGTACGAAGCGCCACTTCTGGCAGATGAAGACCGTGGGTGCCGAGATGCAAGGCAAAATCCACATCTGTCCGATTTGCCACGGCAAACAAAAGATGTGCTCTGCGCCGGTGGCAAAGCTCTAGGAGTCTTCGGGCAAGGGGACGTCGTTCGGGATTATGGTAATCTCGCAACAGAACGGCGGCACCTCTGGGCAGGGCCTCGACGACGGTAAGGCTTTGATTGCGGTATTTTTCATCAACCACCAGAATAGACCGAGGCAGACGGCTAGCGTCACGCGTGTTACCCTTCACGCAGGCGCGCCGCGAAAGGGCGGCGGAAAGATACGCTAATTTTTGGCATAAACCGCAAACGCCTGCTGTCATGGGTTTCCTTCTTATCCGGCGACGGGTACCAGGAGGGCTTTGAAAGAAATACGGCTTCAAATTCTCTCCTTGCAGTTCGGTAGCGCCCTCCTTAATGGTGCTTGTGTTATGATAGAACGCAAACCTCAAACCGGGGGTGCCACTACGATTCTTGAAAATCTCCGGATCGTAACAGAGGGAATCATTTCCATGGCGAAAGCCGCTGGTCGTGATCCGGATGCGGTGACCCTAGTTGCGGTATCAAAACTCCAGGATAAAGGCAAGATCCGTCAGGCCCTCGATGCGGGTCACCGGGTTTTCGGTGAAAACCGGGTGCAGGAGGCCAAGGCGAAGTGGTCGCACTTCAAGGGTGATTATCCCGACCTCAAACTACATCTTATTGGCCCCCTGCAGACCAACAAAGCCCGCGACGCCGTGCGTCTGTTCGATGTTATTGAGAGCCTGGACCGGCCGAAACTGGCACGCACCCTGGCTGAAATCATGAAGAGAGATGGTCGACGTCCCGATTGTTTCATCCAGGTCAATACTGGCGAGGAACCGCAAAAAGCAGGTGTCCTTCCCGCAGATGCTGACGCCCTTATTTCTACCTGCCGCGACGAGCTGGGGCTACCAGTGACGGGACTTATGTGCATTCCTCCTCAGGACGAGGAACCTTCGCTACATTTTGCCCTGCTGGACGACATTGCTCACCGCAACAGGCTTGCCTTCCTGAGTATGGGAATGAGCAATGACTATCCCATTGCCGTACGTTTCGGCGCCACACATGTACGCGTGGGCACAGGTGTTTTCGGCCCCCGTCCAGCGCCGACTGTTGTGTGAGCGGGTTTTCTTTTGGCTCTATTCACAGGCCCGGATATCGATTCCCGTGTTCGGCGCGACGGCGGCGAGAATGTCGAGAACATCACTGCGGGCCACGGTAACGCAGCCTTCCGTGGGGGTATAATCCGGTGTTGCCAGATGAAGAAAAATGGCACTACCCATGCCGTGGCACACGGGTGCGTCGTTATGGCCGATGACCACGATCACGTCGTAAGCTTCATCCTCACGCCACAGAGTTTCACAATGCCCTCTATGGGGAAGAGTAACGGCTCGGTTGTAGCCGGGATCGCCGGGGTCGTCGCACCAACCGTCCTCTGGTTTTAGGGGGCGGATGGGAAGAATGGTCCGTGGCGCATCAAGACGGTCGGGACGATAGAAAACCCGGCGCAACGGAAAACGCCCTGCGGGCGTGGTGCCGTCGCCTTCGCGTTTGTCGGGGACGACCCCGCCCCGCCCTAAGGCACAGTTGTAACGAAGGTCGCTAAAAACTAAAGTGCCTGTCCGGCTCCCGGTAGTGTCGGGGATGACTACCATATCCATGACCGGAGTATAACCATCGGTAGCCTGCCGCCACCAGAAGGCAGTTGGGGACATGTTCTAGACAAAAGGAAAAAACTACCCTTTAGCTAGTGTTGTGACCGCTCTTTTGTCCGCTTCAAAAAAGATTTCGGAAACAGGCGCCAAAAGAGAATTATAGCATGTGGCCGCCACGTCGGGCTTTGGTCTGCAAGTAGGTTTTATTATGGTCGTTGGCGGGGAAGATATGGGGCACCCGCTCTTCCACTGTGATGGCGCACCGCTCCAGCGCCGCCACCTTGTGGGGGTTGTTGGTGAGCAGCCGCACACGGGAAAAGCCCAAGTCGCTAAGCATTTGGGCAGCTGCCGAAAAGACGCGTTCATCAGCCTCGAAACCAAGCTGTTCATTTGCCTCAAAAGTGTCGAAACCGTGGTCTTGTAGACGGTAGGCACGAAGCTTGTTTACCAACCCGATGCCTCGGCCTTCCTGGGTCAAATAGAGCAGAATGCCATTGCCGTTTTCGACGATGGTAACTAACGCCCCGTGGAGTTGTTCGCCACAGTCACAGCGCAAACTTTCCAGAAGGTCTCCGGTGAAACAAGAGGAATGAATCCGCGTCAGAACAGGCTGCTTCGGCGCTGGGTTGCCGATGACAATGGCAAGATGTTCCTGGTTGCCATTCTCGGGGCGATAAACATGAATTTTGGCCTTTTCGGTCAACGCTAGCGGCACCCTAGCTGTAACTACGGGAACGAGAGTGCCGTCAGAAGAACCGCGGCTAGCCAGCACATCTTCTGCGCAAACCGTCAGCAATCCGGCGCTTAGCGCCCATTGTTGTGCGAGCTTAACGAGATCGTTTCCCTCGGCGTCGAAAAGGGAGACGTCCAAAGGGACCGTCACGCAGGCTGGTAACAGACAGGCTATCCGGGCCAGGGCAAGCGATGCATCATAGATGCTGCCGGGCTTGGCCGGTGTTGCGGGAAGGTGGGCAAAGGGACCCGCTGCCTCCTTGCTGGTGGGATCGGCAAGCCCGGCCAGAAGCTGCGCATCGAAATCCGTGGGCAGGGGAAGCACGAGAATAGAATTAGCTTCCAGTTTCTTGTCCTCTTTTGCTCTGCTACCCATAGCGGAGGAAAGAATCAGGACCTCGCCGCGGCGCGCCGTCAAAATTAGGGAGGCCCGCCCTTGCGGCGGTATCTTCGGCGAGGATGGAGCGGGCGCTAGTGTCAGGAGTCTCTCGAGGTCGGCATTAGAAACGGTTTCCGCCGCCTGTACCAATAAGGCAGCAGCAGCATCTTTTGTTGCGTCTGCAAGAAGAAGGACGGGGATGCCCCGCCGCAAGTCGGCAACGGCGCGTTCCACGGCAATACCACTATGTGCCGTCACACCGGCCGTTGAAGTGACGGCCTTTTCTTTGGAGGACTCTTTCGGTGACTGCGACATGGCTGTGTTTTTATAGTAAAAATTCTTCTTTGGGACCGGCAGACACGTCTACGCCACATCATCCTGGATATGTAGGCAAGGGTAAACCGGTGGGAGCCAAAAGGACTATGCACGCAGGTAGTGCCGCGTCAAGCACTCACCCGGCCGCCGTCGTTTTTCTGCGCTGTGCTAGGTGACCCCGTGACTCCATCTGTTCAATTTTTCCCTGGCGGATGGTCTCGCCAGGACTAGGACATCGTGATATATAATACTCTGGCAAAGCGGAGGAAGTGGGCGTTTGGAGCCATGGCGGCAGCTAAAAAAATCCTGCTGATGGAAGATGACGTTACCTTGCGGCAGTTGCTTTCCGAACAGTTGGAACTGTACGAAGAATTTTCTACCACCGAGACTGACTGTGGGAGCAAAGGTCTGGAACAAGCCCGTTCCGGCCAGTTTGATGCGATTCTGCTCGATGTGAGCCTTTCGGACACGGACGGGAGTGAGGTCTGCCACCTCATGCGCCAGTCCGGGGTCAAGGTCCCCATCATTATGCTGACAGCGGTTGACACCGACGCCAATACTATCCTTGGCCTTAATGCTGGAGCTAATGACTGTGTCTCAAAACCTTTTCGTATCGACACTCTGCTGGCTCGGCTCCGGGCCCAATTGCGCCGGCACGAACAGAGCAAAGACGCCGTTTTTACTATCGGTCCCTACAGTTTTAGTCCCAGCGCCAAGATGCTTCAGAACAAGGAGGGAGACCACGAGATCCGCCTAACCGAGAAGGAGACGGCGATTCTGCAATTCCTTTGCCGTGCCGGCAACAAGCCCACGGACCGCGATGTCCTTCTCAACGAAGTCTGGGGCTACAACACTGGTGTTACCACCCACACCCTGGAAACTCATATTTATAGGCTACGTCAGAAGATAGAGGAGAATCCTTCCGAGGCACGGATTCTCGTCACCGAACAGAGCGGGTACCGACTCATTCTCTAAAAATTTTGCTGGCGCGACGTTCTGCGAGTAAAGAGAAAACGCCAGCTTTGTTCTTTGAATGGTCCTGATTTAAGGTTTCATGTCCACTACAACCGGCACATGATCAGAGGCGCGCGCCCGGTCTCGCGCTTGGTCTAGCACCTATGCACCAGTAAGAAAGCCGTGCAAGGACTCATTCGCCCAGACATGATCCAACCGCTGCCTACGGTTACTCTTTCTCCAGTCCCGGGTGCGATGCCATGAATGGGGGACTTTCCGGGAGACGTAGGGAAGAAATAATTTAGACGATGACAACAGCAATCTCACCCACACCGTTGATCCGCCCTTCCAGCCGGTCTCCACGATACACAGGACTTACACCCTCCGGCGTTCCGGTGAAGATAAGATCGCCAGGACGCAAGGTGGCAAAACGCGAAAGAAAGGTGATGATCTCGGGCACGCTCCAGATCAGGTCCGATAGGTCAGCCTTTTGGCGCGGCTCGCTATTAACGGTAAGCTCGATAACGCCCCGCTCTGGATGGCCACAGTGGGAAACGGGAGCAAGGGCGGAACAGGGTGCGGCGTTGTCGAACCCCTTCGCCATGTCCCAGGGCATCCCCGCCTTTCGGGCTGCGGTCTGCAGGTCACGCCGGGTCATATCCAGCCCTACACCATAGCCAAAGATACAACTCACAGCGTGGGCGCGAGGAATGTTGCGGCCGCCATCCTTGAGTGCCACCACCAGCTCCACCTCGTGGTGAAGTTCAGTGGTTTGCGGAGGATAGGCAAGATCGACCTGGCACGATGCGCCGTGGGCATCACAGGCGGGCAAGAGAGAATCCGAAGGCTTGCGGAAAAACACAGGGGTGGCACGCTTGGGGTCGGTCCCTATCTCGCGGGCATGAGCCGCGTAATTCTGTCCTACGCAATAGATGTTGTTGACGGGAAACAGCAACTCTTTGCCATCGGCCTCGTCTTGGCTTACCGGTAGCCTAGTGTGGGCTCCCGGCTCGAAGACATATGCGGTATTACGGGAGGACATAACGGGCCGCAGAGTGGCCAATCTTTCAAGAGGCCGCAATGGCAATCTTCACATGTCGGAAAAAGCAAGACAGAACCATCCAAAAGAAAGCCGGCTGGCCGGGGGGGGGGGTGACTGGATGCCCGAGCCCCTCGTGGGATGCCGGGGTGAGCAGGGGAACCAGCCTGGCACTTCAAGGCCTTCAATATGGCCTTAAATGCTTCTGATGTGTAGGTAGAGTCGACTAGGGGACGACTCAATATGCCCGGCGGCAAACGAGGAGAGAAGAAATAGGCCCGTCTTTGGGCAATCCATTAAGATAGGGTTAAATAAAAGATGTAAAATTAAGAGGTTATCAAAATAGATGGAAAAAAAATCTAATATATAGAATTTTATTATACATATTAGATTAAACCCCTCACCCGCCATGTCGTAAGGATATGATTCAACATATTTTAAGTGTTGTTTTAGTGTCAAAGCCGGAGCCGGACGCTAAGTCCTAGGAAAAGAGGCTACTTGTTGAAGGGAATGTAGAATTTGCTGGGGTCTTCAAAGACGAAAAGTTTGTTGTCCAGCTCCATTCCGAATCGAGCATCGTGCAGCGCCACTGTAGTGACGATGCCCTGAGAGTCGGTCACGGACCACTTGCGCAGGACTAGTGGCTTGTCGGAGAACGTCAAGGCTAGAGTTCCGGTATCGGGGTTATTGCTATCTGTAAGGTTCAGGCGCAAAACACCGCGAGCCCGGGAAAAACCGGAAACCTTCACATCGCTTCCGAGATTAAGCTTGCTGCGCAAAAGGACGCCTGCCAGGGTGTCGTCGAGACCGATGGTGTTGGCAGACTTAAGTGTACTATCGTAGTAAATTAGGTTTTTCCCGTCGGCAATGATTTGCAGGGGAACTGGAGGATTATAATTAACCCGCAGCTTGCCTGGCCGCGAAAGGTACAACCAGCCCTCGGCCACGCTGCCCTGCGACGTGATTTGGTAAAAACGGGCGGTCATGGTGGTTATGGCGTCGAGATAACTCTCGACCCGGGCAATGTCTTCCTTGTCGGCCTGGCCGAGGATCGTAGGCAGGGTGGCTTCCTTTACGGGCGGGGGTAAAGGCGCGGTTTTGCCAGAGGTCTCCGGCGCCAGCGCCAGAAGGAAACAGATAAGCGGAACAAATATGAACAAACGCGACGTCAAACGCTTCTCCCCTATGATTCTTATAAGATTCCTTTGCAGCAAGAACATGGCGCTAGGAGCCATCCGGTCGGGTCAGGAGCCTCCACCGTTGTGACCGAAGGCTAGGACCTCCCGCTTGCCCACATGGTTAGCGGGCCCGATGACGCCTTGTGCCTCCATTTGTTCAATTAGTCGCGCTGCCCGGTTATAGCCGATCTTCAGGTGGCGCTGGACGAAACTGGTGGATGCTTTGCGTTCCCGGCATACCAGGGCCACCGCTTGATCGTAAAGGGCGTCGCCGCCCTCACTGTTTCCTGCCTCACTGCCGCTAAGCTCCGCCTCCAGCGCGCTCTCATTGGTCACGCTATCCACATAAGAGGGTTCGCCCTGGGATTTCAGATACGACACCACAGACTCCACCTCGTTATCGCTGACAAAAGGCCCGTGGACACGGGTGACGCGCCCGCCTGTTGCCATGTAAAGCATATCACCCTGTCCGAGGAGATGTTCCGCTCCTTGTTCGCCAAGGATGGTGCGGCTGTCCACCTTCGACGTGACTTGGAAACTAATTCGAGTTGGGAAATTGGCCTTTATGGTGCCGGTAATCACGTCCACCGACGGGCGTTGGGTAGCCATGATGATATGGATCCCCGCTGCCCGCGCCATCTGTGACAAGCGCTGGATGATGGCTTCGATGTCCTTGCCCGACACCAGCATGAGATCAGCCATTTCATCTACCACCACCACGATGAATGGTATGGGTGACAGGTCAATGTGCTGGTTCTCAAACAGGGGATTTCCGGTTTCAGGATCGAATCCGGTCTGCACCTTGCGCATGGGGATCTCGCCCTTGGCACGAGCCTTCGCCGCACGCTCGTTGTAACCGGCAATATTGCGCACCCCCATGTGGGACATGAGGCGATAACGGTTTTCCATTTCCAGCACGATCCACCTCAACGCTACTACAGCTTTTCTCGGCTCCGTCACCACGGGGGTCAGAAGGTGAGGAATGTCATCGTAAACAGAAAGCTCCAGCATCTTTGGATCAATAAGGATAAGTTTGCAGTCGTCCGGTGGAAGGCGGTAGAGCAGGGACAGAATCATGGCGTTGATAGCTACCGACTTGCCGGATCCGGTAGTGCCCGCTACCAGAAGATGGGGCATGCGGGCAAGATCGACGATTACCGGCACGCCGCTAATGTCCTTGCCCAGGACCAGCGGCAACTGGGTGGTGGTCTTCTCATAGGGTTTGGATTCCAGAAGCTCCCGCAGAAGCACCGTTTTCCGCGTGGCGTTAGGAAGCTCAATGCCAATGGCATTACGGCCCGGAATGGCGGAAATACGGGCGGAAATGGCGCTCATGGAACGGGCAATGTCGTCGGCCAAGCCGATAACACGGCTGGTTTTGGTCCCAGGCGCTGGCTCCAGTTCATACAGGGTGACAATGGGGCCGGGCCGCACCTTTATGATAGCACCACGGATGCCGAATTCATCAAGAACCGATTCAAGAAAACGCGCATTTTCCTCTAACAGGTCACGATCTAGGCCTTTGTCCCCTTGATACAGTGCCTCGTCACGGTGGACCGCCCGTTCTGTGTCGGGATGTATCAGGCTATCGGCCAGAAGCGCCCAATCTTTCACCCCGAACAGCCGGGCGCGGATGCCCGTAGGTCCCACCAGGCGGATAATCATTTCTTCGGCCAGAAAGGGGATCAGATGAGGACGGTCGATGAAACCGGTGGTTACCGCGCCTTCACCCAGCGAGGCTGCCAAAACCTCGCCTTGGGTCTGCAGCGCCACCAGCTTCGTTTCGATCAGGATTTTGCGGTATTCCCCGAGATATAGTAGGCCACCCACGAGAATGGCCAGAGCCAGTACGTTGAGTGCCAAGATGCGCCGCGTCAGGGGCGACTTGAGCCCCCGCTTACGTACCAGCGGCTCCGTCCCGACGTCGCGGTCTAATGTTCGCAGGCCTGAATTGTCCGTATTTTCCGTCATGGCGCGGTTTCCCACCCCTTATCTTTACGCCTACGGGAAAGGTCCGGAGAGGTCAGTCGGCATTGTAGCGGTATCCGATGCCATAGAGGGTCTCGATCTGTCCGAAATCCTCGTCTATGCGGTGGAATTTCCTGCGCAGCCGCTTGATGTGGCTGTCGATGGTCCTGTCGTCTACACAGATGTGTTCGCCATAGGCTGCGTCCATCAGTTGATCCCTAGTTTTTACATGGCCGGGACGTAGAGCCAGGGACTTCAGGATGAGGAATTCCGTCACCGTCAGGGGCACCGCCTCGCCCTTCCAGGTACACACGTGGCAAGTTGAATCCAGGACCAGCTCACCGCGCGCGATCACATCCGTCTCCACCCCGGCGGCGATCTCGTTGCGCCGTAACAGAACCCGCATCCGTTCGATGAGAAGACTCTGGGAAAAGGGCTTCTTGATGTAGTCGTCGGCGCCTGAACGCAGGCCCTCCAGCTCGTCTTCTTCTTCGTCCTTGGATGTGAGAAAGATGACCGGAACGTTGGAATGCCGCCGCAGCTGGGCCAGCATTTCCACGCCGTTCATGCGCGGCATCTTGATGTCCAGAAGCACCAGGTCGACGGGACGCGCGGTCAGGGCTGACAGGGCCTCGGCACCGTTGGAATAGCTGCGCACAGCGAACCCCTCCGCCTCCAGCGCCAGGGAAAGTGAGGTCAGGATATTCTGATCATCGTCTACAAGAGCGATGGTATGGGTCAAGGGCTGGATTCTTTCCATTCGTCACAGCGACATGTTGTACCATGATACCAGAAATAAAGGTTTTTACAGCGTTGCTTATGAACTGCTTGTGACAAAGAGTTTCTTGCAAGGCGGGCAGTGAGCTGACGTCGTTCTTGGGCTCAATTTCATTGTGCAACACGGCCACTTGGCGGGGCACCGGCTGTCTATCGAGGGCGGGCTGCCTATTCACCAGATGATTGAGGGCCCTCAGCTTGAAGCCGACTTTTTCTCCACGGTGAGCTGGCAGAAGACATTTTAACGCCTGCACGGCAACGCGGGAGAGGAAACGTTTATGGAGACGGCTTTTCTCTTACTTGTAAACGCTTCCACCCATGGCTACATTGGGTCCACGATGGTCCTCGTGGTTTGGGGATAAAAGGGGAACGCGGTAGGGTCCTGCGGGGAGAACAACTCTCTTGGCCCAATTCCGCGGTTGTTCCCGCAACTGTGGGCGGCAAGTTCACTCCGCTGAGCGCCACTGGAAGGCCTGTAGGGCCTCTGGGAAGGCTGGGAGGCGGATGACGATTCGGCAAGCTAGGAGACCTGCCATCGTGTTCGTCAGCGCGATCCCTTCGGACGGGCAAACCCGGTGGGGCAAAGGGGATACGGTTCCATCTTCCTTGACTGCGATGACGCTTTGCTCGGTAACCGCTTTTCTTTGGAGACACCGTTATGCGTCATATTCCTTCTGTTAAAACCCTCCCCTCCACGGAGTCACTGTCTCCCGCGGCCAAGGCCGTGCCGGTGCTGGTGGCGGCACTTCTGGGCGTGTTTATGCTCTATGGCGTCGGCTTCGCCGGCCCCCAGGTGCTGCACAATGCCGCTCATGACGGCCGCCACGCCTTCGCCTTCCCCTGCCACTAGACGCGGGAGGCCCATATCATGTTGAGGCAAATTCTGGCCTCTGCGGTGATCGCGGGGGCGCTCGCCGGTGTTCTGGTATCCGGGCTGCAGGCGATCCGAGTCGTTCCTCTGATCCTTGAAGCCGAAACCCACGAAACATCAGGTAAAACTACGGGAACGGTAGCCACGGCGCACCATCATGATGTGCCTGCGTCCGGTCACCGTCATGAGAACGGTATCGCCGTAACTAGGGTCTGGGCGCCTGAGGAAGGGCTAGAGAGGACCCTCTATACAGTTCTCACAAATGTTCTGACGGCCACCGCCTTTGCCTTGCTACTGACGGCCTGTTACGCGCTTTCTAGTGATGTAGACTGGCGGCGTGGTATGTTGTGGGGCCTGGCCGGTTTCGCCGTCTTTCACTTGGCGCCATCTCTCGGCTTGCCGCCGGAACCTCCAGGCAGCACGGCCGCCCTACTCCACGATCGCCAGATCTGGTGGTTCGGTACGGTGGCGGCCACCGCCACTGGTTTGGCGCTGCTGGTTTTTCACCGCAAAGACATTATCAAGGTGTTGGGAGTAGCTCTGCTAGCGCTGCCGCATCTCATTGATGTACCTCAGCCAGATACCTACGGCGACATGGCACCACCGGAACTGGTGTCCCCTTATGTGGTGGCTGTCTTGGTAACGGCGGGAGTATTCTGGGTCTTTCTCGGTGCCCTTTCCGGTTTCCTATTCCACAGGATGAAGGACCTAAAGTGACCTGTGGCCCCCCTTCTTCGAGGTGATTTTAACGCTGGAGCACTAGGTTCTTTATAAGTCCAGTTCCGTGGTATCGTTCTCGCCCTAGATGTCCTTGCAGATATCCACCAGAAGTCCACGCATCCACACATAGGCCGGATGGTCGTGTTCACGGCCATGCCACAATAGCGTGATCTCCACCGAGTCGAGTTCCATGGGGACCGGCATGACGCGGAGGTTATTGATATTGGTGAAGCGTTCGGCCATGCGCTTGGCTAGGGTAATGATAAGATCTGAATGTTCGATGATCAATGGGGCTACTAGGAAGTGGTTGCAAGTCATTGGAATACGCCGCTTGAGTCCTCGCTTTTCGAGCATGCGGTCGGCGATGCCGGTGGCCTCGCCGGTGATGGTCACAAGAAGGTGGTTGGCCGCTACAAATTCGTCGAGTGTGATATTGTGACCAGCCAGAGGATGGTCGTTGCGCATGACGCATACGTAGGTTTCAGTAAACAAGGGCAGGCTTCTGAAGCGCTCGGGATATCCAGGGTCGCCGCCGACGATGGCCCCGACGATGAAATCAACTTCGTTGGCGTCCAGAAAGTCGAACCCTGACACATAATCATTGTGGCGAACACGAATATCCACGTTGGGGGCTACTTCTTCCAGACGGCTCATAAGACGCGGCAGGATCAAGGATGCTACGTAGTCGGCCATGGATAGATTAAAGGTCTGGGTGGCTGTCGATGGATTGAAAACAACGGGATCAAAGGCCGTCTCCACTATGTTCATGGCTTGGCGCAAGACCGGGCCGAGCTCTAGGGCACGGGTGGTGGGCATCATGCCTCCGGGCCCGCGCACGAAGAGGTCATCCTTGACCAGATGACGCAGCCGGTTCAGGGCATTGCTCATCGCAGATTGGGTTAGGCCCAGTCGTTTGCCGGCACGGGTTACGTTGCGTTCCCGCATGATTGCGTCAAAGACCACCAAGAGATTGAGATCTATAAGGGCTAAATTCATTTAAATGATTATTGCTATGCAATATATTAATTTTACAACTTAGTACTTCCTCATTACATTCCCGTCAACACATGGTTGGAAACATCTTTTCTCAAAAGACGTTTCCAACCGAAAAAATCCAACAGGCGGGGGGGAAGGAGAAGAGAAATGAAGAAGTTGATCTATGCGGCCTCGGTCCTAAGTACCCTTATTTTGGGCTTTGGCTCCTACGCCGACGAATACGCCATGAGGAGCAAAGAGTATGCTCATTATGCTGGTAATCGTTACCCCATCGGCAGGATCTATAGCGCGGTCAAAGCGCGTGACGACTATGTGCTTATGATCCGAGTGTACTTTAACCGCGAGGACCTCACCTATGAATTCGCTTATAAAGCGAAAGACGGTTCCCTGAAGGAATTGGTGTTCGACGCCTTCTCCGGCTAGACGAAGTAACCTTCCGGCACCATACGCAAACAACCCCGAAGGCTCATCCCATGGTTATTACCCTCCCCCACGGAATGTGTCTTTGAAAAAGGACCCGCATTCTTCCTGCGGGTCCTTTTGTTTATTAAAAATGGAAAAGCGTCAAAGCGTAGCGGGTGAGACTGCCTCGACAAGGAAGACACCACTTCTGTGAAACATCAAGGTAATCCCAGAATGGGATTACCTTGCACATATTCTACTCTCTTGTTCATTCATTTTGAATGAATGGGGCCTTTCTAGGAAGGTCTAGAAAAGCCGAAGCCTCCCTTTGTCGATGGCGTCATTATGGCTCTTCTCACGGAGGACAAGAAGGGTTTCAGGCCATCTTGAAATTGGCAAAAGACCACACATATGACCCCTATGGCCGGTCTGTATGACGGTCGACGCTGTTCTGGGCGCCTCTGAAAGGGCCCGGCGCGTATCTCGCTCATTTGCCAGAGGAGCTTACGACATGACACGTCTTTCTCTATTCGACAGCCCTCTACTGTTGGGTTTCGACCATTTCGAGCGCGCTCTGGATCGCATTTCCAGGGCCTCCAGTGATGGCTATCCGCCCTACAACATCGAACAAACCGATGACAACAAGCTGAAAATTACTCTTGCCGTAGCGGGGTTTTCTACGGACGACCTGCACGTTTCCGTGGAGGACAATCAACTGATCATTCACGGTAAGCAGGAGGATGACGAAACCCACACCTATCATCACCGCGGCATCGCCGCACGTCAGTTCCAGCGTAGTTTTGTCCTCGCCGAAGGAATCGAGGTGACGTCCGCTTCTCTGGATAACGGCCTACTGCATATTGATCTATTCCGGCCCGAAAAGAAAAGCCAGAGCCGCACTATCGACATCGCGAATGGAACTACCGATGATGCCAGCACCAAAGGCGAAGCTTCAGTTATCGATGTGAACCAGAAAAGGGAAGCGTCCTAGGACGCTTCCCCTGAAAAGGGCTGAAATCATGACTGGAAAAGAAGAATTACACGCCATATCACCTCAGGACCTGTTTACCTTTGGTGCCCAAGGTGCTGCCTATATCCGCCCCGTGGTTCATGAGAAGGGCACCTTGTATTCGGTCCATTCCGCCGACGGGTGGCAGCTGGGCGTTTTCGACGACCCTGACCTAGCCTTCGCTGCTGTGCATCAGAGCGGCATGGAGTTGGTGAACGTCCACTAACCTTTTTGCGCGGCCCCTAATTCCTACGTCTCTTCCACGCCAGCATTACCCCCCCTCCGCGGCTGGGAATTACGCGCTAACGGATGTCTTGGTGAGTAGAGAATAAATGTCGTCGGAACTTTCAGCCCGGCGGAGGTTTTCACAGGCACCGCTGTCACGCAGCAGACGTGAGATTCGCGCCAAGGCTTTGAGATGGTCTGCGCCAGCCGATTCCGGCGCCAGCAACAAAAAGATCAGATCCACTGGCTGCTCGTCGATGGCTTCGAAATCAATGGGGCTCTCCAGACGGGCGAACATGCCGTGAAGTGTATCTAGGCCAGGCAGCTTGCCGTGGGGAATAGCAATCCCCGTGCCTACACCCGTGGTGCCCAGTTTTTCCCTTTCCAGAAGCACGTCGAAGATGATTCCCTCGTCCTGGTGGACGATGGCTGCCAAACGCTTGGAGAGTTTCTGAAGCGCCTGTTTCTTGCTGCGCGCCCGTAATTTGGGAACGATGCTCTCGGGTGAGACCAGGTCGGAGATTTCCATACCCTTTAGACGTCGTCCATTTCGCGTTTGCCACGTTTGCGGTCGTGCAGGCGGCGTTTATGGCGGCGGAGCTGGGTCGCCACTTTGCTGTTGGCGCTGTCAAAGGCGCCGTAGGGGTCGGAGGCTAGAGAATGGCTTTGTATAAGGATATTGTGCGCTATATGGACGGCAATATCGGCCCGAAAAGACTGGCCCTCACGCGAGAAATGAACCACCCCTTCTAGGGCACTATTGAAATATTTCTCGACCCTGTTTTCGAGAGAAGAAACGACATGGGCCTTCAAGGAATCACCCACATCAAGTTGCTTGCCTTTTATGGAAAGCTTCATGTGTTACGCCGTATGTTTTTAAACAGGAAAGATGCGTTTACTTGTCCAGATGCCGACTGTCTCAGTCATTCATGGTCAACTGAGCGGCGGCAAGGTAGTGGCGCCGGGGTGGGGAGTCAAGACAGCCTTCTGGCGGTTGTGCAACACAGAGAGTTCGGATCGGTTTCTGCAACAGCTAAAGACCTGTATTTTTTTCACGCCGCCGCTGGATAGATGAGGAAATATGCATGGTTTCCCGGTATTTAGAGACGGTTCGCCGGGCGATATCAACACCTTCCAACTTCAAAATTTCGACGATTTTGTCATCGGAGAGTAATTCCTTCGGTTCTTCGTTGTCGATTAGGGTTTTGATGCGGTGGCGTATGGCTTCCGCCGAATGTGGTTCCTCCCCCGAAACACCGGAAATTGCAGTAGTGAAGAAGTATTTCAACTCGTAATTTCCTCGCGGCGTAGCGATGTATTTATTCGCCGTGACGCGGCTCACAGTGCTTTCATGCACATCGAGAGCTTCGGCAATGTCCTGTAATATAAGGGGCTTGAGATGCTGGATGCCGTGGGTGAAAAACCCGTCCTGCTGGCGGACGATCTCGGTGGTTACCCTGAGGATCGTCGTCGCCCGCTGATGGAGGGACTTCACCAGCCAGTTCGCCGAATTGTAGCATTCAGCGATATAGTCCATCTCTTTCTTGTTCTGGGTATTGCGGCTGAGTTTCGCGTAATAGGTATTGTTAACCAAGACGCGAGGCAGGGTCTCGCTGTTGAGCTCGATAGTCCAGCCGCCCTTGGGATTGACCCGCATAAGCACGTCCGGGGTGATGGTCTGCGCCACGTCATGATCGAAGGACAGCCCCGGCTTAGGATTGAGTGCCCGGATTTCCGCCACCATCTCGATAAGATCCCCCTCATCCACGGCGCATACCTTCATCAGGCCTTTCATGTCGTGCTTGCCTAGTAGGTCGAGATTGGCGAGTAGGGCCCGCATGGCCGGGTCAAGACGATTGCGATCGCGTAACTGTAGGGTTAGACAATCGGCAAGGTCGCGGGCGAAAATACCGGGGGGATCGAAGCGGCGAAGCTGGTCTAAAACCCCCCCCACCCGCTTGATAGGGCAGTCTAGAGTGTCGGAAATTACTTCAAGATCACCAGACAGGTATCCGGCTTCATTGAGCATATCTATTAGATGCAGACCGATTAGCCGGTTTTCCTGATTACTTACATCCATAGTTAACTGGTTTAATAAATGGTCGCGCAGGCTGATCTCCTGCGCGGTTGTTTGTTCAATGTTAAAATCCGAGGTAGAAAAATCGGAACCTCCCCCCGATCCCCAAGATGAAAAAGCCTCGGTAATCGGCGATTCCACGGGCTCGGATCTAGCTTCGCGGCCCTCCTCGAGACTGTTACTGGACCACAGGTTTTCATAATCAGTATCGAGGGGAGCGTTATCCTGACCGGGCAGAGTGTCGCCATCAGCGTAGTCCACCATGTCGACGGCAGCCGTCTCCAATGCGCCGTTTGTGACCGAGGTGGAGGTCTCTTGCTCATTGTTGCCCGCTTCGGTATCCCGGTAATCCTGATTGCTGTCGCCGCCCTTTTCAGGGCTGTCGGCGTTTTCACGTTCGAGCATGGGGTTTGCTTCCAGCTCTTTCTCAACGAAGTCGAAAAGCTCTAGATTGGGAAGTTGCAGCAGCTTGATCGCCTGCTGCAACTGCGGCGTCATGACAAGATTCTGACTCTGTTTAAGATCAAGCCTTGGAGTGAATGCCATTTTCTGGCGCCAGGAATTCAGCTAAAGACTGAAATTATCTCCGAGATACACACGACGCACCTCTCGGTGAATAACGATTTCGGAGGGTTCACCTTCCATCAACACCATTCCATCATGAAGAATATAGGCACGATCAACCACATCCAAAGTTTCCCGCACGTTGTGGTCCGTTATTAAGACACCGATGCCGCGGTCTTTAAGATTCGAGACGAGATCGCGAATTTCGCTAACGGCAATAGGATCAATTCCCGCCAGAGGTTCGTCGAGCAGGATGAATTTGGGGTTTGAGGCAAGACAGCGGGCGATTTCTACTCGACGGCGCTCGCCCCCGGAAAGGGCAAGGGTTGGTGTCCGCCTGAGATGGGTAATGGAAAATTCGGCGAGAAGGGAATCCAGCTCGGCTTCGCGTTTTTCATGGGCTGGTTCCACCACTTCAAGAATAGCGCGGATATTGTCCTCCACGTTTAGCCCCCGAAAGATGGAAGCCTCCTGGGGAAGATAGCCAATTCCAAGACGCGCCCGGCGATACATTGGCAGGAGAGTAACGTCTTCGCCGTCCATAAAAATGGTTCCGTATTCCGATGAGAGAAGTCCAGTAATGATGTAAAATGTGGTGGTTTTTCCAGCGCCGTTGGGGCCCAGGAGCCCCACCACCTCGCCGCGCTGGACTGAAAGGCTGACGCCGCGAAGGATGGGACGTTTCTTGAAATGTTTTCCCAGGTTGATGGCGACCAGGCCATTGTTGCTGGCTACCAGCTGCGGTCCTTGGCTGTCTCCCTCGGTGAGCTGGGTCATATGGCTGTCAATATGAGAGCTGTCCGGTTCCCTGAGGTCCCCATCGTTAGGCTGGTTGCCAGGGCCACTGGTATATGGCGGATGCTCAGTCATTGCGGTGGAGTCGTCTTTTTGGGTTCAATTTTCGTCTCCTTTTTGGGGGAAAGTACACCACGAACGCGTCCCTTCTTACTGCCGCCGGGCGGAGCGCCCAAAAGCCGACTGACGTCGGTATTCAAGTTTACTTCCCCGTATTCTCCGGCCAATTGATTACCGTCGCGAAGGATTTCAACCGATCCGGATATTGATACGATGCCCGTTACCGTATCGTAATTGCCTTTTTCGCTTGTGATGGTTTCCTTGGGCGTTTTGATCTTCACATCGCCGAAAGCCTCAACCCGCTGCAGTCCAGAGCCTTTGCCGGGAACTTTGTGGAAGTAGGCCGTCAGCACATCGGCGTCTATCCGTCGGTTCTCATTTACCACACGGGCGTTACCACGGGCAACGGCCATGTCCTTTAACTGCCAGTATTCCATACTATCGCGGGCGGTGACGACGCTCTTCCCGGTTTCCAACCTTAGGTTGCGGCCGGTAAGCACAAGGATACCCTTGGCTACGTAGAAAATCCCCCTGTCGGCATGGATCACGGAGGATGAATCGCGGATTGTCACATTACTATCAGCGTCCAGTCGCCAGATATCGGTGCCACTTTCTCCAGTGGATCGGTAATGGGCCGTTAGCACATCGGCATCCAAGGTTACGCCACCGCGTACGGCCCGCGCTTTTCCACGGGCTATGTAGACCTGTTTTTCCTGAAGCCATTCGATTCCCTCGTCGGCGTAAATTTCCACTGGCACATTTGAATCTCCGACAAGCCCTTCAAGAGACTGAGTCGCCGCTGGGAGGGCGGGAAACGTGAACAGCAGGAGACACCCTACCCAAGCGGGTATCAGGTGTTTTTTCCATGATTTCCAGCCCCAGATATTCGGGACGCGGGGCAAGAAAAAACGGAGAGTGATGGGGTGGAAAAAACAACTTGTGGATCGGGTCATTTAGAACCTTCCAAAGCAGCGGCGAAAATGACCAACTTTGTTTTTCCGGTGAAGATGATTTTGCTTCCCTCGTCAAGGATCCTAAACCCCTGGGAATAAACCTGGCCAAAGGGGCCCTGGCCGGTGATGGGGGTGCCGCCGGAGGCAGTTCTCGATGAGAGGTCTATATCGGCGCTGGAGGTATGAAATTCATAACCCAAATCGTGAAACAGGTTAACCGATTCGCGGAGCCCCAGAATTTTCGTGTTCTCGCTGTAAATGCCGCTTAAGGATGACAGCACCACCCAGGAGCCGTTGGCGAGAGTAAAGTCAGCCTGGGGGCGGTCAAGGGCAACAATCTCGGAGGTATCACTAACCTGGGAGACGTTTTCAGCGGTCAGGGAATAGGGCCTCCCCTTTGTGTCGGAACCAGTGAACCGAGCGTGGATCATGCGTGGCTTTTTATCGAGGCTGTCGCCAATATTGGCAAAGCCCATGGTGAAACGGGTCGGCACCGACTGGATCTGGGGCCACGTTACCACAAGACCAAGCAGCGCTGCTGCGGTCGCTGGAAGTAGGAGTTTCATCAAGCGGATGTAGCTAGAGTAGCGGCGTATTGTTGGGGTCTGGTGCGAAAAATGGGGAGGGGTGCGCGCGGCTTCGTGGCCCGGCGTCTTCTCGGTGCCGGCTAGCCTTTCACCACCCACAGGCTCGATACGCTCTATGGGGCGGATACTCTCGGGAATGGGAAGAAAAGGGGGTTTGGCCATGTGCGCACCCGCTCACACAATACCCGCCCGCAGGCAGTCATGGATATGGATAATGCCTATGGGCAATTCTTCTTCCACCACGAACAGACTTGTTATGCGCCCACTGTTCATGATTTCAAGCGCCTCGGCCGCCAGAGCATGGGGTGGGATCGTTTTGGGATCCGTGGTCATGACATCGTCAGTGGTCTTATTCAGCAGGTCAGGATTCATGTGACGCCGCAGGTCACCATCGGTGATGACGCCGGACAGACACCCCGTGCTACCGACAATGCCTACACATCCAAACCGTTTGTTAGTCATGGCTAGAAGCGCTTCCGGCATGAGAGTTCCTAAATCTATGAGAGGAACTTCATCGCCACGGTGCATGAGATCCTCGACCCGGACCAGCTTGGTGCCGAGACGGCCCAGAGGGTGCAGGACATGAAATTCGTCGGTGGAAAACCCCCTGCGGTTAAGTAGGGCCACGGCCAGTGCGTCGCCCAGGGCCAGCATCACGGTGGTGGATGTGGTGGGGGCTAGACCTAAGGAGCAGGCTTCCTCGAATTCCGGCGTGATCAGGGCGATGTCGGCGGCTTCGGCCAAGGAGCTGCCTTGTCCCGCCGTAATAACCACCAGCGGAATGCGGAAACGCCGCGTATAGGAGACAATATCGTTGATCTCGCTTGTCTCCCCGGAATTGGACAAGACTAGAACCGCGTCATCCCGGGTAATCATGCCAAGATCACCGTGACTGGCTTCCCCGGGATGAACAAACTGGGCGGGGGTCCCAGTAGATGCCATGGTTGCAGCTATCTTGCGGGCAACATGGCCGCTTTTCCCCATGCCGGTGACAATGATGCGTCCGGAGCATTTGGTGAAGACATCGAGAGCATACTCAAAATGGTTGTCCAGAGTAACAGCCAGGGAATCGATGGCGCGGGCCTCGGTTTCAAGTACGCGGCGGGCGGCTTCAAGGTCGGTTTCTTCCGGTCTTGATGCTGTTTTCTTCAAGGGATCCACCACGTCTGCAGCACGAAGAAAATCGTCAACACGGCTCTGGCGCGTCATGAGAACCAGCCTCCACAAAGGCTACCTGTTTGCTCAGTACCGCCGTAAGGGCATCTCCACGCTTACGGCCAGGGGATGGAAACATCCAGGTTCTATCCCCAGATCCGTAATTGCACCAGGGCATTTGACCGGACGTTATATTTATAAATCGCAACGAAATAACTCTCTGACTATGCCCACTGCCAACGGAGACGTCAATTGAATGTCTGATCTGCGCCCGGGCCGTGAATCATCGTTGAATCAATGCGAAAAAATATCTTCTTCATCCCATCCGGCAAGATCGAGGGCAGCACGTACAGGCAAGAACTCAAAACAAGCTTCGGCGGATCGGGTGCGCCCCTCGCGAGCTAGAAGCGCATCCAGTTTCTCGCGTAAGCGGTGAAGGTGGAGAACATCGCCAGCGGCGTATTGCACCTGCTCTTGGGTCAGGTCGTCTGCCCCCCAGTCGGATCTCTGTTGCTGTTTCGAAAGGTCAATACCCAGAAGTTCTGCGCAAAGGTTTCTCAGGCCATGGTGGTCGGTAAAGGTGCGCACCAACTTTGAAGCGATCTTGGTGCAGTATAGGGGGGTACAGGAAGCACCGATATAGTGGTTAAGAACTGCCACGTCAAAACGGGCGAAATGGAACAGCTTGGTGATGTTCTGATCATCAAGAAGCGCCTTGAGGTTTGGCGCGTCATAGACGGTGTTGGGGAAATGCACCATATGGCAATTTCCATCCTTGTCCGACAACTGAACCAGACACAGGCGATCACGATGGGGGTCGAGCCCCATGGTTTCAGTGTCCACGGCCACGCAGTTACCAAAATCCACGCTTGCGGTCAGATCACCGCGGTGCAGCTTAAGGGACTTGAGCCCTGGCTGTTGGAATTTTAATTTAGAGATGCTTCTGGCCATAGGCCTCCCCTCGTTTTCTTTGCGTCATCCCAGTTTCTCCACGTTATCTCGGTTCGGCCGATCAGGATCAAAAAGGACCGGAGAACAGGGGAGGAATGGTGCCCAGGAGAAGACTCGAACTTCCACGGCCTCACAGCCACTGACACCTGAAGCCAGCGCGTCTACCAATTCCGCCACCTGGGCAGTTCAAGCAGTTTCCGTCGATATCGCCGCAACGCCGTAAAGTCAATCGACATTTCAGGGTGGGGCGTGCGGATGCCACCGTTTTCTACTCCTTGCATGTTTAGTATAAAGGGCCGCGTTTCCCAAACAAGCCGCTTGAATTTAGGCTATAACCACGACAAGCGTACAAAACTACGTAAGAGAACCCATATTATGACAAGCTCACACGGAAACTGCGCCCGCCAGATTACGGTTTTTGGCGGCAGCGGTTTTGTCGGCCGCCACTTAGTGCAGCGCCTAGCCGCACGCGGCGATGTGATACGGGTGGCCGTGCGCGACCCCTATGCCGCTCAGTTCCTCACTACCTGTGGCGATGTGGGCCAAGTGGTTCCCGTGGCCGTGGATATCCGGGACGCCGTGACCGTGGCGGCGGCAGTGGAGGGTGTCGATGCTGTGGTCAACCTAGTCGGTATCCTCTACGAATCGGGCCACGGCGTGCGGGCAAACACTTTCGAATCTCTCCATCACCAGGGCGCAGCAAACGTAGCCAAGGCTGCTGCTGCTGCCGGTGTGGGGGCGCTCATACAGATTTCTGCCATCGGCGCCAACAAATATTCCCCCGCGACTTACGCCCGTACCAAGGCAAAAGGTGAGGATGCCGTGCATGCCGCCTTTGCCGACGCCTCGGTGATTCGTCCTAGCATCATTTTCGGTCCCGAAGACAGCTTCTTCAATCTTTTTGCCTCTCTCATGCGGATAACCCCCGTTCTTCCCATTATTGGATGTTCGCTGCCACGCCTAGAATTTCCCACTCCAGGCAAAGGCATTGGCCTGCCACGTCTCAACATCTACGGCAATGGCGGCCCCCGGTTTCAGCCTGTTTACGTAGGCGACGTGGCACAGGCCATCTGCGTATGCCTGGATTCCCCGCAATGCCGCGGCGAGACGTTTGAACTGGGCGGCCCGGACGTGCGCAGCTTTAAGGAACTGATGGAACTTCTGTTGGCACAGACTGGTCGTCGGCGTTTTCTCGCCCCGGTGCCCTTCCGGCTAGCCTTGATGGTGGCTGCATTTGTAGAACTGCTGCCCAAACCGTACCTGACCCGGGATCAGGTAAATCTGCTGCGCCGCAATAATGTGGTGGGTAGGAAGGCGAGAACTTTCACCGCCCTTGGCATTACGCCCACTTCTATGGAAATCGTCCTGCACACCTATCTTACCAGGTTCTGTTCCGGCGAGGCTATTAGGCAGGCGCGGCAGAGCTAGGCGGTCCCGTTTCGGGCCGGGCAAAACTCATCCGTAAACCTGGTACAGCAGAAAAATACCCAAAACCACACGGTAAATCACGAAAGGAGTGAAGGTGGCTCGTCTCAGCCAGTTCATCATGGCGGGGATAGCGATGAGGGCGGCGACGAAACTCAGCCCGCAGGCGAGATAGGCATCGGATTCAAGCTGAATATCGCCTTGCTCCGTCAGGCCCTTGAAGGCCAAGGCGCCGGCACCAAGAATGGTGGGGATGGATAGCAATAGGGAAAACCGAGCCGCTTCGGATCGGTTATAACCTAGCCAGCGTGCCGCCGTCATAGTGATACCCGCCCTGCTGGCACCAGGGACCAGGGACAAGGTCTGGGCTAGCCCAATCACAAGAGCATTGCCAAGTGTCATGTGCTCGATGTCTTTCACGGTTAAGGAAAAGCGGTCGATGAGATAAAGCAAGAGGCCAAAAATCAACATCATCCAGGCGATGATCTCCTGACTGCGCAAGATATTTCCAGCATAACGGTAAATAAGAAACCCAGCGACCGCCACCGGCAAGGTGGCGACGACCAAATTGATAACGAGGATGGCGTTGACCCCGTTCCTATTTGTCAACAGGTCGAACAGGCCCTGGAGCAGAAGAAGGACATCGCGCCAGAAATACACCATCACTGCCAGCAGCGTGCCCACATGCAGAGCAACAACGATAACCAACCCTGAGTTCGGCCAGCCGGCAAAAACCCGAAGCAGCTCCAGATGGGCCTGGGAACTTACGGGAAGGAACTCGGTGATACCCTGGACTAACGCCAGAACTACGAGGTTATCGGACGGCAAACCAAACCTCCTGCTTGTCAGGCTTTCTTACAGCATTCATATCCTTTTATGCTATCACGGCTAGGGACGGGAGGGGCGCAATGTTTGCCCAAGCCTCAATCATCAAATGTTTTCACTTGGCCGGATTGTGCTCTAAGTTGGCGCCGTTATGCGCGTTCTCTACCATCTCTGGCTCTCGCCTTTTTCCCGCAAGGTCCGCATCATGCTGGACGAGAAGGGATTAGAGGCGGAACTGCGCCTTGAAAAAGTGTGGGAGCGCCGCGATGAATTTCTCGCCATCAACCCGGCGGGTAAGGTGCCGGTCATGGTGGAGGAAAACGGCATCGTACTGTCTGACAGCTACGCTATCTGCGAATATATTGAGGAAACCCACCCCGACCCTCCGCTAATAGGCAAGGATCCCTACTCCCGGGCGGAAGCGCGACGCATCGTCGCCTGGTTCGATGGCAAATTCACCAGAGAGGTCTCTTCAAATTTGATTTACGAAAAGGTGGTGAAACGGTTCTTAGGTGTGGGGAAGCCCAATTCCAAAGCCATCCGCGCCGGAACCACGAATATCCACGCCCATCTCGACTATATTGCCTATCTTACCGACCAGAGAAACTGGCTAGCGGGAGATGACTTTTCCTTGGCTGATATCGCTGCTGCTGCGCACATATCAGCACTGGACTATCTAGGTGACGTGCCGTGGAACGAGCATGAGAGCGCTAAGGATTGGTATGCCCGTGTCAAGTCGCGCCCCAGTTTCCGAACCATATTGGGGGACCATATCCCCGGCCTTCCGCCGCCGAAACACTACGCCGACCTGGATTTCTGAACTACTGCCATTCGCCTCTTGGGCATGATATCCGCTGAACCCAATCTTTCCGGAAACAATGAAACGGATTTGAAGCTCTTATGTTTCGGGTTCGGTTACACGGCGCGTGCTCTGGCCGAAGATTTGAAACGGGCAGGCTGGGGAGTCGTAGGCACCTGCTGCGAAGCGGAGGAAATCAAGGGGCAGGGCACTCATGAAGGCGTGTCGGTCCATGAGTTCAACCGCCACCACCCCCTTCCTAGGGACGTATTCGCGCACGTTACCCATGTTCTCGTCTCCGTGCCGCCGAACGAGGACGGGGACTCTGTTATCGACATGCACAAGAAAGATCTGGTCACCATGGCTGGGTTGCAATGGGTGGGCTATCTCTCCACCACTGGAGTCTATGGCGACCGCGACGGTAACTGGGTGGACGAGGAAAGCCCTCTCCGCCCCAGCGGCGATAGAGGCCGCCGCCGCGTGGTCGCCGAAGACGACTGGTGTGCCTTATGGAAATGTTTGGGCGTCCCCATCCATATCTTCCGCCTGGCGGGTATCTACGGGCCAGGACGCTCGGTTTTGGACACGGTACGCTCGGGAAAGGCAAAAAAAATTCTCAAGCCCGGCCAGGTGTTCTCGCGCATTCATGTGGCCGATATAGTCCGTGTGTTGCGGGCCTCTATGGCACGGCCCCGTCCAGGTGCTATCTATAACGTTTGCGACGACGAACCCGCACCATCGCAGGATGTGATGGACTACGCCTGTTCCCTTTTGGAGACGGAACCGCCACCGGCGGTTTCCCTCGAAAAAGCGACGCTTTCCGAAATAGCGCGCAGTTTCTATGACGACAACAAGCGGGTATGCAATCGGCGTATCAAAGAAGAACTGAGCGTAGCCTTAGAATTTCCCGATTACCGCAAGGGGCTAGATTCCCTCTTGCGTGGTGAGGGCTAGTAATTAGCAGTAATTTCCTACAGCGGCGGGTTAAGAATCTCCGCCACCGTCAGGAAAATGTACGACAGACTCTCGGGGCTAGAAAGTCGGTGATCGCCGTTCTTGATGAAGGTTACGGCCACATTGTCGGAGTCAAGACAGGTGGCGAGTTTAAGGGAGGTCTCCGGTGGCACCTCTTTGTCGAGAAGGCCGTGGAGAAGCCGCACTGGACAGGTAAGGGGAATGGCATCGCGCAGCACTAGGTTCTTGCGTCCGTCTTCGATTAAGATCTGGGAGATGGGGGTGTGTTCGTTACCATAAGGGCTAGGAATCCTTATGCTGCCCGTTTTTTTTAGAGTTCTTCTATCTTCCCTGCTCAGGGATTCCCAGACCAAGTCCTCGGTAAAGTCAGGTGCACCGGCGATGCCCACCATTCCCACCACCTGCTGGCGGCATTGGAGTGCCGCCAGGATCATGATCCACACCCCGAGGCTGGAGCCCACCAAAATTTGTGGACCCTCCGTCACCTCATCGAGAATCCGGACAGCATCTTTCTTCCAGCGGCTGATGGTGCCGTCAACGAAGGCGCCGGATGACTCACCATGGCCGAAATAATCGAAACGAACGAATGCCCGCCCGGTTTGGCGGCACAGGGTTTCCAGGCTGGTTGCCTTGGTCCCAGTCATGTCGGAGAGGAGCCCGCAGAAAAAGACAATTCCCGGTGTGTTCCCGGAAAGCGCACGATAAGCAATGCTCTCGCCATCGTCGCATGCTAGAAACTGTGGCGAGGGAGGCGGCTGTGTGACGTTCATGGGGGTAAACCGAATGTTTTTGCCAAATTGACGACATGACCGGAAAGCGCAAGTCTAACATCGGAAAGAAAACCAAGAAACGAAGTAACCCGACGGTTCTTCAGGTTCTCCCCTCTCTGGAGATGGGCGGTGGTGGCGTCGAGCGGGGCGCCGTAGACGTGGCCATCGCTGTAGCGGAGTCGGGCGCGAGGTCCCTGGTGGTTTCCCATGGTGGGGATATGGTACGGGAGCTGGAACGCGCCAAGGTGACCCATTTTCAGTTACCGCTACACTCCAAGAACCCGTGGACAATCCTCGTCAATATCGGCCGTCTCGAGAAAATTATTCGTGAGAACAAGGTGGACATCGTTCATGCACGTTCGCGAGCCCCGGCCTGGAGCGCTTTCTACGCCGCAAAGAGGGTTGGCGCTCATTTCGTCACCACCTTTCACGGTACCTATACCGGCGTCGATAATTTCCTAAAGAAATATTACAATTCCATCCAGACCCGGGGCGAAAGGGTCATCGTCATTTCCCGTTTTATCGGCAAGCACATCCGCTCCATCTATGGCGTGGAAGAAAACCGCATCCGCCTCGTCCATCGCGGTATTGATCTAGACCGCTTTGACCCTGCTAAAGTCAGCGCCGAGCGCTTGGTGCAGCTCGCCAAAAAATGGCGGTTGCCTGATGGTATGTCCGTTGTGATGCTGCCCGGGCGTATAACGCGGTGGAAAGGCCAAACCATAATGATCAACGCGCTGGCCCAACTGGGGCGTCATGACATCCGCTGCCTTCTGGTGGGGGCCGACCAAGGGCGGGCGGGCTACCGTAGAGAGCTGGAAACCCTACTCCAGCGGTTTGGGCTCGCCGATATTGTGCATGTGATGGAACACTGCACCGACATGCCTGCGGCATACATGCTATCCGACGTAGTGGTGTCGGCCTCCACCGATCCGGAAGCCTTCGGCCGCGTGGTGGCGGAGGCCCAAGCCATGGGGCGTCCGGTGATCGCTTCCGATCACGGTGGTGTAGGAGAGATGGTGCATTCGGAAAAGACTGGCTGGTTGTTTCCGCCGGGTGACGCTGAAGCTCTGGCCGGGGTTCTAAGACGGGTCCTGGATCTCAGCCCCGTGGAACGGGAGGTTCTCACTAAGACTGCTGCCGACTACGTCCACAAGAATTTTTCCAAACAGAAAATGTGCGATCGTACCTTGGGCGTCTATAATGATGTCATGGCGTCGAGACGCACGAAAAAGCGTGTTCCGATTTGATCTCTTCCCGAATCCTCGTCATCAAGCTGGGGGCGCTTGGCGATTTCATCCAGGCTATGGGGCCCTTCAGGGCGATTAGAGAGTTCCACCGGGAGGCGCGGATTACCCTGCTCACCACCGTACCCTTTGAGGCATTAGCTAGAAGATGCGGCTATTTCGACGAAGTCTGGGTGGACGAGCGGCCACGTGCCTACCAAATTCCACTCTTGCTTGCTTTGCGCCGCCGGCTACGCGGGGCGGAGTTTGCCCGCATCTACGACCTTCAGACCTCCAGCCGCAGTGGCTTCTATTTCCACATGTTCTGGCCCGGTTCGGCGCCTGAGTGGTCGGGGATCGCCGGGGGATGTTCCCATCCCCATGACAACCCAGCCCGCAATTCCATGCATACTCTGAGCCGCCAGGCCGAACAACTGGTTTGCGCAGGCATTGCGAAAACCCCAGCCCCGGATCTCTCTTGGATGACGGCCGACATCTCTCGCTTCGAGTTGGAGGGCGATTTTGTGCTGCTGGTGCCAGGCGGGGCCGTGCATCGCCCGGCCAAATGCTGGGGAGCAGACTCCTACGGGGCGCTGGCCCGACATTTGGCAAAGACGGGGCTGATCCCGGTTTTGCTGGGGGGGCTGGACGACGGCGAGGTGATAACCGCAATCGAAAAATCCTGTCCCCGTGCCCGGGACCTGTGTGGGAAAACGGAACTCGAAGACATCGCTGTGCTGGCCCGTGCTGCGCAGGGCGCGGTGGGCAACGATACCGGCCCCATGCATGTGATCGCTGCCTGCGGCTGTCCTTCCCTAGTATTGTTTTCCGGAGATTCTGACCCCACTTTGTGCGCTCCCCGGGGGGCGAATGTCAGCATTCTGCGCCGCGATCCCCTGACCCGGCTTTCCAGAGAAAAGGTCATTGCCGCGCTGCAGCTACGCGGTCCGTGACCGCTACTGTTCACCAAGACCAATCAGTGCCATTCAATGGTCATGCACCGCCCTTGACAGCGCCCCCAATCCCTCTACATTGCGGCCACTCGAGCCAATGAGAATCAGAGAGGACGATGGTTGCCATTACCCTGCCTGATGGCAGCGTCCGGCAGTACGAAGAGCCAGTTTCCGGCGCTGACATTGCTGCCGATATCGGCCCCGGCCTTGCTAAGGCTGCACTGGCCGTGCGTGTGAGCGGAACTCTCGCTGATCTTCTGGCTCCAATCGAATATAATGCTTCCGTAGACATTATCACCTCGAAAGACGAAGAAGCCCTGGAAATGCTGCGCCATGACGCCGCCCATGTGATGGCTGAGGCGGTAAAGGAACTCTGCCCAGAAACCCAGGCCACCATCGGCCCCTCCATCGAAGACGGCTTTTACTACGATTTTGCCCGCGATGAGCCTTTCACGCCCGAAGACCTTGAGAAAATCGAGGCTCGTATGCATGAAATCGTCAAGCGTGATGAAGCTATCACCCGTGAGGTCTGGGACCGTGGTGATGCGGTGCAATTCTTCAAGGATGCGGGTGAGCACTATAAGGCCCAGATCATCGAGGCCATCCCCGAAGACGAGTCTATCTGCCTCTACCGCCAAGGCAATTTCATCGACCTGTGCCAGGGGCCACATTTCCCCTCTACGGCCAAGCTGGGGAAGAGCTTCAAGCTGATGAAGCTGGCCGGAGCTTACTGGCGCGGCGATTCCAAGAACGAAATGCTACAACGCATCTATGGCACCGCTTGGTTCAGCGCAAAGGACCTCAAGTCTTATCTCCACCGTTTGGAAGAGGCGGACAAGCGCGACCATAGGAGGCTCGGCCGCGAAATGTTCTTGTTCCACCTTCAGGAGGAAGCCACAGGCAGCGTCTTCTGGCATAACAAAGGATGGACCCTCTACCGCACTATAGAATCCTACATCCGCGCGCGTCTCGACAATGCCGGCTATATCGAGGTCAATACGCCCCAGCTTGTGGACCGTACCCTGTGGAAGGATTCTGGCCACTGGGAGAAATTTCGCGAAAATATGTTCACCGTCGAGGCGGAAGAAAAGGTCCTTGCTCTGAAGCCCATGAACTGCCCCTGCCACGTGCAGATTTTCCGCCAAGGGATCAAGAGCTACCGGGACTTACCCTTGCGGATGGCCGAATTCGGCTGTTGCCACCGCAACGAACCTTCCGGCGCCTTGCACGGGCTAATGCGCGCGCGCGCCTTTACCCAGGACGACGCTCACATTTTTTGCACCGAGAACCAAATCACTGTAGAAACCAAAACCTTCTGCGACCTGCTTTTGTCGGTATACGCAGATTTCGGCTTCAAGGATGTGAGCGTGAAGTTTTCCGACCGGCCCGAGGTCCGCGCCGGAGATAATGCCTCTTGGGACAAGGCCGAGGAGGCCTTGAAGGAAGCCGTGGCCGCAGCGAGCCTGGAACACACCCTTGATCCCGGCGAAGGCGCGTTTTACGGGCCAAAACTGGACTTCGTTTTGCGCGATGCTATAGGCCGCGAATGGCAATGTGGTACACTGCAGGTGGATTTCGTTCTGCCTGAACGCCTTGACGCCTCCTACATCGGCGAGGACGGCGAAAAACACAGGCCAGTTATATTACACCGGGCCATCCTCGGCTCCATGGAACGGTTTATCGGTGTCCTCATTGAGCATTATGCCGGAAAGTTCCCCCTGTGGCTGGCCCCGGTCCAGGCAGTGGTGGCTACCATTACCTCCGATGCCGACGCCTATGCGGAACGCGTTACCGGGGAGTTGAAGCAGGCGGGAATACGTGTAGCAATTGATCTACGCAACGAAAAAATCAATTATAAAGTCCGCGAACATAGCCACGGCAAGGTCCCGGTAATCTTGGTTCTCGGCAAACAGGAGGCAGAAAAAGAAACCGTTGCTCTGCGCTATCTTGGCGGTGAAAAACAAGAAATTCTTGCACTCCATGAGGCAGTCAATAGACTAGCTTTCGAGACGATGGTTCCGCCGTCAGCTTGACCGTCATGGGCCCAGTGGTTTTACAATGACGCAAGCATTGTTATCTTAGGTCAGTGGAAAAACGGAGACAGTCACATAGCAACTCCTCCCTTTAAAGCCCCCCCCAGGCCAAAGGGTCAGCGAATCAACGAGGAAATCGATACGCCCGAGGTCCGGTTGGTAGGCGCCGACGGAGAGATGGTGGGCGTCTGTTCCATAAGCGAGGCCCTAGTAAAGGCTGAAGATGCTGGTCTTGACCTGATTGAGGTCTCTCCCCATTCCGCTCCGCCAGTCTGTAAGATTCTTGATTACGGAAAATACAAATATCAGGAACAGAAAAGACGCAACGAAGCCCGTAAGAAACAAAAGACCATGGACGTTAAGGAAATTAAGATGCGTCCCAACATCAACGCCAACGACTATGACGTAAAGATGCGGAACGTTGTGAAATTCTTAGAAGAAGGCGACAAGGTCAAGGTAACGCTGCGCTTCCGAGGGCGTGAAATGGTGCATCAGGATCTGGGTATGAACGTCCTCACCCGGGTGCGCGATGATGTTGCGCAACTCTCAAAGGTGGAACAGTTCCCGAAACTGGAAGGCCGTCAGATGACTATGGTCATCGCTCCAAAATGAGGCCCTTCATCATCCTCACGAAAAGACAAAGCTCTTCTCATCCTTCCTCCCCCCGGTAGCCTTGCTTTTAGCTGGCCGTGTGGTTATAACCCGCCTCTTATCAAGGCGCTGAGGCTGGGTATTTCGCCCGGGGCATGCCCTGCCGCCGGATATGTTGCCGGATCCGTTTCTGGAACCAGGGTTCAGCCTCATTATTAAGAGGGGATCAAATGCCCAAGTTAAAAAGCAAGAGTGGCGCCAAGAAACGATTCCGCCTGTCGTCAAAAGGCAAGGTGGTGATGTACCATTCGGGAATGCGCCACAACCTTCGCAAGCGTTCTCAGAAAACAAAACGCAAGGCGCGTGGCGCGTCCATCATGGCTGATGCCGATGCTCGCATTGTCCGGAAATTTATTCCCTTCGCGTGACGGAGACAGGCAACAATGGCCAGAGTCAGCAGGGGCGTAACCACCCACGCCCGCCACAAGAAAATTATCAAGCAAGCCAAGGGGTACCGAGGCCGCCGCAAGAACACCTTCCGTGCCGCCGTTCAGGCCGTGGAAAAAGGGCTGCAATACGCATATCGAGACCGCCGTGTCCGCAAGCGCAACTTCCGCGGCCTGTGGATTCAGCGCATCAATGCCGGCGTGCGTCAACACGGGATGACCTATTCTCAGTTCATGAACGGCATGAAAAAGGCGGGGATCGAAATCGACCGCAAGGTACTTTCTGATATCGCCGTCCGTGACGAGGTGGCGTTTGCCGCTTTGGTGAAACAGGCCCAGGAGGCACTGGGAAAAACCACTTGAGCCGCCCCTCGGCTGGATCTGCGAACGATCAGAGATTTCCGTTACGAGGGCCGGTTTCATCGCGGCCCTCTTTTTCGTAGTCTGTACGCATGAGCACCATGAACGATCTCGAAAAACTGGAACAAGACCTTCTCCAGGCTGTAGCCGCCAGCGGCTCAGTAGCGTCCCTTGAGGCCGTGCGGGTTGACGCGCTGGGCAAGAAGAGCAGCATTTCCCTGTTGATGAAGAGGCTGGGAGGGCTTTCTCTGGAAGAACGCAAGGAAAAGGGGCCGCTCTATAACAAGATCAAAAGACGAATTGAACAGGCTATAGAATCGCGCAAGGTGGCGCTGGAAATGGCGGAGCTGGACGCCAAACTGGCCGCCGAGCGTGTCGACGTAACCCTGTCGGCACGCCCCGAAGGAGAGGGCCGCATCCATCCCATCTCCCAGGCCCTGGACGAGGTTCTGGCCATCTTTGGCGCAATGAGTTTTGCAGTGGCTGAAGGTCCTGATATCGAGGACGATTTCCATAATTTTACGGCTCTCAACATCCCGCCGGAACATCCCGCTCGCCAGATGCACGACACCTTCTATCTTCCCGGAGAACGCGATGGTAGCCAGCTGGTGCTGCGCACCCATACCTCGCCAGTACAGGTGCGTACCATGCAGATTCAGAAACCGCCTCTGCGTATCATCGCGCCGGGCCGCACCTATCGCAGCGACTCTGACATGACCCATACGCCCATGTTTCACCAGGTGGAAGGACTGGTGGTGGATGAACACGCCCATATGGGCCACCTTAAGGGCTGCGTCACTGAATTCTGCCGCGCCTATTTCGAAATCGCCGACCTACCCCTGCGCTTCCGTCCTTCCTTCTTCCCCTTCACCGAGCCCTCGGCGGAGGTGGATATCGGCTGTTTGCGGAAAGACGGTGAGTTGAAGATTGGCGGCAAAGGGGATAGTGGTGACTGGCTAGAGATCTTCGGCTGCGGCATGGTTCATCCCAAGGTACTGGAGGCTTGCAGTATCGATCCACATACCTACCAGGGATTTGCCTTCGGGCTTGGGGTGGAACGCATCGCTATGCTCAAATACGGCATTCCCGACCTGCGAACTTTCTTCGAGGCCGATCTACGGTGGCTGCGCCATTACGGCTTCGCGGCTCTGGACATTCCTTCTCTGGGGGGAGGCCTGTCGCAATGAAGTTCACTCTGTCCTGGCTCAAGGAGCATCTCGACACCCATGCTCATTTGGACGAGATAGTGGACCGTCTTACTGCTCTCGGTGTTGAGGTGGAGGAGGTGGTGGACCGGGGGGCGCTGCTGGAACCCTTCACCGTGGCCCGTATTGTTAGCGCCAACCCCCACCCTAACGCCGATCGTCTCCAGGTCTGCACGGTGGATACCGGAGAAAAGAGGGTCCAGGTGGTATGTGGTGCGCCCAATGCCAGGAAAGGTCTTATGGGAGTGTTTGCCCGTACTGGCACCACCGTTCCTGGTACCGGGTTAAAGCTGAAGAAAACCAAGATACGCGGGGTGGAAAGCCACGGCATGATGTGCTCTGCCAAGGAAATGGGATTGGGGGAGGATCACGACAGCATCATTGAACTTTCTGAAGACGCCACTCTCGGCCTTCCCTTTGCCAAGGCGGTGGGGCTTGACGATCCCGTAATTGATGTGGCTATCACCCCCAACCGGGCCGACTGTACCGGCGTGCGCGGTATCGCCCGCGACCTCGCTGCCGCTGACATAGGCAAACTCAAGCCCCGTCAGGTTTCCACCGTGGAAAGCACTTTCGTGGGGGGAACGGTGGTAACGCTCGACTTCACCAAGGATACGGCGGATGCCTGCCCGGTTTTTGCGGCGCGCGCAATCAGGGGCGTCAAGAACGGCAAAAGCCCGCAATGGCTCGCTGAGCGCCTGAAGGCGGTAGGGCTTAGGCCCATATCCGCCCTGGTGGACATCACCAACTATTTTACCCTCGACCTTGCCCGCCCCCTACATGTGTTCGACACCGCGAAACTATCCGGCGATCTCGTGGTGCGCCTGTCGAAGAATGGTGAAAAACTGGCCGCCCTCGACGACAAGGACTATGTGCTCGAGGATGGTATGACCGTGATTGCTGATGATTCCGGGATTCTGGGGCTTGGCGGTATCATCGGGGGTTCCGCTACAGCCTGCGGACCGGAGACAACCGAGGTGGTGTTGGAATGTGCTCTCTTCGACCCCACCCGCACGGCAGCAACGGGGCGTAAGCTAATGATCGACTCCGATGCCCGCTATCGTTTTGAGCGCGGCGTGGACCCCGAGTCCGTGCTGACGGGTATGGAGGCGGCAACTGCCATGATCCTCGATCTGTGCGGCGGCGAGGCAGGGGGGCCGGTGATCGCTGGTGCAGTGCCGGACTTATCACGGACCATTACTCTGCGCCTGTCTCGCATTGCTGGTCTGGGTGGGGTGGAGATGAACACCGACACGGTACGACGTATTCTTCGGCCTCTGGGTTTTACCGTCAGCGACGACCACGACGAAGTAACCGTGGTTCCACCTAGCTGGCGGTGCGATGTGGAAGGCGAGGCCGACCTAGTGGAGGAAGTCCTCCGGGTCCACGGTTACGACCGGATCCCGGCGGTATTCCCATCCCGCGAGACGGCCCTCCCCGAACTTGTTCCCTCACCGGAACAGTCGCGGGAACGCCGTATGCGGCGGCAGTTGGCGGCACGTGGAATGGTGGAGGCCGTCACCTGGTCTTTCATGAAAGCCGACGTGGCAAAGCTCTTTGGCGGTGGCGATGAAAGCCTTACTTTGGCCAATCCCATCAGCGCTGACCTTGACGTAATGCGGCCTAGCATTTTGCCAAACCTTCTCACCGCTGCGGCATGGAACCAGGCGCGGGGGCAGGGAGATTTTGCTCTCTTTGAGCTGGGTCCGGCCTATGCTGACACCTCCCCAGAGGGCCAGGCAAAGGTGGCTGCGGGGTTGCGCTCGGGCTCCACGGGCCCACGCCACTGGGCCGGAGAAATGCGAGCGGTGGATGCCTTCGACGCCAAGGCTGACGCCCTGGCCGCTCTGGCTGCTTGCGGTGTAGGGGGCGACATACTCCAGGTCACGGACGATGCCCCCTCTTGGTATCATCCCGGCCGCTCGGGCAGCCTGTCCCTGAGTCAAAGAACAGTACTCGCCCATTTCGGCGAGATCCATCCCAGCATACTGTCACGCCTCGACGTGAAGGGACCAGCAGCGGGATTCGAGCTTTTTCTCAATAATGTTCCGAAGCCAAAGCGAAAGGGTTCCAGAACTCGACAGCTCCTCGACCCATCGCCTTTTCAGCCGGTGGTGCGCGATTTCGCTTTTGTGGTGGATGAAGCCGTAACAGCGGCAGCTCTGGTTTTGGCGGTGCGGAACGCGGACAAGGGAGGAAGCCTGATCGAAGGCGTAGATGTGTTTGACCTCTATACGGGCAAGGGGATGGCTGAAGGAGAGAAATCCCTAGCCGTGGCGGTAACCCTCCAATCCAGAGACAAGACCCTCACTGATAAGAAAATCGAGGCTATAGCGAAAAAAATAACCGCCGCCGTGGCCAAGGCCACAGGGGGCCGTCTGCGCGGATGATTACTCCGACCAAGGAGGGGATACTGCCGGCAGGTATGGAATCCGATACCTGACCCCATGATCGATCTTTTCCGTATCCGTAATTTCGCCATCATCGCCCATATCGATCATGGAAAGTCCACCCTCGCCGACCGCCTGATCCAGATTTGCGGCGGTCTCTCTGGCCGCGAGATGCAGGAGCAGGTACTTGACAGTATGGAGATCGAGCGCGAGCGCGGTATCACCATCAAGGCCCAGACGGTACGCCTTTCCTACAAGGCTCAAGATAGCGAGACCTATATCCTCAATCTCATGGACACGCCGGGCCATGTGGATTTCTCCTACGAGGTGAGCCGGTCGCTGGCCGCCTGCGAGGGTTCGTTGCTGGTGGTAGACGCTAGCCAAGGCGTAGAGGCCCAGACCCTGGCCAATGTCTATCAGGCCATCGATAACGACCATGAAATCGTGCCGGTCCTGAATAAAATCGATCTGCTGGCTGCCGAGCCGGAGCGTATACGCGCCCAGATTAAGGATGTGATCGGCATCGACGTCAGCCATACGTTGGAAATCTCGGCCAAGACGGGGGCCGGCGTGGAAGCGGTGCTGGAAGCCATGGTGACCTGCTTGCCGCCGCCTAGCGGAGAGGCGTCAGTACCTTTAAAGGCACTGCTTGTAGATAGTTGGTATGATCCTTATCTCGGCGTGGTAATCCTGCTGCGGGTGCGCGATGGGACTGTGCGCAAGGGCATAAAAGTACGCATGATAGCCACTAGCGGGGTCTATACCGTGGAGCGCGTGGGCGTGTTCACGCCCAAGCCCCAAGACGTGAACACCCTTGGCCCCGGCGAGATCGGATTTATTACCGCCGCCATTAAGCACGTGGCAGACTGCCGGGTGGGCGATACCCTGACCGACGACAAGACCCCTACCGACGCCCCCCTACCAGGCTTTAAGCCTAGTGTGCCGGTTGTGTTCTGCGGCCTCTTCCCCCTCGATACCGCCGACTACGACGACTTGCGTGATAGCCTCGCTAAGCTGCGCCTCAATGATGCCAGTTTTGAATACGAGCCGGAAACCTCGGCCGCCTTGGGACTGGGGTTCCGCTGTGGCTTTTTGGGACTGCTGCATCTAGAAATTATCCAAGAACGGCTAGAGCGGGAATTCGACCTCGACCTCATTACTACCGCGCCCAGCGTGGTCTACCGCGTCCACACCACCAGGGACGAGATGCTGGAACTGCATAATCCTGCAGACATGCCTGACCCGGTGCACATTGATAGTGTTGAGGAGCCCTGGATCAAGGCCACTATTTTGGTGCCCGACGACTATCTGGGTGCGGTACTGCAGCTGTGCACCGACCGCCGTGGCGAACAGGTGGACCTCACCTATGCTGGGAGCCGCGCCATGGCCGTCTATCATCTGCCCCTGAACGAGGTGGTGTTCGATTTTTACGACCGCCTGAAATCAGTGACCCAGGGCTACGCTAGTTTCGACTACGAGATGGAGGGCTATCGCAAGGGCAACTTGGTGAAGGTTTCGGTGTTGGTCAACGCCGAGTCGGTGGACGCCCTAGCCTTTATCTCCTATCACGAACGCGCGCAAGCCCGTGGACGACTTATCTGCACGCGACTGAAGGAGCTTATCCCACGCCAGCTTTTCAAGATTCCCATACAGGCGGCCATTGGCGGCAATATCATCGCTCGCGAGACCATCTCCGCCATGCGTAAGGACGTGACTGCTAAATGCTACGGCGGTGATATCACCCGTAAGCGCAAGCTTCTGGAAAAACAAAAGAAAGGCAAAAAAAAGATGCGTCAGTTCGGCAGCGTAGAAATTCCCCAGTCGGCCTTCATCCAAGCTTTGAAGACCGGCGATGAATAGGTGGATCTCTCACAAATCATATGCCGCGTTGCAAGGGTGGCTGGGCTTGGGTATTTTGCCACCGCAACCGCGCTTCTACTGGAGGGATGGCCGAGTGGCTTAAGGCGCACGCTTGGAAAGCGTGTGTGCGTTTACGCGTACCGTGGGTTCGAATCCCACTCCCTCCGCCAGTCTCCTAATCTCACGCCGTAACGCCGTATCCGAGGCAAAAGAATGTGAAGGCAGCACTTCGGGGATCCTCTAAATGTCGTTTTCTGCATGGCACCGCGTGGCTGTGGTGTGCCGTGCGCTCGTGGCACCGTCTGGCACTGGCGATCCTGCTTCCAGGCCTTGTTTTTACCGGCCTTGCTTTTGGCGAGGTGGGTCTGGCTGAAAGTGATAAGGATATCACCTTTTTCCGCATCGGCACCGGTGCCACCAGCGGTACCTATTTCCCCATTGGCGGCCTAATCGCGAGTGCTATCAGCAACCCGCCAGGCTCGATGGCTTGTGACAGGGGGGGTAGTTGCGGCGTACCGGGGATGGTCGCCGTGGCTCAGGCAACCGAAGGTTCAGTAGCAAACATCGAGGCTATTATCGCCGGTAGGCTTGAATCCTGTTTCAGCCAAGCCGACGTGGCCCATTGGGCCCTCACCGGGACAAAGATCTTCGGGAAAAAGAAAAAAGGCAAACACAAGAGACTGGTGGAGAAAACCCTGCGGTCCATCGCCAATCTGTTCCCCGAAAGTGTCCATCTCGTGGTGCAGCGGGATTCGTTTATCAAAAGCGTCTTTGACCTGAAGGGGAAAAAGGTTTCCCTGGGCGAGCCCGAATCGGGTACTTTGGCCAGCGTTCTTCCGATTCTTCAGGGCTATAATCTCACCCGGAAGAAAATCAAGCCCTTCTACCTGTCTCCTGGCGAGGCTGCGGATAAGCTGCGTGTAGGAGCGCTGGACGCTTTCTTCTTGGTGGCGGGAAGCCCGGTCACAGCCATTGCTGACCTCGCTAGGACCCTTCCTATAGCTCTCGTTCCCATTGCTGACATACAGTCGCAGAAGATACACAGAAGTAATCCCTTCTTCGTCCAGGCAATTATCCCCAAGGGAGTTTACGAGGGGGTGGAAGATACCCGGACTCTGGGCGTCGGGGCCCAGTGGCTGGTTTCAGCGGAGGTGCCTGATGATCGGATATACGCTATCACAAGAGCCTTGTGGCACGATAACGTGCTGGACATTCTCAGGGATAGCCACCCCTTAGGCAATATGATCCGTCTTGAAACGGCCCTCGACGGACTTGCTGTTCCTCTGCATCCGGGGGCAGCGCGTTTCTACCAGGAACGTGGCCTAAAGACGGTAGGTTTAAAAATATTTTAAATTGGTGACTCTCCGTAGTGGTGGAATCAGGTGGCAACCCCTACACCGGCAACGGTTTCAAGGTGGAGCGCCGCCTCCATCAGCGCCTTGGTGTAGGATTCCTTGGGACGGTCGAAGACATCGTCCACCTTTCCCCATTCCACCATTTTGCCGCCGCGCATAACGAGGATTTCATCGGCCAGGGTGCGCACCACCCGAAGGTCGTGACTGATGAAGATATAGGCCAGGCCGTGGCGTCTCTGAAGATCGCGCAGAAGGTCCACAATCTGGGCCTGGACCGACATATCGAGCGCGCTGGTGGGTTCGTCGAGGATGATCAGCCGGGGTTTGAGCACCAGGGCGCGGGCGATGGCGATGCGCTGGCGCTGGCCGCCCGAAAACTCATGGGGGTAGCGTTGCGCCGAATCAGAGTCGAGGCCGACCTCGGTCAGGGCCTGCCCTATGAGGCCCCGGCGTTCTTCCCTGGTAGCGGCAAGGGCGTGGACCTTAAGACCCTCGCCCACGATCTGGCCCACCGAAAGACGCGGGCTTAACGAGGCGAAGGGATCCTGAAAGACGATCTGCATTTCCCGGCGCAGGGGCCGTATCTTGCGGCTGCCGAGCCCATCGATGCCGTGACCGGAAAAGAAAATAACGCCATCGCTTTTTACCAGCCGCAACAGGCCAAGACCAAGGCTGGTTTTGCCGCAGCCGCTTTCGCCCACCACCCCCACCGTGTGGCCTTCCCGTACGCTCAAACTTATGCCGTCCACGGCCTTCACGTGACCGGTAATGCGCCGCAATAGCCCGGTCTTGATGGGAAACCAGACGCGCAGGTCTTTGGTTTCCATGATGGTGGCCGACTCTTCGGACGCGGGCGCGGCCTTGCCTTTGGGTTCGGCCTCCAACAGCTCACGGGTATAGGCATGGGTGGGGCGTGCGAAAATATCTCTGGTAGTACCGCTCTCCACGATTTCGCCCCCTGTCATGACGTAGACCCGGTTAGCCATCTTGCGTACTACGCCCAGGTCATGGGTAATCAGCAGCATGGCCATGCCGAGACGCTGTTGCAGGTCTTTGAGGAGTGTAAGCAGCTGTGCTTGAATGGTGACATCCAACGCTGTGGTAGGCTCATCGGCGATCAGTAGGTCCGGTTTGTTGGCCAGGGCCATGGCGATCATGACCCGCTGGCGCTGGCCTCCGGAGAGCTGGTGGGGGTAGGTGGAGAGGCGTTCTCGAGGCTGGTCGAGTCCAACCATCTCCAACAGCTCTACAATGCGCTCCCGTGCCGCCTGCGGGGCCATCTTTTTGTGCAAAAACAGGATTTCCCCAATCTGTTTTTCTACCGTATGCAGCGGATTGAGGGAATTCATGGGTTCTTGGAAGATCATGGCGATACGGTTGCCGCGGATGGAACTCATCAACGTCTTGCCAGCGCCCATCAGTTCCTCGCCCTCAAACAGGATGCTTCCACCCGGATGGTGGGCCACCGCATAGGGCAGCAGCTGGATGAGTGACAGCGCCGTCACCGATTTCCCCGAACCGCTTTCCCCCACCAGGGCGACGGTCTCGCCGTGGCCGATGTCGAAGGAGATGTGGCACACGGCCTCCACCTCTTCCACCACCTCGCCGCTCCGGGTGCGGAAGGTGACCGAGAGATCGCGGACGTCGAGCAGGGGATCACGCGCGTTCATTTCAGCACCTTCCTGGGGTCGAAGGCGTCGCGCACGGCCTCGCCGATGAAAACCAACAGGCTCAGCATCACCGCCAGCGTCGCAAAGGCCGTCATGCCGAGCCACGGCGCCTGCAGGTTGGTCTTGCCCTGGGCCAGCATCTCGCCCAGGGAAGGTGAGCCCGGGGGTAGGCCGAAACCGAGGAAATCCAGCACTGCCAGGATGGTGATGGAGCTGCTGAGAATGAATGGAAGGAAGGTCAGCGTCGCCACCATGGCGTTGGGAAGAAGGTGGCGGAACATGATGACCGATGTGCTCACCCCCAGCGCGCGGGCGGCGCGTACATATTCGAAATTACGCGCTCGGAGGAATTCCGCCCGTACCACGCCTTCCAGCGCCATCCAACTGAACAGCAACATTAGCCCCAAAAGCCACCAGAAGTTGGGCTCCGTCACGCTGGCCAGGATAATCAACAAATAGACCATAGGCAGCCCCGCCCATATTTCGATGAAACGTTGGAACAGAAGATCCGTAAGCCCCCCAAAATAACCTTGAACCGCTCCGGCAGTGATTCCCACAACCGAACTGAACAAGGTCAGTGTCAGACCGAAGAGGACGGAAATGCGAAAGCCGTAAATCAACCGCGCCACCACGTCGCGTCCTTGGTCGTCAGTGCCAAGCCAGTTTTCCCGGCTCGGCGGCGCCGGCGAGGGAACCTCGAGGTCGTAATTGATGGTGTCATATGAAAAACGGATGGGAGGCCAGAGCATCCACCCTTGCGTTTCGATAAGATTCTTCACGAAAGGATCGCGATAATCGGCCTCGGTCTCGAACTCGCCGCCGAAAGCGGCTTCCGGATAGCTGGCCAGGACCGGAGCGTAGAGATTGCCGTTGAACCGCACCAACAGGGGCTTGTCATTGGCCACAAGCTCGGCAAAGAGACAGCCTGTGAACAGGAACAGGAAAATCCAGAAGGAAACGAAGCCGCGCCGGTTGGCCTTAAAATTCTCGATCCGCCGCCGTGTCGGGGGGGTAATGGCAAACCCTAAGAACCTGTCCTTGCTGGCCGTTTTGGGGGTCTGTACCATCGTCAGACCTCGCGGCTTTCGAAATCGATGCGCGGATCAATCAGCACATAGGTAAGATCGCTGACCAGCCTCAGCAGCAGGCCGATAAGGGTATAGATGTAAAGGGTGCCGAATAGTACCGGGTAATCCCGGCCGATGGCCGCCTCGAAACCCAGTAGCCCGAGTCCGTCGAGGGAGAATATTACCTCTATCAGAAGCGAACTGGTGAACAGGATGTTGATGAAAGCGCTGGGAAAGCCGGCGATGACGATGAGCATGGCGTTGCGGAACACGTGGCCGTAGAGCACGCGGTTTTCCACTAGCCCCTTGGCTCGGGCGGTCATCACGTATTGCTTGTTGATCTCGTCAAGGAAGGAATTCTTGGTAAGCATAGTAAGTGTGGCGAACCCCCCGATCACCATGGACAGCACTGGCAATGTGATATGCCAGAGATAGTCGGTAATACGGGCGGACCAGACCAGGCTCTCCCAGTTTTCCGAGACCAGGCCGCGCAGCGGGAAGACGTCCCAGAAACTGCCCCCCGCGAACAGCACGATCAGCAAGATGGCAAACAGAAAACTGGGAATGGCGTAGCCGACGATAATGAAGCCGCTGGTCCAGATATCGAAAGGCGTGCCGTCGCGCACGGCCTTGCTGACCCCCAGCGGGATCGATATGAGATAGACGAATAACGTGGTCCACAGACCCAGCGAAATGGAAACCGGAAGCTTGTCGACGATGAGATCCACCACCGAGCGGTCGCGGAAAAAGCTCTCGCCGAAATCGAAGGCCGCGTACTGGCCGATCATCTTGAAGAAACGTTCATGGGCGGGTTTGTCGAAACCGTAGAGTTTCTCGATCTCGAGGATCAGTTCCGGGTCGAGCCCGCGCGAGCCTCTGTATTTTCCCGCTATCCCGGCGCCGCTGTCGGCACGGGAGCGTTTCCGGGCTTGGCTGGTGGTTTCACCGTCTGCCGTACCGCCGACTCGGGCTGTGGCTTCGATGGCGGTGCCTTTGATGCGGGCGATCATCTGTTCCACCGGCCCGCCGGGAGCCGATTGCACGATGATGAAATTGACCACCATGATCCCGAATAGGGTGGGGACGATCAGGAACAGCCGGCGCAGGATATAGGTGAGCATGAAAGGTCCGCTCTAATCGTTGTTAGTGGTGTTGCGCCGCCGCTGCAACAGCCGCTGCAGCAGAAAGGCGAAGATGGCGATGGCCACTATGAACAGCCACAGCCCCCCCGCTGTGAAGCCGGTTTCCTCTTCTTCTTCCTGTTCAAGATCAGCCGCCACCACGGCGCCTTTTTCCCGTTGCAGCAGAGCTTCCTTTTCTGGATCAATCCACCAGAAATCGAAGCCAAGGTCGTATTTGGGCGTCACCTTAGGGCGCGAAAACATGTTCCAATAGGCCAGCCGGAAGGTGCGGATATGCCAGTGGGGGACCAGGTAATGGCCCCACAGTAGCACCCGGTCCAGGGCACGGGAGCGCGCCACCAGGCTCTCGCGGTCGGGGGCGGCGATCACCTCCTCGATAAGCTCGTCCACAACCGGGTCATGGATGCCGATGATATTGCGGCTGCCGGGGGTTTCCGCGGCTTGGGAGCTCCAGTAATCCCGTTGTTCGTTGCCCGGCGACATGGATTGTCCGAAACCGGCCACCACCATATCGAAGTCGAAATCCTCGATGCGTTTTTCGTGTTGGGAGGTATCCACGGTGCGGATTCTCGCCGCCACGCCGAGGCGTTCTAGATTCTTGCGGAACCCCGCGGCGATGCGTTCGAACTGGGGGTTGACGAGCAGGATTTCAAATTCCATGGTCTCGCCACTTTCGCCATGAACCAGGTGGTTGTCCTTCAGGACCCAGCCCGCCTCCTCCAGAAGGCGTTTGGCCTTGCGTAGGTTGCCGCGGATGCCGCCTTCCCCGGATGTGGAAGGAGGAGCGTATTGCTTGCTGAACACTTCCCGCGGGATACGGTCCCCGAATTTTTCAAGTAGGATCAACTCCTCGCCAGCGGGCAAGCCGCTTGACGCCAGTTCCGAATTCGAGAAATAGCTGTTGTTTCGCGTATAGGCGCCATAGAACAGGTTGCGGTTGGTCCATTCGAAATCGAAGGCTAGCGTCAGCGCCTCGCGCACGTGGGGGTCGCGGAAGATGGCGCGCCGCGTGTTGAAGGCGAAAGCCTGCATGCCCGTGGGCTGTTGGTGCCCGATGGCCTCCCTGATCACCAGCCCCTGCTCGCGCGCCGGGAAGTCATACCCCGTGGCCCATACCTTTGAGGCATTTTCTAGCCGGAGGTCATAGGCCCCGGCCTTGAAGGCTTCCAGCGCCACCGTCTGATCGCGGTAATAGTCATAGCGCAGAACGTCGAAATTGGTGCGCCCCGAATTGACGGCCAATCCCGCTCCCCAATAGTCAGCCGCTCGGTGATAGGTAATGGAACGGCCGGCGTCCACCGCGCCCACCCTGTAGGGGCCGCTGGCCAGGGGAGGTTCCAGAGTCGTCCTGCCGAAGTCGCGCCCTTGCCAATAGGCCTCAGAGAGGATGGGCAGGCCGTTGCCGATAATCAGCGGCAGTTCCCGGTTGTCGCCGGGAATGAAGGAGAACCTGACCTTGTGGTCGTCGAGCTTCTCCACCTTTTCCACGCCGCTGTAATAAGAGCGGTAAAAGGGGTGTCCCTTTTCCATGAGCATATTAAAGGAAAACACCACGTCCCCGGCGGTGATGGAGCTGCCGTCGTGAAAGCGCGCCTCGCGGCGCAGGTTGAACACCACCCATGACCGGTCTTGCGGCAGCTCGACGCTTTCAGCGATCAGACCGTACTGGGAAAAGGCCTCGTCGTCGGAAGACTGCATCAGGGTCTCGAAAACATTGCCCAGCAGCCCATTCGCCGCCACGCCCTTGAGGATATAGGGGTTGAGGTTGTCGAAGGTGCCGATGGCCGACAGCCGCACCGTGCCGCCCTTAATGGCCTTGGGGTCGGCTTAGTCGAAATGGGTGAAGCCG
>Ga0187827_10000674_pt1 | contig 52963 bp, 34 predicted proteins | sample ETNtaG_39_FD_167969 | JGI IMG/M metagenome (GOLD analysis project Ga0187827, IMG submission 167969) | Marine microbial and viral communities from oxygen minimum zone, Eastern Pacific Ocean - ETNP2014_SV_150_PacBio MetaG (Illumina Assembly) | ecosystem: Environmental > Aquatic > Marine > Hypoxic...
CGGCGTGGGCGCGCTCAACGTCGACGTGCTCTATCAGGATCGCAACAAGGAATACTTTCTTCAACGGCTCAGCAGAAATGACAAGTGGGAAGGCTGGAAATACCTCGCTGCTCCGCTGCCGTTCCATGTTAAGAATCAGGGGAACTTTGCCGACCTCACCGGATATGCCAATGACGGCGTGAGGATTCCTGCTCTGGCTCTGGGCGAGCCCGCGGTTGATGGAATCCTTCGTGTCACAGGCGGGGACGGCAACCGCGTGCCCGACTTCCCACTCGCAGTCAAGGCTATCCGCGTAGGAAAGGAAAAAGGCCCTTGCAGTCTGACTCTTGGCGAGCCGGGGTTTGATTCTCCTTTCCGGTTACGCGTTCACCTCGCAAGCCAAACCAAAACAGATGCCGGTGAAGAGGTGCAGATTGAGATCAAGGTGAGCAACGAGGGCCCAGAGCGAATTGGAAAGGTCTTCTTCAAGATCGGACGGCTTGGAGAACCTTCGCATAAGAACGAAATCTGGCAGCAGCGTGACGTTCGTGTTGCCGGCAACGGCACAGAGTCGATTCCTGTTTCTCCGCGTCCGCTTTCCCCTGGTATCTATTGGTTTGAAGCTCGATCCGGGCGCGGGAAGGGAGTTCGCAGACTGTTTGCGGCCGGTGAAAGCTGGCAACAGAAGCTGCCCACATATCTGAAAGAGCTGGAGCGGAAGGCAGGCGCCTTTCGATGCTCGAAAGGTGGAGCTGACCGCCCGCTGTTGAGAAGCGATGGGAAGGCTCTGAAGCTGGAGGATGTCATTGAAGATTACGGCAAGGGCATTTCTGTCAAGGTAGACGGAATGGACGTTTGCTCGACGGAATATGCCTGGAAGCACGGCTTCGCGAATCCGATTCAGCCGAGAGGCTACGACCTTTCGGATGAAGCCGGTTGGCCCTTCATCGAGGTCCCCAATGGAGTCCTGGCCATCGATCCGAAATCGGGACGGCTGAAGTTCTCTGAAGGTCGTCATCAGAAGATTTCGTTTCACGGGACCCAGCAGACCGGCTTTGGCGTGCCCGGGCCGACCATCACCGTCCGGGGAAATCTTGCTTATGTCGGTCCGGGAGAGGGCCACTACAGCATCGTGGACTGCCAGGATCGAGCGCGGCCCCGGGTGCTGTCCCAAATCGGTTCGTGGTACTTTTCGTACAAACTGTTTCTTTTCCGAAATTTCGGTTTCTTCGAGTCGTCTCGACGTGGACTGGTTCTGGTTGACGATCTCTCGAACCCTCACTCGCCGGGAGCGCTCAGGCGCGTTCGTTTTGATCGGGGGCGTTACGGACGGATGGTTAAACTTTTTGAAGAGGATGCCGTTGCTGTTTTCGGAAATGGGAAAGAGCTGTCGCTCTTTGATATTTCGACACCCCTTTATCCGCGACTAGTGGGCCAGGTCGAAGGAGCGGGTTCCTTCGCACTGCTTGAAGGGACGAGAGCACTCGTTCGTATCAATGCAGAGCTTCGTTTTCTGGATTTGGCTAGGCCGGATAAGCCCAAACTCCTGCCCGGCGCGATCCCTTTGAAGAAAGATGACAAGGGAAAACTCATCACCAGTCTCCTCGCTGCATCGGCCGACTGGATTGCCGTACGGAACGGCAAGCAGATCGACATCCTGAAACTCTTCGCGGGGAAAGCGCTTACTTCCAGACCAGCAGGCACCATCGAAATCCCGAAAGGGTGCGGCAGACGCCTGTTCGGCACATTTCATCAAGACCTCTTCTATCTGATCGACGGCAAGCACGGCCCCGGCCAGTACAGCCTCAGCGCCACTTCTCCAAAGAGCAGATGGTTCGTTTTCGCTCTTGACGAGGGGAAGGCCGAGCAGGTCAGCCTTTACGAGCATCCGTGGCCGAGCGCGTTCGGGAACATCACCATCGCCGACAACACCGCTTATGTCTCGGATTACAATTACGGGATGTGGCTGTTCGATCTCAAAGAGCCGAGCCAGCCAACACGTGTCGGAGGCGCGGTAACGGCAGGGGAATCGGACGCGCTCTGGATCGACGGGGACCACGCATACCAGTGGCAGACATTCGGCGGGGCAGTTTTCCTGATCGACATAAAGGAGCCGGCACAACCCCAGCGGCGCGGCGAATACTGGGACGGCGCCTGGCTGCCTTATGGGAACTCCCGCCGGGGCAACCGGACCATCGCGGGCAAGGACGGTTTCATCTATGTTCCCCGGCAGCGCAAGGGACTGGTCGTCGTTGACGCACGCGACGCGTCGCAGCCAAAAGAGATTGGGCTCTTCAAAGATGCTGCAGATAAACCGATTCTTGCTCGAGGGTCCTGTATCGATGTCTGGGGAGATCGTGCCTACGTGATTCATGGCAAATCACTGCTCGTCTACGATGTGAAGAATGCTGCGAAACCGAAGCTGGCAGGAACAGTGGAGGTTGGCGGGACCGATACTCTCTGTGCCGGCGGAAACGTCGTCTACGTCGGCAACAAACAGGGAACTCTGTCACTCGTTGATGTGTCGAAACCTTCCGCCCCAGTTCTCAAGGCGACGCTCGATCTGAAACCTTACTGTCCCGGAAAAATGCAGGAGACGATCTCCGGCATGGCGGTCGGAAAGGGCATCGCCTATCTGACCGCACGTGGGGCGAGGTCGGGATCGAAGGCAATGTACCTCCACATCGTAGACGCCCGAGATCTGAATAGACCTCGGTGGCTCAGCACCTACGATCCATATCCGATGCTGCCGGAAGCGCCCTGTTCGCTCTGGGGCGATTTCTACCAGGATCTCTTCGTCGACGGAGATTACCTCTTCATCGGCAATTACGGTCAGATCGAATGCTTCGATATTTCAGAGCCGGAGTCGCCTAAGCTCTTCGACGTGTTCCACGCAGGTTATCAGTGGTCAGTAGGCCGGAAACGGTTCGATCACCTGTTTGTTCCGGCGCTTAGTGGGATGCTGGTCCTTAACGCGCCGTCCAGTTCGCAGGTGCCGAAAGGGAGCGTCGAGACGTACATCGGTCGGGAAAAGTGATGAGGCAAATCAAAGCCGGCCGCAATCTTCGATGTTCCACCTGGGCACGCCAGCGTCCCGCTGGCAACGGGAGCGACCGTAGGTCGCCTGGCCGGCGAGACGCCGGATATCTGTCTAGCGCCTGTGAATTGTGTCCCGAAGGGACTTAGGCGGGTAGCCCCGGGTTTTAACCCGGGGTGCACGCAAACATATCGAGTCAAGCCCCGAAGGGGCGACGGGAAATCGAGCGACGTTGCCCTCGCCCCTTCGGGGCTATAGATAGTTTATCCCGTTTCCCCGGGTTAAAACCCGGGGCTATTTGCCTCCGCCCCTTCGGGGCTAACACGCTGAACACATGCAACGCGGGCGTGCCAGGCCCTCGTTGCCCTTCGATTTCAATGTCTACGTCCATTCACCTTCCAAGCGTCACTCAACATGCTTCCTGATCCATTTCAACATTCTTCGTCACCCAGCATCGGCCCGGCACCTGTTCCGGTAGTAGAACAGATTTTCTGGCTGGAGCTGGATGTTCCCCCTGAGAGCCCTGCAGAACTGGGACTTCCTGCAGGTGTCTGCCTCTTGGATCGAACGAAGCCTGGGCAAGGCCGAACGCGCACTCGTTTCTATCTCCGTTCCGAGCGGGGGATGAGTGGCGAGGAAATCAGTATACGAATCGGAAACCGGCAACCGCTTACGATTCCACTGAAGGTCTTGACTTACAGAGAAGATATTGAAGAGCGAATTAAAGAAGTGCCTGGGATCGATCCTGCCGTGCGCAAGCAGGGGCGTTCCTATTACACGGATGAGATGATCGACAGGGCTGAGGCCAACATGAGGAAGCACCCGTCGCTCTCTGAAACGACGATGGCGCGCACCAGATACGATGGCCTTTCCGATGAACTACTTTTTCAGAGCCTGCCATCGTGGAATGTGCCACGGCAGTGTTACAGCAACTGGCCCTGCCCTGACTGCGGAGAAAAGATTTTTGAGACCAGCACCTACTACGCCTGGGAATACTCAGATGATTTGCCGCCGTTTAAGGTCGCCTGCCCGCTCTGCAAAAGACGGCTGCCGTCGAATGATTATGCAAACGATGATTTTACCAGCGGCGAGTTTCCCGACGATGGCTGGGGATGGGACGACGGCACGGGTGACCGAAACAGTTTCTCCGGATGGGTAGCCTATAACAACCATCGCCTGGTCTGGGAAGGTCTGGGGCCTGCGCTCGAAAGGCTCTCTCTGCGTTACCTGCTGTTTAATGATGAAGAGGCGGCCCATCGCGCTGTCATCTTGCTGAGCCGCCTGGCATACGTCTATCCCGGTATGAACTTGCGGTGGCAACAGGTCCGACCCGATTTTCTGCGACCTGGACGGGTCTTGATAGATGGGAACTGGGAACGCAAAGGAATGCTCGTTCCCGCGTGCCGCGCCTACGATGCCATCTTTGAATGGATGGGAAAAGCTCAGGGGGCCGCGGAGTTTATCGGCACCAAGGACGACGCAATTCAATCGCCGGATGACCTCAAGTCACTCATCGAGACGTATCTGATTCAGCTTTTCGGCTGGGACTGGATTCGGCGTGAGCTCAGCGGTGGCAACATGTGTGCGCGTGAGGCGGACCTGGCAGATTTCGCTCTTTGCGCGGACATGGGTCACGTAAGCGAACGGTGGATCGAAGAGCTCTTCACTCGCGCGCATAACAGCGGAGCCGACATCGGGGGCTTCGATGACGAAGTCTTCGTGAACACCATGCACCGCGAGGGGCCCGTGATGATTGCTGGTATTGGCTACGCGACGGGTTATGTCAATCCCAGATCTGACCTCGCGGAGAGTCTGCTTCGGCAGGCTTCCAACAGGTGGGAAGAACGCTGCAATCTCTATGATGCGAGCCTCTACCCAAAGTTTCGCGCGGAGTTTGATACCTGGATCGATTTCCTCGTTGCCGGGCAGTTCGGGCCCTCGTACGGTGACAGCGGCGGAGGGCCGGGAGGCGCGAAGTATCCTGCTGGTCTGCTCAGCCGAATGGGCCGCGCTTACATGCGAGCCTGGAAGCATTGGAAAACGGATAAACTCGCCCAGGCGATTCACCAATTGGGCGAGCCAAGGCCGGGACTGTTTGAGGAAGACTTCTGGCCCGAAATCAAGGCCCGGGCCGAAGCCGCCGAAGCGGAACCCCCACTCGAAAGCAGAGCGATGGATGGCGTCGGTTTCGTCTTTCTTGAGTCACGCCCGCAGGCAGAAAACGTTGATGAACGCGCAGGCATCGCGCTCCGTTACGGGCTCTCCAAAGGCCACCATCATCAGGACAACCTGAACATCGAAATGTTTGCGCGCGGATGCTCTGTCGCCCCGGAGCTTGGCTACCCTGGCTGGGCCCATCCGTTGGGAAACACGAACCACGTGGCCCATCACAACACGGGAATGATCGATCGCGCCAAACAATATGAGGATGCGATCTCTCGGGGCACCCTGGAGTTGTTCGCTGCCGCGCCGGAAGCCTCGTTCGTTGAGGTCTCTGCCGAACCCGGCGGTTTCCCCAACCGCACTTATCGCCGCGCAGTCTGCCTCGCAGACGGCCCCGGCGGCAACGTGTACATGCTGGATGTGTTGAGGCTGGCCGGCGGGACGATTCGCACTTGCTGTTTCAGCGGACCTCCTTTCGATGATTTCGGATCGAGCATTCACAAATGGCTGCCCGGCGATCCTGTGGGCGATCCGGACTCGTCGAAGGAACACCTGCACCTGGCCGACGATCTCAACCGCGGCTGGAAAGTCAATATCCTCGACCCTGAGCATGCGGCTGACGACGAGAGCGTATGGGCTGACTGGAAGTACCTGGAGAACGACGTTCGGATGCGGCTGACCTTCCTCGGGAACCAGGGCCGCCGTTACATCAGGGCCCGCTGCGGTAAGCCGGATATTCCGCCAATCAGGTACTTCTTTGCAGAAGAAGAAGTGGAGGACGGCGCAAGTGAATTTGTTTCTCTCTGGCAGCCCTACGAGGGCCAGCCATTCATTCTTGATGCTGTGAAGCTTCCGGTCACCGGAGCGGCGCCGGGCGAGTTTCAGCCTGTCGCCGTTCAGATCACGCTCGATGGTGACCAGGTCGATACCTTCTTTTATTCACAACAGCCTGAAACACTTCTCCAATGTGGTGAGTTTCAGTTCCAGGGGAGCTTCGGTTACTGGTCGGAATTGAACGGAACAATGCGGGCCATTCACTTGGTCAATGGCGCCCGGCTGACCAAAGGCGATGAAGGCATTCCTGATATGCCCCCGCCGTTTCACGCGCAGATTGATGAAGCAGATTACCGGAACAACCGGCTGCGTCTGTCGGCACCGCTACCGGATGATCTCGAAGACAAAGACATGCTCATTTACATCAAGGGCGGCAAACATCGCACCGCTTACCACATCGGCGAAGTGCAGCCTGATCGCCGGGAAATCATTCTCGATCACGACGCGCTCATCTACAGGTCGAAGCTTGATGAAGTCGGCAGCGACAGGCGACACCTGGTCTGCGAAATCCCACCTCCTTTCGAGGCATCCAGCGGCTTCAAACCCGGGCACTACGATGGCGCAACACTGACCGGCGAAGACTTCGAGAAGAAGTGCCGAGTAATTCGGGTTGAGGAGAATCGAATCTACGCCGACGCTGAGCTCAAGGAAGATGATTTCCCCGCAAGACCGGACGGCCGCCGGATGGTGTGTGTGTACGACATGGGCGCCGGGGACGAAGTTTCGGTTTACCGGTCCGTGTTTCAGCGTTGGCCCGAACGGTGATGCGATTCATGGGCCCCGTCTCGCTGGCGATATCCGGATTGGATGTCAGCTTCTCCGCCCTCAAATTTCAGTCATCGTGAACAATGGCACTCATCAGTCTGAAGGAAGTCTGCTTTGGCTTTGGCGGGCCGCCTCTCCTCGACAGCATTGATTTGCAGATAGAGCCCGGGCAACGGATTGGACTGCTCGGCCGCAACGGTGTCGGCAAGTCTACATTGCTGAAGCTGATCGATAACTTCCACGAAGCTGATTCCGGTGATGTTACTCGTCAGCAGGGAGTCAAGACTGCGCTGCTGGACCAGGAGGTTCCTCAAGACATCCAGGGTTCATTGTTTGAGGTGGTAGCGCGTGGCTTTGGCGACATCGGCAATGCCATCGCTGAGTATCACAGAGCCAGCATTGATGCTGGAGCGAATGAAGATTCCGGCCACTTTACCAGGTTGGAACAGCTTCAGGATAAGCTCGGAGCGGAAGGCGGCTGGGAACTGCTCAGCCAGGTGGAACGGGTTCTTAAAATGATGGGGTTGGATGCGGATGTCGAATTCAGTGTGCTTTCCGCTGGTCGGAAACGCCGGGTGATGCTTGCCCGAACTTTGGTCACAGAGCCCGATGTTCTCCTGCTGGATGAGCCTACAAACCACCTCGACATTGACGCCATCCGGTGGCTTGAGGAGTTCCTCGCCCGAATTGAAATCACGGTGGTGTTCGTCACCCACGACCGTGCGTTCCTGCGCAGGCTTGCCAATCGAATAGTGGAGATCGACAGGGGCAAGCTCTTCGACTGGTCTTGTGATTACGACACTTTTCTGGCACGTAAAGAAGCACTGCTCGCGGACGAAGAAAAACATCAGGCGCTGTTCGAGAAGAGACTGGCCCAGGAGGAGGCTTGGATTCGTGAAGGCATCAAGGCTCGGCGCACTCGTAATGAGGGCCGTGTCCGCCGGCTGGAGGCCATGCGAACCGAGCAGCAGAGCTTCAAAAGGCAGATCGGAAAAGTTCGGATGCAATTGCAGGATGCCGCGAAGTCCGGACGTCTTGTCATCCGCGCGGAAAACCTGAGCTTCGGTTATGAAGAAGAAATGCTGGTCCGTGATTTCAGCACCATGATCATGCGCGGCGACAGGATTGGAATTCTTGGTCCAAATGGCATTGGCAAGACGACGCTCATCCGTCTCCTGCTCGGCGATCTCACGCCTGCATCCGGCACGGTGAAGCATGGAACCAAGCTGGAAGTAGCCTACTTCGATCAGATGCGGCTGAAACTCGACGAGCAGAAGACCGTGAAACAGAATCTGGCCGGCGACGTAGACCAGGTCATCCAGAACGGCAAGCCGCGCCACGTCTACGGCTACATGCAGGATTTCCTTTTTTCACCTGAGCGGGCGCGGATGCAGGTGAAGATGTTGTCCGGAGGCGAGAGGAATCGGCTCCTCCTCGCCAAGCTGTTCCTGCAGCCATCAAACCTTCTTATCCTCGATGAGCCGACGAACGACCTGGACGCCGAGACGCTCGAATTGCTCGAAGAAATACTCCTCGAGTTTTCCGGAACGTTGCTGATTGTCAGCCACGATCGTGAGTTCATTAACAATGCTGCCACCGGCGTCATGGTCTTCGAGGGTGACGGAATGATCGGCGAGTACTCGGGGGGATACGATGACTGGTTTCGACAGCATGAAATCGCGCAGGCTGCAGCCGCCCAAGATCAAGAGAAGAAATCTCAGCCCAAGCCACGCCCAACTGCGGCGCGTACACGAAAGCTCACCTACAAGGAGCAAAAGGAGCTTGAAGCGTTACCGGCCGCCATCGAAGCCCTCGAATCCGAGCAGGCTGCCCTGCACGACCACATGGCCGGCCCCAGTTTCTATCAGTTGGATGGCGAAGAAATCGCTGCCGCTAAAGAGGAACTGAATGGAATCGAAACGAAACTGGCTCAGACGTATTCGCGGTGGGAGGAACTTGAAAGTCAGGGAAGCTGAAGAACCAGTGGCATGCTTTATTCCGGCATCCCTTCAAACAACGCGGATCCCACTCGCACCATTGTCGCCCCTTCTTCGATCGCGACTTCAAAATCCTGAGTCATCCCCATCGACAGATGCCTGAGGTCTGGGAAATCCCCAATCAAGCCTTCGCGCAGATCTCTCAGCCCGGCAAAGACTGGCCGCGTTTCCTCTGCATTCCCCACAATCGGCGCCATCGTCATCAAGCCTTGCACCTGAAGGTTTTCGTGCCCCCTCAACGCTTCCAGCGCGGCCCCCACTGCACCCGGATCAAATCCATGCTTCTGCTCCTCGGTCGCCACGTTTACCTGGATCAGCACAGGTATAGTTTTGCCAATTCGCGCCGCTTCCTTTTGCAGCTCTTTCGCAAGACGAAGGCTGTCGACCGAATGGATGAAATCAAAATTCTCGACCACCTGCCGGGCCTTGTTTCGTTGCAGGTGACCAATGAAATGGCGTCGGCAGTTAGTTTGTTTCATCACCTCGAATTTCTTTAACGCCTCGAGCACGCGGTTCTCACCAATATCGGTCGCGCCAAGCTCGACGAGCGTATCCGTCTCTTCCGGGCCGACAGTTTTTGTCACTGCGACAAGAGTCACCTCATCAGATTTTGATCCGGCCCGCTCGCATGCCTGCTGCATGCGAGCGCGAATGCTCTCCAGATTATTTTTGAGTGTCTCTTCGAGGCTCATCTCGTCCTTGCCCGTTCATTGAATGCCCTGAACCCGTTTCTATACTACCGCCTCGATTTGTAAGAGAGAAATCAAGACGCGCCAGCAGACCAATCAAGCCTGCTCCTCAGTCCTGTGGAGCAGGCAGCCTGCCCGGTATCACGGCAAACAGCAAACATGGACGAGCCTTCACAGAAAATCACGGGAGCTATCCTCGCGGGCGGCAAGAGCCGGAGGATGGGCCGCAACAAGGCGCTACTCGAACTGGCGGGCAAGCCGGTGATCGAGCGGCTCGTGGAGCAATTTCGAAAGACATTCGCCGAAGTAATCGTGATCGCGAACGACACCCAATACGGACGTTTCTGCGACGCTGTCTTTGCCGACATCTATTTTGAGAAAGGCCCACTCGCGGGCCTTCATTCCGCGCTCACGCACGCGGCGAATGACTGGGTTTTCATTTCCGCTTGTGATTCACCTTTCTTCAATGTGGGTCTATTCCGGGAGATGCTGCCCCTGCGAGACAAAGCAGACGCGGTGATCTGCGAAACCGAAGACGGCCTGCAGCCATTGACCGCGCTCTATTCCAGGCGATGTCTTCCGCACATTGACAACTGTCTGCAGCAGGAGCGCCTCAAAGTCGCCAGTTTCCACGATCGTATCCGTTTGCGGGTTGTACCCAGTGAAGAAATCGAGCGGCTGGATTCAAATGCGCGCATGTTCTGGAATATGAACTACCCCGAAGATTATGAACAGGCCCTTCAGTGGATTGAGGCGTGCAGCGAGGTTTAGGAATGGCCGACACCAAACAACATTCAGATGAGCCGCTGCCTCTCGGCCAGCACCTGGAAGAACTGCGACAGGCGATCATTGTCCCGCTGTTTCTGATCGCGTTTTTCATGATCGGAGGCATCATCTGGAAGGATCAGGTGCTCAACGTGATTTTCTATCCCGTGCGCAAGGGTGTCGGCGAAGTCATCAAATATTACCCGGAGACCATCCCTATAAAGCCGACGCAGCAAAAGCTCTACACCGCATCGGATGGCAGCCTCTACGTGGTGCGCAATTACGAGGTCAGGCGCATACATCCTGATACCACAAAAAACTGGGAATTCGCCGTCGACGGAGGAGTGCTGCGCATGGGGGTTTCACCGGATGCGCAGAGGGTTGCCTTCAGCGTTAGAGCAAGTGAATCACAGGTCATCATGCTGGATGCGAGAACCGGCGAGCTGCTCGAGTTCGGTCTTGAGAAAAAGGAAGGCTCGAGCCTGATGGCGTTACGAAAGGTGCTCACTGGTGGCGATTCCAAGGAGAAGATAAAGAGCATCTATCCTGTCAGCGCGGTTGAAGAGCTCCGGTTTTCGGAGAACTCGCAGGTGCTGTTCGTGATGCGTGTCAATGGTGAAGTGCTGACCATTCATCGAGACGGCCGGCCCGGCGAAGAATTGCTTAAACAGGACAAAGTCTCTTTTGACTGGGTGAAATTCTACAACCAGGACCCGATGGCCGTATTCCTGGTCATCATGAAGGCGGCGATTATTTTCGCCCTGATTCCGGGTATTCCGTTTATGGTCTATTCGCTGTGGAAATTCGCCCGGCCCGGTTTGATGCCGCAAGAGATCAAAGTGCTCCGTCCGCTCCTGTGGTTCGTCAATGTACTTTTCTTTGGCGGTGTATCTTTCGCGTATTTCATGGTCGTGCCGGTCATCGCCATGTTCCTATTCACGCTGAACGCATCGTATGCGGAAGTGATCTGGGACATCTCGAAAGTGTTCAGTATGACCATTGTGATGTCCTTCGCGTTTGGCGTCATTTTCCAGCTTCCACTGGTCATCATCCTGGTCTCCCTGCTGAATCTGGTCCACCCAAACACTCTGGCCCGGCACCGCCGCATCATCTGGATCGCATGCTTCATTCTGGCCGCTTTCCTCACGCCGCCCGACCCAATCTCACAATCAATGATGGCCATCCCGACGATCCTCCTTTTCGAGCTCGGCATCTGGCTGGCTCGCATCTTCCTCCGCAAGCGCCTCAAAGCCATGGAAGAGGAAGACCGGTGGGATGACGATGATGAAGACGATCAGGATCATGAGGATCATGATGGTGATGGGGAAGATTCGGAGGTCCTGATTGACGAGGGATCCGACGAGCCTGATGCCGGTGAGGAAGAAAGCGAATCTGAACATCCGGAAGAGCCTCCGCAGGAAAAGCACGACGATGACGCGTCGGCTTCTGATGAGAGCGACGGTGAAGCTCGAAGGAATGAGGGCGAGGACATGGATGAGAGTCCGGACGAAGATTCAGATAAACCTGATTCGAGCTAAGTTGACAGGGGCTGACAGGCTGGCAGCCTGTCGCCACCGCGTCTGTCCGGTCACTGAACACGTTGGCCAACCATCCCAATGAATACTGAATTCAAACTCACTGACGAGCAGAAATACATCTTTGATTTGCGCGGCTGGCTGGCGATTCCCGCGGTGTTGGATGACGGGCAGATCGAGGAGATGCGCGACTTCTGTTACCGCCTGAAGGACGACAGAGATTCATTGCCGGAAGAAGATCGATCCTCGGTGGGAGGCCCGCTGCGGGAGCTCACCGATCATCCAATCGTGGTGGATTTCATGGATGAGTTTGTCTCCTGCCCCGGCTATGCGAACGAGTACTGCTATGGTTTTCGGGTGGACGGAAGCTTCTTCACTATTCGCTCCAAGGGGCACAACAATTTCAGCCCGCACGGCGGCGGCGGCATGCTCAACATGCCCGGCAATCACCACATCTACCGGCTCTATCCCGGCAAGGTGAATTGCGGTCTCACACGCGTAGTCTGGGAATTGAATCCCGTCGAAAAGCAAACCGGCGGTACCCTCTTCATCAGCGGCAGCCACAAGACGGCCTTCAAGTCACCGCCATGCCTCCAGGATCCCGAATGCGAGCTCTGGGATACCTACGAGTGCCCCGCGGGTTCGGTGCTGTTTTTTTCGGAAGCCGTTACCCACACCGGCGCGCTCTGGACAAATGAAGAATGGGATCGGGTCGCGGTCTTCAATAGCTACAACACCCTCGGCAGCAAATGGCACAAATGGCAGCCCCCGAAGGGATACGTTGAGTCATTGCCGCCCAAACGGCAGACGCTGTTTCGGGATGTGCATTGCCAGGACAATGTGGTCGAGGCGCCGGGGGCATCTGAGTAATCCATGCTGGATGCTCGGATGCTGGATGCTAGTCCCACAGTTGGAAAGACGGGACAATACGAGCGTAGCGGGTCGAGTCCCTGCCAGGCGTAAAGCTGGCGCCACATCAAGTTATCACCCTCATCCCACACCCCGGAATATCCTCGTCCATCGGAAAGTATGGGCGGCGCAGACTTTCAAACTTCACACGCCTCAGCGTGGCCGGCGTCGGCCCGGGCGTATCCAGGACGTAAATGGCTTTGGCGTATTCACCGTATGCGAAGCGGTAGTTCATCGGATTCTTGGCGACGATAAATTTCGCCTGCGCCGGGTCCAGTCCAGCGCTGCGGAACTGTTCGTCCAGCCAGTCGTACGTGGCCCGTGAAGTGATGAGTACGAGGATCGAATCGATTTTCAGAATGGCCGTCTGGCCCATCTCCCCGAGCGTGCCCTCGAAGATGCCGCCACTGTAAGTGAAGGTGCCATCGCTGAGCCGGACGACTTCGCCGGTCACCTCGATGGATTCGCCCCAGGCCGGATCGAGCTTGTGGCCGAGAGAGAGGGTAACGGAGCTGCCAACACCCGCCGCGGCGCAAGCAGCCGCGGCCTCAGGATCGACCACCGGTACGTACGCGGGGCCATCCGGCCTGTTTCTCAAAAGAGCTTTCAGCGCTGCCACGCTGTCACCTGCAGCGCCGCCTCCGCAGCAATCAGAAGCTTCGATCAGCAGGACCGGGCCGCCTTCCACACTTCTTCCCGCGGCTATGGCATCGTCCGGGGTGAATGTCTCCGCTTCCAGATCGAAACGCCGTTCCCAGTAGGCGAATGCTACTTCCCTGGCGAGGGCGACCGCGTGTTCCTCATCGTTATCCGTGACCACCAGGCAGCCGCTTCCCATATCGGGCATATCGTTATGAGGGTGAACCATGAACAGGCTGGTTGTCAGAACGCCTTCCTGCTTTTCAAATGCCTTGGTCTGCCGCATCAGTTCCGCGAACGGATCGTCTCCTTCCGTCGATCCATGAATTGCGCTCGTGATGACCGGTACTTTGGCCATGGCCATGGTCGTCCGAAGGCCCTTGTGAAGGATATCCAGCATGAGGCGCGCACCGCGCTCGCCGGTGGTGTAGGCGTCCGCGTGCGGATAGGTCTCCCAGGCCACGAGCGCGTCTGCATGATGCACCATCTCTTCCGTCACGTGGGCATGAAGGTCGAGGGTGGCGATGATGGGAATATCGGCGCCCACCATTTCGCGAAACGCTTGAATCAGATCGCCTTCGGGATCGAAAACATCCTCCACTGTAGCTGAGCCGTGGAGCGGCAGCAGGATGCCATCAACAGGAAGAGTGTCCGATAGGCGGCCCTTCAGTTCTTCTTTGATTGTCCCGTAGCATTCGGAGGTCAACGGCCCGCCCGGACATGAGCTTGTGAACATCAGCGGAACAATCTGCTCACCCTCCGCGTCCAGTGTGTCGAGCATGCCGCCAACCACACCGCTCCGCAGATTGAGCATCTCCTCGGCCTGCAGGTATTCCTGCTGCTTGAACCGTTCCATGTCGATGGGCACGCCTCCGAGGCAATTGCATTCGGTGAGGAATCCGCCCACTGCGATGCGAAAGCTCATGCATGCCCCTCTTCGAATGGCAGTGATTTTGGGAAGTATTCCTTGCCGAACATCATGTCCGAGTAGCTGCCATCCGGCATTTTCAGCGGGTCGGCCATCCGCAGTTTATCGACGGCATCCATGTCGAGTTCGATGCCCAGCCCGGGCTCGCGGCTGAGTGCCAGTTGGCCATCGGTGATCTGGAGCGGCTCGGCGAGCAGTTCTTTGACGAAAGGATTATCCGTGCGATCCACCTCCACCGTGATGCCGTTGGGCATGGCGGATATCACATGCGCGTTAGCAACGATAGCGACCGCGTCACTCCATGTGTGCGTAGCGGCGCGAAGTCCATGCTTGTGCGCGAGTTCGCAGACCTTGACGACTTCGCTGATGCCGCCACAGCGGGAGGCATCCGGCTGAACGATATCAACGGCGCCGGCACGGATGAGCTCTCTAAAGCCCTGGATACCGAATTCGTTTTCGCCTGCAGCAAGGGGCACATCAACCTCGCTGCGCAGCGCGACATAGGAATCGATATCTTCCGGCGCGAAGGGCTCTTCGTACCAGAAGACGTTTTCATTGGCGAAGTGGCCTCCCATTCGTTTGGCCACTTCCAGCGAATAGCGCATCGACGTATCGACCATCAGATCGTTGTCGCTGCCGATGGCCCTCTGCACGGCGCGGACGGCTTCGACATCAAATTCCTCGCTGCGTGCGAGCCGCATTTTCATCCGGCGGTATCCGGCCTCGAGATGCGATTCCGCCTCGGTCACGAGGTCTTCGATGCTGCTCCAGAGGAGCCCGCTCGCGTAGGCAGGGCAACTTGGCTGTTCGCCGCCCAGGAGCTGCCAGACGGGTTTTCCTTCGCTTTTGCCTTTCAGATCCCAGAGGGCGGTATCGATGCCGCCCAGCGCGGTCATGGCCGCGCCCTTCCTTCCATACCAGCGTGTGATGCCGTACATCCTGTGCCAGATGCCATCGATATCCGTGGCATCTTCGCCAACCAGAAGCGGTGCGAGCTGTTCGTTAATGACCAGGTAAAGCAACCCCGGATGCGAGTAGACCGATCCGATACCAGTATGCCCGCACTCCGTGTGAACCAGAACCAGAGTGGTGACCCGGCTGGTGCAAACTCCACCGGCATATTGAAAGCCGGCGCGCCCCGGATAGTCAAAAAGTAGATTGATAGCTTCGACGTGTTCGATCTTCATGATTGGGGTCTGCAGTCACTTGAATGGAGTCTTCTTCAGGCTGTGTATGAGGATTGTCCACGACAAAGAAAACGTCAACCGCCTGCCAGCCCGGTCCTCCTTTACCCATGAATGTGGCGTCGTTCATCTACAACCAGATCCGACAGTTGCCAACGCCAGCCGGCTTCCAGACAATCCCATTCTCCATTCACCATTCACCACCATTCAACCATTCACCATTCACCATTCACCATTCACCTTCTAACCCTCCTCCCCTATGTCCCTGACTAAGTTTCTGAAGCCGCTGGCTAATAACGATGAGCTCGCAGACCCCTGCATCATGGTCATCTTCGGCGCGTCCGGCGATCTGACCAAACGTCTCCTGATCCCCTCGATCTACAACCTGGCTTTTGACCGTCTGCTCTCGCCTGATTTCGCGATTATCGGCATCGCGATGGACGACTTTACGAGCGATAGCTTCAGAGAAAAGATGTCGCAGGATGTCCGGGAGTTCACCACACACGATGAAGTGGATGATGAAATCTGGCAAGACCTGGAGAGCCGCATCTACTACACACCGGGCAATTTCGATGACCCTGAGGCATATCAAAGTCTGTCGAAACTCGTCAGTGAATTGAACGAAGAATATAACGCGTGCGGCAATGTTCTCTTTTACATGGCAACCCCACCGGTCGTTTTCGGGATGGTCTCGAGCAACCTCGAAAAGGCCGGATTCAAGGAGTTGGGCGACGGATGGAAACGGATCATTGTGGAGAAACCCTTCGGGCACGACCTCCAATCCGCCATCGACCTGAACAAAGAGATCCTGTCATTCTGGGATGAGGAACAGGTCTTTCGCATCGACCATTATCTCGGTAAGGAAACCGTTCAGAATCTTCTCGCCTTCCGTTTTGCCAACGGGATGTATGAGCCGCTCTGGAATAAGAACTTCATCGATCATATTCAGTTCACCGTTGCTGAAAAGGTGTGCGTCGAGGGGCGAGGCGGGTATTACGACAGTTCCGGCGTGTTGCGGGACATGATTCAGAATCACATGTTTCAGATGCTCTCGTATGTGTGTATGGAGGTGCCGATTTCCTTCGCTGCCGATGCAATTCGCAACGAAAAAGCAAAGCTCCTGGACGCGGTGAAAATCTTGAGTGTTGATGAGGTTTTGCAGAGCGCAGTGCGTGGCCAATACGGAGCGGGCACGAAACCGGACGGCCAGGAGGCAGTCGCCTACCGAGAAGAGCCGGACGTGAATCCACAGTCGAATACTGAAACCTTCGCGGCCTTGAAGCTGGCCGTCGACAACTGGCGTTGGGAAGGGGTGCCGATCTACATTCGCTCGGGCAAGGGGCTGTGGAAGAAGGACACGGAAATCGTGGTCCAATTCAAGAAGGCGCCGGAGGTCATTTTCCGGAACACTCCCGCGGCAGACGATCTGGAATCCAATCAACTGATCTTCCACATCCAGCCTGACCAGGGGATCGAGGTCCGCTTCCAGGCCAAGCAGCCGGGGCCCAAGATGAATCTGAGCACGGTGAACATGCACTTCTCTTATGGCGACGCGTTCGAAGCCGCACGAAGCACGGGGTACGAGGTCATGATCTACGATTGCATGATCGGCGATGCGACCCTTTTCTCCCGCACCGATCTCGTGGAATCGGCATGGAAGATAGCGCAGCCCATGCTCGATGTCTGGAATGCCATTCCTGCGACAGATTTCCCTAACTATCCGGTCGGCTCATGGGGGCCGAAATCGGCTTTCGATTTGATCGAAAGAGACGGCAGGCGCTGGGTGGAAACCATCAGCCGCGAGGTACTCGAACAAGTGCCCCTATTCGAAGGGGGAGATCCGGTGTTTCTCCATTCCCTTGTCATGATGTTGAAGCCGATGGTGGTGAAGGAAGAGGAATTCATCATCGAACGAGGTGATGTGGGGACGGAGATGTACTTCATCAATCGCGGAGAAGTAGAGGTTTTGGATGTGAACGGTAAACAGATGGCTGTGCTCAGTGAGGGGAATTTCTTCGGCGAGATCAGCCTTCTGTTTGCACAGGAACGCACGGCTTCCATCAGGGCCTTATCCAACTGCGATCTGTTTGTTCTGGAGCAAGACGATTTTGTTCAGGCGTTGAAAGATCGGCCTCAATTCGCCGAATCTATCATGGAGGTGGCAAAGAAACGCTACCACATCGCTATCGAGACAAATCAGCTCATGGGCAGCGAAAGTGCAAAGAATGCCAAATCGGCTACCAGAGTGTTTCGCGCAATGAAATGATCACCTTCAGGTACTGTTGCCCTATATCAGTCTGCTCACAGTCAGCCATGAGATTACTGCTCCTGACACTCATCCTTAAGCTTCCCCTCCTTGCTGAGAGCAGGCTGATATCGTTTGAAAAGCCTTATCCCACTTTTGGCTCGATCGTCAGGGCCGATCCTGCTCTCGACGACATCATTCTTTCTAATGCGAAAATCGAAAAGCTGGCGAGTGGCTTTATATGGGCTGAGGGGCCCGTTTACGTGCCCGATGGAGATTACGTACTGTTCAGCGATCCGAAAAAGGGAACGGCCTACAAATGGAAGGAAGGGGAGGGCGTCAGTGTTTTTCTAAAGCAGAGCGGCGGGATTGCGCCGAATCCTGGCTTCAAAGAACCAGGCTCAAATGGCCTGTTTCTGGATAGAGACGGCAACCTGCTCTTGTGCCAGCATGGGCTGCGGCGGGTGGTACGGTATGTCCATGGAAAGTTTGAATCCCTCGCAGACAACATCGATGGAAAGAGGTTCAACAGCCCGAACGATCTCACCGTCCACAAGAACGGCAGCATCTATTTCACTGACCCCCCGTATGGCTTGAAGGGAGGATGGAGGTCGAAGCTCCGTGAGGTGAAATTCACGGGGGTATACAGAGTCAAGCCAGGCAGGAAGGTTGAGATCATCAGCACCGGGCTCGCCCCGAATGGCATTGGCCTCTCACCAGATCAGAAGGTGCTGTATGTGACACACGGCCGCAGCATCGTGAGATTTCATCTCAACGAAGACGGCAGTGTCTCAGGGTCGCACAAGCCATTTTTTGATTTCAGAGCCGCAGGACTTAATGGAGGGCCAGACGGAATGGCGATAGACAACCGCGGAAATGTGTTCGCCGGCTTCCTCGGCGGCGGTGTCGTTGTCATCTCGCCGAAAGGGAAGTATCTGGGAATGATCAAAACCAGCGTGCGAACCGCTAATTGCGCGTTCGGGGATGACGGCCATACCTTGTACATCACCGCAAATGATTCACTGGTTCGGGTCAGGGTAAAGACGAAGGGCCTGTAAAGGCGCATCCTGCCGTTTGAAGGCGGGGCCAGTGTGTTTGAGTGACTCGCCGAACCTGCTGCTTGTGCTAAATTCCTCCTCCGGCATTTTCCTGCCTTATTGACGCCTTTTGTGGGACGGGCGTCCCTCGCCATGAAAGTCGGAACGGCTGTTCCCACGTTGCCCATTTTCCTCTCCCATGCCCGCAATTATCCCTACCGACCGCATTCTTCAGGACGTCAATCCAGCCCAGGCAGAGGCCATTAAGCATGTTGAGGGGCCATTGCTCGTGCTCGCGGGGGCAGGCAGCGGCAAGACCAGAGTCGTTACCAGGCGGGTGACGCACCTGATCAGCCAGGGGGTAAGGCCATCCCAGATTCTGGCCATCACATTTACCAACAAGGCCGCGGGTGAGATGAGGCGGCGGGTCGAAAGCATGGTGCCCGAGGCCCGCCTGAACGTCTCCACGTTTCATTCGTTCGGTGCGCGGATGCTGCGCCGGTATATCAATCGAATCGGCCGCGAGAATAATTTCACTATTTTTGATCAGGACGATCAGCTCAAGCTGGTGAAGGAAGCGATCAAGAAAGTGGAGGTCGATACAGCGAACTTTGCGCCGGCCAGCCTGGCATCCACCATCAGCCGGGCGAAAAACGACCTCTTGAATCCCAAGGAATTTGGGGAACGGGACACCGATTACTACGGGCGCGTCGCCACCAAGGTCTACCGCCATTACGAAGAGCTCCTGGTGGAGAACAATGCGCTGGATTTTGATGACCTGCTGGTCAAGTTCCTTCAGGTTATGGTCGATTGCGACGAAGTGCTGGAACGCCTGCAGCAGCAGTTCCGGTTTGTGTTGATCGATGAATATCAGGACACCAATCGGGCTCAGTATTACCTGGCCCAGATGCTCGCAGCCCGGCATCGCAACCTGCACGTCACCGGTGATCCGGATCAGTCGATCTACAGTTGGCGCGGGGCGGACATCAAAAACATCCTCGCTTTTGAAAAAGACTATCCCGAATCCAAAGTCGTCCGGCTTGAGCAGAATTATCGCTCGACTAAGAACATCCTCGCCGCGGCCAACGCGGTCATCAAGAACAACAAGCAGCGAAAAGAGAAGAACCTGTGGACCGAAAACGAAGACGGCCAGCTCGCCTGCAGAATCTATTGCGAGGATGAAACACACGAAGCCGATCTCGTGGCCGACCGAATCAAGGAGCTGACTCACAACGACCAGTTCCCCTATTCAGATATCGCCGTTTTCTATCGCACGAATGCCCAGTCGCGGGTGTTGGAACAATCGCTGATTCATCGCGAGATTCCGTACGTGATCATCGGTGGCCTTGCCTTTTACGAGCGCAAAGAGGTAAAGGACGTTCTTGCGTACGTTCGCTGCGTGGTGAATCCGAGAGACAGTGTCAGCCTCAGCCGAATCATCAACGTGCCCACACGGGGCATCGGCAAAGCCACCATCCAGTCGCTGATGGATTACGCTGATTTCGCCGGGGGCACTTTGCTGGATTCAGTTAAGAATGCCCCGGCTGTCGGACTGAGCAAACGGGCTTTGAACGCGGCTCAAAAGTTCGCAGAGCTTTATGACGCCCTGACGGATATTCCTTTGAAACCGGTCGCGGACTTTTTTCAGCGCGTGCTCGACGTGACCCAATATGTCGAGTTTCTCGAGAAGTCGAAGGATGAGAATGCAGAGGACAGAATTGAGAACGTTCTCGAACTGATCTCAGCCGCCCAGGCTTACGACCTCCCGCATCCGGACGGCGACGCCCGCGGTTTTCTCGAGCAATCCGTGCTTGTCCAGCAACTGGATTCCTACGATGAAACCCAGCCCAGGGTGACCCTGATGACGCTCCATCTTGCGAAGGGACTGGAGTATCCCGTCGTGTTCCTGGTCGGCATGGAAGAGGGTCTGTTGCCACATATGAATTCCATGGAGAGCCTGGACAAGGTCGAAGAGGAACGCCGGCTCGCCTATGTCGGCATAACCAGGGCTGAGAGCCGGCTGTTCATTTTGCATGCGCACGAACGCAGGCAGTTCGGTCAGTTCTTTAACAACATGCCATCAAGATTTGTGCGGGAGATACCGGAGGACTTGATCCAGGAGGAGAATCCTCTATATGAAGAGGAAGATGAATCCGGGTTTGAAAGTGATTTGGTCTTCGAGATCGGCGATCGGGTGAGACATCATCATTTCGGCGTCGGCACGGTCGTGGATGTCGAATTCAGCAATTTCGGTGAACAGTTGAAGATTCGATTTCAGAAGTCCGGGGTCAAGAGACTGGATCCGGAAGTAGCCGGGCTGGAGCTGTTGGCCTAGAGGAGTTTTGGGAGACCCCTCAGCGTAGCACTGAGCTGATTTCAGTGGTGTGCCGGAGTGCAATTTCGGGCCTTCGTCAGGCACTTTTATTCACCTCATTAAGGAGTCAGTGATGGCCGAAAAGAAAAAGTCAAATTTTTTGACGTGTTTACTGGTTGGCTGTGGTGGCACGATTCTGCTTGTGGCTATCGGAGTCTTTGGGGTTTACATCTATCTCAAACGAACCGCCGAAGCCTACACGCAAGAGACCGCGGTAGAATTTCCCAGCAAGCAGTGGACAGACGCAGACCGCGAGAGAATCGAAGCACGTCTCAAAAGTTTCGGAAAGAAAATCGAGTCCGGCGAGGCAAGCTCGCTTGTCCTGAACCAGGACGAAATCAATGCCCTGATATCTAAAGAGAAGGAACTCGCTGACAAAGTTTACGTGACCATCGAAGGCGACCGGATTACAGGCCAGATCAGCGTCAAGCTCGACGAAGGGATTCCTCTTGCCGGCGGCCGATATCTGAATGGAGAAGCGACCTTCAGTGTCGGAATCGATGATGGAGAGTTGAAGGCGTACGTGAAGTCCGTGGAAGTAAACGGTAAAGCTCTCCCCGAGAATTTCATGAACGCGATCAAGGACGAGAATCTCGCTGCCGATGCAAAGATAGATGAGAAGACACGGAAGAACCTGAAGCGAGTCGAGCGTCTGGAGGTCAAGGGCGGCAAGATCGTCCTGGTGGTGAAGGAGGGCGAGCCAATGGAAAAGGCGCCCGAAGAAGGCGGCCCGGAATCTGAAACTCCTGAGAAAGAGGCAGTGCCTGAGACGATAGAATGAAGATCACCGAAATCATTCCCATTCCACTTTACGGGCGGACGCCTGACACCGGTTGGGACCAGGGCCTGGATCCCGAAGAGAACCTGATGACCCTCATCCAGGTCCGGACGGATGAAGGTGTCACGGGGATTGGCTCAGTCTTCACCAGCGAAAGCCTGGTATCCGGTGCCCTGAAACTATTGCGACCGTATTTCACAGGGGAGAGTGCGCTCGAGCCGGAACGGATTTCTGAAAAGCTTCATCAGAGCACCTTTTGGCAAGGCAGAGGCGGCACCGTTGCCCACGCCATCAGCGGCATCGATATCGCACTGTGGGACATCCTCGGCAAAGCAACAGGACAACCCGTTTCTCGCCTCCTCGGCGGAATCTATCGCGATCGAATCAAGCCCTACGGCTCGATCCTTTTTGAAGAACCGGAAGCTCTCGGGCCAAAGCTCGAGGCCGTCGTGGCCCGGGGCTTCAAAGCCATAAAGATGGGATGGAATCAGTTCGGCCGCGTCTCAGCCAGGATGGATGAAGCCCTGGTAAAGACAGCTCGGAAAACAGTCGGCCCGGATGTCGAGCTCATGGTCGATGCGGGCGGCAGCGAGCAATATTGGCCGCACGGCTACAAGTGGGCCCTGCAGACCTCAATGATGCTGGCGGATTACGACATCACGTGGTTTGAGGAAGCGTTGCCTCCTGACGACATCGAAGGCTTCGCCCGGCTCAGGGATCACGCGCCGCTGCCAATTACTTCCGGTGAAGTGCTGACCCGTCGACAGAGCTTCATGCCCTGGATCGAGCGAGGTGCGGTGGATTACATTCAGCCCGACGTCACCAAGGTCGGCGGTTTGAGCGAGATGCGCCGCATCCACTGGCATGCTTACGATCACAACATCCTCCTCGTCCCGCACGGATGGAATACTGCGGTCGGCCTCGCAGCCGACCTGCAACTGAGCGCGGCCATGCCCGTGGCCCGGTGGGTCGAGTACCTGACCCCGTCACCATACATTGAGGATATTGTGGCCGAGCCATTCACACTGGATGAAGAAGGGATGCTGAACATACCTTGCGAGCCCGGCCTGGGCATAAAGATCGATTGGGATGGTGTTGAGAAGCATTCGGGCATGCGTTTGAGTGATTGAAACAAGCTGAACGCGATGCGTGATATGCTTTGGGCATGGACGAATTCATCGATCGCTTTCTGGAATATCTTGAAACAGAAAAGAACGTCTCAGAGCATACACTCCGGGCCTACAGTTCTGATCTGCGGCAGTTTCACCAGTTCCTCGGATACGACGTGGAATTTCATCCGGACGAAGTGAGCCACCTCAAACTTCGCCGCTTCCTGGCACACCTGCGAGAAGGTTCATGCTCGAAGACAACGATCAATCGCAAACTTTCCTCTCTGCGCGCGTTTTATCGCTACCTCATTCGTGAACAGCTCTGCAAACACAACCCGCTCGATACGGTCCGAAGCCCAAAGCGTGAACGCAAGCTCCCCAATTTTCTGACGAGCGAAGAGGTCCTTGCCCTGCTCGAAGCGCCGGACAAAGCCACTCTCAAGGGCCGGCGCGACCGTGCCATCCTCGAAACGTTCTACAGCTCCGGCCTCCGCATATCGGAGCTGGTCGGCCTCGACATCGACGACATCGATTTCATGGGTGAATTGCTTGTTGTGCGTGGCAAAGGTAAGAAGGAGAGACAGGTCCCAATCGGCCCGCACGCGCTGCAGGCCATCAAGGCTTACCTTCAATCGCGCGGACTGCAGTGTCCGGATGACCGCAGAGACGAAACGGCCCTGTTCCTCAACAAATCATGGGCTCGCCTTTCAGACCGAAGCGTCCGCCGCATGCTCGATGTTTACATTGCCAAGTGCGGGCTCTCTCACAAAGTCAGTCCACACACATTGCGTCACACCTTCGCGACGCATCTGCTGGATAACGGTGCCGACCTTCGCTCCGTGCAGGAGCTCCTGGGCCACTCGAGCCTGGCCGCCACGCAGGTGTACGCGCACGTGACCACAGAACGCCTGCGGAAGCTGTACGACAAGGCGCACCCGAGAGCGTAAATGATGAGGTTCCTTTGGTGAGAGCTGGGGCCCGGCTCAATAACTCTTCCCGCTCGATCTGATGTGCACGTAGGGCTCGCCAGGCCCATTGAAAGAGCCACCTGTCAATTCTCCAACCACGAGGTCGTGGTCACCTGGGCACGTACTGGACACTACCTGGCATTCCAGATGTCCCAGGGCCTCCGTCAGATATGGAACGCCATTTTCGCCCGGCGCGGTGGAGATACCTTCGAATGCATCGACGCCGGGATCGAAGCTGCGGCTGAAATGGTTCAGGTGCACGCTGTCAGCTTCTGCAAGGATGTTCACTGTGAAAGTGCCGTCTTCCATCACCGTATCGTGGATTTCTCGGCCTTTCTTGATGCCGGCGACGAGTTGGAGCGGCTCGAATGACACCTGCTGTATCCAGGAAGCGAGGAATCCGGTCGGATGTTCACCGGTGCCGGCGGTGATGATGCTGAGACCGCTTGGGATCTTACCAAGTGCTGTGACGTAAGGAGGAGTATCGGACATGGTTCAAAGGATCCTTTGCTCAGTTCTGGACTAAAACTCTGGTGTCGGAGAGTCTATCGCGACAGCAGGATCGGGACTCCCGCCAGCAGACAGTTCGCGCATCAATACTTGTCCCCTCCCACCTTGTCTACCCGGAAACGCACACTAAGATGCGTCCGACTGGGAAGCGATTAAGACGCCCCTCGTTGGCAAATGACGCCGACCCCGGGACAACCAAAAACATTTCTATCCTTTCTTAATGGAGTCTTGCTATGTCCGCCAAAGGCATGACGCGCCGAGAGGCCATCACAAAAACTGCGGCAGCTCTTTCTTTCACCATCGTCCCGAGATACGTGCTCGGAGGGCCGGGCTACACCCCGCCAAGTGATGTGCTGACCAAAGCCATTATCGGTGTCGGTGGCATGGGGCGCGGGCACTTCCGTTACGGCCCGACAAAAACTCTGGCCGTCTGCGAAGTCGACAACAACCGTCTCAAAGACGCGGTCAAGCGGGGCGGGAAAGACTGCAAGGGCTACAAGGATTTCAGGGAGGTGCTGGCTCGCGACGACATCGACACCATCCACATCCCCACCCCACCGCACTGGCACGCGCTCATCTCAATCGCAGCGGCCGAAGCCGGCAAAGATATCTGGTGTGAGAAGCCCATGTCACGGACCATTGCAGAGGGCAAGAAGGTTGTTGAAGCCGTCCAGCGGAATGGTCGCATATTCCGATTGAATACCTGGTTCCGGTTCCAGAGTAACTTCTACGGATCAGGCACCACGGCCCGCCGCATCAAAAAAGCCGTCGAGAGCGGCCTGCTCGGCTGGCCCATCAAAGTCACCATCGGTGGCTCGACCGGGTTTAACTGGAAGTTCGGCTGGAGCGGCAAAAAGAATCTCAAACCGGTACCCGTACCCGCCCATCTCGATTACGACATGTGGCTCGGGCCCGCGCCCTACAAGCCATATAACCCGGCACGGGTTCACGGCGTGTTCCGCGGCTATTGGGATTACGATGGAGGCGGGCTCGGCGACATGGGCCAGCACTACCTCGATCCCATCCAGTACATTATGGGCAAGGATGACACCAGCCCCATCGAAATCGAAGGGGACGCCCCGCCGCAACACCCGGACGCATGCGGAAGCTGGCGCACCATCTGGATGAAATACGCGGACGGCTGCGAGCTCATCCTCGACGGCACCGGTAGATCTCAAAACGCATTCATTCAGGGCCCGAAAGGCCGAATAGACCGGGGTTTCCGTTCGGACATCCCCGACCTGAACAAGAAGCTCGAAGCGTATCCCGAGCCCGAGCCGCAGGTGACGAATTTCGTTCACGCGGTGAAGACCCGGCAGAAATTTGCCTTGAATGAATCTAACGGCCATCGCTCCTGCACGATTATCAATCTCGGCAAGATCGCGGTCCGCCTTTCAGGACGCAAGCTCCGTTTCGATCCGGTGAAGCAGGAATTCATCAATGATCCCGTGGCCAACGCCATGGTCGAAGAGCCCATGCGCGCGCCGTGGAATCTGAACGGAGGGAACGTCTGATGAAAAGCCTGCCCCTCACGCTCTCGGCTGTCCTGTTCTGCAATCTGACCTTCTTCTCTTTTGCTGAAGATGCAAAAAAGCCGGAAGCCACGAAGGCAGAAGAGAAAAAGGAAGTGCCTGAGAAAGAAGAAGCCAGGCCAACCACGGCCGATCAGATCAAGACCATCGTCGCTGGCTTTGATCGCAAATTCCCTCAGGAGCGAACCAAAGCGCTCGAAGAGATCTCGAAGGGCGGCAAGCCACTTATTGATGAGCTCGTCGGACAGATCGTCAAGCCCGGCACCGGCGACGATACCAGCACCCGTTTCGTCCTGCGCTATCTCTCCTTTCACGTGATGCGCAAAGACGCGCCACCTGCCGAGCGGCAAGTCCTCCTCAATGCTCACCTCGCCACCATCAACAATGGGGAGATATTTAACGAGGTCAAAGCATTCTCTCTGGGAGAGATTCAATTCCTCGGCCGTGATGAAAGCGTCGCTCCCGTCGCGGCACTTCTCTTGGAGGAGAATCTCACTGAAGAGTCCACCATGTGCTTGCTTGCGTTAAGTAAGAACATTGGCGCCGACAAGGTAGCGGCTCCAATCAGGGACGCTCTCGCAAAAGCGAACGACAAACAGAGGCCGATCTTTGTGCGTGCGCTCGGAATGCTGAAGGACAGACATTCGCTCGCAGCTTTGACTGAAGCCGTAAAGAGCAAGGACAGCAACACGCGCCTGATGGCGCTGCACGCCCTCGCCAACATCGCCGACCCCAGTTCCGAAGCAACGCTCCTTCACGCGGCCGCCAACGAGAAAGGCTACAACCGCCAGCGTGCCACATCGTGGACGCTCATGTATGCCCGCAACCTCGCCAAAGCTGACAAGGCCAAAGCATCCGAAGTTTGCCACAAACTTCTCAGGGCGAGGCCTGGGCCTGAAGATGGCAACGTCCAGAGCAACACACTCCACACGCTTTATGACATCCAGGGCAGCGAATCGATCGACGTGCTCGTAGACGCGCTCGACACAAAAAACATGTACGTGCGTATTGCTGTTGGAAAGCTTCTGGCCCGCATTCCGGATGCTTCAGTTACTGCAAAGGTGGCTGCGCAGCTCAAACATGACAAGCCAGAAATTCGATCAGAAGTGCTCGACGTATTGGCCTGGCGCGGGGATGCCTCTGCCGCGCCGGCGATCATGGTGGCCATTAAAGATAAAGATGAGAAAGTCCGTCTGAAGGCCATTCACGCTCTTTCAAAGACGGCGAAGGGCGAGGCGTTGCCGCAATTGCTATCCCTCGTGAGAGGCAAAGATCCAAAGACGCGTGAAGCCGCTCGCAAGGCGCTCACATACCTGCCGGGGGGACAGGTGGGGAACCGTCTCGTAGAGGCTTACAAGACGGAAGAGACACCGGAAATTCGTAAGACTCTCATCGAAATGCTTCACATCAAGGGGGGCCAGAGCCATGTGCCCATTTTCCTTGGTGCCGCGACGGATAAGGATGGCTCCGTTCGTAGCGCGGCATTCAAAGCGCTGCGTTCACACGCTTCGAGTGAACAGATTCCCCAACTGCTCGACATCCTTCTCGAACTGGAGGCCGGCGATCAGGAGCAAATCAGTCACGCCCTCGTTGCGGCCACAAAGCAGATCGAAGATCCCGGGAAGCAGACCGAGCTTATCCTGAAAAGGTTCACCGAATCTCAAGGCAAGGATCGCGTCTCCCTTCTTAAAGTCCTTGGTCGCATCGAAGGCCCGGACGCGCTCAACGCGGTCGTGGCAGAAACCAAGAGCGAACAGGTGGACATGCAGACAGAGGCGATCCGCGTGCTTTCGGGCTGGGAAGACAAGGCGGCCCAAGGCCATCTGCTGAACATTGCCAAAAGCACCAAGGATACGATTCAGCATGTTCTCGCGCTCCGTGGCTACGTTCGCCTTGTCGAGCAGTATTCCATGGCCGCCCCGCTCACCAATTGGAAGGCCGTTTTAAAGAAATACAAAGACCCCCGCGGCTTGCCCGGCGCGGTTTCGCGCGCGTACGGGCCGCTCAATGCTGCGTTGCAGGCAGCTCGGCGTGATGAGGAAAAGAAGCTCATCGCACTTCGGATGGAGCCGCTTGGTGGAACCACGGAGAATGACGCCAAGGGAAAGAAGATCCTGTTTGATTCCAAGCTGGCAAAACCGCGGCGTCCCGGAGGCCACCTGGTTGATGGACGTTATCTGCCCGCGGATAGCCGACAGGAGACTTATTACGGTACCCTCGGGGGTGACTTTGAGGCCACCATCGATATGGGCGAAGTGGTCATGCTCGATCAGATCTCTGTTCACGCGTTGCAGGATACCGATGGCGCCACTCTTTTTCCGAAACGTGTCGAGTTTCTGGTATCTGGTGACGGCCAGGATTTCGAAGAAGTCGCCGCAGTCGACTTGAAAGAGAGCAAAGACGGCCGTCCCCATTCCAAGCTCATCTCGTCACCCAGTTTCGAGGATGTGCTCGCACAGCACGTGAAGGTGAAGGCCATCAACATTGGTCTCGTCCCCAACTGGCATAAACGCAAGAGGCAGAAGGCATGGATTCAATTGGACGAGATCATCGTCAGAATCCAGAAAGATGAAAAGCAGGTCGAACCCAAGAAGGCCGAAGCCAAGCCCACCGAACTGGCCCAGGAGGAAAAGAAGAAAGAAGAACCTTACAAAGAGGCATATATCGAAAAGGACGGTACAGAGACCAGCGGTGTTCCTGACAGCGAATTCACCGCGCTCTTTGACGGAGAGACGCTCAAAGGCTGGCAGGGCAGCCTGAAAGGCCATGCAGCAGAAGACGGCCTCCTTATCGCCAAAGGTGGACGCCTCTTTACCGAAAAGGAATACAGTGATTTTGTTTTCAAATTTGAATTCAAGCTGCCGCCCGGTGCGAACAACGGGCTCGGCATCCGCACCCCCGTTGCGGGCAACCCGGCCTACGCGGGCATGGAGCTCCAGATTCTGGACAACGCGCATCCCAAATACGCGCGGCTGCAACCGTATCAATACCACGGCTCGGTTTACGGTGTTTCACCTGCCAAACGCGGATTCATGAAGAAGCCTGGCGAATGGAATCGCCAGGAAGTCATCGCCATCGGCCATCACATCAAAGTCATTCTCAACGGCCACACCATTACCGAGACCTATCTCGATAAGGTCAAGCCGATGGATAAGCGCGCCCACAAGGGAATGCTCAACAAGAAGGGATACATCGGTTTCCTCGGCCACGGCGCACGTATCGAGTTCCGCAACATCAAGATTAAGGATTACTCATTGAGCGATCCGATGCCGAAGCTCAGCGGCCTCAATATCCCCCCTGCCGGGTACAATGCAGAATTCAACGGCAAGGACTTGACCAACTGGAAGGGCCTCGTGGGCAACCCAAAGACTCGCGCCGCCATGACGCCTGAAAAACTGGCCGAGGCGCAGACGAAGGCCGATAGTGTGATGAAGAAAGGATGGAGCGTCCAGGACGGCATCCTCACCTTCGGCGGCAAAGGCCAGAGCCTCTGTACCGCCAAAGATTACGGCGACTTCGACATGTACGTGGACTGGAAAATCCACAATCGCGGTGACAGCGGCATCTACTTGCGCGGCACGCCGCAAGTGCAGATTTGGGATCCGAACCAGCACAAAGTAGGTTCCGGTGGCCTCTACAACAACAAGAAGAATCCGAGGAAACCAATCGTCCCGGAATCAGAAGATCCCAACGCCAAAAAGTGGGCAGACAACCCCATCGGTGAATGGAACACCTTCTATATCCGCATGGTCGGCGAAAACGTCACCATCTATCTGAACGGCAAGCTCGTGGTGAACGATACCGTGCTGGAGAACTATTGGGAGAGGAACAAGCCCATCTATCGCACGGGGCAGTTGGAGCTCCAGAACCATGGCAACAAGCTCTACTTCAAGAATGTGTTTGTGCGGGAATTGCCGCGGTAGGGGCTGCTGTCCTGAACTGCAGTTGTTGCGAAGAAGCTGCGTGGGTTGGCCTGCACTATTCCTGAATCAACCCCTGTAATTCTGCGATACACAGGCAAAGGCAGATAGAAGCGAAGACGATCTCCAGTTCCGTCACTTCCTCACTGGTGACCTGGGCGGCGAACAGACACAGAGCTCCCGCTGAGCCGCGGGCAAGGATCAGCTCGACCGAGCTGTCGGCAGCGCTGGTAGGGTCGGTCGCTTCCACGATATCGGCCGCCAGGCGGAGCATCGTCTGATAGGCATCCTGCAACCGGCCCTCGTCGAACTGCTCACAGATTTCGTACATATCCGCCAGCGGTTTCTGTCCAAGTTCAGGAATTTCTTTGGCCGCCGCCTCCAGATCCTTTCTGGCCTTAGTAAGTGCCCGAGCCACTTTGCTCGCCTGCTGCAGCTCATCCATGATCGTGAGCTGATAGAAGGTCTCCCCTGCGCCGAGCACGCGGCAGACTGAGTTCAGAATCTGGGCCCGCAAGATCGGTGACTTGAATTCTTTCAGCCGGCCGATGGCTATCACCACGATGCGGGCTTCGTCCATGCGGCTGAGGACCCCTATGGCCGTAGGAAAGCTCTGCCGATCGATCTCGCCCATGTACAGCCGTTCATAGAGAAGTTGGCGGATGCCGTCTCCGCCAAGATTGCCCAGGCCGCGGATGGCGCTGTTGCGGACACTCGAGTCGGGATCTTCGAGAGCGCTCATCAGCGCATCGACGCTTAACGGATGTTTGATTTTGCCCAGGGCTTCAGCCGCTTCGGCACGAATGTCGGATTCCCTATCGGCCAGGTGACCGATGAGCGAATCCACCGCATCATAGGAGCCGAGCTCCCCAAGCCCTTCGGCGGCCTTGCGGCGGACCTCCGGGCTGATATCGCTGAGAGCCCTGAGAAGGCTCTCCACCGCAAGCGGGCTGCCTGAGGTGCCCATCCCACGGGTCGCGTTGGCGCGGCGTTCTTCATCCACAAAGCGGGACATGTTGAACGAGTGATACGCATAGGCCAGCGGGCGGCCTTTGAGGATCTGCACGGCCAGCTCGCTGGCCTTGACCGCCTTCTTTTCTTCGATGAAGAAAATCAGCGGCGTCAACATCAGCAGTCCGACCGAAGTGCAGACAAATACGAGCTGAAGATTCCCGATGGGATAACCAAACCAGACCGTCGTGTGGTCTTTGAAAAAGTCGGCCAGAAAATTCCCAACCAGGGGCGACAGCGCGCCGAACATGAAGGTCAGACAGTTCCATGCGGCAAACCAGGCAGCCTGGTCTTTCTTCTGGGGCATGAGGCTGTAGAGAAGGGGATTCTGCGCAACGAACATGCTGGCGTGAAACGTTGCATAGAGCGCCATCGAAACCGGCAGCAGGAAGTAGCTCTCTTCGCTGGTAAACACCCGCAGCAACTGTCCGAGCGCGCCCGGCAGAATGATCATCAGCATGACCGGCCGGCTGCCGAAGCGGTCCACGAATTTGCCTACAAATCGGTACGCGATGAGCGTCGACACCATTGCGATGTTTGTAAAGATAGCAATGGAGGCATAGCCGAGCTTGAGCTCCTGGATGAAATAGACCATGTGGAAGGGCGTCGAGATGCCGATGACGAACATCTTGAGCGTGGCAAAGATCAGGTAGGCCCTGAAATCGCTTCGAGTCCACATGCTCTTCATCGCCTGCCATACGTTGCCCGATTCCTCCTGCGCGGCCACAGGCATCGGGGCACGAGCCATGCAAAGATAACCGGCAATACCCACGACCAGCCCAAATCCCGACAGGCAGGCAAAGCTGGCGAGATTCTCGCCGAAGTGATCAAGAAACTTCCCGAACAGATATCCGCCCACGATGCCGGCGATGGTGATACAGGTGGTCCTCTGCCCCGTGTATTGAGCGCGTAACCGCTCGGGGATGGTCTGTGACAGCCAGTCATTCAAAAGCGGAGCGATCGTGTGGCCCACACAAAGGCTGCTGCATATGACGAGGTAGAACAGGAGGACCCTTGTCGGGCGATCACTGACGATCAGCGGGATAAGGATGATCCCGGTCCGGGCGGTAATTTCGAGTATGCCGCCGCCGACAATGAAGGCCTTCCTGTTCTTCAGTTTTGTCGTGTGCTGAACGGTAAAGACCTGAATCAGCGAAAACAGGTATGCGCACGAGATCAGCCAGGCCACGTCGGTCCGGGTTCCTCCGAGCCAGAGGATATAACCGGTCAGCACCGCAGTGCCGATCCCCGAACAACGAGCCCACAAGCCTAGAAAAATGCCCGTGCCCATAAATGCCCGCAGGCCACGGACGGTTTGCGAGGGCGAAAGCCCTTCAGTCTGTCGGCTCATGAAGAGGTTAGAGCGCGTAAACGATGGGAGCCCACATGTTCCGGAGCTCCCTCACACCCGCTCTGCCGGTACAGGGCCCGCTGGACGGGGCGAGTGTGGCGCGGTATTTAACCTCAGTTCGCGACGGTGTCACTTTATAAGTCAGGAATTCGTGAGATCTTCCCAGATGGACGCACTAACTGCCCCAAGATTCAACATCATGACTTACTGCCTTTGCCTCATCCTTGCTCCTGTCGCCGCCGAAGAAATTCTGCTCGACCTGTCCGGTTGCCTTTCACTTGCGCTGAAACAGAGCCCGAGGCTGAAGATTTCCAATCACGAAGTGGCCCTCGCCCAGGCCAAGCTCGATGAGGCCAGATCGGGCAGAAAGCCGCGACTCGAAATCATGAACTTCGCCGGCGCGGTAACAGAGGCCCGTGGGAATGCGGTGGCATCCAGTGACAGGATTACGGACACCGATGATCTCGGGCCGTTCAATCGATTGGAGATGAATCTCATTCAGCCCATCTACACGTTCGGGAAATTGACCTCATACGTAGACTCTGCGCTGCACGGTCTGGACGCCGAGCGAGCGAAGCGCCGGCAGAGGAGAGATGAGCTCATCTATCATGTGAAGAAACTTTATTACTCGAACCTGCTCAATGCCGACCTGAAGGATCTGCTCACCCAGACAAAGAAGGCCTTCGGCGAAGCCCATGACACCATGCAGGCCATCATCGACGGGGACAAAGAAGCACCCGACGGAGAGGAACCGGCCATGCTTGATTTCGTGAAGCTCAAGGTCGGCCTCGCTCAAGTTACCTACAACCTGAAGCGGATCACTCAGGCGGAAGATCTGACGCGATCAGCGCTCAAACAGGCACTCGGTCTCAGGGGAGACTCGGTTCTGCGAATCAAAGAGGAATCTCTGCGCTCCGAATCGTCTGAATCCCGCAACCTGGAATTCTATGTGAATCAGACCTTCCGCAATCGCCCGGAATGGCAGCAACTGGAGGCCGGCCTGCAGGCCAAAGAATCGCTGATGAAGGCTGCAAAGAAGGATTTCTATCCCGAGGTGTTTGTCGCCGTGCCCTTTCGTTATGCGGCAGCCGGAAATCGGGACGACCAGAAAAATCCGTTCGTCCGAGACGATTTCAATTTCGTCGAAGGCGGCCCGGTGGTCGGCCTGCGCTGGCAGATCAATTTCGGTAAGAGCGCCAGAGCCGAACAGGCGAAAGAGGAACACAACATCCTGCTTGCCCAGCGCGAGGAAGCGCGCAGCGGATTCGCCGTCGAAATCCGCAAGGCCTGGCTCGGGGTAAAAGAAATGGAGGAACGAGTTACTGTCATGCGCAAAGCCCGGGGCGCGGCACGGGCCCTCACCGCCGGCAGCAAGGCAGTAGCCGACATGGGCGTGCAGGATCTGGAGGAGCTCTTCGAATCCTACGGCCTCTACACGAAGGCTCAGAGCGATTACCTGCTGGCGTTGTATGAACACAACCTCGCTCTGGCGGACCTGAGCCTGAAGGTGGGGATGGAGGTGACGAAGCTGAAATATTAGCCGCCATTTCTAAAAGGTCTCCCTGAGATTCTCATTCAGGATGATCGTCAGCCATCGGATTATGGTTAACCTCAGGAGAGCTTCCGCACAAAGTTCACCAGCTTCTGCTTCCACGGTTTGAAAGTGGTCAGGTTGTAAGCTCCGGCCACTCTCTTGATTGCTTCCGCCTGGGTCGGATAGGGGAAGATGACATTGCCCAGCGAACCAAGCGAGAGCTTATTCACCATGGCAGTCGTGATGAGGCTGATGAGATCACCGGCATGCTTTGCCACGATGGTCGCGCCGACAATTGTGCCGGTGCCCTTCTTTACGTGGACTTTCACGAAACCTTCCTCGTCCCCGTCGGCAAGCCCTCGATCCGTATCGCCGATAGCGTGAGTGAAGGTATCGATGGCGATGCCGGCCTCTTCCGCGTCCTTTTCATACATGCCCACGTGCGCGATTTCCGGGTCGGTGTAAGTTGTCCACGGGATGATGAGCTTCTTTGTGGACCACCTGGACAGCCCGAACGGTGATGCGAGCGCGTTCTTGAAGACGATCTTCGCCATCGCATCTGCCACGTGGGTGAACTTGTATGGAAAGCAGATATCGCCAGCGGCAAAGATTCTTGAATTGGCCGTCTGCAGATAGTCGTTCACCTTCACACCGGTTCGCTCGTCCCATTCGACACCGACTTTGTCCAGGTTGAGACCTTCGACATTCGGGGCGCGACCCACCGCGAGGAGAATCTCATCCACCTGGATGGATTGCCCGGCTTCGTCGTCTGTGTCGAACTGAATGGTCTTGCCTGTCTCGTCTTTCTCCATCCCAAGGACTTTGCAGCCGGTGATCAGGTTCAAGCCATCGTTGATAAGCGCACGCTCAACGATATCGGCCGCGTCCCTGTCTTCTCTGATAAGGATTTGCGGGGCGACTTCCAGGAGATGCACCTCAGCGCCGAACCGGCGAAAAGACTGGGCCATCTCGCAGCCAATCGGCCCGGCGCCAATGACGGCCAGGCGACTGGGAAGCCCGGTGAGCTGGAATACGGTTTCGTTATTGAGGTAACCCACGTCTTCGAGCCCGGGGATCGGCAGTCTTGCCGCGCGATTACCGGTGGCAATGACGGCCTTTCGAAACTTCAACTTTACTTCGCCCACTCCAATCGTCTGGTCATCAATAAAACTGCCCGATCCGATAAAAACATCGATGCCCTTCTCTGTATACCGCTCGGCTGAATCATGGTGGCTGATTCCGGCACGGACCGCGCGCATCCGTTCCATGACCGCGGCGAAATCGACTTCCACTCCGTCGGGCACCTTCACTCCAAAGCGTCCAGCATCGTGAACGGCTCCGACGGATCTGCCGGAGGCAATGAGGCATTTTGAAGGCACACAGCCGACGTTCAGGCAGTCGCCTCCCATCAGGTGTCGCTCGATTAAGGCAACCTTGGCGCCCGTGCCAGCACCAATCAAGGATGTTATCAATCCGGCCGGACCGGCGCCGATGACGACCATGTCATAGAACTCCTGCGGCGTTGGATTCTTCCAGTCGGCCGGGTGAACGTGGTCTATGAGCACTTTGTTGTGCTCGTCCATTGGCAGCATTAGGGACATGGTTGATGGTTAATGGTTGATGGTTAACCGTCCGATGGCACGGCCTCGTCGAGGGCTTTCGTGGCCACCTTCGTTACAAACACGGTGACAACGACCGTGACGACCAGCCCGCCGTAGAAAAGGATCTTTTCTCCAGTGGTCTTTTCCGTGCCGGTCCCGGAAAACAGACTGGCGATGCTTTGGACGAGCGTGCCGAGATACACGTACATGACCGTGCCCGGCATCATGCCTATCCACGAGGCCAGCACGTAATCTCTGAAGCTGACCTTCGTAAGGCCGTACGCGTAATTCAGGAGGTTGAATGGGAAGACCGGCGAGAGTCGCGTCAAAAAGACGATCTTGAATCCCTCCTTGGCTACCGCTCCATCGATGGCTGTGAATTTCACGTTGCCCGCAATCTTCTTCTCGATGGCTTCTCTGGCAACGTAGCGCCCCACAAGGAACGCAAGCGCGGCCCCCGTGGTTGAAGCCAGGGAGATGATGATCGCCCCGCGGACCAGGCCGAACATCAGCCCGCCGGCCAGGGTCACGAGTGAGCCCGGTATAAACAGAACGCAGCAAAGAATGTAGATGGCAGAGTAGATGATCGCCCCCCAGGGCCCCAGGCCTTGTATCCACTCCAGTACGCCTCGCAGATGTGTCTGGATGTTGAATACCTTCGCGCTGACAAGAAGCCCTGCGACGACAGCGGCAGCAATGATGAGCTTTGTCTTACCACCGGATGGGGAGGGCTCTTGCTGCAAACTTTGGGAGTTGTCGTCAGACATGGTCGGTCCGGTGTTGAATAATGTTGATCGATGCTCGAGTGGTCTACCGCTCGTTCAGGGACCAGTCGTAGGTGGTGTAGCTGATGCTGTAGCCGGGCTGGAGAAGCGCTTTGCGGCCTGCATCAGGAAAGAAGGGCCGGACATACAGGAGCACCGATCCTGCGCTTTTCCTGAAGTCTGCCGCATACCAACTGAAAATCTTGGAGAGGTACACGGTCTTGCTCTTGGCATCGACGCGATTCTTGGCACGCTGTGACAGAAAGCCCTTTCCCTGATCCTCGAGCTGGTCATCCAGTTTGCCAGCGACGAAGGGTTCATCCCTCAAAGGCGGGCAGCCTTTCGCTGCGCAGACGAGCGCGAAATGAATGCGTGCGTCCGAAAACTGTTTCCGAATGATGCTGTGCTCCAGTCTGTTCAGCGTCGTAGTTTTGCCGAAAAGACCGACGACTACTTGGTCCCAGGGGCCACTGAATATGCCGCCGATCTTCTTGATACTGGTGACAGGGTAGTTGTCGATGATAAGTTGGAAAGTCTCGGAATTATAGAGATTGACATAGAAGGCGAGCCGCTGATCTTTCGACCAGCGTCTAAATTCGGTTTCGCGCACCACGGCAGTTTGCTTGAGATAGCTATCGAGATCATTCCGAGAGTTTTTGAGAGCCTTGTAGTTGACCATCCCATTCTTCAGATGCCGCTTGAGCACTTTCCCCCAGAGCGCATGGCTGTGATCGAAATCCGCGGCACTGCAGGAAAATGTCACACACACCACTGCTGGAACACAGATGCTCAGCAACATGCCTCGGTATTTCATGAACGACTCCCGGTTATGTTAGTGCAGCCTCTGAGTCGAGGCGCGATGGTGAATCTTACTTCAAAACAGATTCTGATGCGGGGGATGACGTGTGGGAGGAGGGGGATGGGATGCAACATCTTTTTCTCGACCGACAATCCCCATCACCCCAACACACCCATCCTTCCACACGTCTCCTCATGTTTCAGTGCATTCGATGTGCAGATTGCTGCAGGAACGTTGACACGGCGATTCTCGTTGGCGTGGACGACCTGATGCGTTGGGTCGCAGAGGGGCGCAGCGACATTCTCAACTCACGGGATTCATCGGGCCGGCTCTGGTACGACCCCAATCCGAGCCCTCGTGGCTGTCCGTACCTCCGCGAAGAGCCGAATGCGATTCACTCCTGCGCCATACATGAGACAAAGCCGCTCCGCTGCCGGAACTTTCCAGACGTGGAAGTGCGTGAAGGCAAGACTGTCAGCGTCGATAAATGGGCAATGCAGCATTGTCCTGGCGTGGCTTCGATAAAAGCGTGATACCTAATACGTGATGAGGATGTTCCATGCAGTTCAGACAGCCCGTCTCGTCCCGCGGCGACAAGAGTCGCGGTCACATCAATGTGCGATGCAAGAAGCGGCACGGCGAGTAAAACACTCGCCACAGTACTTCTTACTCATTACCTCTTACTTATTACTCGATGCTTATCTACCCAGCGATTGACCTCAAAGACGGCAAATGCGTGCGGCTTCGCCAGGGCCGGGCGGACGATACGACTGTTTTCTCAGAGCAACCAGAAGACATGGCGCAGCGGTGGCAGGACAAGGGAGCTGAGTTCCTGCACGTGGTGGATCTCGATGGGGCCTTTGAGGGAAGGCCGGCCAATATTGAGGCGATTGCGAGGATCGCCTCGGCTGTAGAGATCCCTATCCAGGTGGGCGGCGGGATTCGGACAGATGAGGCCGCCGGTGAACTCATCGATCTCGGCATCTCGAGGCTCATCATCGGTACGGCCGCGCTGCGAGAGCCCGAGTGGTTTGCTGATCTCGCAAGAACTTTCGAAGGCAAGATAGCGGTCGGCATCGACGCACAGAACGGCAAGGTCGCCATCAAAGGTTGGGTGGAAGTTTCGGAAACGACCGTCTTCGACTTTCTTCCCGACCTTGAAGCCCTTCCTCTCTCTGCTCTGATTTACACCGATATCAGCAAAGACGGCATGATGGCTGGCCCGAATTTCGAATCGACCGAGGAGGTGGCCACGAAAACATCGATTCCAGTCATCGCATCAGGCGGAGTGACAACCATTGAGGATGTGAAGAGATTGTCGATGCTCCCGCTGAACGGAATGATCATCGGCCGCGCGATCTATGAGGGAACGATCGAGTTGGAGGAGGCGATCCGCGTAGCGAGGAAGTGAGTGGTGAGGAAGTGAATGGTGAATTGTGAGGAAGTGAATGGTGAATGGTGAATGGTGAGGAAGCGAATGGTGGCGGGTGGCGGTCATGTATGGGGAAGAAGAGATTCCCGTGGATTCGGACAGGCGAGGAAGAAGAAAAAGAAGAAGGAGATTTCCCGAGGATTCGGAAAGACGAGAATCCAGGTCCATTCCCTGCAACTGTTCGAGATGCTTGATGCCCTCAATCATTCCGCCACCCCACCATTCACTTCCTCACAATTCACCATTCACCATTCACTTCCACACCATCCACCTCCGCCTAACCCGCGTTCGCCGCTTCGCTCATGAAGTTCTCCTGGGCCTTGAACAACTTCGCGTAATGGCCATTCTTTGCCATGAGGACTGTGTGCGTGCCCTGCTCGACCACCCGGCCTTCGTTGAGCACGATGACGCGGTCGGCTCGCATGGCGGTAGAGAGGCGGTGAGTGATGATGAGGAAGGTTCGGCCTTTCATGGCCTTTTCGACGGTCTCTTCGATGAGCTCGGCTGTCTCGGCATCCAGGGCTGAGGTGGTGTCGTCCATGAGAAGGACGGTCGGGTCGGTCACCAGTGCCATGGCGAAGGCGAGGCGTTGGCGCTGTCCTCCGGAAAGGGTGACGCCCTTGTTGCCGATGATGGTGTCATATCCATCGGGCATGGTCTCGATGAAGCCGTGGATCTGGGCCTGTTCTGCGGCTCGGATGACATCCCCGTCTGTCGCTTCAGGGTGGCCGTATCGGATGACCTCTTTGACAGACATGGAAAAGAGGATCGGCTCTTGAGGCACGATGCGGACGTTGCGTCTTAGGTCGGCGAGGCGGATGTCTTTGGTTTCATGCTTATCCAGATGGACGCGACCTTTTGTTGGATCGTAGAACCTGACGATGATGTGGGCGAGGGTGGACTTGCCGGCACCAGATGGACCGACGAGTGCGACACGTTCACCGGGCCGAATATCAAGATTCACATTCCTCAATGTCGGTTGTGTGTAGCCCGGATATCGGAACCGGATATCCTCGCACCGCAGGCGTCCGCGGGCTTTGCCGATCTCGATGGCGTCATCCGAATCTTCGATGGTCACTTCCTTGTCGAGGACTTCAAAAACCTTGTTCGTGCTCACAGATAGCTGCTGCACCTGAACGTGGAGATTAAGCAGGCGAGTAAGCGGGCCGAACATCAGCATGGATGAGCCGTAGAAAAAAAGTAACTCACCAACGCTCATGGAGCCTGCCTTTACACCCAGCACACCGTAATAGAGCACGACGGCCACCCCCAAAGCTGAGAAGGTCGGATAAACTGCGGCGAGGGTGGAGTTGTATTTCACGCCGGTTCGCTGCAGGCGGAAACGGGTGATACTTGTGTCGAGAAAGCGTTTACGCTCATGATTCTCCCGTCCGAAACACTTGACCACTCGTATGCCGTTCAACGCTTCGCCGACGAAACCGAACATGGTGGCATTTTCTGCACGTACTTTTTCTTGAATTTCTCGCACTTTCGGAATCATCATCTGATGCAGGCCAATACAGAACGGCATCGCGCATAGCGCAAGAAGTGCGAGCTGCATGTCGATACTGAAGATGACCCAGAGCCCAATGCAGAGGGATGTCACAGCCTGGACGGCCGGCACGAAAACTCCGTTTACGCTGCGGTTGATGGTTTCGATATCATCCAACACACGCGCCATCAGCTTGCCAGGGATCATGGAATCAAAGTAATCCTGTTGTAGCTGCAGCAGCTTGTCGTGAATCTGCTGCCGGGCCTCTTTCACCACGCTGAATGCGAGCACACGGAGTTGGTGTTGAAAGAGGGGGCGTAAGGCGAGCAGGATGATTCGAAATCCGATCAGTCCAATGACCACAAAATAAAAGATCTTCATCCGCTCATGCTGCGGCGGGATTGGAGCCAATGCCTTTACTCTTATGAAAAGGATGTCATCCACCATCATTTTCGTGAAGAACATATTCACGTAAGGGGTCAATGAGGCTGCAGTCGCCATGCCGGCAATACCCAGCAGACGCAGCCAGTAAGGCGCCACGAAACGTCGAAATAGTTCAATGAGCTCTTTCATGGTTCTGGGTAAACGGTCCGCCTTAGCGTGCCTTTATCGGTGGGGCTGGCGGTAGCAGCAGACCACCTGAAGGCGGAGTCACGGGACCCGTTCGCATCTACGTCAAGATTCTCTTCCGATCTCTCTTTCTTCTGCCAATCTGATGGCCTTTGCGGCGGCCCTTTACGCTCTGATGTCCGTCGTGGTCTTTTCCGTTCTCCTCAGATCGCTTGCCTGCGAGGACGCCATTCTCTTCGAGCATGGCCCTGGCCTGGCTGATGTAGAAACTCCGGTAGGCGCCTTCAGCGCAGTTCATGAGCTCGTCATGCGAGCCCTGCTCGACCATCCGTCCGTCCTCGAGCACGATGATCTTGTCGGCCTTGCGAATCGTTGAGAGGCGGTGCGCGACGATGAAAGACGTGCGGCCCTGCAGCACGTTGTCCATTGCCTTCTGAATGTGCGCTTCAGAGGCCGCGTCCAGTGAAGAAGTGGCTTCGTCCAGGATCAGGATGGCCGGATCCACCAGCACTGCACGCGCGATCGAAAGCTGCTGCTTTTGGCCAAGCGACGGCGTTACCGGCGATTCACCCCCGATTTCGGTCTCGTAGCCGTCGGGCAGGGATTCAATCCATTCGTGGATATCCGTCACCTTGGCAGCCCGGATGATTGCTTCGTCAGTGCAGTCGGGGTTGCCGTAGCTGAGGTTCTCTTTGATGGTTCCGCTGAACATGTAGGGCTGCTGCAAAACCTGACCCTCCTGATATCTCAGCGACTTCAGGTCCACTTCTTTTATGTCGTACCCATCGATCAGTATTCTTCCGCTCTGCGGATCGTAAAACCGTTGCAGCAGCGATGTAATCGTTGTCTTGCCTGAACCGGTATGCCCAACGAGAGCGACAGTCTGCCCTGCGGGCACCTTCAATGAGAAATCCTTCAGGACAGGGCGGTCATCTTCGTACCCGAAATTCACGTTCTGGAATTCCACGTGTCCATCCAGCTTTGGCAGTCTGGGCGCCCCCGGCTCGGATCTGATTTCCGGCACCGCTTCGATGATCTCATAGACACGATCCACCGAAACGAACGTCTGCTGTGCCTGGCCGGCAACCCGCGTAAATTGGAGCGCGGCCCGCAGCAAACGGTTGACGTACTGCATGATAGCCATGACTGCGCCGTACGTAATACCGCCATACTCGGTCAAGACCATGTAGCAACCGCAACAATAAACGACCGTGTTTGAGATCGTGGTGATCGAGGTCGATGCCCCCATGAATCCGGCCTCCCATAGAGAGCCCTCCACCGAAAGCTCCAACACTTCATCCATGCGTTCTTCGAGGCGCTTTGATTCACGTTCCTCCTGCGAGAAAGCCTTCACGAGTTTGGTCCCAACCACTCGTTCTTCAATCTCACCGGCCACTTTCTCACGCTCATCGAGCATTTCGCGCCGTTTCTTTCTGATGCGATGAACAAAGAAGCGGTGATTCATGACGTAGATCGGCGCGAGAAACAGCATCATCAGGCCGAGCTCCCATTTCAGATACATGATGGCGCCGATGCAGAAGATGATGGAGACCGCGTGGTTCAGGAGAACGATGCAGTTCTGCTTCACCATCTGGTGGATGGTTTTGGTGTCCTCCATCACACGGGTCATGAGCTGGCCCGCTCCCTGCTCGTCATAGAAACGCAGGGACTGCTGCATGACCGCCTGGTAGATGCGATTGCGCAGCCCGAATACGACCTTCTGGCCAAGATACGAGAGCGTCATCTGGTTTGCGAAGCGAGTGACCGCCGTGCAGATCGCAATGCCGATAAGGCCAACAACAATGATGGTCAGCAGATCCCATTCGCCGTTCGTGATTACGGAATCGACGACCTCCTTGAGGAGGAGAGGTGGGAGGAGGCTCAGGATGGATAGGAGAATCGTCAGGCAGATGCCGCCGAACAGATAATTACGAAGCGGATAAACAATCCGATATATTTGTATGAAACGACTCAAAAGAACGGCCCGCGAGGAACGAATCGACTGGAGGCCTCATCGTGAGGCCACCCCATGCGCTGTGCGCAAGCGAACATCCGTATGACTCTCAGTCGGCGGTGTGAGCAGCACCGTAATATGTTCGCTCCGGCGGTAATCTCCGCCTCGCTCGAATGAAATGATCGCTGATTTCTTATGAAAAAAGATAATGACCGCTTCTTCAGCAGTCACAAACCAAACGGGTCAGAATCAATAAAAATGCCAGGAATCGCGCAATTCCTGGCGTCGTTTATACGCCCGAGAGGAGTCGAACCTCTGACTTCTTGCTCCGGAGGCAAGCGCTCTGTCCAGCTGAGCTACGGGCGCGTTGGGTTGTCGTTAAGGAGACAGGTAGAGTACCAAGGCCCGTGTACAGAATCAACCGGCAGCCTTTGGCAGGAAGATGCTGATGACGATATTGATGGCTTTCAAGGCAACCAGAGCCCATCCCATGATTCTGTGTCCACCCCGCCACCGGCCATGCAAATGTACTTGTATGCCTGACACGGTCTGAGCCGCATACAAAGACAGAATCGTGACCGCGAGAGTGATATGGATGATCAGGATTGGCGGAGGTGAATCCATCGAACGCTGCACGACGTGCCTCCCCGTCTGGAGCAGGTAAACGACCACGAGCTCCATGGCAAGCGCGCCGAGCATGCAGCAAACATGGATCTTTCGGCGTTTGATTTGCCAGAGACCAATGCCGATGAAAATGAAAGTGGTGAAGGCCAGGAAGAGGGGCAGGGACATGGGACGTAATACGTAGTGAGGAATCTGTAATGAATACCGTAATACGCTTGGTCCCATTGGCCAGCGGAGCTTCTACGCTGATCGTCCTTTGACGCTCCCCGGCAAGCTGGCTGTGGCCTTGACGCTCCACTGCAAGGGAATCATCTCGTGACAGGGCAGGTGCCCTGTCAGATTGCTTTCTGTCGCATAATGAGTAGCTTTTGCTGCACCTTTCGAACTGGTGAGGACCGTGATTACTGATGGCATCCATAATCATTGAACGAGGCCCTGGCAAGGGTCGTATTGTCCCACTCAAGAATGCTGCTATGTCCTTTGGCCGAGGGTCCGAAAGCATCATCTTTTCGATGATCCCATCGCATCGCGGAAGCACTTCGGTATCGAAAAGCATGACGACGAATACAGGCTCGTCGACCTTGGAAGTCACAATGGCACGTATCTCAACAGCGAACAAACAAGAGAAGGCAAGCTCAAATTCGGGGATCATATTCAAGCTGGATCGACTCTGTTTTCGTTTGTCTCCGACGATGAAGCTGAGGAACGGGGCGGGCTGTTTGGAAAGGAGTTGGGTGGCTATCTCATTGAAAAACGGCTTGGCCGTGGCGGCGCTGGCACGGTTTACCTGGCACGACAGCTTTCTATGGACCGTCCGGTCGCTTTGAAAGTGCTCTCCCCCAGCAGATCCGCCAATCCGACCTTTGTGAAACATTTTGTCAATGAGGCCCGTGCTGCAGGCAGGCTCAATCACGCGCGGGTCGTTCAGGTCTACGATGTAAACCAGGTCGAGGGCCATCTCTTTTACAGCATGGAGTTCATGCCCGGGGGCAGCCTCGGTGAACTGCTTTACCACACGGACATGCTGCTGCCGGTTGGCGCGCTGAGCCTCATGAAAGATGTTGCCAGCGGTCTGGAGTACGCCGAGGAAAAGGGCATCGTGCACCGGGATATCAAGCCGGAAAACATCATGCTCGACAGCCGGTGCGCGGCAAAGATCGGCGACCTGGGTATCGCTGTCAGCCTGGGGGGCGACAGTACAGAAAAGGGACTGCACGGCACCCCTCAATATATGTCACCCGAACAGGCCAGAGGGGAGCCGGTCGATCAGCGCTCTGACATCTACTCTCTGGGCTGCACTTTCTACAGGCTGCTCTCGAGCCGTTATCCATTTCCGGGCTCGGATAAGGACTCCATTCTGGATAAGCAGATAAATGAGGAGCCTCAGCCTCTAGCCGATTGCTGTGAAGGAATCAGCGATGCCATGAACCGGATAGTTCTTAGAATGATGGCCAAGAAGCCGGAACGCCGTTACTCCGGCGCGACCGCCCTGCTTCAGGCCATAGATGAGTGCATTGAAGCCGAGATGAAGGCCGAAGTACCCGATTCTGGCAGAGCCCCCAGGAAGGGACTGACCCGGGCGAGAACAAAGTCGGCAGATGATCCGGTCTGGCTGGCGGAGACGGCAGACCTGAAGATACGAGTCCTGGTAGTGGATGATGATTCCGGAGTGCAGACCTTTGTGGAAAACATTTTCACGTTCTTCGGCTGCGATGTAGTCACCGCCTCAGACGGCAATGAGGCGCTTGATGAGTTTGGAAGAGGAACGTTCGATCTGGTAGTCACCGACCGCCTGATGCCCGGAATGAACGGCGACGCGCTGTCCTCAGCCATCAAGACGATGTCCCCGGACACCCCCATTGTAATGCTGACCGCCCTGGGGACGTCCATGATGGAGTCAGGAATCGTGCCCACCCAGATCGATCTGTTGTTGCCCAAGCCACTTACCTTGCAGCAACTGAAACAGACTCTCAGTCTGGTGGAACCGAAACAGGAGGACTGATGGTTGATAGTGAATGGTGAATGGTGAATCGTGTGACATCGGGTTCGCAGTGGCTGGCTTGAGCCAGTCTGAGATTTCGGAACCGTTAAAGTTGGTCATTACGGGCCAATGTCCAGACAACGGCACCATCCATCCATCACTCCATCATTCCAGCCCTTCATCCTGCTCCATGAACCATCCACGATTCACCATCAACCATCAATCCTTCACCCACCACCATCAACCATTCCCCTTCACGATTCACGATTCACCATTCACCATTCACCATTCCTCATTCTGAGCCCTAAGATCGTGCGCCACAAAGCAGATAACCTTGAGCGGCTGAAAACTTCACGCGATGAAAGTTCAAAAGGGGTTCTAGAGAGTCTTTGACGAAGGCGCGAAAAACACCTCGAAAAACGTGGTCAGAAAAATTTTTCTCAGAAATTTTTTCGAGTTTTATATCAAGCAGCATAAGTGCTTAGATCGCGTAGTCGGCCTTTTCAGCCGGTGTACTCATAAAATTTACTTGCATTCAAAAAATCGCTTTGCTACCTTTCGCATCGCATCGAGAGGGACGCTGCGGGTTGGGTTCTCCAGACCTTTCCAAGCAAAACCTGAAAGATTGATGGGCCGAAGAAGGCAGTCTTTTTCAAACATCTCTGACTTCCTCAGCAATCTTGTTTCTTGCACTCCTTTTGACCCCTGAGAACATTTCGATGGGCCGACAAGGGCGTGTCTACGATTGGTAGAAAGGCTCTCTTCCCGGCGAAGCCAACGGCACCTCTCTCCCGCACTGCGACATTCTCTACAATCTAACCTTCAACTCTCAGAAAGCCCATGAACCCAGGGGTAAGTGTGGGCCTGTGGCCCGAGGTTCTGGAACATGTCAAAGCCAAGATTCCTAAAGAAAGATTTGAGATGTGGCTTAAAGAAGCTGCATTGGAAGAGAAAGGAGGCGCCTATGCTTTAGTCTTCCCAAACAATTTTGCCAAGGAGTTCGCCAAGTCTCGCATCGGCCCCATCCTCCAGGAATCTCTGGCTGCAGTGACCGGCTCAAACCAGCCTGTGAAGTTTGAGGTGAGAGAACAGCAGACAGGAGAGCCAGTCAGCACGCAGACTGATCTGATATCGGGTTCCGCACCCATCAAGGCCGCGGCTGAAGTGCTTTCCGCGCCAAAGATCACGCAGCAGCGACTGAACAAGGCAATGACATTTGCCACGTTTGTCTCTGGCCAGTGCAACCGGATAGCGCACGGCGCAACTGAAGCATTGGCTCTCGGTGAAGAAGGCATCAGCCCGCTCTTCCTCCACGGTCCACATGGTGTAGGGAAAACTCATCTCCTTCAGGCAGCCTGCAAAAAAATGAAAGAGGACAATCCTGGTTGGAAAGTCTCTTTCATGACCTGCGAGTATTTCGTGACAGAGTTCTGCTCTTCGGTTGTCGGCTCTAAACGTGAGTCCTTTCAGCGCAAGATCATCGACCTCGATGTCCTGGCCGTGGATGACGTTCACAGACTGGGTAAGAAGGCAGGCACGCAGCGTGAGTTCATTTATCTCTTCAATGAACTCTACAACCAGAATAAAAGCATACTGCTCTCCAGCCTGGTTCATCCGGGCGACATTGAAGCTCTTGATGATGGGCTGAAGAGCAGATTCATCTCTGGCATCATGGCTCCCATCAACAAGCCCGACTATCCCACCAGGCTGTCCATACTGGGAAAGCACATCAAAAAGCAGGCAAGAGATTTTCCGAAAGAAGAGCTCGAATACGTGGCCCGCGCCGTAAGCGGAACACCAAGGGAACTTGTCGGCGTTGCGAACAGGCTGGGACTCGAACAACGCTTCGGCACCAGAATGAACCGCAGGAACGTCGATGAAATTCTTTCTGAATTCATCTCCCAGCCACTCGAAACCCTGAGCGTGGAGTCCATCGAGAACACCGTCAGCGAGCTCTACAATGTCAGCCCTGAACAACTGAAATCAAAGAAACAGTCAAAGACCATTACCCAGGCAAGGCAGGTGGCCTTTTACCTGACCCGTAAGCTCCTGGGCGTGTCTTACAAAGAAATAGGCGAATACTACGGCGGCAAGAACCACACTACCGTCATCGCAGCGGACCGGCGAGTGGAGCTCTTAATTGAGAAAGACCCCAACACCCGCTCCTCGGTAGACAAGCTCATCCGCAAACTCAAGCCTTCCACACTGACAAAGGAAGAAACCGAATAATTCAGAGCTGGAGAGGTATCACCTCGCCAAACAGAAGGCAGGTCACAGGGATGTGGCCTGCCTTTTTGTCTGCTGTTGCCCCGGTTGCGAAGCATGCCGCAGCGAGGATAACGCTCCCGTAAGCGTCTTTCTCGTTACAAGGTGTCATCCATGCCAGATGTTCGCCCCGCAAGCCTGAGTTTGCAGACATTGGGATCGACGGGAGTGCTGTGTCTGTCTGCTCTGGTGCTGGCCCAAGGGAGTTTGCGCGCTGATGTATCAGTTCAACAGAGCACAGACAAGAAGTTGGGCAAAGCGGTCTTTACCGTGTCTAACGGGATGTACCGCGTGGAATGGGTGCAGGGGAAGGGGGCCACGCCGACGATTGCGCGTGCATGGGCCGGGGATGACGTCCCAGTAGGAAGACTGTTCCAGGTTTCGTGGGGCCAGGTTATTGGCGGTAATTTCAACATCGTCGAGCGAGGGCCCGTGCGGGCCGTGCTGTTGGGCCAATTCAGAGTGAAGCAAGCCGGCTCAGCTGCCATCGACATTGTGCGAATAAGGGCGGAACACTGGGATAATGACCCCCGCATTGTCGTCACCTGCGATTTTGAACTCGGAAAAAAACACACACGCTGGGTGCTCTGTTCCAACTACCTGAGGATTGGTGGCGAGGCCAATCATCCTGACCGCTGGGTGGCGAGCGGGAAACCGGATGGCGGCCTGCTCGATCCACTCACCTCCGCTCCGGTTCCGGACGGCAAGCGTTGGGCGTTTTTTGATTTCATGACGCCATGGGGTGAAGTCTATCGCCCTGAACCGCAGGAGAAGTCGGCCGGTGTCGGCGCTTTTACAGACGCTCACGGTATGCGTGGCGAGCATTTTTGGCATCCGAAAACCAGAATCTTCTCGCCTCACCGCTGGCTCTGGTCTTACTTCCGCATGAACAGTGCGTTCAAGGGTAAGTACCGCCAGGCTTTCACGCTTGTGGTCCATCCGGGCACGGAAGAGCCGGAGACCAGGCAGCCCTGGACCGGGTACTGCTACGACCGTTTCGCAGCCGATGGCTCACTCAAGGGCATTTGGATGTCACCGCTGCAATGGCAGAAGCGGAAGTTGTTGGGCAAGCGCCTGCCGTGGAGTCAGGTGGAAATCATCGAAGACCTTGGCCTGCCGCGATCCAACGTACCACTGGTGATCCCGCTGCTTGCCGATCTGCCTGGCCGCGAGCGAGCTCAGGTCTGGTTGGGTGGACTACCTGAGTCGAACGACGTCGGTGCTTCTGCCTTGCCAACTCAATGGAATGGCAGCAGGTCGAGTCTGCTGTGCCAGTTGCCGTACCTTGGCGCCAGTGAGTTGGTAACCGCTCATGTGCTGATCCCGACGGAAGGAGCGGAAGCTCCGGTCATTCAGAAAGCCGCCTCTTCAGACGCCGTGGACCGGTTCACATGGCGCATTGATCTGCCGGTTCACCGCCTCAATTATCTTCGCGGGGAGGTTCTACCTTTGAAGCTGACCGCTACGCCGGACGGAAAGTCCCTAACCGGCGCAGTTGGTCGAGTTGCTGTGATCGCCGACCCTTATCCATCCGAAGCGAAATGGTCTGCCCACGTCATTGGTACTGACCCGGCAATGTCTTTCCCCCTTACGATCGGGCCACTCACAAAGGGAACGGGGGCCAAGCTTCGACTTCCCACCCGTGACTTGGCGGCAGGGGAGTACCGTTTGCTCGCAGAGGTGCAGATTTGCCTGGGGGGACCCGAGAAATGGGCGGCCAGTGTGGGCACGGGGTATCGTGCTGACGCTGGCGAATGACACGATCGGCACAATCGCTCAGCGGGATCGCGTCTGAACGCGCGGGTAAAGAATTCGGTCAAACCTGTTCTCAGTCCGGGCTCGAAACTTTCCGAGCTGATGGTGATTTCACAGGAAAGATGCGACGGATCAGTAGTCCCATCCCCCCATTTTGGTAATGCACCGGTCGCTGCTTCGTAAAGAGTGGCGGCTGCTGCGTAACGTTCAGCGTGAAGGTCCCACCGGGCTGGATCACGCACCGGGAGAAGTGGATCCAGGTACCCTGTAGTACCGGCGCGAGTGTTCTCAGGTGAAGTTCGGGAAAGGGAAAAATCGAAAAGGATTAGATGCAGCTTGTCACCACGTCCGACCGGACCGACGCCGATGTTATCCGGCTTGATATCACGGTGAGGAATGCCTTGCTCTTCCAGATACTTGACAACATCCAGCAGGTCCTCTCCGAAGCGCTGCAAGAGCTCCAGCTGCAGTTTGTATTCCTTTCGCAGCCGCTGGCCGAGCGTTTCTACTCCGGCGCGTTTCATCAGGACGCATGTCTTCTCAGCGATAGTCCGAGTCTCGACGTATTCAACGAGGTGCTGGTGGCGGAATTTGCCGAGAACCTCACCCTCGCCCTTGAGGCGGTCGTTATGGGAGGAATCAACTGCTGTCTTGAGCACGAGCTCCTGGCCATCGCGTTCAACCAATAGTGCAACGGAACACGCGCCCTGCCCGAGGCGCCTTTTGACGGTCAGATTGCCCGGAAGCGTATCGCCTTTCTGAGCCAGGATCGGATCTTCTACGAATTCGTTTTCAGGCGTGGTCAGCTCATCCTCAACGTCGTCAAAGAGGCTGAGAAAATCAGCAACGGTCTCGTTCCGGCTGCCGACCACTGGGTGCGTACTGAACTGAACGAGCTCTTGAAGGTTTTCTCCGGCCCCATTGAGCACGGAGCTGATCTGAAGTCCTGTTGTTTCCCTCAGCTTATTGCTGAGTTCGAGGCCATTGGTGGCTGGTGGCTCGCCAGAAAATAGGAAATAGGCAATTGCTCCAAGGGAAAAGACATCCAGGTGTTCACCCAGATTCTCCGATTCGGAGAGCGCTTCAGGGGCCATGTAGGCAGTGCTAGCGTCTTCGACGAGGCGATCCAGGTGGGAGGTGGCGGTGACCTCGCGTGAGACCCCGGAAGTAGAACTCGCCATCCGATAGCCTGCTTGCCAGTTGAAAATCTTTATCTGTGGACGTGTTTTGTCCGGGGCGGAAACCAGAATGCACTGCGGGCTCAAAGATCGGTGCACAACCTTCTTGTCATGGGCGAACTGAACGACCTCGGCGATCTGACGCATGATATCGACACGAACATCCACACTCAGAGTGTTCTTGCGCTGCGAAACAAAGTGGTCGAGGCGAACGAAATTGGGGTCATCCTCGAAAATCAGCGCCGGGCCGAGTTTGTGCTCGGTAAAACCTTCCCGCCGCAGGATGCCCTGGTGCTGAAGGGTCTCCAGTAATTGTGCCTCCCGTTGTGCGGCTCGTTCGATGGTGTCGCGATCTTCACTGGTGGCGCCAGTGCGGATGTTGTAGATGCGCACCCGTCGACGGATGTCCTTCAGCTTGGTGTGAGTGGCCCGCCAATCCTGGTATCCCGGCCCTTCGTCAATAAGTTGGTCGAGTTCGTAGTCACTGACTTTCTTAAGTCGCTGAGATTCCCGGATACCAGCCTGGTCCATGGCCTGGCTGATCGTCTTCGCCATCGGCCGATCGTGGATGCCTCTGGGCCGAAGATCCAGGCCCTGACAATCTCTGCGCTTTATGGCTGCAATAATGCCGGGCCGAGCCGGGACGTCGCCTTTCCGTTCAAGGTCACGCAGGCACACACGATATGCCGCGTTGTCCTGCAGTTGAAGATTCAGGTCCGGCGCTGAACAGAAAACGAGGGGCTCGACAAATGGAAGTTTCGCCTTCTTTCGGCACGCCTTCTGTCTCTGGAGCAGAGACTTCAGCTTCTTGGCTTTGCGGTCCGCCGAGATGAGAGGGTTATCCTCCGTTTTGAACTTATTATCCGTCTCCCATGTCCAAGTTCCGGCATCTCCAGACAGCCGGCCGGGCCGGCTCTTAATCTCGATCAGAAAGAAGCCCTGCGGCGTAAGAACCAGCAGATCCACCTCATTGATACTGCCATCGTCCGCAATGAATTCGAAGTTCGACCACGCCCGATAAGGCTCATGGTCCGGGAACTGGGCCCGTACAAACTCCAACGCCTCCCGTTCCCAGGGATACTGCGATTCACTAACGGTAATCCAAAGTTTCGACTTGCCCATAGCCGACGCCATCTACATGAACGGTAAAATGTCCTCTGACTGCCTAACAAACAAGAATGTATCCAGCAAGGTCAGACGGTCAACAAGCGTAGGGGATTATCCCGAGACCAGAATCAGCTCGAATGTTGAAGCACCTGATTATGTGCCACTGTAGAATAGACCGAGACACGGCGATTCAAGTGAAAGGCAATAGAATCAGGTCGCAGAATTGAGGCAGTCCGGTGGCAAAATACACATACAACTGGGACAGATTCTGGTCCGAAAGAGGAGATGGGCCGGGCAGGCTCTGGGACCAAGGATTTCTGAGCGATCCTCGTGACAAGTGGGGGGAGTATCTGGCAAACGGCGTGCTTCAAACGAAGGAAATTGCGGAGAAACAGTGTCTGGTTTTGCTTGGCGAGCCCGGCATAGGCAAGAGCCGCTACCTGGAAAACTCACTGAATGAATTTGTGGCTGATGCCGCTGAGCAGAATGTTCATTTCGTCAACCTGCGGTCGTGCGGCTCTGAAGCCCGAGTGATGCAGAAGGTATTCGGAAATCCTGAGCTTACGGGTCTCGGCCATTGGATTTATTTCATTTGGCGAAGCTAAACTAATTCAGAGTCCGAAAACTTCCCGAACTAATTCCTGAATTGCAGCGGAGTCAATGCCGCCATCTGGCTGGTCTTCTGTGGTTACCAGGATTCCGTTGGGCCCACCACTCACTTCGAAAGGCAAAATGCCTTGCTCTCGATACCAGCCAGCTTTCCGTTCCCACTTTCGTCTATAGACAGGATTGCTCAGCATGCCAAGGTGCTCCCAATAGACTTGAACCCCGCTCTCTGGATCTTCGATAGTAAAATCTGGCCATCGTGTCTGACCATCGCTGCCTAAGAACGGTGCTTCATATACGTAGTCGATTCCTTTTGAATGCAGCAGGTTGGCAATGATTACTTCAGACTTGGAACGCACTGCCTCTCCCCGACTGGTTTTGTGAATCAGATTTTCTTCCAGAAAACGGTTGCCTATTTCAACAAGACGAGGGGCACCAAATAGGTTGGTTATACGGCTTGCTGTCTCTGACTTGTCGGCTCGACTGAACTTCATTAAGTCCGTTAACTGCCCTTGGTAAAGAATGATCAACTTTTCACGCTGTCTTGTCAGGGCCGTATAAAGCAACTCTGGAGATAACAACAGACATGGATTTGGCAGAATCAGAATCGTCTTTCCAAATTCACTTCCCTGGGCCTTATGAACAGTTAGAGCGTACGCCAATTCCAGCTTGGGCGACTCCTCTTCGCTGAAGTCTCTTGAAGTATAGTCATAGACGTATTCCTGCTGTGAGGAGAATTCTACTTTTAGTCGCCAAGGAGCCCCGCTAAGTTTGGACTTACTACCCTTAAAAACTCAGAGTCAGATCCTATCCTGCCCTGCCGATCAGTCTGCGGATGATCTTACAGGCTTCCGCCACACGGTCTTTCATGGCCCCGCTCAACGTGCAGGTGTCCCGGAAGATCAGCTCGACGAAGTTATCTCTGGCTATATCGAGGGTCTCACGGACGTGTGCTTCGAACTCGTCGGGTTTGAACGTCTTGCCGCAAAGCTTCATCGGGTGCGGTTTGCGTGAAAGGACGTAGTCCTTACCGACGGAAGCC
>Ga0187827_10000675_pt1 | contig 52912 bp, 56 predicted proteins | sample ETNtaG_39_FD_167969 | JGI IMG/M metagenome (GOLD analysis project Ga0187827, IMG submission 167969) | Marine microbial and viral communities from oxygen minimum zone, Eastern Pacific Ocean - ETNP2014_SV_150_PacBio MetaG (Illumina Assembly) | ecosystem: Environmental > Aquatic > Marine > Hypoxic...
ACACGCCTCGTAGGCAACTCTCCGATACCCACAATAGCAGCTTTTCCTCTGAGGCTCATACCGTCAACTCCGTTCTAAAGGTCCTAAACGCGGTCATATGTCGGGCGGATATTACTACAGCTGGGCCAAAGGGGAAAGTCAAGAAGGTCCCGTCGAGGTTTATTGTGTCATCAGCGGTTCCAGCACAAATTCCCAGCAGTCAGTTAACGACTTTAATGAACTCTAGAATTGTTCTGGCCAAGTCGTTCTCTCTGCCGAAGTAACTATGATTTGCACCTGTAACAACTTTTAAGGTAAGTTTTTTTCCGAAGTCGAAATTACCCTTTTCGATAGTCCTCATTGCGAGGCCGCATACCGGCAGTTCCTGATCGCCGCCAAATTCAGTTTCTAGTTCGCCGAAGGTAAAAAGAACCGGAACGTCGATGGATTTAGCATGAACACTTACTTGGTATCTGTTATCAGGATTAAAGCAGTCGGTAAATGCTTTTGCTGTCCATGTTGAACTCCAAGGAACACCCGGCTTCAATAATGTGTCTGGCCTCCCAGAGGATACCTCCAACATCGCATGTTCAAAGGCAAAAGTGAAGTCGTCTCGGTGGAGTTGGCGTAACAAGTTGTGGTTATATTCCCCAGGTGATATGGCTAAAACAGCCTTTACCTCTGGGAAATCGCTGAGTGCCTGCGAATAAATGGCTCGGACTGCTCCACCGCTATGTCCTCCTATCGCAACAGAGTTATGTCCTCTGTCCTTCAGTAAAGAGATCCAGGCCTCGTAGTCAATCGGGGCCTCGGAAACAGATTCGAAAGCGTAGCCTCTTGGTGGGCCTCCACGGGCTCCATGTGAAATGATGTCGTGGCCCCTTCTGTTTGCTGAAAGAAAAGTTATCCCATTTTTTGCCAAAGTCTTGCCTATAGATAGGTAAAGAGGTGAGTAAAAATTGCCTCCATCTCCATGGAGAAATATCACTGCTGAAATCGCTTTCTTAGGTAGCTCCTCATTAGCTTCAATGTAAGCGCCGGCAAGCGGAATACTGTCGGAGGTTACTTTGTGTACGATTTCGACTTTCACGGCTTATTTAATTTGAGTTCTAACTTTCTTCTGGTACATTCGATACGTGGCCAACGGCAATCAATCTGGGACCTGCGTGCGTGCCTATTACTGGCCCGACTCTGGAGACAAGTGGATGCTTTCCTTCGGGGAGCATGTCACCCAACGTATCTGCAATTCCGTGAGCTTCATCACTTTCCGTGCTATACATGATTGCTATTTCTTCCGCTTTACCCAGAGATCTCACAGCCTTTTCGAGCTCTGCCATGCCAGCACTTCTGGAACGTGCTTTGGAGTATGGCTCAACAACTCCGTTATCGAGCATGAGCAGTGGCCGGATTTTTAATAGACTCCCTAACATAGACTGAGCTCTTCCGATGCGCCCCCCTTTCGCAAGAAACTCGAGCGTATCGAATAAAGCATAGAAACTGCTTCGAGCAGATATTGACCTGGCCGCTTCGACTGCGTCTTCGGCGGATCCTCCATTGCTTGCTACTTTCGCTGCGGCAATGGCCGCAAATCCCACTGTTATAGTGACTTGCTCCGTGTCTACTAGATGTATCTTTATTTTGTCCTCGAGATGCTTTGATGCTTGTTCGGCCGAGTTGTAAGTTCCACTTAGTTTGGAGGATAAGTGAACGGATACTACTTCGTCACCTTCTTCAGATATCCGTTCGTATGCCTCAACAAATTCCCCCATTGAAGGTTGAGAAGTAGACGGGAACTCGTCCCCGTTGATTAATCTGTCAAAAAATTGATCAGTGGTTATATCTACGCCATCCTTAAATACGGAATCTCCGAAGTGGACGTTAAGAGGAACAACCTCAATCCCGTACTCTGATGCCATAGCTGCGGGTAGATCAGACGTGCTATCTGTAACGATTCTAACTGCCATGGAAATACCTCCTTTGGTATCGCTACTGCTTACGCCCAACTTAGCGAACGTAGAGAGAAAACGAATAAGATGAATCAGGCTACGCAGTTGGGTCATTTTAACCCAACGGATTCGTAGCAAGTTGAAATTAGTTAGTAAATGAGCTGAGTGCCACAAACATTATCCTGTCTGATGGGCCAGTTTCTGATCAGAAAGGAGTTAATCTTTTCGCCGGGGAACTTAAATTGGTTATAGGTATTTCAATAACTTGGCGTCTGGATGTTTCGTAATCATGGAACGTCTTTCAGATCGGAATTTTATGGTAATACGGATTATAGTTAAATCGGAAGTATGAATGGGGAGTGAAGTCTTTGTCATCGCCAATCCAATGGCCGGAGATGGTAAGGCTGGAGAGTTGTCCCACAGACTTGTTGAAGCACTTTCCCGGTTGCAAGTCTCCACCACTCTTAAAACAGCCTCATCGGCTGGAGAATCAGAGGAATTAGCTCGACTCGCAATAGCTGAAGGATCTGACGTTATTGTCGCCAGTGGTGGCGACGGAACGGTCCATGAAATTATTAATGGTATAAAGCCCTGCCCAGGTTCGACGGTAACTCCTGTTTTAGCCGTCTTGCCCGCGGGGCGATGTAACGATTTATCTACATCCATTTCCCTGCCTGATTCGCCTATTAAGCTTGCGGTGGCAATCAAAACCGGCAATATCAAGAAGATAGATCTAGGTAAAGTAGGTGAAAGGTTTTTTGCCACAGTGGCTACTCTAGGGTTCGATAGCGAAGTGGCAGAGTACGTTGACTCCGGTGCCCCTCCATTTTTTCTTAGTGGAGTTTTGTCTTACATTTATGGCTTGTTAATCAAGCTGCCAAGATATCAGTTCCCAGAGATCAGAATTAGAACAAATTCATCTATTTTCCAGGGCAGGATATTTTGGCAGCAGTAGGAAACACGGATCGGTATGGGGGAGGTTTCCTTATATGTCCGTGGACAAGAATCGACGATGGTTTATTGAATCTTTGTATAGTGAGGTAGATTCCGCGGCTGCAAGTTATTAAAGTGTTACCGAAAGTTTTTTATGGACAGCATATTTCACATCCAAAAGTTTCTCAGGAGACTTTTTCCAATATGTCTGTCGCTCTCGTGTCAACGGGCAAGCCGGAGCATCTCAGGATTTGGGTATGGGCGGATGGAGAACGTGCCGCACTCCTTAGTGCAGAAGTAGAGACTACATTCGAAGTGATTGCCAATGCTATTTCTGTGGCAATAACTTAAAGATCGAAATCATTTGATCTCGATCTCGATGAAAGTAACAGGAGATTCCGATTGATTGATCACATTATGCTCAGCTCCCGAATATCTGAAATATGGAACCCCAATCGATATGCTGTTTGACATTTCGATACCGCTTCGGTCCACTATTGTGAGAGTACCCGTGCTAACCGGTACCACTGTGTAGTCGAGTTCGTGCCTGTGCCAGCCCGTCTCTTCACCAACTGCAAATCGCCATTCAGTAACCCGCACTCTCTCATTGTCCTCGAAAATTGTAGCTGTTGCATCCATGTTACGTTTTATAACTCCTCTGCCCATTTGCGGTAAACTTCTTGGCCTTCTCTAAAAAGAGATTCGACCTCTGACCGCTGTCCGTTTGTGTAGAATCGACCCTTTTGGCGTACCCATTCAATTGAGGCATCTATCCGGTCAACAAATAGGCGACATGCCTCCATATGCTCCGGAGATCGCTTACCCGTTTTTACATAAATAGGACTCGTATGAGCGAATTGTGGCTGTAGGTAGCTATCTCGCAGGCTGCTGAACAGGCGAGCAGCTATCCAACCATCACTTGGCGATTCTACAGTTGCTGCTAAAGTTCCTTCTCGAGATACTTCTGAATATGTCTTTCTTGCAAATACCTTACCGTTCCTAACGAGTTCAACCACTTGCACTGGATAATGAGATTTCCATTCCATTTCCGTTGTAATGACAGATCCGGGTTCTACTTGTATTTCGTCCCCTGGGGACTTTCCGTTTGCCAATAAGAAAATAGCCGGTCCATTTGTTATAAAAGAGCGGCCTGATTTCAGTGAATCTATCCAAGATTGATATTCGAAATTACTACTGCCTTTAGTATTTGTTTGGGCGTATACTCTGTTGGCGGAACAGATATACCAATCTGAACCAGTCGAAGCGGGTAGTTTTATACCTGCATTCAGCATCTGATAATAAATGTCATATTCGATGTCATTCCAGTTTGGATCAAATAGGTTGAAAGCGTCTATTTTTCCCAGTGCAGCTGCGACCGGGGCCTCCATACCCTGCCCGTTATGGCACCAGATTACCGTTCCTCCTTGCCTGCGGGTATCGTCGCAAGCGTAGGACAGTGGAGGGTAATCGGGCTCAAAAGCATCTATTAATATACCCCTGCTGAGGGGATCAACAGCATTATGAATATCTAACAGCATGATGTGTCCGTATCCGATCTCCCACGACTTTCTGTTGTGACGACTTTCTTCACCATTTTGAACGTAGTGGTGCTCCGAGGAGAATTCGTTAAGGAACCCTATAGGGTACTTGTTAGTGGCATATTGTAGATCCCACCGTTTCAATATGCTTATAGCCGTCATGCGAAGATTTTCAACTCGGGGGTCTAATGAAAGTCGGAGGTCTGGCCTAGATTCTTTCTCGTCATAGTGGATGTGTGTATTTCCCGGATACCATCCTTTTTCAGGTAGGTCGTTCCATCGCGAAATCTCAATATCAATCACATTTGTACCTGAAGCTGATGCATCGAAATCTATTGTCCGTGGTGAGTATTCTGTTCCTCTCTCTACGGTGATCCTGGTGGTTCCTCGAGTAACATCCACTTCAAAGGAACCATCCGAATAGAAAAATGGATGGCCAGGTCCAACCTTCTGAATAGCATCTTTTGGTGATACATACTCCCCGGAAGACGAGATTACTTGAGCTTTTGCCGGTACCATCTCATTAGTTTCCGAGTCGATTATTTTGACTGCGATTTTACCCATAACGATCCCCTAAGCTCTTTTCGACCCGTTTAGCCAGATTATAGTACTGACAGCATGATAAATGACCTTAAGGTTGAAATTTGTTTTTGAGAAATTTTTTTAACGTCGCCTGTATAATTGTGGATATTCGATTAGGCATTGTTAATGAAATGAAAAGTATCTTATCCAATCGAGTGTTGGTATTAAGGGGTGTATAAAATGATTCTTAGTGAGTTTTTAGAGAAATGCAGGTCGGACGATCTTGCCCACGCCCTGCGTGGACTAGGCCTTCCTTTGACGGGTAACAAGCCGGATAGGATTACAAGGATAGTTGATCATTATGAAGGTGGTACTTCGACAAAGGAAATTCTGTCTGCGTTTCGAGTTGAAGACGTTCGGCGAGCTGCCAAGGCAGTTGGCATAGAAGGTGCCTGATTCATTTCTAATTGAGCTGTCAGGTATAAGAATAAATATGGGAAACAATGAGGATAGGATTCGGACAATTTAGCAAAGCTACCCCGGAGTACTTTAGATTCGCAGCCCAATATGGCGCGACGGACATTCTGCTTAACAAAGCAGATATTCCTGGAACTGGAGGCAGGTGGGAACTTCAGGATCTGGTTAAGCTGAGGTTGAGTGCTGAGCAATATGGTCTGAAACTAACCGCCCTTGAGAACGTGCCGACTCACTTTTATGACGAGATAATGCTCGGGGGAGATGGGCGCGACCGGCAGATCGAAAACATGATCTATACGATTCGTAATATCGCCAAGGCCGGTATTCCAATTTTTGGATACAACTGGATGCCATCTATGGTATGGAGAACAACTCCAAAATCCATTAGATGCGGGGCCTTTGCCACCGCTTTTGATTACGAAGAGGCGAAAGCGATGCCCTTCACTCACGGTCGTGAATATTTTGAAGATGAGATGTGGCAAAACTTAGAGTATTGGATCAATATCATAACGCCAATTGCAGCAGAAGAAGGAATCAGATTGGGAATACATCCTTGTGATCCTCCTGTTGAGAAACTGGGAGGCATTCCTCAGCTACTTCGTAGCTTCGACTCTTACAAGCGGTTAATAGAAATAGTTGACTCACCAAGCAATGCTATTGAATTCTGTCAGGGTACATTCTCAGAGATGGAAGGTGACGATATCTACGAAATGATTCGCTATTTTGGTGAGCGAGAAAAGATTTTGTATGTACACTTTCGGAACGTTTCGGGACAGGTACCGAAGTTTCACGAAGAATTTGTCAACACTGGCTACGTCGATATGTACAAAGCAATGAAAATCTATTATGAAGTCGGATTTGACGGGTTTTTCATTGACGACCATGTGCCCAATACTTACCAAGACACCGAATGGGGGCACAGGGGGCGTGCGTTTGCCAACGGTTATATTCAAGGTCTTGTAGAAGCTGTGACTAAAGGTTGCTGACTACTAACTACGACCCGAACATTTAATTTCTTCCCATTACCGATAGGGCTCTCATACTTAAAGGCAATAAAAGCCTGTAATACAGCAATAAGAGTAACGCTGCCGAATATATGGCGGTTTATGCACTAATATTGCAATTGCAAATGCAATAAATAACCTATAATATGCAATAAAATGGGAAGGCCTTTTTATAGTCATGAGCAGATGTCTCGTGCCCTAGAACTCCATGTTCGAGGGGTAGGGCTGACCCAAATCCGTGACAGGGTGTCTAAGGGACAGGCGTCTCCGAGTCTAAGAACAATCGGTTATTGGATAAGGCGGTTTCGTGCTTTGTCCCTCCAGGAACTGAGGCTCGACCAAACTATCGAATGGCACTTGCTTGATACTTACGGGTTACCTTGGGAAGCTTCAAGATTGATACTACGTCTGTGCCGCAATGGTTTACCTTCCAAGAGGAGGGCCAGGTGGTGGTGGCGATTAAGTGTGGCTAAGCCTGAGCTGCCAGACGATGTATTACTCGATATGGCTGATACATGCGTTGTCTATCAACATATGAGCATACTTGGGACAGGAGTGCCGGATTGGTCGAAGGTGTGGGATCAGATAAGAAAGGATGAGAACGGGAAAGATGGAACCTCCGTGCAGTACCACTGCCTCCCCGAAAAGTACGCCCTCTGTGAATTTCCGTCTGAAGTCGTGTTGCCAGACTGGATAGGCGGAAGCGGATTTATTTCCATAACACAAACCTCGGATCGAATTTCAGTTATATGCGAGCAAGATCCAATCCCCAGCGGTGATATTGAGGACATCAAGATCGTTAGAGGATGGTATTGCATAAGATCGTATTCCGATAAGTGGCCCCGTATCGGAGGTACCAAGAATTTGGTCGTATCTACAGGAGATAGTGTTTACATACTATTACAGGCGCGTGATAGAAAACACTTAGGGGAAATCTTAGGCAATACCGGGATTACTTTCTCCAGTTAATAGTGTTGATTAGATAATCAACATGATAGCAAGCGTTATCGAAGCCATCGTTATAACCGTAGGCAGGAGTACATGTAGGAATCGCTTATTGGTGATGCAAAGGCGAAAATTCAACATAGCTAAAATGAGAGTGGGGACAGTGCCTACGAGTGCAATAAAGGATATTTCATTACGAGACACGATAGCGGGTGTGAGGTAGAGGACGGCCGTTCCTAATTCGAACCAGCCGATCATTCGTATATATGGTAGTGAAACGGTGGAAACCCATCGATAACGAAAATGCGCTTCCTTTTCTGGTGTTAATGCCTTTTTCGTTCCCATCCCGACCAAGGTGACCCCAAGCAAAACGCATATAGGCCAGGCGTACCAATCCATCTCGAACATATGGCTTGCCTATATGGTCCTTCGAAATCGGGTTGATAAAAACAGCTATAAATAAAGCCTTGTACTTACTCAGTCTCCGATTTCTGGTTTTTCCCTTCTGGCTCCTCTGGAGAATCAATACTTTCGGACTTGACCTCATATTTTTCGCCAATAATCAGATCAGAATTTTGATCTTCAGATGAACCTAGCAGCGAAGTTCTGTCGGTTATGTGGCTTATGAAGTCTCCATAGTTGGCCATATATCCTAAACGAGCCATTCGTTTGTCGTCGAAGATAATACCTATTTCCGCATAACCTAAAGTTCTGCCGAAATATCCGAATTTAGGGTCAAGTTGAACCATAGTGTCGAACGCAAGTTTGAATGTACGTTTTTTTTGTATGATCGGTAAGCCGACCATAGTTAGATAAAGTGCTTCTTCTGAAAGAAAATAAGTTGTTTGTCGCCATCTTAGATATCGTGGTGCTGCTATTCCTATTGCCAGTAAAAGAGGTATGAATCCCATTGTTAGAAAATCGAAGAAAACTACAATAGATAGCCCACCAATCCATAACAAAGAAGGCATAAGCCATGCCCAATGAGATTGCCGATACAAAATAACGTCTTCGGGAACTGATTCAACTTCAATTGAATTTACAGGCGTGGTTTCATCTCGTTCTGAATTTCCGTTCTTGCGAGTATCTTGGTTTTGGTTCAACTCTTCTTCCGATTCACCATTTGATGAGTTATTCCTCAAGGGATCCGATTGTTGATTCTTATTTTCGTCATTCACGTTAACCCCGCGACTTTATTAAGTTTGAACACCCATAAATGAATTGGCTCCGCAGGCTGGATTCGAACCAGCGACCGATCGGTTAACAGCCGATTGCTCTACCACTGAGCTACTGCGGAACGTTACTCTGGGCCTGACAGCAATAAGGGTTCTTTTTACCTGGTAACCGATTGCTGTATCTGGCCAGTTGCGCTAAATCCACTCCCATCTAACGGTTGGTTTATGTTGTTAATTGTCTGGCACAGCTGGCGCCTAGTCAAGGAAAATGTGCTGCTGGAGTTCCTTTGGAAGGCATTCAACGTTTCTTATATGGAATACCTACAAAGAGGCATTAACTTCGAGGCAGCGAGAGGGTGGCAAAAGGAATCCATCTCTCGTTTACGCCACTGTGATGCTGTGGAAGGTTACACTGGACTTTACAGTAGAATGAGCCACCCTTACCTTCACTTGACCTCGTGGGTCCACTTTCGGGGCAGGCCATAGAATTGTCATGAATATCACAGCCAATGGAGAAAGATTATGTATCACCTTTGCAGAGCATATAAATCTAAACTAGGTCAAGCGCGAAAAGTAGTGATGCTTGATCATCTAGAAGCTCAGATTCTTAGAGATACGGGTCAAAGAGGAGAGTTTAATGGTTATTTCAATCCTGGAAATACCACAGGAGAGAAAAATAGAGTCGTCCTCCAATGGAATGATGACATGATTAGATCATTTTTCAGGTCTGAAAACGATATACCGTATAAGGCCTTGGAAATACAAAGAGAATTGGTTGACCTGACTGAGGATAATTGGCTAGAAATCAATGAACTTTTGACACCCGAAAAAATGGTTCAATAGACTATTCTGGATTCTACAAGTATGAGATCAGATTTAATGGAATTTGTTATTGGACAAAGAGTAGCAAGAATGGCATCAGTCGATACCAATGGTCGTCCCCATGTTGTTCCAATTTGCTTTGTTTTGGATGGGACTTCCGTCATCTATAGCGCAATAGACTTAAAACCAAAGAGTGTAGAGACTAAAAATCTAAGACGTGTTAGGAACATAGCGAACAATCCTTCCGTATCGGTATTATTCGACAGATATACGGAAGATTGGTCACAGTTGGGGTTTGTTATCCTTCATGGGGCGGCGAAAGTTTTAGCTCAAGGAGCTGAACGGAATAGAGCCGAGGATTTGCTCAGGAAGAAATACTCCCAGTATGAGAAACTTCTTCAGCCTGGTGCCCCAATGATCAAGATCAATGTGGGTAGGATCACATCTTGGGGTAACTTAACGGGAGTTTCTGACTAAATAAAACCGGTGTTTCATGGTTCGAGGACGTCATTCGTAGGGATTCTTGTTAAGAATAACTCTACGAATGAGTTAGGTAGATTACACTCGTTCCCGCCTGAACAGTCCTCTCTTTGACTCTAAGAGTCCCTTCTACATCTGATTCACAATTGACTAAGAAAACCATACGCCGGAGAATACGCCTCTCTCAGGCGGCGCCGCCATCAGGGATGCCATTTCGCTGAAAACTCCTTGGACAACTGGAGATGCTGCTTCTGCAGCTGCGGTGCTTTCGTACACCCCGATGACCGTTAATTCGTTATCGCCGGTTGCAGCTACTGCGAACCCTGTCATCCCGTCGATAGTCGATGCAAGATTTGATTGTGTGTCGATGAATTTGTATGCCTCCTCCATTTTGCCAGGTTGAATACTTGCCACAGTCATAGATATTCCAGCCATCAATAACCTCCATAAAACCGAGTATTATTTGAAATTAGATAAATAACGGGTCATATAGCGGCAGAATACCATGCTAATGGATTCCCGTGTCTGACAGGGTGAACCTTGAGGTAATCAGGTGAGACTGATAGTGCAACTACCTTGATGCCCTATGTTCAATGGAGTCAATTTTCGAACCTCCTGACAATTTTGTTAAGTTATGTGTATTGTGCGGCCACTTGCAACACACGTTAGACTGCATATATGTTTATTGCCCGAATAAGGGCTTTGAGGTACTAGATAAGGGAGAAAATTTATATGACAACAGCTACGAAGTGGAATATGAGCGGGACGTATTTTGAATCATGTGATTGTGAGATAGCCTGTCCGTGTATTTTTCTTAGCGCTCCGTCAACGGAAGAAGGAGATTGCAACGTCTTAATTGTCTGGGATATAGAGAGCGGAAATTTCGGTGATACCGATCTCTCTGGGCTGAATGTAGCCATGGCTGCCCATGCTCCAGGCCTTATGATAGATGGAAATTGGAAAGTTGCTTTGTACTTAGATGAGGGTGCGAACGAGTCCCAACAAGCTGCGTTGACTCAGGTGTTTGGTGGGCAAGTAGGTGGGGTATTTGAGATTTTCGCAGGATTCATCAGTGAAATACTTGGAGTCAGTTCCGCGTCAATTGAATACAAGTCCCAGGGCAAAAGTCGGAGCGTCACCGTAGGAAACATAGCTGAAGCGTCGATTGAGGCAATCGAAGGATTAGAAGGTTCAGATGTGACGGTGTCCGGGAATCCACTGGGAGTGGTTCCGGGAGTTCCAGTGGTCGTCTCCAGATCAAGTATTAACACATTTGAAGACCATGATATGAAGTGGAATGTCTCAGGAAAGAACGGTTACTACTCGGCATTTAGCTATGAAGGTTAAGCCTATTATTTTCTGATACTAAAAAGATATTGAGATTCAAACGGACGTGAAAAATGGCACATTACCTGATTATCGGATCCTATACGAGTGAGGCCTGGGCGGCGCAAATAAAGAATCCTCGAAACCGGGTGGAAGCTATTAGGCCCATGATAGAGGAACATGGAGGGAAAATTGAGACTGCGTATTATGCATTTGGCGATTACGATATTTTCGTAATATTGGAATTTCCTGACAATGTTAGCGCTGCCGCAATCTCTATTGCAGTTGGCTCAAGTGGAGCGTTTAGTTCCTTTAAGACCGTTCCTCTACTGACAATGGAAGAGGGTTTGGAAGCCATAACAAGAGCGGGAGGAGCTAGCTACACGACTCCGGGGAACTAACCGAGGAATAGGGATGCCGTAGATGCGTCTATTCGGAGTCCTATAGGATCGTGGCAAGAAGCCTGTTTGTAGGGGATAAAGATCCAACGGAATGGATGGGTCTAACTATCTCCGTGTTCAAACAGATATGTCTTAGCGAACATTAGCACGCTCCTCTGATGTTGCGATCTTGAATATAGTCCAGTGACTTAATTGAGCAATGTCTCTAGCTAAACCGTCCTGCAGTAACACATCGAAGTGAACGAAGTGGTGTGCCTTACGCTCGTAGGCCTCTACTATATGAGCTCCTCCGATCACGTTAGTTCCTGATGGGATGACAGCGTGGTGTTGAATCCGGCTTCTTGTGTGCATTGAGCTGGGTACATCGAAATTATGACGCATTAATTGTTCTGCCCAACCTGCCGTCCATGACGGATGAGCGATAGGATTGTCATTAGTAGGCCCGCCAACGAAAAGCGGATTATTGGTGAGTTGCTTTGTGGTCGTAAACTCGGTTAAAACTTCCTCAGTAAATTCCCCCTGTATAGCACACCAGTCCAATCCTGTTTCCACAGTCTCTAAGGACAAATTACCTTTATGATTCACCACAGAGGGTTCCATATTCACCGGTCTCACAAATTCGCTAGACCACGGGGCTGCTCCCAGACCGATCTTCCCTGTGACGCTTACTACATCAGCTTGGTTTACCATATCCACAATCCAAGATTCCCACGGAGAATCAGGGTCTCTAGTGGCTCGGACTTTCAGGATGTCTCCCGGAAACGTTGGTTGCCTAAAAGAGTATTCTGCCCATCCGTTACTTAGCCAGCTATTTCCAAGAGCTTCCAAGATGGTTTCTGTTGCCCAACCCCATACTGTGACACCGCCAACCAGTGGCCCATCAAACCCATAAGCTTTTGCTACCTCAGTTGAATGGATAGGGTTTGATATGTCAGGGCTATCGTCGTTACCTAGGTAAGCTTTCACAACGTTTTCGATAATTTCAGGTGCCATTTCTGTACTCTCCTCAACTTCTTAAGAGCCCATAAACTTTCTCGGGCTCCACTAGAACTATGACCGCATGCTGTTTCACCATCGCCTCATCGTATTCCTCCCAGTTGGGATGAGGTGAGCCGCTACATGCCATGTAAAGCTCACGTAGTAGAGGTCTCATCTTAGATTCATTTGTGTTGTTGTAGTCTAGTAACTCTGCCTTTCCTTCAATCACCACATATTCTCGCCAGTTATCGGTGACCGCAAGGATGGTACAGAGGGGATTACGTCTGAGATTGATGATTTTTTGAGATTTAGGATATACAGATACAAATGCTGCCTTGTTCTGGAACACTCCGCATACGACTATACTAGAGTGAGTTGCGCCATTCGGACGCTGAGTGCCTATCACTCCTCTGTGATTGTTTTCTAGGAACGGGATCGCTGCGCTAAAATCCATAACCTGCTTATCCTTGATGTATTTGTACTTTTATAGATCCTGAGGTCTTGTCATATGCCTTATTAAATCCCACTTGTATTTCGTCTAAGCCGTAAATGTGCGTAACTATCTCTTTAAGGACAAAATCCTCGTTCTCAAACATTCCTATCGCTTGTTCAAAGTCGTGTGTTCCATCTAGTATTCCGTAACAGATTGATCCTTGCACGGTTTGTTCTTTAAGGACAGGTTTTGTCCAGTCAACTGCTTGATCACCGTAAAACACTCCTAGAATTACGATACGCCCTTGTCTCCGAGTGACTTCGAACGACTGAACCAAAGTGTCATTCTTGGTTCCACCGACGGTTTCTATAGTTAGGTCTGCGCCCCTACCATCCGTGGCATCTAGAACCATTTGTTCGAATTCGCCGCCCTCTGGACTGGCGGCACCGTCTGCCCCCAACTTTTTCGCCATTTCCGACTGTTGAACGTGTCTCGATGTAACAAATATTTTTCCGGCCCCGAGTTGACGTGCAGCCGCAACCGCTGTGAGACCAATGGTTCCGGAACCAAGCACAGCTACGGTTTCGCTGCCTTTTAGGCCACCTATTCGAACTCCGTGAACCGAAACAGCTAGAGGTTCTACTAGTGCTCCTTCTGCCCAGCTCATATCATCACCCAATTGGTAGCAACCTTCTATCTTTCTTGTTAGATATTCAGCAAAACCGCCGCTTGTGGAACCACTTCTGTTGGGGCAATGTATGTATTGGCCCTGCCGGCAGTACCAGCAGGCTCCGCATGCGCGCCCACTTCCAAGAACCTCTATTGCCACCCGTTGTCCGACCACACCCTTATCCACTCCCGGGCCTACCCCGACTATCTCGCCGGTGACTTCGTGCCCAGCAGGATCCTGATCAGCAGATGTCTTCGCTTTGTTCATGTTCAGGTCAGAACCACATATTCCTGTAGCTTTAATTTGCACCACTACTTCACCGGACCCAGCTATAGGAGTCGGGTAATCATTTATCTCCATTTTTCCGTTGCCATCATAGAATGCTGCTTTCATCTGATCTTCCTTTTAATAGTATTTGAAGGTTTTAAGATCTATTAGTTTCTAATTGCTGAATGCATTTATGCCCATTCGAAATAGAAAGAAAAATATTAGAAAAATGATAGTAAAGGGGATCATGTATCCAAGACAGCCTGTTTGCCATCGTATCTGGAATGATCCTTTGTGTCCGTCCAAATTGTGTCGCCTGAATCGGGTATTTGCGTCTGAAATAGACTGGCGTGACTCACCATCTATAATCTCTCCTCGTAAGGGGATCGGTTTCGCCTCTTCTTCATCTTCAACCGGATTATTGCATGGGGTATCGTTAACTTCTTTTCCCATTTGGCATCTTCAACTATTACAAGTGAAGCCTTTACTGACTGAGATAGTGCCCCGATCCAAGAGAGTGTCAATCTTAGCTTTCGAATATCCGAGGTCGTTCGAGAGTATAGAAAATGTATGTTCACCCAGCAATGGAGCTCGTGTTGCGCTCCAAGGAGTGCTGCTGAACTTATAGGGGGTACCGGCATATCTAAATGTGACTCCGTCTCCGAACTCCGAATGTTCGATATTCGGGAACATGTCCCGGTCAATGGCAAAGTGTGGATCCTCAAGATTCTCTTCCGGAGATCTAACGGTTCCCCAGGGAAATTTTAGTGCTTGAGCTCCGCGATATATTTCTTCTGCGGTATGGGCAGCTACAAACTTTCTGACTATCTCAAAAGCGTAGTCTGCTTCTTCTGAAGTTCTTGTCCTATGACGAGCCATCTCTTTGAAACGTTCATCTCCCAAATCCTCCGCCATACCCTCAGCAGTCATCCATTTCACAAGTGATAGCCATGAGTTCAAGTTGTTAAATAATTGGAATACGATAATGTACTTATTATCTGATGTCTTGCATAAGGTTTTGGGGGTTGGTACGGCTCCATGATGTCTTCCCGTTTGTCTGAAGACGACCTTCTCTTGGTATAGGTAAGTTGGGAGAGCGGCCTCTGTCGTAGAAGAACAAGCTTCATGTGCTGAGGCGTCTATGTACTGGCCTTTACCAGTAAAATCTCTGTGTATCAAGGCTGAAAGAGTTCCAATCAACCCGTAATGTGAGGCAATCTTGTTGCCGTGATCCCCACTAGGTCGGATAGGAGGAGTATTTGGAACGTCGTCATATCCACATGAGTGCATTATTCCACCCATTGCTAAGGAAACGATGTCGGATGATTTGTAGTCACGATAAGGTCCATCTTGCCCAAAACCAGTAAGGGAAGTCATAACCAATCCGGGGTTTAGCGAAGATAGCATCTCAAACCCTAATCCAAGGGAAGGAAGATAGCCTGGAGAGAAGTCTTCAATCAAAACATCAGCTGAGGATGCGATATCCTTTAGAATGTTTTTGCCTTCCTTGGATTCTATATCGACGCTCAAGCTTTGTTTCGATGTGTTGTGTGCCCAGAAGTACAGGCTCATGTCGTGATGAGGATCATCATCCTTGTAGGGCCCTACGAGGCGTTCTGCGACCCCTGATGTTGGCTCAACTTTAATAATTCTTGCCCCCATGTCTCCCATCAACTTACCCATTAGGTGACCTCTTTCTCCACACAGTTCTAAAACCGTGATTCCGCTGAGGGCACTCTTAACTGCAGTCATGCAATTCCTTCCTCGTAGAATTTTCCTAGCTCTTCTTCTTCTACACCAAGGAGTTCCGTGTAAATCTCGGGAGAATGTTCCCCGAATAGAGGGGAAGGCCTTTTGAGTTTCCACGGAGTCTCTGACATCTTCATGGGGATCGACTCGACTCGTGTAGTGCCTAGTTCTGCATGTTCAATTTCAGGTAGAAAGCGTCGATGTTTTAACTGGGGATCTATATCAGCTCTATCGGGCGGCGTTTGAACAGCACCGGCGGGAACTCCCGCATTCTGAAATATCTCTAATACTTCGTGAGGTGTTCGTAATGTTGTCCAGGATTCGATGTTTTTGTCTAGTTCGTTCTGGTTCTTGTACCTAGATAACATATCTGAGAACTTTGAGTCTGTAGACCACTCTGGATTGTTCATCGCTCGTATCAAGGCTTGCCATTCTTCTTCACACGTTACGCTTATCACACACCAGCGATCATCTCCTTTGCACCTATAACTGTTATGTGGAGCAATCGCTCTGTCAGGGGATCTGTTACCAGGTGGCATTCCGTCTCTTCTAAAAGCACGGCCATTTACTGTGTAATCAAGTACAGCTGTTCCTGTCATGCCTATGCCTGCCTCCACCTGCGAAAGGTCTAGATGTTGGCCCTCACCAGTACGATTCCTGTGTAACAGTGCCATTTGTATGGCTATAGCACCATAAAAGCCTCCTGAGTGGTCCATATATGAAAATCCCCACCCCGCTGACTCTTGGCCAGGAAGCCCGGACATGAAAGTCAAACCTGAAAGTGCCTGTGCCGTAGGTCCCCAGGTCACGTGGTCCCTATCCCTGCCACTATGTCCAAAACCTGACATGCTGCAATAGACAATGTCTGGCCTGATCTTTTTCTGTTCCTCGTAGCCAAGGCCCCATTTCTCCAAAACTCTTGAACTGAAATTTTCTACAATGACATCCGAGACTGAGATCAGATCTTTCAGCATCTCCATACCGCGGGGGTGCATTACGTTCAAGGTTAGACTTCTTTTGTTCCTGTTCAACGTGTTGAACAAGCCGCTTTTGTTGGGAGAGTCTGCTCCCATTACCGGGGGGATACCCCTGGTGTAGTCCATATTAGATTCGCTTTCTATCTTGATTACCTCTGCCCCGAAGTCCCCGAGAATACGAGTACATTGAGGCCCTGCAACAATCCATGTGAAATCTATGACTCTTACACCTTCAAGGGCGTTCTGCCTGTTCAAAGGAGGTAAATCCGTTGGCTTCACTTTGCACCATCCTTTCTTGAGTTCTCACCATGAGGTGGACTATCGCGGCATTATACAGAGGGAAGATTCCAATGTGCGGGAGCAAGCTTGAGAGTTTGGGCATGATTCCCGAATATAATCTAGTTGGGTTAAACCCTGTTGTATAATTCCGGCTCTAGCTGAATCGGGCGTCGGTAATTTATGATATGGCACAGGAGGACAGCTTTCGCTTTATGAGAATTGGCGAATTTGAACTTTCCGAACCGGTTCCGGAAATGAAGAACACCATTGCTATTGGTATGTTAAGGCCGTGGGTAGATGTAGGTAGGGTAGGCACTTTATCCCTAAGAAAATTACAGCAGCATCTGGGTGCTCGCGAGATGGGAAGATTGGTTCGTCCGGGTAAATTCTTCGATTTTACTCGTTATAGGCCTCGGATGCGGGTTATAAATGGGAAGCGAGTGTTCACAAAGCCCAATACTATTGTGCACCACGCTCATGACGAATATACCGATAGAGACTTCCTGTTTATTCATGTCCGTGAACCCCATAATTTTGGGGAAGATTACACGGAAGCGATTGTGGAGTTGCTTAAACACTGCAACGTCACAGAATATTGCAGGGTTGGTGGGATGTACGATTCGGTTCCACATACGCGTCCTATACTTGTAACTGGTTCAATGAAAAGCGAGCAAGAGGAGAAGGCTTCCGGTAGTCTTAATCCTAGGAGGGGTACGTATCAGGGACCGACGTCGATTGTCAACCAGGTTAACGAAGATTTGAATGCTTTAGATATAACTAACACTACCCTTATGGCCCATCTTCCTCAATACGTACAACTGGACGAGGATCATCTTGGCGCGGCGCGTTTACTGGAGGTTCTTTGTTCGGTTTATGGTTTTCCGATGGAGTTGGCGGACAAAGCTCAAGGAGATCAACAGTACAAGGATATAGATAATGCCATCGATTATGACAGTGAGGTTGGTACTCTAATAAAACAGTTGGAAACCTATTACGACCGTGTGTTATCACGTCCGACTGAAAATCCAAAAGGAGATAGTGTCCCTGAGTCTGAACAAGGGTCCGCACTCAGGGATGCCAGTGAGAACGGGGATATAAGCCTTCCTCGCGATGTAGAAGACTTTCTCAATCAAATGGGAGAGCGATTTGAGAACAGTAGTGAGGGTGGCGGTGAACCTCCGGAAGACGTTGCGGATGTCGACGAAGATTCAGAGCATGAACCGGGGTCTACAGAAGATAAGTAGGAGTTAAGACGAACATCTCCTATTAGACTTCTGTTTCCTTTAACAGCACATGTCGTCTGTTGTAAGTATGTTGTCTGACGTCGGCAGACCAACGACCCTTATCCACAGCTTTCGACCACTCTGCTGATAGAAGTACGCTTGGAGATGATATCTCGTAGACAGCAGTATGTTTCGGTTGATCTTCTATCACTATTTCTCTTTCCTCCCCACCTAATACCATCCGCAAAGGTTGCGTAGTAAAACGAGCTATTGAGAGAACCCCAGAAACCTCCGTAAGGTAAGGGATGTGCTCCGTATTATAGACATCGTCGAACAGATCCTCTTTCTCAGCAGGTATATCCATGGCGGCTGTGAAGAAATATCTTGAACCCATTTTGTCTCTCCTATATTACTATTTGACTTTAAATCGTCAGGCTAAATTTTGACTCATATCATCGATCAAACTCCGAAACGTTTTCCTATTTGGATTGCCCCAGTTCCAACGAATTCCCCAGCCATCAGTTTGGGATCTCTATCAAGCTGTACTCTGCCAATCGAAATGATCCCGCCTTTTGCAGCTAATGAAAATGAATCATCATCAATACCTATGACTGTACCTGGTATTGCCTCACTCTTAGTTTGTGAGAAGGAAGCTTTGAAGAAAGAAATCTTGTTGCTACCTAGAATGGTATTTGCTCCGGGACTGGGGTCGCATCCTCGAATCATGTTATAAATATTGGCCGCTGTATCCGCCCAATCAATCACTGCATCGCCTGCGCGACACCAACCCTGGTATGTAGCTTTTGAGTGATCTTGTTGGATCTTAGCGGCATTGCCACTTTTCACCATGTTGACAGCCTCTATCATAGCCTCAATACCCATTGGGTATAATCTGCCGAAGTAAACAGAGCCGAGTGTGTCATCGGGGTCTATCTCCGTTTCTTTTTGGAGTAGGATTGGGCCGGTGTCTAACCCTTCGTCTGGCCAGAATATAGTGAGCCCTGTCTTGCTTTTCCCTTCTATTATTGGCCAGTTGATGGAGCTAGGCCCCCGATGTTCCGGTAGGAGCGAGGGGTGATACTGGATTGTTCCGTATGTCGGGGCTTCGAGCATCTCCATAGGGACAATATCCGTTACAAAGGCCATGACGCAGAGGTCGATGTTCAGTGATAGGAATTCTTTAATAGCCTTGCTGTCTCGCATTCTTGAGTATTGGTATAGGGAGATACCATGAGTTTCAGCTGCCTCTTTCACAAGATCAGCTGGGCGACCGTCTCGATCTGGAGGACATAGAGCGGCAACAACATCTTCATTATTTTCAACTAAGGCGTTTAAGACATCTTTGCCGAAGGCGGCCTGGCCTATCAAAGCGATTCGCATGTGACCTCTCCTGGTTTACGGGGTGGGTGTTTTAGGCGCCATTTATATCACAGGCCGCAACGATATGGCTCGGGCACGAGCATTTTTAGAGCGAAACGATTGATGAATGTAAGGACTATTCATGTGCCACAGATGTTCTTGTAAAACGTAATTGCTGTATGGTGATTTCTACGCTAATCTGGCCGATGCGAGGGGAGTCGAAGAGAAAGGCAAACTTCACGGGTACAAAATAGTCTTGAATCTATCACTATCAAAATTGACCGAATCTGTCCCCTTACATAATATGATTCCACCGCTCGAGGATGGCTGATGGTGACCTCAAAAAATTACGCGGTGGGAGTATTTTCTCTTGGCTGACGATAATAATGTGATGGCCCCTCTTTCCGGGATCCGTGTTTTAGGTGTAACTGTCTATCTTGCCGGACCTTTTACATTAGTTAATTTGGCTCGTCTTGGAGCGGAATCTATAAAAGTAGAGTTGCCACGTTTTGGAGACCCTACTAGGGGGAACGGACCTTTTGCTTCCCCAGATGGATATTCGGCTACACCGGAAACGGATAAACATCTTTCGACTCGGTTTATGAAACGTTCACAGGGTGTTAAAAGTGTAACTCTCAATCTAAAACATCCAGAGGGTAGGCAGATGTTCCTCGATATGGCGGAAGAATCGGATGTCGTCGTCGAGAACCTTTCTCCTGGTGCAATGCGTAGGCTTAGGTTGGGTTACGAAGATGTGTCAGCTGTGAACCCCGGCATTGTCTATGCTTCCATCTCCGGCTATGGTCAAACTGGTCCGCATTCGCATAGAAAAGCTCATGATCCTGAGATTCAGGGTATGAGTGGAATAATGGACATCAACGGTGATCCAGAAGGCCCTCCGATGAGGATTGGCTTTTATATAGCTGATTTGGTCACCCCGTTATTTACTTGTTACTCCATAGTCGCAGCACTGCGAGAACGTGATCGCACAGGTAAGGGTCAACACCTAGACGTTTCCATGATGGACACTCTTACGTCATTAATGTTTGTGGAGAATATAGAAGAAGCGCTTAACGCAGGAGAACCTTTGCGGATGGGTAATGGGATTCGGGGCGGGCCCATGGGTCTTTACCATACAAAAGATGGAGATATTATCGTGACGGTAGCGAGTGACGATCAGTGGCAAAGACTTGTTATGGCGTTGAACGCTCCGCACCTTACAAAAGATCCTAGATTTGCTAAATTTCTAGACAGGGGCAAAAACATATCAGCTGCTAGATCGGTGATACAAGATTTGCTCATGGAATTTACCAAGGATGAGGCTATTGAATTGCTTGAAAATAAAGATGTCCCGTGCAGCCACGTGAGGACGGTACCGGATATCATGAGCGACGCGCATTTCAAGGATCGTGGAACCCTACGCCCAATGCGTAGCCAGGCTTTTGAAGAAGATCTGCCAGGAATTGTTTCAGGGTTTCCCGTAGTCTTTTCAGGAGGAGAGATTCCTCAATCCAAAGGAGCACCATTACTGGGGCAACAGAATGAGGAAATATACGGAAACCTTTTGGGCAAAGACCACTCCGATCTAGATCGATTGAAAAATGAAGGCGTAATTTAGATGTATTGCCTTTTGAGGAAATTACAATGAGAGACAAAGCAAAACCCCTAAGAACGATGATGTACGTTCCTGGAAATAAGGAAGACTGGGTTAGAAAGGCTCCCAAATACGGGGCTGATGCTTTGATAATTGACCTGGAGGATTCTGTCCCCCCTGATGAAAAGCCTATTGCTCGCGAAATAGTCTCTCGTCTTGTGCCTGAACTTGCATCGGAAGGAGTGACGCTTTTCGTACGTGTGAATGATATGGAGACTGGCCTTACGGAAGAAGATGTTTCCTTCGCGGTACAGAAAGGAACATATGGAATAACACTTCCGATGACGCGTGGCCCAGAAGACGTTAAAGCAATTGATGAACTGATCACATCTGAGGAGAGAAAAAAAGGTATTGAGCACGGATCCGTTCTTATTGATCCCGGTTTAGAGACAGCCACAGGCATGAGATTTGCATATGACGTAGGAATATCGTCGGAGAGAGTTGCTCACATGGGAGCAGGGGGAGGAAGGGGCGGCGACATTGCCAGAGCAATCGGCTATAGGTGGACCGCAATGGGGACAGAGACCCTGTTCATTCGATCTAAGGTTCTACTCGATTCCCGGGCTGCCGGAGTTCCCTACCCGACGACAGGACTTTGGCAGGATATTCACGATCATGAAGGACTCAGAGCATTTGCAAACCATTCGAGAGACCTAGGTTACAACGGTATGACTGTAATACATCCCTCTCACGTTCCGATTGTAAATGAGATATTTTCGCCCAGCCGAGAGGAGATAGAAGAATGGCAAGGTCTGGTCGAAGCTATGAGAGAGACGAGAGAATCAGGCGGAGCTGCTGTCTCGTATCAGGGAGGAATGGTGGATATTGCCCACGAGAAAACAGCAGTTGAGATGTTGGAACTCGCCGGTAAATTGGGGTTGCTAAAAAGTGATATTTGCTAAGGCAGCAAATATTAATTTGTAAGTGTTTCCACCTCTTCGACTGCTGTCGTCACCAAAGAAGAGAGCAAATCATTGGGAGAACCGTCTTCTTCCCAGTGAGCCCCCCAAGCATATATCGTATTTGAGAGGACTAATGCCCCAAGGCTTCGAACCATCGGAGACATCCCATATTCGATTGTAAGCGAATGGTCGGCCGAGCCTCCTGTTTGTACCGGAAGAGCGAGCTTACCTCGCAGTGCATCTTGGGGGAATTGATCAAAGAACACTTTCATTAAACCAGTATAAGTTGCCCTGTATGTCGGTGATGCGAGTATCACTAGATCAGCAGCTTCGACACTATTTAAAGCAGCATCGACTATGTCGGATTTTGACCTAAGTAAAAGCGCGTCTGAGGGCAGTTCGAATAGTTCAACGATGTCAGTCTTCCAACCCTTGGATTTAAGTGAATCTAATACTAATTGAGTAATCTTCTCTGATGAAGAGTTTGGAAATGGACTTCCAAGCACTGCTATGGCTACTCTTTCAACCGCTTGTCTGCTAGGCACGGACTGTGACCTTATTTGCCTTTACATACTTCGCTACTTCGTCCTTAAGCATCGGTATAAGTTCTTTTCCCCAGTATGCAGCGTCGTTGTATGGATCGAATCCTCGTATAAGAATCGTGCTGCACCCCAGCTTGTAATACCCCATTAGCGAACTGACGACCTGCTCTGCTGTACCCACCAATGCTGTTGTGTTACCTGCGCCTCCCGTTGCTGCCGCAATAGGCATATACAAGCGTTCGTCTAGGACATCTCCTTTCTTTGAGAAATCTACAAGCCGTTGAGAGCCTACCGACTCCAGGCGCTCTTTGCCGACGCCGTGCATAGATTTCTCACCTGAATCTAAAACAGCCTCAAGGGTTGAATGAGCCAAATCCCAGGCCTCGGATTCAGTATCTGCGACAATAGGGCGGGTAGATACAGAGAACCTGATTGTTCTAGGGTCGCGACCTGTGGATTTCACCCTTTTTCGGAAATCAGATATTTTGGTTTTCACTTCAGCAAGTGGCTCTCCCCATAATGCGTACACATCGCATTCCTTGGCCCCTATCTCTAACGCGGCTTCAGAGGCACCGCCAAAATAGAGTGGCACATGGGGCTCTTGTAAACAACTGAAATCGCTTTTCGCTTGTTCAAACCGATAAAATTCACCTTTGTGATCTATCGGCTGATCTGAGGTCCATAGTCTGCGCAACAGGGACATAAATTCTCCCGATCTTGCATATCTTCTGTCGTGGTTCTCGTAGTCACCGTCACGGCGTTGTTCTACTTCTCCACCTCCGCTGATGATATGGAGGGCTATACGCCCCCCAGTTAGATGATCGAGTGTTGCGGCCTTTCTTGCGAGTACCGTGGGACTAACAAAGCCGGGACGGTGCGCTATAAGGTATCCAAGCTGACTTGTGTGTGCTGCCGCATGCATTGCAACTATGAATCCGTCTGCTGAAGACGAGGTGTAGCCTACTAGAACCTTGTCAAATCCGCTATTTTCGTGGACTCTTGCAAAGTCAGATATGTAGTCACCGTCGATTCCTCCACCGATGACATGAACTTCGGCCCCTTTCTTGCCTGTACCCTCTCGCTTTGCGCCGATCATTCCTATAACTTCAACCTGCAACGCTGCCCTCCTTCGGGTTCTTTGCGTGTCGCGGCATTATCTCATTCGAAAATAACTCAATGGAACGCATCGCGGTCTCGTGATCGAGATCTCCCCATTGAAAAGAACACATAAAATAGTTTGCCCCTGTTTCTAAGTATTCTTCCATGTATCTTTGCACTGACTCCGGCGACCCAGCTAGTGCAACACCTCCGAGCCGAGTAGGATCAACTCTGTTTGATTGTAGGTCAAAACGCTCTATTTCTGCTTCAATATCTTTTCGAGTTTCTCTTTGGGGAAGGCTTTTAGGCCTGTCTCCTACGAATCCAAATGAGCCGTCACGGCTTGATTGGAATTGCGTCAATCCTCTCTTCTCGGCTTCGATTCTTCTTGGTGCTGCAAGATTCCATCGATATTTTTCCCACGCCGGTGTTGCGACCTTGATAGCCTCTTCATCTGTATCCGCCACTACTATATGAACAACTAGTCCTACTTTCGGCTCCTGACCTTGAATCGTAAGTGATCCTTCCCCATGAGTTTGTCTCCACACTTTTTTAAAACGCGCAGTTTCCTTCCTAAGGCTATCTAGGGTACCTACAACGACGGTGTTCATTCCCTCCAATGCTGCAGTCTCGGCATTTCGCATGTACCACATTGGCGGATATGGTCGCTGTACAGGTCCAAGTCGCATAGGAAGGCTTTCGAAACTGTGAAATCGACCGTCATATGTAAGAAGCTCTGTGTTGAGGCCTTTGCGAATAACGTCTAAGGTCTCGAGATAACGGTGGAAATTTGTGTCAGAGTCGGCCTCCTGTCCCCAAAAAAATGCCTCCATGACTCCTCCCCTTCCTACGCCGATCTCTAATCTCCCATTGCTCAGGTGGTCGAGCATACTGATCTCTTCTATAAGTCTGATGGGGTGGTGAAGGGGCAAGACATATACGCAGGGAGCGAGTTTCAATCTTGAGGTTCTTTGAGATGCGGCAGCTAGAAATACGTTCTGAGATGGGGCTAGGCTGTGAACGGCTGGCGTGTGATGTTCGGCCAGGTGATATGCGTAAAAACCGTTGTTATCAAAAGCCTCCAACTGCGTCATTCGCAAGCGGTAAACCTCGTTCAAAGGCATTCCGTCAACCGGCTCGATGTGATCAAATACCCCGAATTCTATCGACATGACATGTAAATCCTTACCCGTCTGGGCTAAGTCTTGAACCTTGATGAATGTGAGCGGAATTCTACACCTAGCTCTCGCGGATATTAAGCTAAGTATGAGGGGATCTCCCCATAATCAGTGAATTGAGCTTAGTTATGAAAGGTCTTTTGCAAAAGACCAGCATCTACGTGAGCGATGTATTTATTGTGATCCACAGCACGATATAATATTTGAAGGATTCAAGAATCGGTTTATGGAGACGGACCATGGCAGAGCAGAATGACAGTGGAATTGACCCGAGAGATGACGAGCAATACAAAGACAAGCTGACGCCTCTTCAATTCGAAGTTACCCGTAATAAGGCGACCGAACAGGCGTTCACAGGGGAATACTGGAACACAACTGATAACGGTGTTTACAAATGTATCTGTTGTGGTGAGGATCTCTTCTCTTCAGATACGAAATTTGATTCCATGTGTGGATGGCCGAGTTTCTATGCTCCCATGGTGGAAGAACAAATTGAAGAGGATACTGATCATTCCTTTGGGATGACACGCACGGAGGTTACATGCCAGTCGTGTGGAGCTCATCTCGGACATGTATTCCCCGATGGGCCACATCCGACAGGGTTACGTTACTGTATTAACTCAGCTTCTATTGACCTTAAACCTGATGACGAAAGCGTAAAGTAAAGGTCGGTTCTTTCTAGGTAAGTTAGATCATCTGATTGAACACGGGTTTTAGTTTGTCTCGGGCTGCGGATTGTTCAGCAGTGTCCTCAACTTCATATATCGGCACATCTTCATCTAGGTCGGCTCTCAGATCATACAATTGCCCTGTTTCGTACAGTTTCCATTCATGATTGCGAACAAATCGGATGTGCCCTGGCTCATGCCGGGCACTCATTGGATCGAAATGAAAGAAGATCCAGTCCCTAGGGTATCCTTCTTCCCCGGTGAGCTGCGGGTAAAAAGATTTACCGTCTATGATGTAACCTTCTGGAAAATCTAAACCTGCTGCCTCGAAAATAGTCGGTAGGAAGTCCGTGCACTCTACCAAATCTGTCTCAACTTTGCCTGAAGGTATAGTGCCCGGCATGTTGCAAATTAGAGGAACATGGGTGCCTCGATCGTTCGTCTTGCCTTTTCCTCCACAAATTTCGTTGTGTTGGTGCATCACGGAGCAGACATCAGCCGGACTGCCATTATCACCAAGATATATAACTAATGTATTTTCACGTAGCCCCTGGTCCTTTAGGTAGTCCATAAGTCTGCCAATAACCTTATCGTGATATTCCACCATGTCCCTGTAGAATCTTGGGTCGTCCTTCCACGAACCATCCTCCAGTTCCGCCCATGTCTTCCCGCCAAGGGAATTATTAGACGGTGGATCGAAGTCTTCCCATTCCGGGCTGTCCGGTGTGGGTTCGTGAGGTTTATGGGTGGCCGCCATCGGCCAATATACAAAGAACGGATTGTCATCGTCCTTTTTTCTTTCTATGTAATCGATAATGTAATCGCAGAAGACGTCTTCTCCATATTTGCCGTCGGTGTCATCTCTGAAATTTCCGTTCTCATAGATAACAGGATTCTTGTACCGGGATCCTTTCTGCTCTGTATGGTGTGAGTGCCAAACACAGAATTCTTCAAATCCGGCATCTTCTATACGTTGCCCTTTCGAACGCATCTCGGGCCTTTCATCAGGGGGATTATAAGAGAAAAGCTGCCATTTACCGGAAATACAAGTGTTGTATCCGGCGTCTGAAAGAAGATGCCCGAAAGTGACCTCTTCGGGATTGATTAGACCGAATCCGATGTAGTTCCGAAAGTTGTATTTCCCCGTCATAAGTGAGACTCTCGTTGGAGTACACAGGGGCATCACGTGTGCGTTTTCAAAGCGCATTCCCCCTTGAGCCATCTCGTCCAAGTAGGGAGTCTCGTAGGATGTCCCACCGTTTGCACCTATAACCTCGTACCCTAGATCGTCGGACATGATTAATATTATGTTGGGCTGGTTAACCGTCATAACTTTTATCTCCAAAGTAAAGGACTGTTTTCGCGCCGCCTTCTAGCATTTTAAGTGCAAATAATTCTACTATCGCCCGTCGATTTAACCTTTGACCTTGTTAAATTTATGAAGGGGCAGGTTCTTTAGGCGTTTGTTCAATCACCCTCATTGACCTCCACCGACCCGTGCGGTACCGCAAAAGAAAAGTTATGCCAAGTCCTATAATATAGGCAACCCCGGCACTCCAGGCGGCTTTCAAACCCAGGCCAAATACCTCCACTGCGAAGTATGTGGGCAGAATAAGTATAGTCAAAGATAATCCCACGATAGCGTACATGATGAACTTGGTATCTCCTGCTCCTTTTAACGCAGAGGAGACCATGATTCCGACAGAGTCAAAAATAGACCATATTGCTACGAATTTTATTGCTGTCATTGCATGGCCTCGAATTTCTGAAAATTCGGCAGGATCTGCGTTTGCTGCAAACGGGTATATGAACAAAGCGGGCACGACTAGATACAATGTGGCGATTGTTACCATATATACAGACGCCATCTGAACAGCAGCGAATGTTGCTCTGTCAGCCATATCTGGTTTGTTTCTACCGAGTGACTGCCCTACTAATATAGACACGGTAATTCCCATACCGATCATTGGCATGAACGAGAGCATGCTTACATTCATGGCAATATTTGTAGCAGCGAGCTCTGCCGCTCCAAGACGTCCCACTATAAGTATGAAAGCGGAAAACGCCGCGATGTCCAGAAAAAACTGAACTCCGTTTGGCAATCCATATTTAATCAGCCTGCCAAACAGGTCTTTGTCAAATTGCCAACCAGAAATAGTCTTGAACTTGGCATTATTACTTCTAGAGAGGGCCATGAATAGTAGCAGTAAGAAATTAAATAACTGCGAGATCACTGTAGACAACCCTGCTCCTGCAATGCCCATTTCTGGGAATCCGAAATTCCCAAAGATCAGCAGATAATTAAACACAATATTCACGAAAGTTGCGGCGAAGCTTGCCCACATCACAGGATAGGTACGTCCCCTGCCGGTGAAAAAGGAAGATACGGCGGCAAGGCCAATAGGGAAAAAGCCTCCGATAGCCAAATATTTCCAGTATTCAGCTTCGAGTTGTCTGACAGAAGGATCGTGACCAATTATGTCGAAAATGGGTTCCGCGAGGAAAAAAGTGAGCGAGACTACAATACCGCCTAGCAGTGAGTAATAGATTCCCTGCCACATCGCTGGCCCGACCCTTTCCGGTCTTCCGGCGCCGAAGTATTGAGCAACGAAAGTACTTGCATAGCCGGAAGTCCCCAGAAAAAAAGAAACTAATGTGAAACTTAGAATGCCCGCAGGCATAGCTGCGGCTAGGGCATCGGATGAATACCAGGATAGGAACATTCGATCCACGAATTGTTGAATTGACCATGAACCTGTGCTTAGGACAAGCGGGAATGCTATGAATAGGACCTGCTTGTATCCATTCTCTCTGCTCCATCGGACCCTTAGCGAGCTGATTATTCCGACTATAGGCAAGGTGCCACTTTATTTACCGACTCCGTTATTTACGAATAATAGATCTCATCCGAACAATTCTAGTTCCACAAAGGTAGTTATGGAACAGGATAAATGGCAATGTGTATACGAACACTATCGATTACTTATATAGAGACCTTTTGCGTAATAGGGACTCACTTTGTTATGAGGCCAGTAGGTTTTTGAAGGAACAGGTTTTCACATAAGGGTGAAACTGGTTCATACACTACAATTGGTGGCAAGCGAGCTCTGATACTTTAACCAGGGGCAAATATCTCTTGATTGGCACGGAGAAGCATTGAGCAGGTAACCTGCAGTGCAGTGATGATTTATAGGAAACGCGATCAGGGCAGAGAACATTTCACCTGACTGCCTGTTAAGATATTTTACTACCAGTCATTAATTGACATGAACGAATGGGAGAACTAGATGAGACAGATCGTTTTCATGACGCTAGCGGCAGACGATCTCGTTTCGTGCTGGGAAATTGATGACGCCACCGGTACGCTCTCTCTATTGTCGGAAACATCTGTAGAAGGTCGCCCGGCACCGCTGGCAGTCGACAGGGAAAATAACCTTCTATATGTTGGGAGACGTGATATACCCCGAGTTTCATCTTACCGTTTTGATCCGTCCAGCGGCACCTTGGAGCACCAATTCGATGGCCCCGTACTACAAGGAGATCCTTGTTACCTATCTCTGGATAGGACCTCCCGGTTTCTGCTCGGAGCGTATTACAACGGTGGTGCCGTTACTGTTCAGGAAGTAGAAGCGGGGAATTTTGAGGGCAGGTCTGATTGGATTCCAACAGGCAATGGAGCTCATTGCGTTAAGACTGACCTGTCTAATAAATACGTGATGTTGCCCCATATCGCGGGGGAACATGGGATGAACGCTATCCGGTTATTTAGATTCGATGATGATAATGGGAGTCTCGTACCCAATAGACCTGCAGAAATTTCCCAGCCTGACAATCGTGGACCTCGCCATTATGTCTTCCACCCCAATGGAAGGTATGTATATTTTTCGAACGAACAAGATTGCAGTGTTACCGCTTACTCGTTTGATAGTACAAGTGGTTTGATAAAAGAGTTGCAAACGGAGTCAACGTTGCCCATGCATTACGGAGGAGTGAACAGCTGTGCACAACTTCGGATAACTCCTGATGGAAGGTATCTCTTTGCCCCAAATCGAGGGCACAATTCTCTTGCCGGGTTTTCTGTAGATTCGGATAGTGGGGGTCTCACTCAAATTGGTAGAACTCCCACCGAGGCCATTCCTAGGGTTTTAGACATCGACTCAACGGGAAAATATCTTTATTCAGCTGGATTGGAATCTGGTCATGTTTCCGCATTTAATATAAGTGGGGACGGTTCTCTTGATCTCATCGATCGATATGAGGTGGGAAACGAACCCATGTGGATACTTACACTTCCGGTTGGCTGATTTCAGAAGGATAGCCCAGTGTCGAATTTATCAAGTTTTATCTCATTGACGATAAATGGTGAGACTTATTCTCTTAATGTAGATAACCGTTGGACCTTACTTAACGTTCTGAGGGAGGCAATAGGTCTCAAAGGAACAAAGAAGGGTTGTGATCGAGGTGAATGTGGGGCGTGCACCGTGATCTTAAAGGGAAGATCAGTTAACGCCTGCCAAACCCTGGCTATCTCCCTTGACGGCTTCGACGTAAGAACGATAGAAGGGCTCTCCGATGGTCCCACCATCCATCGCGTGCAGAAGGCATTTCTGGAGAACGACGGTGGGCAGTGTGGATTCTGTACTCCGGGTTTCGTGATGAGCGCAGTTGCTTTGCTGGAATCAAATCCATATCCAACAAAGGAAGAAATCGTGGCAGCGCTTGGGGGAAATCTGTGCAGATGCAATGCCTACGGGGCGATTGTTGATTCTGTTAAAGGCGCGGCAGGCAAGAGCCCCAATGGCTGAGAACTTAGTATCAGTAGGTAGCTCCATTCAAAGGCGGGATCTTTTCGACAAGGTGACTGGCAGGGCAGACTATGCAGCCGACTTGGACCTTCCGGACACCTTGCATGCACGAATCTTAAGAAGTCCTCATGCTCATGCCAGGATTAAAAGCATAGACGTAACCAGGGCAGTGTCATTTCCAGGCGTCAGCTCTATCGTAACTCCCTTTAACGTTCCCTTCGGTCGAATATCTCCCGATTTACCGATACTAGATAGTAGGGTTCGGTTTGTAGGAGATGAGGTCGCTGCTGTTGCTGCGGAGGACATTTTTGCAGCTGAAGATGCAATTCGATTAATCAAGGTTGATTACGAGATTCTACCCTTCTCGGTGGATACAGACCAGGCTTTGGCTGAAGGGGCTGAGCCAATACACGAGGGAGGTAATCTTGTAAATGGGGGACCAATAGTCGAGCAACGCGGCAACGTGGAGGAAGGATTTGCTCAGGCCGACTTCATAGTTGAGGAATCGTTTAGTACGCCAGCCCACAGCCCAGCCCCCTTGGAGCCGCGGGCGGCTCAAGCCTCATGGGACGGAAACCATTTAACAATATGGAAGTCTAGCAGGGGTATCCATGCTGACCGGAAGAATATTTCCAATGCCCTAGGCTTGGACTCGTCAAAAGTGAGGATTATAGGGCCCCATATGGGGGCGGGGTATGGTGGCAAAGACGAAACACGAACAGCTGTTATAGCAGCGATTCTTTCTATTAAGAGTGGTAGGCCTGTAAGTATCGAACTTTCGCGGGAAGAAGAATTTCTTGCCGGCAGAAGGAGACATTCCACAAAAACCAGAGTGAAGATGGGACTTAAAAATGATGGGACCATAACTGCAATTCATTCCACTACTGTTATGGATACTGGAGCATATCTTTCTTCAGGTCCAGGGGTCGCCAGAAGAGCAGGCCAAGGAGCCCTCTATCTTTACAGATGTCCGAACGTTAGGTATGACGGTTATCTTGTATTTACGAATACTCCAACGGCCGGGTCATATCGAGCTCTCGGCGCTCCTCAAGGACACTTTGCCTTGGAATCTCTCGCTGAGCTAGCGGCAGAGAAGCTTGGTATGAATCCACTTGAATTCCGCTTAATGAACCATGTACGACTTGAAGGCCAACCAGGAGAGAGATTAACTCCGCAGGGAGAGATAATCGATACGCAACCTGTTGAAGGAGGAATACCATTTTCATCCAACGGACTTGAACAGTGTTTACGGTTAGGTTCCAAGGCTATTGGGTGGGGTGAGAATCGTGGGGATTCAGAGATTCAAGGCGATGTTCGTCGTGGTGCCGGTATGTCGATGTTTATATACAGGGGTGGACCCGGAGGACAATCGAGAGCGACTATCACTGTTGATAGTCAGGGAGTATACACGCTTCAGACAGGTGTAATGGATGTCGGAGAAGGTAGCATAACAGTGCTTAGCCAGATGGCAGCAGAAGTTCTCTGTATAAGGCCTGAAGATTTGGCCTTAAACGTGGGAGATACAGTAACGACTCCGGAAGCATCAATAACTGCTGGTTCTTCTGTTACGTTCTCTAGTGGCTTGGCTGTTAAGAAAGCTGCGGAGGACCTAAGGGGCAAGATAGTTTCCAACGCGGCCGAATGCTGGGGTATAGAGGTTTCTAAATGTTCGATGCAGGGCGATTCAGTCGTTTCGGAATCGAGCGATTCATTGACTATTGCTGAACTTATATCCAAAGTTGGGTTACTCATGGGCAAGGCTACTGTAAATCCTGGGAGTACCAAATATGTGGTTAACTCATTCGGAGCACATTTCGCTGAAGTAGAAGTCGATATTCAGACCGGTAGCGTGAAGATAATAAGGTACGTTGCCGCACATGACTCGGGTCGAATCATAAATCCTCGAATGGCGACCAATCAGGTGCGCGGAGGAATATCCCAGATGCTGGGATTTACATTTTTTGAGGATATGGAGACTGATCCGAAAACAGGTATAACTCTTAATCCTAGCTTTCTAGAACATAAGAGTCCTACGATTCTCGATTACCCAGAAATCGAGGTCATTTTCGCTCCTATAGTTGACCCTGTTGGCCCGTTCGGCGCAAAATCGCTAGGCGAACCTCCCTGCATAGCCCCTGCCCCTACTCTTGCTAATGCTATATACGACGCAGTGGGAGTTCGGATAACAGACTTACCAATTACGCCGGCCAAAGTATTGTCTGCATTGGAAACGAAGGATAATTCCCCTTGAAGTCCTTTGAGTATTTTAAACCGAAGACTCTTGAGGATGCTTCTAGAATACTCCTTTCTGAACAGAGTTCAGAAGTCATCTCTGGTAGTACTGACTTGCTTGGCGAGATGAAAGAGGGCGTAGCAGAACCTTCGATTCTGATAAGTCTTTCTGACATTCCTAACCTTCGCCGAATCATCTGGGACGGGGATGGATTGACTATTGGGGCCATGGTTACGCTGGCGGATATAGTTTCTCACCCTGAAATCAGGCTGCGTTGTTTGGCGCTTGCTGAAGCGGCTGAGTCAGTAGCGACTCCTCAAATCCGCAATATTGGTACGTTGGGCGGGAATCTTTGTCAGCGGCCGCGCTGTTGGTATTACCGAAGCTCACGATTTGATTGCGCGAAGAAAGGCGGAGATATATGTTTTGCTGTTGGAGGTCTTAATAAGTACCACGCTGTCATCGGCGGGGCCGGATGTTACATCGTGCATCCCTCTGACACTGCTACAGCATTGGTCGCACTGGGCGCATCGGCAAAGATATTTGGAGCAGGGTCAGAAAGGACTGTGCCAATAGCTGACTTTTTCGCTGGTCCGGATGTAGATGTCACCAGAGAAAATATTTTGCGTACAGGGGAGTTGCTAATTTCCGTAAATATACCTCTTGGTAGACTCGACCATCCGAGTTCCTATCTCAAGGCAAAGGAACGCCAATCTATGGATTTCGCCTTAACTAGCGCAGCTGTCCTGCTAAAAGTAAGTGATGGGGTAATATTCGAGGCAGGGGTTTCACTTGGCGGTGTGGCACCCGTGCCCTGGCATCTCATATCGGTGGAAACGGCCCTAAAAGGTATTCCCATCAATTCTATTAAGCCGGAGATCATTACCAGCTCACTTTGGAAGGAAGCTGAGCCGATGTCCGATAATGGGTACAAGATTCAGCTGTCACAGACCTATCTCAATAGGGCCATCATGAAGGCTGTAAGTAGAGCGTAATTAGGCGTCACAAGTGTTAGGCAATTTCTGAAGTCCTTTTATCAGGAGAAGCATGAATGAATGAGTATGAAAATCTGAGTTTAGAAATCAAAGACCACTCTGCTGTTATCACTCTCAAAAGGCCCGATATGATGAATGCTCTTAACAAGGAGCTGACACTTGAATTCCACCAAGTTCTTCATGAGGTTTCAGATTTATTCCCAAGTGTAAGAGTGGTGGTACTTACGGGTGAAGGAAAAGGCTTCTGTTCTGGTGCGGACCTGTCTAGGATGGCATCTAGGGGATCTGAGAATAGGAGGAACCCCGCTACTGGGGGGGAATCTGGTAAGAGAATCCAGGAGCTTGCACCAGTAATTCGCGGTATACCTCAGCCTGTAATCGCCGCTGTTAACGGTGCTGCCGTCGGAGCAGGACTGTCAATAGCCTTGGCCAGTGACATAAGGATTGCGTCTGAGATGGCGCGATTTTCCGCCATTTTCATCAGGCGAGGGCTAGTGCCTGATACGGCGGCCTCAGCTACTATCACAACAATTGCTGGTCATGCGGTGGCTGCTGAGATGGCATTAACTGGAAGAATTTATGATGCACAGTGGGCTCATGCCCATGGATTGGTAAGTTCGGTCGTGCCTGCTCAAGACCTCATGAAGGAAGCACTTTCTCTCGCTGAAGAGATATCATCGAACCCTCCTCTTGCCGTGAAGAACACAAAGCAACTAATGCGAGCCATCATGTTGGATTGGAATGACGTAATAGCAAATGAAGATGATGCGGGGGATTCACTTTACAATACAGAAGATCAACAGGAAGCAGTCCGCGCTTTCTTGGAGAAGCGTTCCCCGGTCTACAAAGGGAAATGAGGTCCTCAATTAGTTATGGATAGGCCTAATATCCTCTTTTTCTTTACTGATGACCAACGGTTCGACACTATTGGCGCGTTGGGCAATGAGTTAATCCAAACTCCAAATATGGACTGGCTCGTTGAAAACGGAACGGCTTTCAGTAACGCATATATCTTGGGCGGTACCGACGTGGCCGTGTGTATGCCAAGTCGAGCAGTGCTCATGACTGGCAAGAACCTTTTCCATCTCATGGATGCAGGCGAAACCATCCCTGACGATCACATCATGCTTGGAGAGACATTAAAATCTCATGGCTATAAATGTTGGGGTGCAGGTAAGTGGCATAACGGGACTCTTTCCTATACAAGGAATTTTGACGACGGGTCTGACATATATTTTGGAGGAGGTTATGACCATTGGATGGTACCCGTCCATAAGTTTGATCCGTCGGGAGAATACCCTGGCAGGATCATTCGAAACATGACGCCCATACATGACTTTCAGCCAAATGGAACATACGCTGATAGAGTGACTATCTACAGGCAACCCCCTCCTTTAGAGGAGAAAGTTGCAGATCACATGCATGTGGGCCAACACTCTAGTGAGCTGTTTGCGGAACAGGCTGCTAGATTCTTATTAGATTACGAAAGTGAAGATCCTTTCTTTGCCTATATCGCCTTTATGGCGCCGCATGATCCTCGTATTATGCCCCAACAGTTCCTGGACATGTATGAGCCTGCTGAACTCGAAATTGGCGATAACTTTATGGAAATGCATCCGTTTGACAACGGTCAGCTAACTATACGTGATGAATTGTTGGCCGCTATACCGAGAAAAGAAACAGAGGTTCGCCAACATTTGGCCGAATATTATGCAATGATCAGCCACGTTGACGATCAGATCGGTAAGGTTATTCATGCTCTGCGAGAGTCAGGGAAACTTGATGAGACCATTATCGTGTTTGCAGGGGACAACGGTCTATCGCTTGGAAGGCATGGCCTGATGGGCAAACAGAATCTTTACGAACATAGCATACATATTCCCTTGGTGATGGTAGGCCCTGGTGTGCCAAGGGGCCAGGTGAATAAGGCCAATGTTTATACCTTAGATATTTATCCCACACTGTGCGCCCTGACGGGTATCACGCCGCCTATGGGGTTGATGGGTAAAAGCTTAGTGCCTGTTCTTTCTGGAGACGCAGAAACTCCTCGTGATTACTTCTATTACGCCTACAAGGAACTGATGAGGGCCGTGAACGTGAACGGTGAGAAACTCATCGAATACAACATTCGAGGACAACGGCACACGCAGCTATTCAATCTGAACTTTGACCATATGGAAACCAACGATATTTCAGATGATCCAATGCATTTACCCGACGTTCAGCGACTGCGCCTCAAAATGCTTGAGGCCCGTGAGGAGTACGGCGATTATCTTCCGCCCTTTGATTCCTTCTGGGAAGGATTCTAAGCCCAAGATCCCTTTGCCATGATCCCACCGTCTACGTTGACGAAGGTGCCGGTCATAAAGCTGGCTTTATCACTAGCTAGAAAGGCTACAACCTTCGCGATATCTTCTGGTGCTCCCAGCCGTCCAATTGGGTGAGTAATGCCTGATTCAACAATTGCATCCTCCACGTTTTTGCCTGAACTGAGTACAGAGTCTCTCCAAAGGGGAGTGTCTACTCCCCCTGGGCATACCGATAACACGCGGATATTTTCTTCAGCATAATCTAGAGCTAACTGCCGAGTAAGTGAAAGATCTCCGCCTTTCGTTGCTGCGTAGGCCGGGACTAAATGTGCAGATTGTTGTCCCTGAACACTCGCTGTGCTAATAATGACCCCTCCTCCCCGTTTCCTCATCTCCGGTATGGAATACTTGGCCATAAGAAACCGGCTCTTTAAGTTGACCGAAAGAATTCGGTCCCACATCTCTTCCGTTGTGTCCTCCACATTGGCGTATGAAGCGACTGGTTGAATACCTACATTGTTGAACAATATATCGAGCCCGCCAAAGGCTGAAACCGCGTCAGATACGCATCGATCACAGTCTGATGAGGAAGAGGCATCTCCAATTACAACAATAGTCTTCCCACCAGCTGAGCGTATTTCTAAGGATGTAGACTCAGCTGCTGATTCATCTATGTCCATTATTGTCACAGCCGCGCCTTGCGAAGCCAGTTCCTTTGCCCCAGCGGAGCCAATTCCAAGTCCGCCGCCCGTTACTATCGCTGTTTTTCCTTCGAGGTCTCGCATACTGAAAATCCCTCCCCTTTTTGAAATAAGTTTGACCGAAGTCGCAAATCATGGATAATCCAGCCCCACGATACAGTAAAAATATATGACAGAAATCGATAGGGAGATTTATCAGATGAAGGGATTATTCTTCACCGGAGATTCTGTTGTTGAGACTAGAGATGTAATGATGCCTTCACCTGGTGAAGGAGAGGTTGTTCTGAAGATGAAAGCTTCTGGCATTTGCGGCAGTGATTTAGGCAACTTCAAGACACCCAAAGCTGATAAACCTGATAGTTGGAAGCTTAAAGTACCTGGCCACGAACCGGCAGGAATAGTGTCGGAGTTAGGTTTATCAGTTAAGGGCCTTTCCTTGGGAGACAGGGTGATGATGCACCATTACACAGGTTGTCTGAAGTGCGCAATGTGCCGAATCGGATATACCCAGATGTGTTTGGACCATCACGAGGTTTACGGTGCAACAGCTGACGGAGGGCATCAGGAATACATGGTAGCCCCGGACTATACCTGCATTCCTATGCCAGAAGAACTTGACTTCGCTTTGGCTGCGGCTTGCTCTTGCGGTACGGGGACTGCTTTTCACGCGGTTAAACGGCTGGAGCCTACAGGCGTGGATACGATTGCGATCTTTGGCCAGGGGCCGGTAGGTTTGTCTGCGACTATGTTTGCAGCCCAAATGGGGGCTAGAGTCATCTCAGTTGATATATCAGCTTATCGGTTAGATCTTGCAAAAAAACTTGGGGCTGCCGAGGTGATTGATTCCTCCAAGGTTGATCCGGAGGAAACTATCAGGGATTTAACTAGCGGCGAAGGTGCAGATTCCACTCTCGATGCCACGGGGATCCCTGAAGTACGAATACAGGCGGTAAACAGTGCACGCTACTGGGGCAAGGTGTGTTTTGTGGGCGAAGGGAACACCACTACTTTTGACGTAAGCAAACAAATAATACATAAGCAGCTAACTATCCTGGGTTCCTGGACCTTCAGCCAAGCGGGATTATCCGAGGTGGCGAAGTTCGTTATAGAACGAAATTCACCGATGGAGACGTTAATAACACATAAATTCGGTCTAGCCGACGCGCAAAAGGCCTATGATTTGTTTGTTTCCGGCGAGACCGGCAAAGTCATATTGACTATGTGATTAGCTATCGGACTTACGAATGGTGTCAATTAGGCATTTCGCCAGATCTGGCCCCTCTCTTTAACCGCATTAAGAAGATCAAGATTGCCTGACTCCAGTTCGTACCCCTGTGGTTGCGGAGCTCGCCCTTCTGTACCGATGAGTCTCAGTACCTCTTGGGTTGTGTAGTAATTGTTGTAAGTTAAACGGATTAACTTCCTGAAGAAAACAGGGCTTGATAGTTCGATATCACTTAATATCTTAACCAAGGTGTTGGACGATATAAACTCAGATTCCCCTTGGGTGCTTTCGATAACTTTATCTTCGATCTCTTTTAACCCTTCAAGCAAAAGTCGACGAAGTTTAGGTCGGTCTATATAAACTGAGTCAGAATCCAGGGATCCAGCAGATCCGGTCAAAAAAGGAAATTTAGTGAGGTCATCTCCTGATGCTATTGCGTCGATATATTCTGCAGTTCCTACAAGGGACGCAGGAGGCATATCTCCCTTTGCAGGTATCAGGCAGTCCACTACTCGACGTAAAAGCATCATTTGAGACTCTGTGAATGTTTTGGTTTCAGGTTCTGTTTGTGCCAATTCACCCTCCTTAACCTATCTGAAAAAAACCAAATGATGATCAGTCTATCAAGTGCCTAGCGTTGTCCTTGACATAATCGGCTATATACAGAGCAAGAGCTTGTATCGTTGATGTTGGATTCACAGCGCCAGCTGTCACAAATATGCTGCCGTCGATAACGAATAGGTTTCTAACCTCATGTGACCTACCATGACCATCGACGACCGAGTTACCTTTATCTGTTCCCATTCTCGCGGTTCCCATTAGGTGCCAGCCAGCTTCTTTTATTAACGGATTCGCTGTTATCTTTGTGGCTCCTGCTGCCTCCATCACCTGGCTAGACGTGAGGATTCCGTGGTCAAGAATTCTCCTACTGTTGTCGCTTAACGTATACGTTATCCGTGGTGCGGGTATACCATCCGCATCCGTCAGATCGGTATCCAAACTAACTTTGTTGTGAACCTCGGGTAGGTCTTCTCCTATGACAGCGAAAGTTATTGTTCTATTGAAACGCTCCTTGAAATCTTGGTGGTGCCTTTTTCCCCAAGGGACGTATCCACTTAGGGATGTTCCTACCGGAGCAATCGACCTGACGACCTGATAGGCGTAGCCTCGAACAAAACCCCGACTCAGGTCGGTCTCATAATGCTCTGAGCGCATGATATTGAGTGGGCTGGGGCCTTTATGGCCTTCAAGGTCCTCTTCGAATTGACCAGTTACGCTAGCATAAGGATGGAACATAAGGTTCTTCCCTACCATCCCATTTGAATTGCCCAGACCATCCGGGAAAAGACCGGATTTAGAGTTCAGTAGAAGTCTTGGCGTGCCCACACCATTACATGCCATTACTACTACTTTCGCTTTTAGCTCTCTGACATTTCCGTTTGAATCGTAGTAGATAACGCCGTCTGCAAGACCTTTGTGGTTGATGGTGATCTCACGAACTCTAGCCTCGGTTACCAGTTTCGCTCCCGACGCCAGCGCTTTTGGCCAATACGTGACATCCGTGCTTGCTTTTGCCTTGATTGGGCATCCGAGGTCACAGGGGCCACAGTTGTTACACCCCTCTCTACCATCGTAAGCCACGGTATTAACTGCGGAGTCTGACGGCCACCAGTGCCATCCAAGTTTGTCGAATCCAGTGGCAATCCTGTCGCCTAGCTTTCCCAATCCCACCGGTGGAGTCTGGCGAGGTGACTTATCTGGATAAGCGGGGTCACCATTCAGACCGGCAACCCCCATTATCCTGTCGTTTAATGAAAAATACTTTTCTAGTTCCCCATAAGACACCGGCCAGTCATCAGCAACGCCGTCTAGAGACTTTACTCGAAAATCAGAAGGTTTAAGTCTCGGAAAATGGGCAGACCAGTGGATAGTACTACCGCCAACTGAGTTATACATAAGTGGAGCTATCGGCGTATCGTTGCCGTTCACCGGATAATCGGCATCCAATCCCCTGTAATTTGGATTCGGATTGAAGTCTGTTTGCCGGTGGATCTCCCAATCCAGGTCAGATGTGTAGTAATCCGTCTCTGGATTAATCCACCCTCCCTGCTCTAGGCACATTACGTTTATTCCCGACGTGGCCAAACGCCATACAAAAGCTGCTCCTGACGCTGCCCCTACAACGACTACGTCGATTCTGTCTTCAGCCAATTAGAAACTCCCTAAGGCAGCTCCGCCCACTTTATAAACACGGCTATTTTCACGCGTGAGTACGGATTATATGCTTGTCGATGTGATCTGAGTTGGAATGTTCAACTTGTTTCTTCAAATATTTCTGTAATATGAGTTTCTGCTAGCAGAGGATATATCTTCATAAAAACCTCCCGTATTTTGGGAGTGTTTCTGACATTCGAACGTGATGCTTCGTACACTTCCAGAGAGCTCCAAGTCTGCATGGTTACCATAACCCCGTGGTGACCCAAGAACTTCCGAAATATTTTGAGTTCAGGCATTCCCGCCGCAACTGTGCTGGAGTTGACTTGGTTGAGAAGTTCTCCAAGTCCCGATGCTCCTGGAACCGGGGTATACGTTCGCTTTACTACGATCATAGAATCTCCTCTCCTTATTATTGTGATTGAGTGAATAGGATAACTCTTGAACCTTTGACGATCGCATTACAATGACGTCGTCCGGACGGATTTTAACTTCAATGAGGAGAGCCATATGAAAGTCCTGATTACACCTGATATTGTTTACGAGGTTGGGAATCCTACAGCGCTTACTATTTCTCCTGACGGGCTCAAGGTAGTCTACGGCATATCATGTCCCAGCCGCGAGTCTCACAAATACACTAATACGCTTTGGATAGTGGACTTAGATAGCAATAACGAATCGAAGGTCACCCCAAGGCAGCTAACTCGAGGAGACAGCGATGGATCTCCCAGATTCTCACCAGATGGAGACGCAGTGGCGTTCCTCAGAGATGACTCAAGAGGAACAAAGCAGATTTGGGTATTGAGAATGTCGGGGGGGGAAGCGGAAGCGGCCACGTGCATTCCGGGAGGAATCAGAGACTTTGTTTGGAAGCCAGATTCCTCGGGGTTCGCGGCTGTAGCAGACGTTGACACCGATTATTACGGAGAAGTATGCGACACTGAAATTTCAGTGGTACAGGTGTCCCGAATCAGATTCAGACATGATGAACTGGGTTGGAGAGGTAATGGATCTACGCAGATTTTCAATATCGATATCCATTCAGGGGTAGTAGAGCAACTGACTGATGAAGATGGGGACCAAGGTATTCCCGCATGGTCTCCGGACGGTTCTAAGCTAGCTTACGTTTCAGATGCTATACCGAGAAGAGATATTTGCGAGGGAAATGAAGTCAGGGTTCTCGATGTGGAATCAGGAAGTAATGCTTGTTGGTCTAAGGGGTTAGCTGACATTTGCTCAATAACCTGGGTCCCCGATGGAGAGCGCCTTGCAGTTGTAGCTTCGGACGATGCTCGGGTGCACAGTTATTATCAGGGATCCATCTACATAATTTCCTCTCATTCCGATCCGATTCGCGTGACCGATGACGACGTGGCACCCATAGGGGGGAGTCACCCCGCAAAGAGCGGGCCCACTATCGTCATCGACGAAGAGGAGCACATATCATTCCCGGGCCAGAGCAATGGTAATTCGCATATTTTTCAAGCAAGGATTGGTGAATATGGTCAACGGAAGCTAAAAGATATTGGAGCACAAATAGCGGCATGTGATTTTGACGGGGGCGACGGGTTGGTGAGCATTTATTCGACCCCTGATCGTCCTGCTGAGTTGTTTCACGGCCACATATCAAATGGCGCTATGCAAAAGATTACGGATCTCAGTTCTGATTATTGCTCAGGGCGGCCTGTGGCTCAGCAAGAAAGATTTTCAATGTCCAGATCCGGGCTTGAGATTGAGTCAATGCTTCTCTTTCCTCCCGACTTTGATCCTTCAAAGAAATATCCCCTTGTATTGAATATTCATGGTGGGCCCCACGGATTGTTTGCGAATTCATTCGATATAACCAGGCAAGTTCTAGCCTCCCGGGGTTATATTGTTTTAGCGGTTAACCCCAGAGGGACATCGACTTACGGTAGAGATTACATGCTACCGGTGTTGGAGGATTGGGGTGGGCAAGACTATAACGACATCATGGCTTCAATAGACTTGGTGTGTGAAAGGCCATATGTAGATTCGGAAAGGCTCGGGGTGACCGGTTACAGTTACGGGGGGTACATGAGCACCTGGATAGTCGGGCATAGTGATCGGTTCAAGTCAGCGGTAGTTGGGGCACCAGTTACCAATCTCTCATCGTTTTACGGAACTTCTGATATAGGAGTGCATTTTGGGGAGCGTCAGATTGGAGGGCCCAGATATATGATCAGGGAAGAGTATGATTACCGTTCTCCAATCACATACGCCACAAGGGTATCGTCTCCGGTTTTGCTTTTGCATGGGGAATCAGATCTCCGATGCCCTATTTCACAGAGTGAAGAGTATTTCGTGACCTTGAAGAGGTTAGGGAAAGTTGTGGAGTTCGTACGTTTTCCGGGCCAAAATCATGGGTTTCTAAGGACAGGTCATTTGAAGATGCGAAAAGAGTACTTGACCCGCATGCTGGCCTGGTTAGACTGCTATGTATAGAAGAATCCAGTAAGGAGTGTTTCCGTGGGCAAGCTAAACGAGAGGGAGATTACAAGTCTGCTGTCAGAACCGATCATTTCCTTTTTGACTACTCTTAACCGTGATGGGTCTCCGCATACCTCCCCTGTTTGGCATATGACTCAAGATGGGAAAGTGATCGTGGCAACAGGATCCTCAACAGTGAAATCTAATAATATTGCCAATGATCGAAGAGTTTCACTTGTGGCAGCTGCGGACAGGTCCCCCCAGCCATGGGTTCAGATAAATGGGAAGGCTGTTGTTTCCAAACCAAAAAATATCGACGAAATCGTGACTGATCTTGCTTATCATTACCTAGGACCTGAAGACGCACCAGATTACTTGAGAGAAATACTAGGAGAGATAAACTTCGTGTTAATTGAGATAGAGCCCACGAGAATACTCGGGTTCGATGGGGAAGAGTAGCCGCACCTTTTTTTCAGAGGTGCTTCTGGGAAAACATCACTCAAAATAAGGCATAACCTCATTAACGAATAGTTTCATGTCATCAAGTTCCTGGAATCTTGGGAAAGTGGCTACTATGAAATCAAATCCCAATTCCACCAGTTCGTCCAGCTGTTCTCTCACTGCAGATGGATCTCCAGCTATAACCTGTCCGCTGGATTTCTTACCTTCCGCCATTTCCTTTGCCTTTTTATTACTGCTGTCGATAAAAAATCGAGGTGCCAGCGTTTTTCGGATTTCATCGTAGTTGCGACCAACTTCTACGCAGTGGTTCTCCAACACCTCAAGCTTATGTTTCAGCTCCTTTGTGGGGCGCATAACATCGTTCCACCAGTCTGCCTGTTCGGCGACAATTTTGAGAGTTCGTTTTTCGCCACCACCGCCCAACATCAGTACTGGTTGAGGATCAGGCCGCGGTTCACAGAATACGTTTTCCACCCTGTAATGTGCACCTACAAAATTTGCCGGACTCTCTGTCCACATACGCCGGATTATCTCTACCCCTTCTTTGAACATGTCTATACGTATCCCCGCAGAAGGATAATCGAATCCGTAAGATCTATATTCTTCTTCATACCAACCGGCACCGTACCCAAGTATTAATCTGCCTGAACTCATATGTTGTAGGCTGGCAGACATCTTAGCTAGTAGAGACGGATTGCGGAAAGAATTACACATCACTACCGTGCCTAGCATTGGCCCTGGATACCGGGCGGCCATCCATGTGAGTAATGTCCAACATTCCACACGAAACTCGGAGGAATAGTTGAGATGATCAGAGGACCATAGTGAGCCAAAGCTTTGGGAAGCCACGTCGAGGGCACTGTGAAGATCAGACAGGTATTCTCTGGGTCGGATTAGTTCATATCCCCTATCACCGCAAGGCGGATTGTACCCGAACTCCATTCTAGGTTTATGTAGCATTAGCGTAATTCCTTGCAACTTATCGATTTATGGATACCGCAGTTAGCAGGAGCATATCATCTAGTGTCATGGGGACAGTGACCGATCACTTTAAATATTGGAGTTCCAAAGTTAGAGTTGACCGAAGACTCTTTCAAAAGGTAGTTTGGGTTGACTCGAAATTGCGGTTTCTGGGTATTCGAGAATATATAAGGATTTCACTTTTCATCAAAAGGCTTCTTTGGGAAAATGTCAAAGCTTACAAAAAAAGGAGTGTTTGAGCTCTTTTCCGAGGGTAAATCGCTTGCTGGCAAGGATTTGACCGGGCTCAATTTTAGTAGAGCGGTACTAAGCGGAGTTGATTTTTCTGAATCGGATCTAAGAGGTACTAACTTCCGTGGCGCAAATTTAAGTGGCTCAGATCTATCCAATTCAATGTTGTCTGAGGCAAACTTGTCCGAGGCTAACTTGCGGGAGTCAAACGTATCGGGAGCTGATTTAAGTGGAGCTTATTTAATGGAATCCAGACTATACGGCGCTGACTTTAGAGGCTCGGACCTAACAGGCTCTAACATGAGCGGTGCTCACATGACAGGAGGGGTCTGCCTAGATGGAGCGTCTCTTGTTGGCGTTAACTTAAGGGGAGCGAACATGACTGGGGGACTTTCAAGAAACGCTGATTTTACAGTTGCCCTAATGCGCGGAATTAATCTAACTGATGCTGATCTGTCCGGTTCAGATCTTAGTGGCGCCATACTAAATGGAGGCACGTTCGAACGGGCAAATATGACTGGGACCAAGATGCGCGAATCGATTCTAAATGCCGCGAATCTTGAAAAGGCCCGGCTGGATAATGCGGACCTTACAGAAGCGAGCTTGAGGCGATGCGTCCTCAGAGGGGCCAGCTTACAGATGGCACGGCTTTGTGGCGCGGTGCTTGTTTCTGTGGATTTACAGGATGCTGATCTATTACTGGCCGACCTTACGGGTGCTGATCTGAGGGGAGCACTATTGCTCGGAGCAAATATGAAGTGGACCGACCTAAGTAAGACTGAGTTTGATGACAGCGGGTTCGGTGCATCAAGCCAGTAATACTCAGGTGGGGTTTCCCGTAGATATCGCAAGGAACTCTCACTTCTCAGGAGAATAGTACTCAAGCACTATTGTTCACGACGATAGCAATCATCTATAGTGAACGTTACATTTTAAGAAAGCGGATTGTAATTCAGCATTTAAATTGCCTATCTGGTTGGGTAATTGACCTGAGGTGTAGTCAAAATGACTTTAGCTGATAAAGAATTAGACCTTGCTCCGGCAGTGCGAGACTTTGGTGAGGAGAACGGCCTAGATTTGAGCTGGTTGGAGACGCGAGGTGAGTGGGGAGTAAAGGCCGAACCTGAAAAAGGTGGGTTAAAGTTGTCAGATATCCAGCTGGGGACCTACGGAGAGCCGGAGAATTACAGCGACAACATGACCGGCAGACCCAGGGGCTCTCTTGCCAGGCCAGACGCTTATCGGATAGGTGGTTATCAGGTTAGGACAAAATCCGATATCTGGCTCACTAATGCGTCAATGTTGTATGAGGAGGCTCTACAGAGACAATGGAGTTCAGCCACCGATATACCGTGGGAAACGATCAAGCCTTTGCCTGACGATATAGAGAGGGCCCAGTGCCAATTAGCTACTTTTCTGACGGAAGTTGAATTCGTGGCGGCTGAAGTACCGGGAAGGTGGCTTGCCTCCACAACCCCAGACTACTTTGAGCCGAGGATGTTTCTTGTTTCTCAGGTAATGGATGAGTCGCGTCATCTTGACGTTTTCAGAAAACGTGCGTTTGCTAACGGCGGCGGCTTAATGCAACGACCTAATGTAACAACCAGTGGAACTGTGGGGAGTATCGACTTGACTGCAGATTTCACTGAAATGTCATCCAGGTTACACATATCGGGGGAAGGAGCTGTTTTAACTATTTTCAGAATGGGTGAGATGATGGCCTACAACGAGGCGGAGAAGCGAATCTACCGCCTGGCGGCGCAAGATGAATCTCGTCATGTGGCATTTGGTGTTATGCACATGAGATACCTTTCAGAGACTGAACCTGAACGCAAAGAAGAGATACACAATTATCTCGATGAAGGTGAGGCGGCCTTGGTAGTAGGAAACCAGAACCCTGCATCACGTGATACGGCTCAGAGTGAGGCGCTCGCAATATTATTGGGAGGCGGAGAGAAGAACTTCGATGAAGGGTACAGGAAACTTATGGCAATTCGAAAACGCCAAGCCAGAGAATACATCCAGCGGGTGAAATCGGCAGGGTTCGGCGAACGTTTTTTGAACGGAAGAGCGAATCCTGAACTTTTGAAATATGCGGGCTGAGATTCTTCAATTGACTGACAATTGCTGTGGAATCTGAAGTTATATGACCGTTGATAAATCCGATAGGTCAGAGAAGCTCGAACGAACGCGCAGAAGGGTGGAAAGCAGACGAAGAGACGCCATAGCTAAGAGGGTTGCCGAAGATGAAGACTTGGAAATCCCTTCTGCAAGCCTCGAATGGATGAAAAGAACCCTTCAGTGGGGCGTAAAAGCTGATGTGACTGAGAGCGGTCTGAAATTGGACGCTCTCAATATTGGGATTTATGGTGAGATTCCTGATAAATGGGAAGATCAGAGCAGAATGCCCCGGGGGGCTTATCCCATGCCAGGGGTCCCTCCCATAGGTTATGGAATCAGAGAAAAAAGGGACCTGTGGGCGGATAATGCTGCAGACCTATATGAAGAAGCGATACAGCGAAGATGGGCACCCGCTACTGATATCCAGTGGGACTCTATAGAGCCTTTGACTGATGATGTTGAGGCCTCAGTTTGCCAATTATGCACAATGCTATGTCAGCACGCCAATACTGAAATAGAGACCTTAGGATCATGGCTGCATCAAATGTCTTATGGCTATCATGAAGTTAAGTTGTTCCTTGCTTCCGAAATGTACGACGCGGCCAGGCATTATGAAGTCTTTAGGAAAAGGGCGCTTTCTAATGGAGGTGGATTGGGTATCGAATTGAGGGGAGATGTAAAGCGCATGATCCTAGAGAGTCGCGGAGGATGGAGTGAAACCGCGCTTCTTCTTTATATACTTAGAGGTATATTCACATTAACGATTTACAGATATGGTGAAATGTTCGCCCACAACACGGCTGAACGGACTATCTTTTCTGGAGCGATCCAAGACAAGGCTAGGCACCTGTCGTATGGGTTTGAACATCTAAGGTATGCCGTCGTTCATCAGGAGGATAAAGCTCTCGTATTCAATAACCTTTTGGGTATTGGCGAGAGAATATTCCTCCGCGAAATTTCACAACCAGTGGTTCTTGAGCCCTTAGCCGTTATATTTGGCGGAGGTGTCAAAGGAGCCCCCGAGGGCATGAAAAAAGTCGACGAAATGATGAGAAAATTTGTTCATCACTACCTATCTGCTCTTCATTGGATAGGAATTGACCGGTCCGACTCGCTTTCTTCTGGTCTTGCTGCATATATTTCCGAAGAGTGAAGTTAGCTGTGCCTTTATTTCCATCCACAGAATGGTTCGAAGCCGTTATAGATGTGTTCAATTCCGATGAGCTAAAAACCACAGCAGGCGGGGGAACTTGCGATGCCATAGTTGGGATTATTAGTGGAGAGAGTCTGTTTCAATTAAAATTTGAAGGTATCGAATGTGTGTCGGTTGACGTACTGGAAGATGAAGATCAATTGGGTATGACAGATTTCTATATCGAATTGCATCCAGAAGATTGGAAAGATATGTTGAACAACATAAAAGAAAACGGCGCCGCAACGTTAGAGTATACCCTGAACACGATAGATTTAGAGACCCCTGAAGGTATTACACGGTCATGGGCTGAAGATCAGTATCGCCAAGATCTGTTTTTTAGATACAATCAAACTTTCCAGTATTTTTTTGATGCCTCATCCAAAGTGATGACAAGTTTTACAGAAGAATGAACGCAGATATTTTCCCTAATGTGGAATGGTTTAGACAGGCGAGTGCAGTCGCGAACGAATCGGATGCCTTTCGTTCCTTAGGAACTATTGATTGCAGAATGGGATTTAGATCTGGAGATAACGTAGTGGCTCTTACGTTCGAATCTTTTTCCTGCACTGAGGTGAGTGAATGGGAGGTCGACAGGCTTAGAGATCTAGATTTCTGGATAGAAATGGGACCAGACAGATGGAAAGAATTCCTGGCAAAAATGTGTGAGAGCAAAGAGGTAATAGATGGCCATACTCTAAACTCCTTGGATTTATCGAGTGAGGCCGGGATAATTCGATATCAAGATGAAATCGGGGGGATGAAGTTTTTCAGATATATCAATTCCATCGAAAAGTTCTTGGAGTTATCTCTCTTATCGAATTCTAAAAATAAGGTTAACGCATCCGGTAAGTGAGGAGAATATGCCGCTGTATGAATTCGTGTGCGATATATGCTCAAAAAAGACTGAAAAACTTTGGCGTAACTTCACACCTCCGGGGTCAATAAATTGCCTATCTTGTGGTAGTTCTAAAACTAGAAGAATAGTTTCGAGGGTAGCTTTCAGAAGAGATCTAACATCACAGTTGGATTCCCTCGATCCAAAGTATGACAAGATGGTGGATAGTGCTCTAGCTGGTACAAAGGACGCTGATCCTTATCGATTCATTGATAGTTCCACGCCTCTCAGTGCTGCAGAAGAGTAATCTCGCCGTGACCCACCTAGTAAAATGTGATTCCTACTAGTGAATAGATTTTGCCTTGTGTAAACGGCTGAACTAAGGAGTAGAAAGCGCCAGCTATGACGACAGGTAAACCGCTTAATAAAACTGCCCTTAACAGTTGCCATAGTGATTCGGGTGCTAGATTGGTCCCGTTTGCTGGTTGGGAGATGCCGATTCAATACAGCGGTATATTTGACGAAGTCAAAGCAGTAAGGTCTTCTGCTGGAATTTTTGACGTCTCACATATGGGACGTCTCGAGATCTCGGGTACAGGTTCTGAATCGACTCTGAACAGGGTTCTTAGCGTAGACGTATCGGCGTTGTTGTCTGGGAGGGCGAAGTATAACGTCGTATGCAACGAAAATGGTGGAATAATCGATGACTGTATCGTTTACCGTCGTGACGAGACGAGTTTTTTGCTGATTCCCAATGCATCTAATTGTGCTTCGGTTACTGCATGGCTTAGAGAGAACTCAGAGCAGCGAACTATCGACATCAATGACACCACAGAGAATACGGTAATGATCGCACTTCAGGGGCCGGATTCCCAAACAATACTCACGGATCACACCGATATTGACCTAGGCTCGATTCGCCCATTCAGGTCTGTCACAGGTGATGCTTTCGGGACGAGGGCTTTTATCGCGAGAACTGGGTACACAGGAGAGGATGGATTTGAGATAATTCTGTCTGCAGAAGAAGGCCCTAATTCCTGGAGACAGCTGGAAACTTCAGGGGCAATTCATTGCGGACTTGGTGCAAGGGATGTTCTCCGTCTTGAAGCCGGACTTTTACTGCATGGCAATGACATGGACCAAACTGTGAATCCTTATGAAGCTGGACTTCAGACATTCGTGGAATCGGACAGAGAAGGATATATAGCACGTGATGCCCTTTTGGCTATTGAAAAGAATGAGCCTTCTAGGAGACTCATAGGTTTTGTTATGGAGGGTAAGAAAATAGCCAGAGCAGGTTGTCCAATCATGGATGACGGTGAAGAGATTGGTAATGTTACTAGCGGAGTTCCATCCCCAACTCTTGGAATAAATATAGGAATGGGGTTTGTTAAATCGGACAGAGCAAAACCTGGGACACAAATAAACATTGATGTTAGGGGGGAGGAAGTGGCAGCTAAAGTTACCAGATTACCGTTTTATAGGCGTAATAAAAAATCATAACGGGAGAGATGAAATGGACTCTCTAGAGTTGAAATTTACAGAAGAGCACGAATGGATACTTGTTGACGATGCTGGCGCAGGGCTTGTTGGGATTTCGCAGCATGCCGCTGATAGCCTTGGCGATGTAGTCTTCGTGGACCTGCCGCAAGTAGGAGACAATCTTGAACAATTCGGAAAACTTGGGGAAATAGAATCGGTTAAGGCCTTTTCGGAACTATTTTCACCGGTGAGTGGCGCAGTAGTCGAAGTTAATGAGTCACTGACCGATGCACCCGACCTAATTAACGAAAATCCGTACGAAAGCGGATGGATGGTAAAAATCCAACTCTCTGACTTGTCAGAAATAAATAAATTGATGTCGGCTTCAGAGTATGAAACCTTTGTTTCTGAGTCGGAGACTCACTGATGACATCCCCCTTCACTCCGAATACAGATCATCAGAGGCAACTAATGCTTAGCGCAATTGGAGCCGAGTCATTAGAAGATCTGTTTAAAGATATTCCTGCCTCTCATCGTAACCCAAGGCTTGATCTGCCTTCCGCCATGTCTGAGCTAGATCTAAATTTACACGCCTCCAAGCTAGCAGCTGTCAATGCTGATGCCGGGCAATACTCTTCGTTTATAGGCGCTGGTTCATACTGGCACCACATACCGGCCATAGTCAATAGTATTACAAGCAGGGGGGAGTTTATGACAGCTTATACCCCCTATCAGCCAGAGGTTGCTCAGGGGACACTTCAAGCAGCATATGAGTTTCAATCGATGGTGTGTCAGCTCACGGGTATGGATGTCGCCAACGCCGGTATGTATGACGGTTCTACGTCAATTGCAGAAGCTGCTTTAATGGCGTGCCGAGTCACCCGGAGGGACCGGGTTGCCATACTCAACTCAGTATCTCCACTTTATCGTGATGTTCTTGATACTTATGTGCAGGCTCCCGGACTTCTAGTGGACGAAATAACCTCTTCAAACCTGTCACTTTCTGAAGACACAGCCTGCCTTATTGTCCAACAACCCAATTTCTTTGGCTATATGGAGGATCTTCAGTCGTTTTCGGAAATTGCTCATGAGGCGGGCGCCCTCCTGGTAGTTTCGGTTGACCCTATGTCTCTCGGAATGTTCAAGCCTCCTTCTGACTATGGGGCAGACATAGTGGTCGCGGAAGGACAGTCTATGGGGATCCCTATGAGTTATGGTGGACCCTATGTAGGCCTATTCGCATGTAGGCAAGAATATGTCAGGCAGATGCCAGGGCGAATCGTCGGTAAGACCTTAGACACTCGGGGGAAAGAGGCCTATGTACTGACGCTACAGGCCAGAGAACAACATATCCGAAGAGAGAGGGCTACTTCTAATATTTGCACATCCGTGGCACTCATTTCTCTTATGTTCACAGTATACATAGCAGCTATGGGCAAGCAGGGAATCAAAAAAGTTTCAGAACTCTGCTATCACAAATCTCACTACGCGGCCTCCCTTATAAACAATATTCCCGGGTACTCACTCCTTTCTTTTGGAACAGGAACCTTTTTCAGAGAATTTGTAGTGCAATGCCCCCGTCCTCCATCTGAAATCAACGAGTTCTTGCTCAAAAGGAAGATTATTGGAGGTTTGGATATTAGTGAACAGGTAGAAAGAGGCCTTTTGGTTTGCGTTACGGAAATGAACACAAAAGATGATATCGATGCGCTCGCCAAAGCCCTGAGTGATGTTGGAGGACGATAATGACCTCGCCTCTGTTCGAAAAGCTGGAAAACCAAAGCCGTAAACTTCTGATGGATCGAAGCGTTTCAGGAAGAAATGGCGCCACCCTACCGGACCTGGATGTTCCCGAAGCGAAACTACCACCGCAAGAAATGATCCGTAAGGAACTAATTTTGCCTGAGGTTAGTGAAGGGGAAATTGTCCGTTACTTCTCTCAGATCAGCCAGAATAATTTTTCGATTGATCATAATTTCTACCCCCTCGGTTCGTGCACCATGAAATATAACCCGAAGCTGAATGATAGTGTTGCAGCCATGCCTGGTTTTGCCAGCATTCATCCGCTTCAAGATGACTCCACAGTTCAGGGAGCATTAAAGATAATTTGGGAAGTGCAGCAGTATCTCAATGAAATCACTGGAATGGCGGGAACATGCCTCTCACCAATGGCGGGTGCAGATGGAGAACTTGCCGGGATGTTGATGGCGCGCGCTTACCATTTAGAACGGGGAGATGCTAAAAGGAAGGTTGTATTGATACCGGATAGTGCCCATGGCACGAACCCGGCTTCAGCTGTCATGGCTGGCTTTGATGTAAAGACGTTGCCCTCCGATGCGAACGGTAACACCGACTTAGATGCTCTCAGGCAATCTATTGGAGATGACCTGGCTGGTCTTATGATTACCCTGCCTAGCACACTAGGATTATTCGATACCAACATCCTTGAAGTAACCCAGATAGTTCGTGATGCTGGAGGGATAGTTTATGGCGACGGGGCTAACCTGAACGCTCTTTTGGGTAGGGTAAAGTTCGGGGAATTAGGATTCGACGTTATTCATTCTAATTTGCACAAGACCTTCTCAACGCCACATGGTGGTGGCGGGCCAGGAGCAGGCCCAGTTATAGCGGGACCGAGGCTGTCCGACTACCTGCCGACACCTGTAGTAGTTCGTCGCCTTGATGGTGGAAGCGAGATATTCTCTCGGGTCGCCCCTTCCAAATCTATAGGAAGAATGGGGGCATTCCAAGGAAACTTCGGTGTCCTCGTACGGGCGTTTGCATATATTAGAACGCTTGGTAAAGAAGGTATACGCGCTATCAGTGACGACGCAGTTGTGAACGCTAACTATATTCTTGCAAAACTCAGAGGATACTATGATCTTCCTTTTGATCGACTCTGCATGCATGAAGTAGTGCTTTCGGCACGCAACCTCAAGAATGAATTCAATGTATCTGCTCTTGATGTAGCAAAGAGGTTGATTGACTATGGAGTCCACCCACCTACTATGTACTTTCCCCTCATCGTGGAAGAGGCACTTATGATAGAGCCGACAGAAACGGAGTCTCTTGAAACGCTGGACACATTTATAGAGATCATGAAAGCGATATCAGAGGAAGCGAGGGATAATCCGGATTTGCTTCACGACG
>Ga0187827_10000676_pt1 | contig 52850 bp, 52 predicted proteins | sample ETNtaG_39_FD_167969 | JGI IMG/M metagenome (GOLD analysis project Ga0187827, IMG submission 167969) | Marine microbial and viral communities from oxygen minimum zone, Eastern Pacific Ocean - ETNP2014_SV_150_PacBio MetaG (Illumina Assembly) | ecosystem: Environmental > Aquatic > Marine > Hypoxic...
TTTCTTTAAAAGTTTTTTTATTGGCTTTGGCAATAATCGATGACTTGGGTGCAATTATAATCATAGCCTTCTTTTATTCAACAGAACTTCAATATATGTATTTAATTTTAATGATGGGATCTTTTTTAACTTTACTCATTATTAATAAATTTGGAGTGAAAAAATTCGCACCCTACCTGTTAATTGGACTATTCCTCTGGGATTTTACCCATGAATCTGGAATTCATTCGACAATATCAGGAGTTCTCTTGGCTCTTACAATACCTCATAGAGTTCATGAAAAAGACTTTTCATTATTATTAAAATTGGAACATATTTTATCACCCTATGTTGCCTTTGGAATTATGCCTCTATTTGCTTTAGCGAACGCAGGTGTTTCGCTTGATGGAGTGTCAATGAACTCCTTGATGGCACCTGTTCCCTTGGGAATTTTATGTGGATTGTTTTTTGGAAAACAAATTGGAGTATTTCTATTTTCTTTCCTATCTGTAAAATTTAAATTTGCAGAAATGCCTTCAAATTCAAATTGGCTCAAATTTTATGGAGTTGGTATTTTGACAGGTATAGGTTTTACTATGAGTTTATTTGTTGGAAATCTAGCTTTTGCTGAAAACAACCAATATATGGATGGAGTAAAAATTGGTGTTTTATCTGGATCAATATTGTCCGCTCTTATTGGGTATCTATTACTATACGTGGTTACAGCTAACAGGAAAAAGAAATAAAAAAACCTCAGCTTAAATTTGATAATTATTTAACACAATATTTTTTATATATTTTCTGAGATCAATTTTGCCAAAATATTTATAAACTTTATTAGATAGATTCATATTTGTTAAAGCTGATGCATATCTTTCTCCAGGTCTTTTAGGTAAATATCTGATTTTTGTTCCAAACATTTTAGCCACATCTAAAATTGAATAGCTTTTATGGTTCGCAATACTATAATGCCTGCAAAGATTTTTTTTCCAGGCTTGGTAACATATTTCAACAGTATCGTAAATATGAGTAAACCTTCTCGTCTGGTTACCTGGCCTTACAATTGGTAAATATTTTTTTGATTTATAATGATCTTCGAAAATTCCTATAACCGTAGCCATTTCACCTTTACTTATTTGGTATGGTCCATAAACATTGTAAAAGTAAACTACTTCATATTTAAAGTTAAACCATTTTTTTAAATTTTCTAATAATTCCAAATTTTTTGCTTTTGTAAAAGCATAAGGAGACAAGTTTTTATCATTTCCCCTATTGCCCAAAGATGCAGATGTAGCAGAATAGATAAGTTTGATTTTGTTTTTTAGACAATAGTTAAAAACAGCATTGCTTCCGACAGAATTTGAATTAATACATTCATTCATTTTTAGAAAACTTTGATAAATCCTAGCAAATTCACCAAAATGAAAGATAGAATTGATGCCATTGGTATTTTCTAGAATCTGGGAAATGTTTATTGTATCTGCTTTAATATAATTTACTCTATTGTTTTTGATATGATTTTTTTTAGAACCCGAGGAATAATTATCAATACTAATTATCTTAAATTTTGTTTTTTTTAATAATAAATTAATTAAATTAGTGCCAACAAAACCCGCGCCCCCAGTTATAACAATTTTATTTTTTTTCATTTCATAGCTGTATTTTTAATCCATCAAATGCCGGTTTTACATTGATTGGTAATTTTTTCAATAAAATATTATAATCCAAATCAGAATGTAAATTTGTCAAAATAGTATTTTTAGGCTTAATCTTTTTTAAAATATCCAGAACTTCGCTAAGTGAAAAATGGGACGGATGATGATTAAATCTCAAACAATCAATTATAAAATATTTTAAGTTTTTTAATTTATTTAAGTTTGAATTTGAAAGTTTGTTACAATCACTAATATATGCTGTATTGCCAAATATATAGCCAATACTATTTATTTTTCCATGTGTCACTTTGATAGATTTAAATTTAATTAATTCTTTTTTAGAACCCAAGAAAAAATTACTTTTTAATTTGTTGCCATTTAATATTGCTGGATATTCAATTCCATCATTAAAAAAATATGAAAAGTTATTTTTTAAATATGATAGTGTTATTTTATCAGCGTAAATATTTATTTTTTTTTTATTTTTTAGAAAAAAAACCCTTAAATCATTAATACCATGAGTTTGATCAGCGTGTTTATGAGTGTATAAAACTGAGGAAATATTTCTTATTTTATTCCTTAACAATTGAAACCTAAGGTCAGGCGAAGTATCGATTAAAATATTGTTATTTCCTTTTGAAATAAGTGAGGAACATCTGGTCCTATAATTTTTTATATTTTTTTTATTACAAAGACCCCAATATCCGTCTGCCCTTGGTACACCCATAGAACTTCCACAACCTAAAAATGTTAAATAGGTTTTCACTGATTTAATGAAAATAATTTATTAAAATTATTAGATGTAAAAACTATTAAATCTTCATAAGAAATTTGTTTGATTTCTGCTAATTTCATAGCTGTATATTTTAAAAATGAAGGTTCGTTGATAGATCCTCTTTTCGGCAATGGCGCAAGATAAGGTGAATCAGTTTCAATAAGAAGTCTGTCAACGGGTATAGAAGATGCGGTTTCCTGTAATTCTTTACTTTTTTTAAAAGTAATTATTCCACTTAGAGAGATATATGCACCCAAACTAAGCATTTTTTTTGAAAAGTTGGAAGATCCTGTAAAACAATGCATAAGAATTTTTGGATTCCTAGATGAAAAATCTTTTAAAATTCCAAAAGTATCAATTTCAGCATTTCTTGAATGAACTATTATAGGAAGATCAAGATCAATAGCTGCTTCAATATGTTCAACAAATTTATTTTTTTGAATTGATTTATCGCTATTTTGGTAATAAAAATCTAAGCCCGTTTCACCTATGCCAATAATTTTGTTATTGTCTTTCCTAAGTGAAATTAGCGTTTTTTTGTCTACATTAATATGATCTTTGGTTTCGTGTGGATGGATTCCTATGCTTCCATATATATTTTTATATTTTAAAATTATTCTTTTAACCATTTCAAAACTTTTTAAACAAGTAGAAATAGTCAACAAACACTCAACTCCTGATAATTTTGCTTTATTTACAATTTCATCTAATTTTTCATATAGTGGTGAATGGTCTAGATGACAGTGCGAATCAATCATTATTTTTTTCAATCTTTTGAAAAAGTATTCCCTGGTTTATTATTTTTGTTCCTGGCTTATTCATAAGATGGTCGGTGATACTGCTAAGTTTTAAAGTTTTTATCTCGAAACCTAAAGATGTAAGAGTTTTGTTTGCCGAATAAGGTATTATTGGCAATAACAAAATTGAAATTTTTCTTATTATTTCCAAAGCAACATAAACTATTGTATTTAATCGTTTTTTATCATCTTTTTTATTCCAAGGTGCCTCGTCATTGAAATATTTATTTGCATTAGATGATTTATCAATAATAAATTTGACATATTCATTCAGTCGCTGGTTATCCATTAAAGATCTAATCTTATCGATGTTGTTAGTAAAAGAATTTAAGATTTTTAAATCTTCAGAATTAAAATCAATATCACTTGGAACTGTATTTTTACAGTTTTTTTCTACAAAAGAAAATGTTCTTTGACAAAAATTGCCATAATTGTTTGCTAAATCACTATTTATACAATTTTCTATATTTTTATCACTAATATTTCCATCATTACCAAACGAAACTTCTTTTACGAGATAATATCGTAGTTGATCTAGTCCATAAATTTTGATCACTTCAAGGGGATCGAGAATATTGCCTTTTGATTTAGACATTTTTTCTTTATCAGATAGAATCCAACCATGTCCGTAAACCCTGTTGGGAGGTTTAATATCTGCCGCTAACAAGAAAGCTGGCCAAAATATTGCATGGAATCTCAAAATGTCTTTTCCAATAATGTGTAAGGTTGCTGGCCAAAAACTTTTGAATAATTTACCTTCAAGATTGGGGTAATTTAAAGCGCTTATATAGTTTGTAAGAGCATCTAACCATACATAAATTATATGTTTTTTATCATTTGGTACTTTTATGCCCCATGAAAAAGATTTTCTGCTAACGGATAAATCTTTTAGTCCTCTTTTAACAAAACTTATAACTTCATTTTTTCTTGAAATAGGTAAAATAAATTTAGGATTTTCATTGTAAAACTTTAATAACTTGTCTTGAAATGAAGATAATTTAAAAAAAAATGATTCTTCTTCAACCCAATCTACCAGCGATCCTGAAACCGTTGAAATTTTTTTGCCGTCTTTTTCAGCAATTTCATCTTCATTATAGTAAGTTTCATCTGATACGGAATACCAGCCTTTATATTTAGATAGATATATATATCCTTTTGATTGTAATTTTTCCCAAAGAAATTGAACTGCCTTGTAATGCCTTTCTTCTGTTGTTCTTATAAAATCATCATTAGAAAGATTTAAAGTTTTGGTAAGATTTTTAAAAGTTTTACTAATATTATCACAAAAATCTATTGGTTTTTTATTATTTTTTTCTGCAGCATTTTGAATTTTTAGTCCATGTTCATCGGTACCCGTGAGAAAAAAAACATTATATTCGTCTAATCTTTTAAATCTTGCAAAGACATCAGCTATGATGTTTGTATATGCGTGGCCCATATGAGGTTTGGCGGATGGGTAGTAAATTGGCGTAGTAATATAAAAATTCTTATTTACCATGAACTATATTTTCTTTTATCTCATAAAAAGTATTATTCATATCAATATTATATTTTTTAAGAAGATTTAAACTTTTTAAAACTTTAGAGTAAGTTAAATATATTTTATTTTTATTATTAGATTTCTTTAATTCCTGAAAAAAGAAAAGTTCAATAGCATTTTGAAGTAAATTTAAATTAGTGTTATTCTTGTTCTTTAAAATAAACTCCATCAAATTAGAAATTACACCAGTTAAATTTGGATTATTCATGTCAATAATTTTCTCATTAATCAGTTTAACAAGAATAAGAATAGCACCAGGAGAATCATGGTAACTTTTTATTTTTTCAAGAAGATTTAAATCAATTTTCAAATCATGATATGTTAATAAATTTTTTAATATTATTTCTTTTTCCTGATTTGAAAAAAATATTTTAAATTCAATACATCTAGATTTAAGAGTTTCTATTAGTTTTATAGATGAATTATGAACAAAGATAATAAAAGTATTTGAGGGGGTTTCTTCAACAATTTTTAGCAAAGCATTAACTGAACTTAGATTTAAATATTCAGCATTATCAATTAATATGAATTTAATTTTTTTTTCATAGCTAGTTTTATTGGCAAAACTAATCATGTTTTTAACCTGCTTAATATCAATAATTTGTTTATCATCAAGATTTTGTATTAGAAAGAAATTAGGATGATATCTTTGGTTAATTAGGTGAAAAGATCTATTTAAAGAGTTAATAGTGAAATTCTTGGAATCATAAGAATAATCTTCTTTATCACTTAAAATAAAATTAATAAAATGATAAGCAAAAGTTGATTTACCCAAGCCAGATTGACCAGTTAACAAAATTTTGCTGGGCAATAAGTTGTTTTTAAATAATTTTGCAAATAATTTAAAATATTGGTCATATAAAAATAATTCTTTTTGTTTGTTTGGTAAAAAATCATTATTAAAAATTTCTTTTTTTTTCATTTATTTATTAATTTTTTCACCTGGTTAAAAATAATTGTTTGATTTGTTTCAAATTTTTTTGAAGAGTCAATAACCATGTATTTCGATTTATTTTTATTAGAAATTTTAAGAAAGCCATTTTGAACTTTTTTATAAAATGATTTTTTAAATTTGTCATAACGGTTTAGCTTTTTTCTATCAGATATTCTCGAAATAGATTTATCTACGTTCAAATACATCAAGAAAGTATAATCCACTTTTGTGGTTCCCATTATTTCTCTATTAATTAAATTAATTATTTTCTTTTTAACACCTAAGCCATAGTGTTGATAAGCTATGGTTGAATCAATAAATCGATCACAAATTATTACCTTTTTTTTATAAAAAGGTTTTATTTTATTTAAAAAATTCTCATTTCGTGCAGCAAGATATAACAAAGTATCAGTTAGTGAATCGAATTTTTTGTTTGAATTTTTAAGTAAAAAATTTCTAATACGTTCAGCCTCTTTTGAGCCTCCGGGTTCTCGTAAATAAACACATGGTACCTTTAATAATTTTAGTTTTTTTACTAAATATGATGAGTGAGTAGATTTACCAGACCCTTCTATTCCTTCAAAAACAATAAAGGTTCCAGTTTTATGCATCTCCCCAAACGAAAAAATTAAACGACCTAATGAACCTTAAAAAAATATTTACTTTACTAATTTTCTCCATAGAAAAGACGTCATGCTGAACAAACAATTTGTCATTTATAAAAACGTTTAACACTCCTAACTTAGCATCCTTTTTGATGGGTGCCGGTATAGGTCCGTTGTATTCAATATATGCGCTGATAGAATTTTTTTTTCTTTTCGGTACCGTAATATAAACGTCATTCTTAACATATATATCAACATTTTCTTTTTTTCCCAGCCATGTATCAAGCGAAAGTAACTTTTTATTTTTTTTTGATATTTCTATTGTATCAAAATTTGTTAAACCATATGTTAATACATTTTTTGATTCATCAACACGAGACCTTTTAGATTGAAAACCACTTCCTACTGCTAACAACCTTCTGCCATTTCTTAAAATCGAAGAAGCTAATGAATATTTTTCTACAGTTAAAAATCCAGTTTTTATTCCGTCTACTCCAATATTTTTTGTAACCAATGTGTTTGTATTTGGTTGTGTTATTGGATCTCCCCCGGTCCTATCCCATGAAAATTCTTTTTCACCAAAATAGCTATAGTATTCTGGATAATGCTTAATTAAATAATTTGACATAATCAAGATATCCCTAACTGTTGAAACGTTAGCTGACGGAGGCATATTAAGACCGTGAGAATTGCTAAATCTCGTATTTTGCATGCCAATTTCACTAGCTTTTGCATTCATCAATATAACAAATTCTTCTTCAGATCCTGAAATACCTTCAGCTAGAGCCACGCAAGCATCATTGCCTGAAACAATAATTATTCCTCTTAACAAATTTTCGACGGATACTTCATCGTCAACCATAATGAACATAGACGAAGATTTAGTATTTGAAAGTCTCCAAGCTTTTTTTGATATTAAAAATTTCTCATCAAGTGAAATTTCTCCATTTTTTAATAAATCAAATGCTACTATTGAGGTCATGATTTTTGTCATTGAAGCCGGATATATATTAATGTCAGCTTCTTTTTCATACAAAATTTCACCAGATAAAAAATCTTGTAGAATTACCGTTTTGGCTTTGACTTTTATTTCAGCGTTTAATAACGAATTATTAAAAAAAATTAAAAAAAATGATATTATTGTTAAAATAGTTTTCATTTGTTAGTATCTATTATACTCAAATTTTCAAAACCAAGTCCATTTAAACTAAAATAAGTTTCTTTCAATGAAGCAAAAAAAGCGTAGGGTCCTGCATAAACTTTAAATTTGTTTTTAGATATTTTTTTAATTTTAATATTTGTCAAATTTGCTTCTTTTTCAAATTTTTTTTTAACTGCTTCTGCAGATTCCAAAAAATAAAATTCAGCAATATCTATTATATACGAAGGTTTATGTTTTTTAACTTTATTCTCAGATGCAGAAGTAGATATTTTATTTATATTTATTGATGTGACCGGCGCTTTGTTTGCAACTTTTTTTTCTTCTTCAAAGATAGCCGCTTTTTTTGCAATAAACTTATCATTTCTTCTGATTGATAAAACTTCAACATACGGATTATTAATGTCTAATTCCAATTTGTCTGCCATTTTTTTTGTAATAACAATATTATAAATTGAAGGATAGTTAATGGTTTTTTTTATTTTTGCTGTTAAAGATTTAGAATTAAAAGGATTGGATATACTGACCGATGTATCATTTTTTAAAAAAGCATGCAAAACATAATTTTGACCATTGTATAATTTTTTGTCTACAATCTTGCTTTTAAAAACTGAATTATCATAAATTAAAGCAAAACCTTTGGAAGAATAAGTTGGAGTTGGTTCTTCTACTTTTTGAGATTTTTTAATAATTTTCATATCTTGAGTACATGAAAATAAAAAAACAAAAATATATATATAACTTATGTTAAATTTCATTTCTTATCATATTTGCCAAAGTACAAACGGTAACTCCAAATCTTAATGACCTATTCCATTTTAATACTTTTTCATAATTTTCAAAAACCAAGAACGTTGGTGAATTCTCATTTTCCTCTAGCACTGCTAGGTCAGGTATAATCAATGCAGCCATATATTTATCATTTATCTGTTGAATATCAACTATGCCTTTTTTTTTCCAAGATTTAATTGTTAGATAATTTTTAATTTTTTTAGCAGATACATTAATATATTTATCAGAAATTGGCTTAGTTAATTGAACTTCATGAAAACATGATGATTTATATTTCCAGCCAATTTTATTTATATAGTTTGCGGCTGATGCAACAGCATCATGAAGGGATTTTTTTAATTCAATTTTGCCATTTTTATCATAATCAATTGCATAATTCATAATTGCAGAAGGCATAAATTGAAAATTTCCAAATGCTCCTGCCCACGAACCATATAATTTATCTACATCAACCAATTTTTGGTCTATTAGTTTCAAAAGTATTATTAATTCCTTTGAAAAGAATTCACTTCTTCTCTTATCAAAGCTAAGAGTAGCAAGAGACGAAATAATATCCATTTTTCCAACATGTTTACCAAAATTTGTTTCTATTCCCCACAACGCTAGTAGCAGCTCTTTTTCAACTTTAAATTTTTTTTCAATTTCATCAAAAAGTTTTTGATTTTTTATTAATAACGCTTTTGCCTTGAGCATTCTATAACGTGTTGCTCTTTTATTTATGTAAGTTTTTGTATCTTCAAAAAATTCGGGTTGATATCTATCATATTTAATTACTTGTTCTAAATATTTTACATTTTTAAAACTATTGTTAATTGTTTCTTCGGAAATTCCTTTCTTTAACGCTCTGATTTTAAATTTATTGAGCCAAGTATTAAAATCAATTTCCACATTAGAATAAGAAAATTGTGGATAAGCTAAGAGAAAAATAAGTAATAACTTTTTTATCATTATTTATTTATTTGATTTGATTTAAGTCTTTTAAATAAATAATTACAGCAATCCAAATAAAAATAAAACCTATTAACTTATGGACGCTAAATATTTCATTAAAATAAAAAATGCCAAGTAAAAACTGGCTGGTTGGTACAATAAAAAAAATCATTCCGGTAACCCCAAGGCCAGCAAGTTCAACTCCTCGTAGATATAAATATAGTGGAATTACTGTTATTGGACCTGCTAAAAAAAGCCAAAACATAATATTAGGATTCGAAAAACTAAAATCATTTAAACCATTTTGAAATAATAAATAAAAAAGAACTAGAGCTATAGGTGTAATAAATATACTTTCTATAAAAAGACCAATATCTGTTTGAACATTAATTTTTTTTCTTAACAGATTATAAGTTCCCCAAACAATTGCAATAACAAGACCAATCCATGGGATAGATTTAAAGTTAAATAAAAGATAAATTATCGAAATTAAAACTAAAAAAATAGAAACAATTCTTCTTTTGCTTAATTTTTCATCAAAAAAAACAAATCCAAATAAAACACTTAAAATAGGAAAAATATAGTATCCAAAACTTGCATCAACCAATCTATTACTAACTACAGCATAAATCCATGTAAACCAGTTAATAAAAATTAATAAACCCGATATAAAAAGCATAAACAATTTTTTCCTATTATTTAAGATTTCAAAAAATAAATGCCATCTTGAATACAGAGTAATAGATAAAAGTAAAATAAAAGCCGTCCATATTGTTCTGTGAACTACCAGTTCCACGGGACCTGCAAAAGACACATATTTAAAGTAGAAAACACCAATAATACCCCACCAAAAGGAACCTGCGGAACTAAATATAATTCCATTTAGTAATTTATTATTCATATCTTTTAATAAATATTTTTATTCACCTCTAAATAATTTCGGTGTTATTACTTATTATATAAATATTCCTTCTTGATTATTAATATGATATTTGTTGATGTAGTATTACTATATAAAACAAGTATTAGGTAATCGAGTCTTAAATTAATAATATGAATTCAAAAAAAAATAAAATGATATTTGACATTGCTATTATCGGTGCCGGTCCAGTAGGAATAGCTTTTGCCTGCAGTTTCGCCAAAACAAATATGAAAATTGTTATTATTGAAAAACTACCAAAAAAAATTCTTGCAAAACCAAGAATAGATGGTCGGGAAATTGCTTTAACTCACCGTTCTGCTGATATATTAAAAGAGTTGAATGTCTGGCAAAATATACCTGCCAAGTTGATAACAACAATTAAGGAAGCAAGAGTACTAAATGGTAATTCTAAATATTTTTTGGATTTTACACATCAACAATTACAAAAAGAATGCCTAGGATATCTGATTCCAAACAATTTAATTAGAAAATATCTTTATAAAAGATTAACAAATATCCCAAATGTAACCTTAATAGATAAGGTTAATTGTATATCGATAGATACTGGTAATAATGAATATTCTTCGATCCAATTATCTAATGGTGAAAAAATAAAAGCATCACTGATTGTTGCTTCAGATAGTCGTTTTTCTAAGGCTAGATCAATGATGAATATCTCAGCATTCATTCATGATTTTAATAAAAATATGATTGTTTGTAGAATGGAACATGAAAAACCTCATAACAATATTGCTTATGAATTTTTTCGTTACACTCAAACACAAGCATCATTGCCGTACATTAAAAAACAATCATCAATCGTAACAACGGTATCAAGGAAAACATCTAAATTCTTAATGAAAATAGATAATAAAAAATTCAATAAAGAAATAAGGAGTAATTTTAATAATTTTTTTGGAGAAATGAAATTAATTGGAAAACGGTATTCCTATCCCATGATTACAACTTATTCAAAAAAATTTGTTGCCCACCGATTTGCCCTTATAGGTGATGCTGCTGTAGGTATGCATCCAGTAACTGCTCATGGATTCAATCTTGGTTTAAAAGGGTTAGAAATTATTACTAAAGAAATAAAATCGGCAATAAAACACAAGATTGATTTTGGTTCACCTTTAGTACTTCGAAAATATCAATACAAATTACATCGCATTGCTATACCTATATATTTGGGCACTAATGGCATAGTCAGTTTATACACTAACACTACAGTTCCAGCCATGCTTGCAAGGCAATTTATATTGAAGGCTGTTAACTTATTAAAGCCAGTCAAACAAACTTTTTTACAGGTATTAAGATAAAATAGAATCTTCAAACACCATATCATTAAAGAGAAGGATTGAATAAATTAAAATGCTTTTGTCAAACAGAAATCATGTTCTTTTAATTTCTATATTATTTATTTCAATTGGAATTTTCTTAAGATTGCACCAATTGAATTTCGAGAATTATTGGTTAGATGAAATGCTTTCATTTTGGGTTGCAGATCCTAATATTTCGTTAGATGCTACTTTTGCTAGAAGCGAACACATCGACCAAGCTCCTCCATTATTTAATTTATTTTTGAAAAAATATTTAGGATTATTTGGTTATGAGCCTGAAATTGGAAGACATGTTCCTCTTTTTTTTGGTCTATTATCAATTCCATTTTTAGGCATACTTTCTCATCAAGTTGCTAAAAATAATTCCTTTTTACTAACAATTTTGTTAATAAGTATAAATATATATCTCATTAAATATTCACAAGAATCTAGACCCTATGCCCTTGTTTTTTTATTAAGTAGCATAAATCTAATATTATATTACAAAATAATATCTCCAAACTTAGTTACTTTTAAACAAATATATTTTTTTTTATTATTTGTTATTTTTTCTATTTTAAGTTTGTCCTCACATCCATTTGTGTTAATTGTTTTCTTTTCACAAATTGCTCATTCTATTTACTCTTTTTTAATATTTAAAAAAAAAAATTTACTCTTTTTTTTATCAATTCCCTTAATTATGATTATATATCTATTAATAAATTATAATTATCTAAATTCTCAACTTGCTTACAATGAATATTTTTTAGCACATGAAAATTGGAAATTTTATTATAATTATTATTTTTCAAGATTTTTTGGGTCAAAAATCATTGGGTTAATTTATTTTTCAGTACTAATTTTCTTAATTATCAGATTCAGAAAAAAAATATTATTTACTCCAAATAATTATTTGCCATTGATTTTCGTTTTGTTCTTTTCTTATATAATTCCCTTATTTTATGGATTAATTAAATTTCCGATTCTTACTGACAGATATATTATATTTGTTCTAATACCAGTTTTAATACTTATATCATCTTTAATTTACGAAATTAACAATAGAAAGATAAGAATCTTTATACTTATGATTACGTTAATTCCAACTATTATAAACAATTATATAGAAATCCAATTTAGAAAAAATACTAAGCCCGAATTTACTAAACTTCTTAATAATTTATCAAAACATGAAATAAATATTTTAACTTTGTATGGAGAAAAAAGAGAATTAAAATTAGTTGAAAATTATATTAAAACACTCAAAGAATTTAAAAATAATAATTTCACTCTTTTTAATATCAACAATCCTCCTTCTGATACAAAAATGTTTTGGGTTATATGTTACGAACCTATTGTCGGTTATAATTGTACTATCCCGAATGATAAAAAAAAGGAATGGAATTTAATAAGCACTAAAAATACCTATCTATTAGATTCAAAACTTTTTAAAATAGACTTGTAACTTTCAAGAATTCTTTTTTGATAGATATTTTATTTTTTTAAAGCTAATTATTTTTATTTTCATTAAAAAAAAAATAATAGTTTCAAAAAAAAATCTTATTGCATATTTAATATGAAGTTGAGATCTTTCATCAGCATATCTAGTATCTATCGGAATTTCTAAAACCTTTTGTTTTTTATAAATGTGCTGGAATCTTAATTGCTGATCAAAATTAAATCCATCTGTTGTTAGAAGATAAAATTTATCTTTAAAATTATTTATTCTATAAGCCCAAAATCCCGTATGTGCATCTGAAAAGTTTGTTCCTAATAATAAATTTTGAAATTTAGTTAAGATTATATTGCCTATGAGTTTATATATAGGCATGCCACCTCTCGTGGTATTTTTTATACTCTTAAGTAATCTCGACCCAGTAACAGCTTGAGTTAATTTATTTTTTTCTAAAAATTTCATCATAATTGGGATATATTTTGGGTTGTACTGATTATCGCCATGAACCATTACTGCGTAGTCAAATTTTTTCATTAAAGCATAACTTAAACAAATTTTAATATTACCGCCATAACCACGATTTTTTTTGTTAAAATTCAATATAACGTTTTTATTTTTAGAATAAATTTTACGGGCATATTTTATCGTATCATCACCAGATTTATCATCGCTGATTAACACGTTAATTTTATATTTTTTTAATTTCTTAAATGGAATGCCGTTATATACATCAAGTAATCTATATGAAGCTTTGTAAGTAATTATAAATATTAATATTTTTTTTTTCATTCTTTTATAAAAAAAATTTATTTGATCATAAAAGGATATTATATCAGATTTTTCAAAGAGTCAGTTTAGTATAATTATAGGATTTTATAGAGCAAACCGAAACATAAGAAGACAAAAAAATTCTGATTGTGTATAACTCTTAAAAAATATATTAAAGTTCATATAGTAGGAATAATTAGGAAAGGTGGCTGAGCGGTTGAAAGCACTGGTCTTGAAAACCAGCAATGGGGCAACTCATTCGTGGGTTCGAATCCCACCCTTTCCGCCAATAAATATTTTAAATTTTATAATTCTTCAATAGATTCGAAACTTTATTGTTTGGAATTTCAATTTTTAATCTTTTATTTGAATACCATTTAAATAAACTATCATCATCATATTTTAATAAATCATTTAATTGTTTTAATTCTACAATATTGAAATTATTGATATATTTTTTGACAAAATTACTTAACAATAAATCCATTTCTTTTGTGCCTCGATATTCTGCACGATATAAAATTTTTTTTTTTAGTTGATCAATATTATTCATAGTCTAATTAAAATAGGTATATAATATATGATAATGAACAATTCTAAAAGCTATGAATTTTTATTAAAAGACATTTCTACACTTAAAAGAGTCGGTCAAAAGACTAAAAAGATATTAAAGAAAAAAAAAATTGAAACTTTATTTGATGTACTGTTACATTTTCCACAATCATTTGTAGATAGATCTAACTTAATAAGTGTTAATGAACTTGAAATTGGTAAAATTTGCACCATAAAAGTTCGAGTAATAAAATATAATATTCCAAGAATTAGAAATTTGCCAAATACTGTTCATTGTGAAGATTCAACTGGAAAAATTAACATAGTTTTTTTTAATAGTAGAGAGGGATATATAAGAAAAATATTACCCCCAAATGAATGGGTAGTTATAAGTGGTAAAGTAAATTTTTATAATAAAAAATACCAAATAACCAATCCCGCTTATGTGGTTCCATTAGAAAAAGAAGATTTTGTAAAAAAAATTATTCCCAAATATTCATTAACCGAGGGAATTACTGAAAAAGTTTATAGAAATATTATTGAACAAATACTTGAAAAGTTGCCATTCTTTCCTGAATGGCATGAAGAAAAAATTATGAAAAATTTTGGTAATAAAACCTGGATAGAATCTATATTATATTTGCATAATCCAAAAATAAAACAAGATTTTCAATCAAATTATTTTAGAAGATTGGTTTATGATGAAATTTTGTCAAGTCTTATTATTTTATCTCAAGTAAGAAAAAAAATAAAGAAAATAAAAAAAAGACCAAAAAAATTTGTAAATAACTTGAGCAAAAAAATAATAAATAATTTTCATTTTCAACTTACTAAAAATCAAATTGATATTGTTAATGAAATAAACAAAGACCTATTTTCTCAATCAAAAATGTTTAGACTTTTACAAGGTGATGTGGGTTCAGGAAAAACCATAGTTGCATTAATTGCTGCTGCCAATGTCATAGAATCTGGGTATCAGGTTGCATTTATGGCACCCACTGAAATACTTGCAAATCAACACTATATGCTTGCCAACAAAATTTTTGGTGGAAGCAATATTAAAATAGATTTTTTAACAGGCAAAACTACTTATTCAGAAAGAAAGGATAAAATTAATTCATTAAAAATAAATGAAACAAATATAATATTCGGAACCCATGCGTTATTTCAAAAAAGTACAGAATTTACAAATTTAGGTTTAATAATAATTGACGAACAACATAAATTTGGCGTGAAACAACGAATGGAATTGTCAAAAAAAGGAGGTGAAGATTGTGATATTTTGGTTATGTCGGCAACTCCTATTCCTAGAACTTTAATAATGACTTTTTATGGAGATATGGATGTATCTAAATTAACAGAGAAACCGTCTTATAGAAAAGAAATAATATCATTAAGTAAACCAGAGATTAAAATAAACGAAGTAATTAAATTTATAAAAAAAGAAATTACTAATAAAAATCAAATATTTTGGGTGTGCCCATTAATCGAAAAGTCAAAAAAATTAGATTATGAGGCAGCCGTAAAAAAATTTGAATATTTAAATAAAATTTTTATTGGAAAAGTTGGTTTAATTCATGGATCGCTTAAAAATAAACAAAAAGAAATTGTTTTAAAAAAATTTTTGGATAAAAGAATTCAAATATTAGTTTCAACTACTGTAATTGAAGTTGGCATCGACTTTCCAAATGCAAACATTATTGTTATCGAAAATTCAAATAAATTTGGTTTATCGCAACTTCATCAATTGAGAGGAAGAGTTGGTAGAAGCAATATTCAAGGAACTTGCATTTTATTATACAAAAAAAATCTTAGTAATAATGCAAAAAAAAGAATAAATATTCTGAAATCAACAAATGATGGTTTTAAAATTGCAGATGAAGACATGAAATTAAGAGGTTTCGGCGATATATTAGGTTACAAACAAAGTGGAATTAAAGAATTTAAATTGGCCGATCCAATTCATCATGAGAAATTATTTAAAATGGCAGAGATGAACATCAAAGAAATTGAAAATAAAAAACAAAATCTTAAAAAATATGAACCATTAATAAAGTTATATGATAAAGCTGAAATTATTAATCAGATCGATTCATAAAAAATTATTTAGGTTCCGCAGTTCCTGCAGATACAATGAATCTCGATGCTTCTTCAAAAGACATATCTAGATAAATTACTTCCTTTTTAGGAAACATTAATAAAAAACCACTAGTCGGATTTGGGGTTGTGGGCACAAATACATTAACCAAATTTTGTTTCGACTTTTTCCCTATCTCGCCCTTGTTATCCTTGGTTGCAAATCCTACTGCCCAAGAACCTTTGCGCGGATATTCAACCAGTACAACATTTTTTGCTTTATCTTCACTTTTTGTAAAAATTTCTAACATCTGCTCAAAAGCAGAATAAATAGTTCTTAAAATTGGAATTTTTTTTAAAATATTATTAAATATTTCTAGTAATTTCTTCCCAATGAAAGATAAGGACAGCCATCCAATAAAAGTTATTAAAATAATTGAAATGATTATTTCAACTCCGGGTATATTATAAGGCAGATAGTGATTTGGGTTCAGTTCTTTGGGTAATATTTTTGATGAAATATTAATAATAAATATTGTTAGGTAGACAGTTATGCCTATAGGAATTAACACTACTACCCCGGCAATAAAATTATTTCTCATTTTTATAAATATACCTCTTTTTTTTTGTGATTTTTCCATTGATTATGGATAAGTAGATTGTAAAATAATACTTGTAAGCACGATTAAAGGAAAGATTAATAGTTTATTACTTAAATTCATAACTTTTTACAGATTCTAATTTAAATGAATTATACTAATATTATAAATAGACGCAAATTTCTTAGATTTGTTAGCTACTGCACTTGTGGATTGATAATTTCATCGTGTACTACCGTACCGATTACTGAGAGAAAACAATTCAAAATAATCCCAGAATCGACACTAAATAAACAAGCTGAACAAATATACGAAAAAGTAAAAAGAAAAGAAAAATTAAGTGACGATTTGAATAAATTAAACGAAATAAAAGAAATTGGAAATAGCATTGAGAATGCTGTAAGTGAATATTTTTATCGAAACAACATTAATGATCCAACTGCAAATTTTAAGTGGGAATATATATTGGTAGATAATAAAAAAATTAAAAATGCGTGGTGTATGCCGGGTGGTAAAATAGCAGTTTATTCTGGCATTTTAGAAATTACTAAAAATAAGGATGGATTAGCAGCTGTAATGGGCCATGAAATTGCACATGCTGTTGCTAAACATTCGGCAGAACGCGCAAGCAGAAGTGTTGCTATAAATGTCGGAACTCAAATTGCAGATATTGTTTCTGGAGGAAAAATTTCTGGAGTCTCAAGATCTGCCGGCGTTGATGTTGTTGGAATGTTGAAACAATTTGGAATTATGAATCCATTTAACAGAAAACAAGAAAGTGAGGCAGATTATCTTGGATTGGTTTTCTCTTCTTTAGCAGGATTTGACATAAGAGAATCAGCAAAAATTTGGGAAAGAATGAAAGAAGCAAACAAGGGAAAGGAACCTCCAGAATGGATGAGTACTCACCCTTCGACTTCTAGAAGAATACAACAAATTAATGACTGGATTCCCGGAGTAATATTAGAATACCCGCCAATAAAAAAATTATAACTTCAAGGTATTTTGCTATTTGATTATTTAATATAATATTTTTTTATCAACATTAAGAAGCTTAATAATTCAACTCTGCCAGTAATCATAAAAAACATTAGTGAAACTTTTGATGTTATATTTATATTAGAAAAATCAAATTCATTGAGATTGTAGTTATTTGAATTAACCGTATTACTAATAGTTAAAATAGATAAAGTTAATGAATCTTTAAAATTAATTTGATCAAAAGATAAAATTACAGATAATATAAATAAACTTAAAATAAAAAATACAATGGCCAAAAAATAGTTATTAATTTCTTCGTCTTTGATTTTATATTTAGACAAAAAAAGTGTGTTGCTAGAAATATATAGGGGTTTTACAATTAGATAAATTTCTTTTAAAGAAAACTTACACATAGCATATAATTTTATTAATTTAAGTCCTGATGAGGTTGAAAATGATGATCCTCCAATAATTGCTAAAATTAAAAACAGAAGTGATAAATTATAAAATTGAGTATCCAAGCCCAATCCTATATTTGATAAACTGCTTAATATTGAAAATAAAATTGAACTAAACCCATAAATATTAGCAAAAAATATATAAGCAATAATTAGAACAAATAGTAATAAAATCAAAATATAAAGATCTTCTTGATTATTTATTAATGACCTATTGGCAGAAAATATATTATAGATTAAATAAAGATTAAAAACTGGGATCAACATGCAAAAAGAAAAAATCAATTTTTGATTTTCTGATTTTATTATATCGCTTAAAAAATTTACTGGAATAAAACCACCAGCAGAAGTTATTGTCATGGATAAATTGAATCCATCAAATAACCGAATTCCTGAATAAGTTAAAAGTACAAAAACTATTACAGTTAACAAAAAGTAAATAAATAAAACTTTTATATATTGATTTTTTATTTCAGATAAGTTTATACCTTCATAATTAAAATAAATATTTTTTATTTTTATTTTTGAAGAACCAGTTAAAAAAAATAAAGAATATAAAAAGTACAAACCTCCTAACCATTGAGAGCCAGATCTCCAAATCAACAAAGGTTCGTCCAACACTTTGGTATTTTCGAATATAGTAAATCCCGTAGATGTAAAACCGGATATTGCTTCAAAGTAGGAATTTATGAAACTAATATCGTAAATATTAAAATAATAAGGTATAGAAATTAATAATGGAAAATAAAAAAAACCAATAATTACAAGAAATAATTTTTCAAAGAAATCTATCTTTTTGTTAATATATTCTTTATTAAGAAAAACAAAAATAGCACCGAGCAACGAAGAGACAAATAAACAGAAAAAATATACTTTTTTTATATTCAGTGAAGAATCAAAATAGTAACAAAAAAGAATGTTTAATATTGAAAAAATTGCAATGAATAATGTAAATATTCCTAAATATAATAACGTAGATCTAAACATCTGTTAATTAAAAAGTATATTAGAATGAACTAATCCTAAATAAATTTTCAACTTTATTTAGTTGATCTCTTTTAGTTAAAAAAACAACTAAATCTTTTTTTTCAAAAACAAAGTTTGATTTTGGAATAATAATGTCGTCTTTTCTTAATATTGCTCCTATCCTAATTTCCCTTGGAAGGTTTGATTCTTTTAAGCTCTTATTAATTAATTCCGAGGTTTCTATAATTTCAGCTTCTATAAATTCATATTCTCCATCTAATAAACTATATACGGTTTCTATAGTGCCTTTATGAACATGTTTTAATATATTCGAAACCGTCATCATTCTTGGATCAACTAAATCATCAATTTTTAGCGATGACTGTAATAAACTGTAGTTTGATTTATTTACAAGAGCAAAGGTTCTTTTTTTTGTTGAAGATTTTTCAGCCAATACGCATGCCATAACATTGTCTTCATCATCATTGGTTAAAGCTAAAACCGTTTCTATTTCTTCTATGTTTGCTTCCTTTAATACCTCTTCATCTAGACCATCACCATTAATAACTATTGAATTTTCGAGTTCACTCGCAATTAGTTCTGCTCTTTCTTTATTTTTTTCTATAACTTTAATTCTCGCATCTTCTAAAGATTTTTCTAAATTTTTTGCTAAATTAAAACCTATATTTCCACCTCCTATAATAAGTATCTTTTTTGCAATTTTTTCTTCATGTCCAAAAGCAGCAAGAGTTCTATTTAATTGAGAAGAATTGATAACTACATAAGCTTTATCATTTAATTTCATTTTATCTGTTTTTTTAAGTATTAAAAATTTTTCATCTCTTATTACTCCTAAAATATTTGCCTCTAAATCTGGAAATGTTTTTGTCAATTTATTTAATTGAATATTTATTAAAGGACACTTTTCATCTATTGCAATCTCCAACATTTTTATTTTATCTTTAGCAAAAGGAACATTATCTAGTGATCCTGGGGCCTCGAGTTTCCTTTGTAAAGATTTTGCAACTTCTAATTCAGGAGAAATTATTACATCAACAGGTAGTTCTATTTTACTAAAAAGTTTACCATATTTAGGATCTAAATAATCGTGAGATCTTATTCTTGCTATTTTTTTTTGAACATTAAAAATAGAATGGGCTATCTGGCAAACTATCATGTTAACTTCATCACTTTTTGTAACAGCAATAATCATATCTGCTTCTTTTGCTCCTGCTTTTTCAAGAACTGATGGATATGTGCCGCTTCCTACTATTCCTTTAACATCGATTGATTCATTGATTTTTTGAATATCTTCACTTGATTGATCTATTACTGTTATTGAATGACCTTGGGCTGACAGTTGTTTAGCTATACTATATCCTACCCTTCCGGCACCACAGACAATAATATTCATTAATTAATCCCCTTGATTCCTAGAATTTTCAATTTTCTATGTAGCGCAGACCTTTCCATGCCAACAAAATCTGCAGTTTTTGATATGTTTCCTTTAAATTTTTTTAATTGTGAAGTTAAATAAGATTTTTCAAAACTTTCCCTCGCTTCCTTTAAAGTAAAAGAAAAATTACTTTCAGAAACACCTGATTGATTAATTGAAGCTCTTTTTAAAGATTCATTTATTATCATATTAATATTCTCATTTTTTTCATTTGGCGATAATATTGCAATTCTCTCAACCATATTTCTTAGCTCCCTAATATTTCCTGGCCAATCATATTCAAATAAATATGGATTGTTTGTATCAATTTTTAATTTTGTTATTCCATATGCTTTTGAAATTGTTTTAGAAAAATAATCTATTAGTAGCGGAATATCTTCTGTCCTATTTTTTAGTGGTTCGAGTGTTATAGGAACAACATTTAACCTGTGATAAAGGTCTTCTCTAAAATTTCCATTTTCTATTTCTTTACGTATATTTTTACTGGAAGTACATACAATTCTTACATTTACATTAATATCATGATAACCGTTTATTCTCTTAAATTTTTGATCGGTTAATACTCTTAAAATCTTTGCTTGGGTTTCTAATGGTATTTCTGAAACTTCGTCAATAAGAAGTATTCCGCCAGATGCCTTTTCTAATGCACCATAATGTATTGTTCCGTTGTCATTTTCCGAACCAAAAAGCTCAAGTTCGTATTTTTCAGGATCTAGCAATGCACCGTTTAAGATAATTAGGGCCTTTTTAGCGCGATTAGAATTTTTATGAACTTTTCTTGCTACTAATTCTTTACCCGAACCTGCGGGCCCAAAAATAAAAATTCTACTTTCTGTTAGAGTTAATTTTTTTATTTGTTCTTTTAATTTCAATATAAAAGAACTTTTTCCTATTAAATCATACGAATGGAACAATTTATTTTGAAGGTTTTTGTTTTCTTTTTTTAAACCAAAATTTTCAATTGCCCTATTTACAAAATTAATTAATCTTTGAGAATCAAAAGGCTTTTGTATAAATTCAAATGCACCAGATTTTAATGAATCTACCGCCATTTTGATATTAGCATGGCCAGAAATAATTATAACGGGGACATCTGCATCTTTTTTTTTAATATGAGTTAATAACTCAATTCCATCATTATCTCCTTTATCAAGTTTTACATCAATGATTGCAACATCTGGTAATTTTTTGTCAATTTCACTTAAAGCCTGATTATAGTTTGCTGCTTGCCTAATATAAAAGCCACGTTCCTTCAAAAGGCTGGAAATAAGAAACCTTATATCTGAATTATCATCAATGACTAAAATTTCAGCTGACATTTTTTGGTAAAATAATTTCTACCCTTGCGCCTTCTTGCTTTGGTTTAAAATTAATTTTTCCGTCATGATCATTTATTATTTTATTTACAATTGCTAAACCTAATCCTGTGCCTTTGGCTTTTGTGGTGAAATATGGTTTAACTATTTTGTTCAAATTATCGTTTGAAAAACCTATGCCGTTATCATCAATTGTACAGTATATATAGTTATTTTTTTCTTTAATTTCTATATCAATTTTATAAGCAAATTCTCCATTTTTCATTGATTTTTCCATTATAGATTCAATAGAATTTTTTATTAAATTTATAAATACCCTGTTTAATTGTTCCGCATCAGCAGCTATTAATATTTTTTCATTATCACATAAAAAGTTAAAATTAATATTGTTGTTTGAAAAAGAATGTAAATCGATAATCCTTAAGACAATTTCCTTTAAATTTATATTTTTCAAAATTGGTTTTGGCATTCTAGCAAAATCTGAAAATTCATTAAGAAGATGTTCTATATCATTAATTTGCCTATTAATTGTTTTTAAATAATTTTCAAAATTATCTTTATCATTTTCATTTGAAATTTTGTTTAAATATTTTTCTCTTAATCTATCAATGGACAATTGAATAGGGGTTAAGGGGTTTTTTATTTCATGAGCTAGTTTTCTAGCTACGTCTCTCCATGCCTCATGTCTTTCTGTTGATAATAATTTCTCTTGTTGCGTTTTTAATCTATCTATCATTGAATTAAAATTTCTGTTTAATTTATCAATTTCTTCCTCAGCTTCTACTATTGGAACTTTTGTATTTAAATTACCTGCGCTGATATTTTCTGAAGCTCTAATTAAATTAACTATAGGTTTAAAAAATCTTGAAGCAAATTTTATTCCGATCGTAATTGATAAAAATAATAGTAGAGTAACAACAATAACATAAATTAACGCAAATGTTATTTTTATTCCTGTTCTTTTGTTTTCTACACTATAATAAAAATTAATAGCTTGTTCAGTTTCTTTTAAGTAGTTAATAATCTTTGGATCTAAAAATTTTACAACATACAGATAAGTATCAATAAAACTTTCAAGTTTTAATAAAGAGGAAGATCTATTTGTAATAGCATCTGTAATTTTAATTGGTCTATTGTCAGAAACTAATAATTCATAAGCTTTATCTAAAGGTGGAACAAATTCTAATGTAATATCTCTTACTTCAGACATTAATATTTTTCCAGAACCATCTAGCAAATATATTTCATCTAATCTTCTGATCAATCTTTGATGCTTCAAAACATCTTTTAAAATTTTAGGATTATCATGAAATAGTTTAGCATTTCTATTTATATCCATCGCTACCAATAAAACATCAGCTTCAATATTATTTCTAGTTTCATCTACATAATTTTTTGCAACATCATATGAATTATTTACCGCCGTGGTAATCTTCTGATCAAAATACTTCTGTAATCCTACAGAAAATAAAATTAAAGAAAATATTGCGATAAGTATAGATGGTAATAAAATAGATATAGAAAAAAAAGATATATATCTCAGATTTGCTCTTGAGCCTACTCCTTGTTTTTCTTTGTCTTTAAAAAGTTTATAAATTTCTCTTAGAATTATTAAAAAGAATACCAAAACCAATGCCAGGTCTATAACTAGCAAGGTTTGAAAATTAAAATAATTTAATTTAATAAAGTTTTCATTAATAAATGTAAAAAATGTTAATATTCCTAAAGGAAAAGTTATTGAAAAAATAACAAAAATCCATTTATTTTTTTTAATAAAATCTAGCATTTTAAAAAAATAAAATATTTAAATATTATTGATATATAATACATAATGAACATTTTTCTAATATTACTAGCAGCTGGTGAAAGCAAAAGGCTAAAATCTAGTGTACCAAAGCCATATATAGAAGTTAATAATAAAAAATTATTAGAACATGCACTAAATTCATTTCAAGATTTTCGTAAAATTAAAAAAACTATAATTGTTTATAACAAAAAGCACAAAAAACATCTAAATAAATTAAATCTAAAAAAAACCTTAAAAATTGTAGGTGGTAAAACAAGACAGGAATCTACATTTAAAGCACTAAAAAAGATAAAAAAAATGAATTTTAAAAAAGTATTAATTCATGACTCTGCTAGACCCTTTCCTTCTAAAAAAATAATAAATGAAATTATAAAAAAACTTAAAACAAATCATGCAGTAGTACCTATAATAAAAGTAAATGATGCAACAAAACGAGTTGAAAAAAAAATAATTTTTAAAAATATTAAGCGTAACAGTTTAAGATTTTCTCAAACTCCTCAAGGTTTTACTTTCAAAAAAATATTTGAAAAACACAAAAAAAATATGAATACTTCTGTTGATGATGACTCTGCTTTATTCACAGATGATGGTGAAAAAGTAATAAGTATAAATGGAAGCAAAACAAATTTAAAAATAACTGACAAAGAAGATCTAGATATATTTAAATCTCTAATAAAAAGAAAAAGCTATGCTGGTATCGGATTTGATGTTCATAGGTTAGTTGAAGGAAGAAAACTTTACTTAGGTGGAGTTAGAATACCTTTTGTTCTAGGGCTGGAAGGTCATTCTGATGGCGACGCAGTTCTTCACGCTCTCATCGATAGTTTACTTGGCGCATGTAGATTAGGTGATATTGGAAAATTATTTTCTGATAAAAACAAAAAATATAAGAATATTAGATCTACTATTTTGCTTAGAAAAGTAATCGAATTAATTAAATCTAAAAACTTCTCAATTAACAACATTGATATAAATATTATTTCCCAAAAACCTAAAATAAAGAAATATTCAAAAAAAATGATACAAACAATAAGCAAGTTATGTGAAATAAATTCTAATCAAATAAATATTAAAGGTAAAACAACTGAAAAACTTGGTTTAATTGGAAAAGGAAAAGCCATAGCATCAGAAGTTATAACTTCTGTAATCGAATATGATTAATAAAATAAACTTACTTTTTGTAACTTTTTTTGGGATTGGACATGTTAAATTTGCTCCTGGAACCTTTGCATCAATAATAACATCTATATTGTTATTTATTTCATTTCATATATTAAACATTTCTTCAAATATTATTTTAATATTTCTTTTTTTTATTTTTCTTTATTCTTTATATGCTGTTAGTTCATATATAAAAAAAATTAACAATAAAGATCCAAAAGAAGTTGTAATAGATGAAGTAATTGGACAATCGGTACCAATATATCTTTATGAAATATCACATGGTACATCAAAACAATTTAATGATGCTTTAATATTCTATGTAATAATATTTATACTTTTTAGACTTTTTGACATTATTAAACCTTTCCCAGTGAGCTATTTTGATAAAAAATTTAAAAACACTTTTGGTGTTATTTTCGATGATATTTGTGCAGGTTTATATGTTGTATTAGTTATTATTGCATACATGGTTTTAAGATGAAAAAGTTACCACAAAAAATAGTTAAACTATTAAGTAAGAAAAAATTAAAAATATCCTTTGCTGAATCTTGTACCGGAGGTTTACTTTCAAGTACTATTACTTCGGTAAGTGGATCTTCTAAAATATTTGTTCTTGGTTTAGTTACTTATTCAAATCAATCTAAAAATAGTGTTCTTAAAATTCCAAAAAAAATCTTAAGGATGTATGGTGCAGTTAGTTATGAAACTTGCCTATCTATGGTACGAAACTTAAGTAAAATTGGTAAAACAGGAGTATCAGTTTCCATAACAGGTATAGCTGGTCCCAAAGGAGGTACAGGAAAAAAACCTGTGGGTTTGGTTTATATCGGTATTAAAAAAGGGAATAAAACTTTAGTTAAAAAACACTTATTTAAAAATAAAGGCCGTTTATACATTCAAAAAACCGCGGTCAATAAATCTCTAGAGCTTATTTTAAGCTTTATTAAATAACTCGTTAGCTCTTTTTTCAAAAGCATCTGCTATTTTTTTTAACCCTAAATCAAAAGTTTTAATCATTAAAACATTTAAAATCTTATTTTTAAGTTCAAAATCAACATGAAAATCTACCTCGCTTGAATCACCAGTTTGCCTAAAATTCCATTTATTTTCTAAATGTTTCAGAGGTCCTTCTATATTGGTAACATTTATTGAATCATTGGGCTTATCGTAAATAACAAAACTTTTATATGTTTCTTTAAAAAAACTTTTTCCAATAGTTAAGTCTGCAGTAATTTCTACCGTATTTCCCTTATCAATATTAGTATGAATCTTTCCGCCCAAACACCACGGAACAAATTCTGGATACTTTTCAATATCAAGCACCATGTTGATTAAATTCTTTTTAGAACAGGAAATTTTTTTTGTTATTGAAGCTGATGGCATTGAGATTGATTTTCTCTCAATTTTTTCATTTTAGAAAAATCTTCATCCGCATGGTATGAGGATCTAGTAAGAGGAGATGAAGCAACTATTAAAAATCCCTTAGATTCTGCTATTGTTTTTAATTCCACAAACTCTTCTGGGTGAACATATCTCTTTAAAGAGTAATGTTTTACAGAAGGTTGTAAATATTGACCTAATGTTAAAAAATCAACTTCAGCGCTAATTAGATCATCCATAACTTGTAAAATCTCATCCTTTTCTTCTCCTAACCCAAGCATAATTCCAGATTTGGTAAATATTTTATTGTTTATTTTTTTAGCCGACTTTAATAGTTCCAATGAAGCAAAATATCTAGAACCAGGTCTAACTTTTAAATAAAGACTTGGGACTGTTTCTATATTGTGATTAAAAACATCTGGATTAGCTTCTACAACTTTTTTATAAGCATTGCCTTTTCTTAAAAAATCTGGAGTCAAAACTTCAATAGTCGTATTTTTATTAAGTTTTCTAGTTTCATTTATCACTTCTGAAAAATGTTCTGCGCCACCGTCTCTTAAATCGTCTCGGTCAACCGAAGTTATTACTACGTGTTTTAAATTAAGTTCTTTGGTAGCCTTTGCAATTTTTATGGCTTCTAATAGATCCAAGGGTTTTGGTTTGCCAGTTTTAACATCACAAAATGCACATGCTCTCGTACAAATATCACCCATGATCATAAATGTAGCATGTCTTTTACTCCAACATTCAGTAATATTTGGACAGTTCGCTTCTTGACAAACGGTATTTAAATTATTTTTATTAATTATGCTTTTTGTTATAAAATAATTCTGAGAATTGGTTATTTTGGATCTTATCCATTTTGGTTTTTTTTTTATTGGATTTAACGGTTTGTTAATTTTTTCCGGGTGTCTGGTTATCATATTATCTATTTAAATATACTTTTTCATTCGGTTTTCCATAAAAAAAATTTTTTCTATAAAGAATTTCCAAATAATCCAAATCAATATTTTCTGTTAATAGAAGGATTTTTTTTTCAATATCATCAAGTTCGGCTATCAAATTACTTTTTTTCTGAATTTTCTGATTGTAAATCTCTTTTTTTTCAAGATATGAAAATAAACCACGCTCTCCATCCAAAAAATTAAACACAATATAAATAAAGAAGAATGTGCTAACTAAAAGAAAATAATTTTTTTTTAAAATTTCTACAACCTTCATTGATTAAATATTAGCCATTTTTGCATGTTTTCCAAGCTCTTCTTCGATTCTTAATAATCTGTTATATTTGGCAACTCTTTCTGACCTAGATAAAGAACCGGTTTTAATTTGACTTGATTTAGTACCAACAGCCAAATCAGCAATAAATGTATCTTCAGAGTCACCAGATCTATGTGAAATTATTGTTTTGAATTTATTTTTTTGAGCAAATTTAATAACTTCCAAAGTTTCAGTTACCGTTCCTATTTGATTAGGTTTTATCAGTATTGCATTAGCAGCTTTCTCCTTTATTCCCTTTTGTAATCTACTTATATTTGTAGCAAATAAATCATCACCAACTATCTGAATATTTGTTTTCTTGGTAATTTTTTTCCAAGACTTCCAATCATCTTCTGTGAATGGATCTTCGATAGATTTAATGGGATATTTTTTAGTTAATTTATAATAATAATCTATTGTTTTTTTTTCATTTAGTTCGTTTGCCGCAACGTCCAAACAAATTGAGACTTCTTCACCAGGTTTAAAGCCAGATTTTTCAATCGCCTTTATTATTAATTCAATTGCTTCTTCGTTATTTGTTAAATTAGGAGCAAAACCACCTTCGTCACCAACATTTGTATTATTAACCATGCCTTTTAAATTTTGAATTACTAAAAAACTCCTTCTAATAGCTTCAGAAAATGATTTTACTTTTCCAGGACGTATCATGAACTCTTGAATATCTAAATTGTTCTTAGCGTGAACTCCTCCATTTATAATATTTAAAAGTGGAATTGGTAATTGGTAACTCCTGGAATTTCCTAAATATTTATATAGAGGAATGTTTTTTTCAATAGCTGCTAGCTTACAAGACGCTATGGAAACAGCTAAGATAGCATTAGCACCAAGTTTTCTCTTTTGTTCAGTGCCATCTAGATCTAATAAAGTTTTGTCTATTTTTTTTTGATCGTTAATATCTATATTATTTAAAGCTTTTTTTATTGGCCCATTTATATTCTCAACTGCTTTTAAAACGCTTTTCCCTAAATAATTTTTATTATTTTTATCTCTTAACTCAAAAGCTTCGTAAGTACCTGTCGAAGCTCCAGAGGGAACTATTGCTGATGCAAAATGACCGTCTTTTAAAAACACTTCGGCTTCAACCGTAGGGTTTCCTCTGCTATCAAAAACCTGACGGCCTTTGATTGTTTTAATTTTTGCCATTCTTTATTAACTTATCAATTTTAACTAGTTGATTTAGCAAGCTAGACATTTTTGATAACGGAACCATATTTGGACCATCAGAAGGTGCGTTGTCCGGATCAGGATGTGTTTCCATAAAAATGGCAGCAACACCTACTGCAATAGCCGCTCGAGCAAGATACTCTACAAATTCTCTTTGACCGCCAGTTTTATCTCCCATTCCCCCAGGTTGTTGAACAGAATGTGTTGCGTCAAAAACTACCGGATAACCATTCTTAGCCATAATAGGTAATGACCTCATATCGGATATTAAAGTATTATAACCGAAGCTTGCCCCCCTTTCTGTAACTAAAATATTTTTATTTCCAGATTCCTCAATTTTTTTTGTTACGTTTACCATATCCCAAGGTGCCAAAAATTGTCCCTTCTTAACATTTATAACTTTTCCAGTTTTTGCAGCAGCTATTAATAAGTCAGTTTGTCTACATAAAAAAGCTGGTATCTGCAAAACATCCACGTGTTGTGAAACAATTGAGCACTGCTCTATTGTATGAACATCTGTTAAAATCGGAATTCCTACATCTTTACGAATTTTATCAAAAACCGGAAGAGACTTTTCGAGACCAGCTCCTCTTTTTCCTTTTAAACTTGTTCTGTTAGCTTTGTCGAAAGAAGTTTTGTAAATTAAACCTATACCAAGATTTTCGGTGATTTTTTTTAATTCAATAGCAACTTCTAGTGCATGTTTCTCGCCTTCCAGCTGACAAGGACCTGCTATCAAAATAAAGGGTCTGGTATTTGAAATACTTAATTTTCCGCATTTAATTGATTTGTTTGACATTAATTCTTACTCTTATTCATTTCAGCCGCTTTGATAAAAGATGAAAATAGTGGATGAGGTGTAAAAGGTCTCGACCTAAATTCTGGATGAAACTGAACTCCTATAAACCATGGATGATTTTTTAATTCAATTATTTCGGGAAGCATACCATCTGGAGATAAAGCAGAAAAAATAAAACCTTTTTTTTCGAAATCCTCCTTGTATTCAATATTTACCTCATATCTATGTCTGTGTCTTTCTTTAATTTTTTTCTCAGAATATATTTTAGATATCAATGAGTTATTTTTTAATACAGCATCATATAAACCCAATCTCATAGTTCCTCCTAAATTTTTCTCACTACCCTTAATTCTTTTTTTTCCTTTTTGCCATTCCTCAAGTAATCCAACGACTGGAGTACAATTATTTCCGAATTCACTGGTAGAAGCATTTTTGATGTTCAATAAATTTCTAGCTGCTTCAATAACTGCCATTTGCATACCAAAACAAATTCCAAAGAAAGGTATATTGTTCAATCTTGCATATTTTATGGCAGCAATTTTACCTTCGCTGCCCCTTTTCCCAAAACCACCAGGAATAAGAACTCCCGACACATCTTTTAACAATGGTTTGATATTTTCAGGTTTCAAATTCTCAGAATCTATTCTTTTTAAATTAACTTTGAGATTATTTGATATTCCTCCGTGAATTAGCGCTTCATCTAAAGATTTATAGGCATCTTTTAGGTTAACATATTTGCCTATAATACCTATGTTTACATTATTTCTCGGATTCAAAACTTTGGAAGTGACATTTTTCCATTTGCTAAGATTTGGTGATTTCTTTTTTTTAATATTAAAATACGATAGTACTTGATCGTCAAGTTTTTCTTTGTGAAAGCTGATTGGAGCTTCATATATAGTTCGTACATCAACAGTCTCAATTACGTTATCTATATGGACGTTACAAAATAAAGATATTTTTTTTCTTTCTGCCTTTGGAATCATCCTTTCAGATCTACAAATTATTATGTCAGGTTGAATTCCTAAACTTCTTAGTTCTTTAACTGAATGCTGAGTAGGTTTAGTTTTAAGTTCTCCAGAAGCTTTGAGATAAGGAACTAAAGTTAAATGGATAAATAAACTATTTTTTCTTCCAATATCATTTGAAAATTGTCTGATTGCTTCAAGAAATGGTAAACTTTCTATATCTCCAACTGTTCCACCAATTTCGCAAATAATAAAGTTCTCATCCTTTATATTGTGTGAAATAAATTTTTTTATACGATCCGTAACATGTGGAACAACTTGAACCGTTCCTCCAAGATAATCTCCTCTTCTCTCTTTTTTGATTATATCGCTGTAAATACCGCCGGTTGTAATATTGTCAGATTGAGTAGCGGAAATTCCTGTAAATCTTTCATAATGTCCTATGTCTAAATCTGTTTCTGCTCCATCATCGGTTACAAAAACTTCTCCGTGTTGAAAGGGGTTCATTGTACCGGGATCTACATTTAAATAAGGATCTAGTTTTCTAATTCTAACTTTAAAACCTCTTAATTGTAACAATGCAGCTAATGAAGCGGAAGAAAGTCCTTTACCTAATGAAGAAACCACGCCGCCGGTGACAAATACGTATCGCGCCATGGAAGTATGTTATAACTAATTAATTTTTAAATATAAAGAACTAATTCTCATTTTTTGGAATTTTTGGCAAAAAATCACCATTTTTTTCTTTTTCTATTTTATCTATTACCGAGGTTGAGGTAGGCAAATCTTGTCTACCAATAATAGTTAAACTTAAACTACAAATTATGAACAAGGCAGCAACTATTGCCGTTGTTTTAGTAAAAAAATCACCAGCAGATCTTGAAAACATAAAGCTGTCTTGGGAAACGCCGATTCCAAGAGCTCCCCCCTCGGATTTCTGTAATAAAATCAGAATAATTAAGATAATTGCAAATATAATGTTGAGTGTGAGAAGTATATTTTCCATGGTGATTACATATAACAATTTCTTAATATATCAATAAAATCTTTTCCAGATTGCGATGCCCCCCCTATCAAAAAACCATTGATATCTTTAATGGTAATCAATTTTCCAATATTCTTTGCATTTACTGAGCCACCATAAATTATTTTCACCAAATGCTTGTTACTAAACTTTTTATTCAATTTATTGCTTATAAACGAAATCGTTTTATTTAACTCCTTATGTGTTGGGATTACTCCGGTTCCAATAGACCAAACAGGTTCATATGAAACAATAATTTTTTTTAAATTTTTTACTAACTTAAGGCCTTTATCAATTTGTAAGGATAAAATTTTATTAGTTAAATTTTTTTTTCTTTGTTTTAAAGTCTCTCCAATACAAAAAATAACGATCAGATTGTTCTTAATTGCAGATTTTATTTTATTATTGACTAAATTATCCGTATCTCCATCAATTCTATTTTCCGAATGACCTAGAATTACATACTTTGCCCCAGCACTTTTGATCATTTTTGAATTAATTGAACCGGTGTGTGGACCATATTTATCTAGATAATGACAGTTTTGCGCTCCAATAAATATATTACTTTTCTTAAGCCTATTAGAAAAATGACTTATTAAAGTACTAGGTACACAAAATATAATTTTATTTTTTTTTGATTTAATTTTATTAATATAACTATTAACTGAATTTACTATCTTAAGTGATGAAAAATCACCAAACATTTTCCAATTTGCAATAAAATACTTGTATTTGTATGACATGAATTTGGTTTTAATTTATAGGTATGTAATCTATAAATCAAATAACTTTAAGGTACATAATGCTTAATTCTATCAGAAACTTTACAAAATCTTTTTGGGCAAAAATATTACTTGTTATTATTATTATTCCGTTTGTTTTTTGGGGAATGGGTAGTGTCTTTAGAGGAGGAAGTCAAAATACAGTTGCAAAAATTAATAACTACAATATTTCCACAAAAAATTTCAAAGAATATATAGATTCTTTAAATGTAAATGCAGAAATTATTAGAAAGAATATTAACAATTCAATAATTGAACAGTTGTTATCTGGGTTAATTAATAAAACCACTTTATCTTTGCAATCAAAGGATCTGGATTTGGTTCCTTCGGATAATATTTTGTCTGAAATAATAAAAAAGAATGAAAAATTTATTGATAAAAATAATCAATTTTCAAGAACAAAATATGAAAAGTTTTTAATATCCAATAACTTTAGCGCAGCTCTTTATGAAAAAAACCTAAAGAATGAAGTAACAAATAAATTGTTATTTAATTATGTTAGTGGAGGAATTTTTCCACCAAGCTTTTTGGTAAAAAATATTTATGCTTATCAAAATAAAAAGCTTCTCGTTAAAGCCATAAGTTTAACTCCTCTTTATAAAAAGGCACAAGATTTTGATGAAGCAACTATAAAAAAATATATTAAGGACAATCAAGATAATTTAAAAGAAGATTTTGTATCCATCAGATTTGCGTCCATTGATCCATTAACATTGGTTGATTCAAAAGAATTTAATAAACTTTTTTTCAAAAAAATTGACGAAATTGAAAATTTAATAATAAATGGTGCAAACTATGAAGAGATTATAAAAGATTATAATTTAAATGTTACTACTGTAAAATTCGTTAATAAAGATGGAAATAATGAAAAAGGTATTCTTCAAGGAAATATAGATCAAAATTTGGTAAATAAGATTTTCAAATTAAAATTCAAGGAAGTTAATGACATTAATTTAATAGAATATGAAAATGAATATACGCTTGTTGTTATTGATGAAATTAAAAATTTTATTCCCAACATTGCCTCTAAAAAATTCAAAGAGAAAATAATAAAAAATTTAATAAACAGAGATATATTTGAATATAATACAAAATTAATTGCAGAGATTGATACTAACTCCATTACAGAATCTGATTTTTTTCAACTAGCAAAGACAAATCAGACTGATATTGAAGATATTTCAATAAATGGCATAAGAGATAATAATTTTTTCTCAACAAAATCCAATAAACAAATATTTAGACTTCGTGAAAAGAATTTCTCATTAGTAAATGAAATTGAAAAAAATGAAACTTACTTGATTTGGATAAAAGAAATACAAAAAGCTAGTTTAGATAAAACTTCAGATGATTATGATAAATACTACAATGAAGCTATAATAGACTTAAAAAATAATATTTACTCTTCTTTTGATCACTATGTCAATCAAAAATATATAGTTGAAGTAAATTATAAAACATTAGAAACATTAAAAAATTACTTTAGATGATAATTAATACGAATCTAAAAAACTTTAAAAAACAACACATAAAAAAAAATAATCAAATTATTAACCATTCGGAAAATTTTAAAAATACATTTATTATTGAAAATTTAATTAATAATTTTTTAAAAGAAAAAAATAGTTTTGTTTTTGAATCAGTGGAAAAGGGGAAAATAAGAGGCCGTTATACAATTTTTGGCAGAAATCCTGATAAAATTTGGGAATTTAATAATAACAAAGTTTTCTATTTAAAAAAAAATAGAAAAGTCAAAATTAAAGCAAATCCATATGTTTACTTAAACAAAATAATTGAAGAATTTAAATTTAAATCTCCTAAAAATCTACCTCCTATTTGCTCTTTGCTTTCGGGATTTTTTTCATACGACATTATCCGCTATATAGAAAAAATTCCCAATAATTGTAAAGACGATTTAAATTTACCAGATATAAGATTAATTAGACCCAGATCTTTAATAATTCATGATAATCTTAAAAAAAAGATACATTATATTATTAATTGTTATGCTGACGAAAAAATAACAAATTATCAAAAGAGATTTTTAGATATAAAATTTGAAATCAAAAAACTAAAACATCTAACAAAAAAAAAAATTTATTCTTTTTCAAAAGGTTACAAGCAAAAAAAATCAAAAATAAAAAGTAACATTAGTAAAAAATATTTTAAAAATATTGTCCTAAAAGCCAAAAAATACATAAAAAATGGTGATATCTTTCAGGTTGTCCTTAGCCAAAGATTTGAAACTAAGTTAAACAAAAGTCCAATAGAAATTTACAAGAAGCTACGGACAACTAATCCATCTCCATTTATGTATTTTTTTAATTTTAGCGATTTTCAAATCATTGGTACAAGCCCAGAAATATTGGTCAGATTGAGAAATAATACGGTAACAATAAGACCTATAGCTGGAACAAGGCCTAGAGGAAAAAATACAATAATAGACAATTTTTATAAAAAAGATTTATTAAATGATAAAAAAGAGCTAGCCGAACATTTAATGTTGTTGGATTTAGGAAGAAATGATGTTGGTAAAGTTTCCAAAGTAAATTCAGTTAAAGTTACCGAAAATTTCAAAATTGAAAAATATTCACATGTAATGCACATTGTTTCAAATGTAGAGGGGACATTTAATAAAAAAAATAGCAAAATTGACACTCTTTTATCTGGTTTTCCCGCAGGAACAGTTTCGGGTGCGCCTAAAATTAGAGCCATGGAAATAATAGATAAATTAGAAAAAACAAAAAGAAAAATTTATGCCGGAGGGATTGGATATTTTTCTTCTAATGGAGATTTTGATACATGTATCGCTCTAAGAACTGCGCTTGTAAAAAAAAATAAGTTTTACATACAAGCGGGAGCAGGAATTGTAGCAGATAGTATACCTGAAAAAGAATATCAGGAAACTGTTAATAAAGCCAAAGCATTAATTAACGCAGCGAGTTAAAATGAAAATTTTATTAATAGATAATTATGATAGCTTTACGTATAACCTTTATCATTATTTATCCAGTTTGAAATGCAACATTGAAGTTCATAGAAATAATAAAATAACGATTAATCAAATTAAAAGAAAAAAGTTTGATAGAATTGTTATTTCGCCTGGCCCAGGAGTTCCAAAAAGTTCTGGCTATTGTCCACAAATTGTAAAATATTTTGCTCCTAATATACCAATATTAGGAGTATGTCTTGGTCATCAAATCATTGGACAAGTTTTTGGTTCTAAAATAATTCATGCTAAAAAAATAATGCATGGAAAATTATCAGTTATCAGGCACAACAATAAAGGTATATTAAAAGGTCTAAATAAAACTTTTAAGGCTACACGATACCATAGTTTAATAATTGATAAAAAAAATTTAGGAAAAAATTTAATAATAACTGCTGAAACTAAAAATAAACTAATTATGGGAATTATGCATAAAAAATACAATATTCATGGCGTACAATTTCATCCTGAAAGTATTAAAACTAAATTGGGTATAAATATTTTAAAAAATTTTCTAGAATATAAAGTTAAATAATGAAAAAAATATTAGAAAAATTAAAAAAAAAAAAAAATCTAAATTTTGAAGAGAGTAAATCAGTTTTTGAAACAATAATGTCTGGTCATGCCAAAGATAGTCAGATATATGATTTTTTAACTTTGCTATCAGATAAAGGTGAATCTCCTGATGAAATTGCTGGTGGTGTATTTGTATTGAGGAGCAAAGCAAAACCAGTAAATATTGAGGGAAATGCAATCGATACATGTGGTACTGGCGGTGACGGAAAGAATACTCTAAATATTTCAACAGCATCTGCCTTATTGCTTGCTAGCTATGGTATTAAGGTGGCAAAACATGGCAATAAAGCTGTATCATCAAAATGTGGTTCCGCCGATGTTTTGGAAAAATTAAAGATAAATATTAATCTAGAACCTAAACAAATAGAGGAAAGTATCAATAAAACAAATTTCGGCTTTATGTTTGCTCCAAATTATCATTCTGCAATGAAATATGTTAGTCCGATAAGAAAAAAGATTGGAAAAAGAACAATATTTAATCTAATTGGACCGCTGAGTAATCCAGCTAAAGTTAAAAGGCAAGTCATAGGTGTTTTTAATAAAAATTTATTAATTACTTTTGCAAAAGCACTTCAGAATTTAAAATTAGATTTTGCTTGGATTGTTAATAGTGATGATGGATTAGATGAGATTTCACCTTATGCTAAAACAAAAGTTGTTCAGCTAAAAAATAATTCAATTAAAGAATTTACCATTAATCCTTTTGAACTAGGAATTAAAGCAAAAAATCTTAAAAGAATTGTTGGAAAAGAATCTGAATATAATTCAGAAAAAATAATAGAAATATTTAAAGGAACAGACAACGATTTTTCTATTGCTGTAAGCTTGAACGCGGCAGCCGGTTTAATTGTATCAGATAAATCAAAAAATATTAAAGAGGCTTATTCTTCAATAAGAGAACATATTTTGTCCGGCGTAGCTTTGGAACATTTAAATAAAATAACTAATTTATAAATGTCTAATGTTCTAGAGAAAATTATTAATCAAAAAAAAATTGATTTATTGGTTATTAAAAAAAAATATACTAATAATCTTATTAGTGAACTAATAAAACAAAATAAATCTTATATAAATTTTAAAAATAAAATAGTTGATAATATCAAACAAAATAAAATCTCTGTTATTGCTGAAATCAAAAAAGCAAGTCCGTCTGCTGGTTTGATAATTAAACAATATAATCCAGTGACAATTGCTAAAAATTATATTTTAAATGGCGCTACATGTTTGTCAATTTTAACGGAGGAAAAATTTTTTTTAGGAAATTTACAACATATCATAGATGTAAAAAACAATTTTAAGATTCCAATTTTATGTAAAGATTTTTTCATAGATTCATATCAAGTATCACTCGCAAAAAGTTTTGGCGCTGACGCAATATTAATCATACTATCTGGAATTAATAACAGTTTAGCCAAAGATTTATACCAAGCTGCAAACGAATTAAACATCACTTCAATTATTGAAGTACATACCTCTGATGAAGCGGAAAAAGCTCTTGAATTTGATAAAGCAATAATTGGAATTAACAACAGGAATCTTAAAGATTTGAAAACTGATATAAAAACTACTTTGCAATTATATAAAATCTTATCAACCCATAGTTGTCCGATTGTTTCTGAAAGTGGCTTTAAATCGGAAAAAGATGTAAAAGAAATTATAGATCAAACTGGAATAATTAACTTTTTAATCGGTGAATCATTATTAAAAAATATTGAAGGTACATCTTTACTTAAGAAAATAGTTCAAATTAACCAATAAAATCAGTATTTTTAGACGGTTGTAATTATATAAGAACTTTTATAGAACAAATTTGTACAGGATTTGTTCTATGCTAACAAAAAAACAACGAAATTTATTAATTTTCATAAATAAAAAAATAAGAAGTACGGGAGTTTCTCCTTCCTACGATGAAATGAAAAACTCTCTTAATTTGAAATCTAAATCAGGAATACATAGATTGATCAGTGCACTTGAAGAAAGAGGTTTTATAAAAAGATTACCCCATAAGGCAAGAGCCTTGGAGGTGTTAAAACTACCAGAAACTGCCAGCGCGAATGACATTTATAACACATTTTCTCCAAGCGTAATAAAAGGTGGTTTGGATAGTTCCAATTCTAAATCAAACAACAAAGAAATTTCAGTTCTAGGTAATATTGCTGCTGGCACACCTATTGAAGCTATTCAAAACGAAGTTTCCAAAGTAGCTCTTCCAGTAGAATTTCATAAAAAAGGAGATTTTTTTGGTTTGAAAATTCAAGGCAACTCAATGGTTGAGGCTGGCATTAACGAAGGAGATACTGTTATAATTAAAAAAACAAACCAAGCTGATAATGGACAAATCGTTGTTGCTTTAATCGATAATAATGAAGCAATGCTAAAAAGAATAAGACGAAAAGGTAATTCGGTGGCCCTTGAAAGTGCAAATAAAAATTATGAAACCAAGATATTTGGTCCTAATAGAGTCAAGGTTCAAGGTATTTTAGTATCTTTATATAGAAATTTCTAAAAAATTGTCTAATAATATATAATGCCAAAAGTAGCAACTAGATTTGCTCCTTCACCCACGGGACCTCTACACATTGGCGGTGTTAGAACTGCTTTATTCAACTGGTTGTTCTCTAAAAACCAAAAAGGCAATTTTTACCTAAGGATTGAAGATACGGATAAAGAAAGATCAAGAGATGAGTATAGGAGTCAAATTATTCAATCATTAAAATGGATTGGTATTGAACATGATGACAAAGAGTATATTCAATCTGATAATATTAACGATCATAAAAAAGTTGCAGAAGAACTTTTAAAGAAAGGATTTGCTTACAAATGCTATTGTTCAGAAGAAGAGATTAATGAACAAAAAAATAGTGCCAAAAAAAAAGGAATACCCTTTGTATATAATAGAAAATGGAGGGAACCAAAAAATTTATCAATTCCCACTAACGTAGAACCTGTCATAAGATTTAAAAGCAAAATAAGTGGAAATAGTATTATTAAAGATTTAGTCCAAGGAGAAATTAATATTTCAAATTCAACAATTGAGGATTTTATAGTTCTTAGACAAGACGGTTCTCCTACTTATCAATTATCTGCTACCGTAGATGATCATTTGATGAATATTACCCATGTTATTAGAGGAGATGACCACAAAATTAATACATTCAAACAGAAACAAATTTATGATGCTATGAAATGGAAAGTACCATATTTTGCTCATATACCTCTAATTCACAGCAATGAAGGAAAAAAATTATCAAAAAGAGACAAAGCTTTTACAATTGATGATTATATAAAAATTGGAATTTTGTCAGATGCTTTAAGAAATTATTTATTAAGGCTTGGTTGGTCTTTTAAAGATAAAGAAATATTTACTTTAAACGAAAGCATTAAACATTTTAACTTGTCTGGTATAGGAAAGTCACCATCAAAATTAGATATGAGTCGTATTTTATCAATGAACGAAACATATATTAAAAATATGAGCGAAGATAAGTTGTACTCAAACCTTAGAGATTACTGCGAAATATACTTAAAAAAGATTGATAATAAATTTGATGATACTTTGAAAAAATCACTTCATTTCCTTAAAAATAAAGCCAAAACATTAGGTGATATATATAATAATGCTCAATACATAATTAACGATCAAATTAATATCCTACCAGAAGATATAAAGCTTTTAGATGATTTATCGAAGAAAATTTTAAATGATTTTTTAAAAGAATTAGAAAGCTTATCAAATTTAAACAAAGAAGACTTAGAGAAAATAATTAAAGTATTGATTAATAAGCACAAAACAAACTTTAAAGGAGTAGGTCAACCCTTAAGAATTGTTTTAACTGGCTCTAAATTTGGACCCGGAATATATGATATCATTCTGTCTCTTAATAAGAATGATATCATAAAAAGATTAAAGGCTATTAATTAGAATAGAACTTGCTAGGTCAGAAGATTTATTAGTTTTAAAATCTTTAATTATTTCTTTGAACTGATCAATTTGATTTGTTGAAAGATCGGGATTAGTTAAAAATTCATCAACTTTATTAAATATACTTTTGGCATTACATTTATCTTGTAAAAGCTCCGGAATAATTTCTTTACCTGCGGCAATATTAATAATGTTTGCAAATTTAACCTTAATCAACATCTTAACAATAAAGAAATTAATAAAATTAATTTTATAAATTATTATTGATGGAACATTGGCATTACAAATTTCTAGAGAAATCGTTCCAGACTTGGCTACAGCAAATGTAGATTTTTTAAGAATATAAGATTTTACTTTTTCATCACTTATAACATCATAATTTTTAATATCCTCTTTAGATATTAGGTTTTTAACTGTTTCTCTATGTTCGTTTGTTGTATGAAAAATGAAATGTATGTCATCGTACTTTTCTTTCATCATTTTTATAAATTTCAATAAAATAGGTGTTAAAACATTAATTTCTGAACTGCGACTACCTGAAAAAATAGAAATAATTTTTTTATCATCACTAATTACATTTTTTATATCGATTTTATTTTTTTCATTATCTTCCAAAAGAGGATGCCCAACAAAGGTGCAATTAATATTTTCTTTCTCAAAGTATTGTTTCTCAAATGGAAATAATAATAAAATATGGTCTAAAAAATTTTTTAGTTTTTTGACTCTATGTTCCCTCCAAACCCATACCTGTGGTGCTACATAATGAATAGTTTTAATGTTTGATTTTAGTTTTTTAACCCTTTCGGCGACTCTTAAGGTAAAATCTGGACTATCCACACTAAATAATACGTCGGGGTTAAATTCTATTATTTTATTTACTGTTTCATCAATTTTTTTTTTAATTTTAAATATATTTAATAGAACTTTGGTAAATCCAAGATAAGTAACTTCGTTTAAATCATACAAAGATTTAATCCCTAAAGCTTTTAAATATTCACCACCTACAGATAAATATTCTATTTCAGGTTTCGAATTTTTTATATTAGCCACAACCTTTGAGGCCAATTTATCTCCTGAGGGTTCGCCAGTAAGAACAAATATTTTTTTCATTTTGCTGTAATAAACATTTTATTCTTATTGGCAAAATTGATACATTTGTTTCTTTCCAAAAAAACATTTTGTTTTGCTTTTAAAACTATTCCTTTAATGCCAGCAGCTCTACATTGAACCAAAGTCTTTAATCCAATAGTTGGTAAATCAATTCTTAGATCTTGTTTTTTCTTAGGAAACTTGACCAAAACACCTTTATATCTTTGTGTTTTACTTCTGTTTCTTTTTAACATTCTTTCGGTACCACCCTTTCCTTCGATCGCAACAACTTTATTATTTCTAACTATGGTTCCTTGACTAAAAGTATATTTGTCTAATTTGCTTAAGGTTGATATCGCTTTTTTAATATCAAGATTATCTTCTTTATTAGGTTTAACTTTAGAACAAGTTCCTTTTTTAAGTGTAAGTTCAGGATTATAAGTTAAAGAACTTATAGTGCTTATTTTTTCCTGTTTTAATATTTTAATTATTTCTCTTAAAATTGCAGCATCACCTAATTTTGAACTTTTGATAATTCTCGGGATATAATAAATTCCTTTTAAATCCAATTTAAGTTTTGAAAAATTTGGTTTTATTACCTTACCAGCAAACAAAACTTTTTTGCATCTATTTTTTTTAAGTATTTTAATTATCTTTCCAAATTGACCAATCGAAACACTATAAAAGTGTCTATCTTTTTTAAATTTTTTTCTCTTTGTTAAATCAATAATTAAATATTTTAACTTTCTTTTTTTTATTTTTCTTAAAATTTCATTTGGAAAATTTGTTTCTCCAAATATCAAGCTGATCATTTTACTCTTTTGAAAATGGTGTACAAATTGATCTTTTTTTATCTTTCGTAATAAAATTAATTACTTCTTTCACAAGTGGGTTTTCTTTGAATTCACCATTTAATTTATCTAAATTTTCATTTAGATTTTTTGTTAAAAAAATTTCTTTATATGCTTCTGCTAGGTCCAAAATATCCTTATTGTTATAATTGCTTCTTCTTAATCCAATTAAATTTAATCCTTGTAAATAATTTCTATTTCCAATTGATAAACCGAATGGAATTACATCATTTAATACCCCAGTCATTCCTCCGATCATTGCAAATTTTCCAATTCTTGTAAATTGTTGAACAGCTGAGTTCCCGCCTATAACCACATTATCTTCAATGGTAACATGGCCTCCCAAGGGAACGTTATTCGCTATAATAACATTGTTACCAATATGACAATCATGAGCGATGTGAGAAGAAATCATAAACAAACAATTGTTTCCTATTTTAGTTAACCCACCACCTCCAAATGTGCCAGGATTTATTGTAACATATTCTCTAATTTTATTATTTTTTCCTATCTCGAGCATTGTATCTTCACCCTTATATTTAATATCTTGTGGGTCAGCACCGATACTTGCGAAGGGAAATATTTTTGTTCCAGATCCAATTTTTGTACGGCCTGCAATATTAACGTGAGAAGATATTTCAACATCATTATTTATTTCAACATTTGGACCAATCACTGTATATGGGCCAATTTTAACTGTTTTTGAAATTTTGGCTTTCGAATCAATTATACAAGTTTTGTGAATCATTGCTGGTTTCTATCCATAATTGTTGCTGCCCATTCAGCATCAGCCATTTTTGTTTCATTAACTTTTGCTATTCCTTGATATCGCCAAACTCTACCGCGAGACCTAATAGCCTCTATTTCAAGAAAAAGTTTACATTCAGGTATAATTGGATTTCTAAAACGAGCTTTATTAACGCTCATTAAATATACTAGTTTATTTTCGACTTCTTTTGGGTTTAAACTATGAGCTGTAAGAGCCGCTGCTGCCTGACCAAAAGCCTCTACAATTATTACTCCTGGCATAACAGGTTGACCTGGAAAATGTCCCTGGAAATAAAAGGAATTTTTTTTAACATTTACAATACCTACGGCAGATTTGTGGGGCACAATATTTATTAATTCATCAATTAGAAGCATCGGCTCCCTATGAGGTAACAAATTTATTATCTGATCCTTGTTAAGAAAATTATTGTCCATTAGCTCTCCATTTTTTAACAAATTTTTTAAAATCTATAGAAGGATAACCCATTACTTTTTTATTATCAGGAATATCTTTAATAACACCACTGTTGCCGCCAATTTTTACATTATTACCAATTTTAAGATGTCCTGAAATTCCTGCTTGACCACCAATTACAACATTATCTCCTATAACTGTACTTCCAGAAATTCCTACTTGAGAAACAATTATACAATTTTTACCAATCTTAACATTGTGTCCAATCTGAACAAGATTATCTACAAAAGTATTCTCTCCTAAAATAGTGTCGCTAATTGATCCTCTATCAATTGTAGTTCCCGAACCTATTTCCACTCCCCTTTTTAATAATACTTTGCCAATATGAGGAATTCTGAAATTTTTCGATTTGTTAGGTATAAAACCAAATCCTTTGCTGCCAATTTTAACTCCATCTGTTATATGTACATCGTTTTCAATTATAGAATTTTTTATTAAAACAAAAGATCCTATCGAACAATTTTCTCCAATCTTTACATTATGTTCAACTGTAGAATTGTTTCCTATAGTTGTGTTCTTTCCAATTTGAACGTTATCACCAATTAATACATTTTTTCCAAATTTTACATTGATATATTTGTCTTTAATTTTTTCTGACGAAACAAGAGTTTGATCAAGATGATCAAAATCAGAATCTGGATAGAAAAGTTTTGATACTTTGGCTGCGGATAATAAAACATTAGCAACTATTATTTTTATACAACTTTCCGGTAAGAATTTTACTAAATCTTCACTCGTAATACATGCGGTAGCTTTATTTTTCAAAGACATTTCTTTGTATTTTATTGAATTTAAAAAGCTCACATCATTCTCTTTAGCTCTAAATAAATCTATTATATTTTGTATTTTGATATTAGTATCTCCTGAATGAACTCTGCCTTCACATGTATCGGCTATTGTTTTTATGGAGAAAGGGCCTATATTTTTAAAAAAAAAATTATTATTCACTCTTAATTTAATTTTATAGATGGTAGTTTTTCATTTAATTCATCTATAATTATATCGGTGATATCTAATTCAGTAGTTCCAATGGCTACATTTCTCTTGTATAATATAAGAGATATATTATTTTGCTCAAAATATTTAGTCATAATCGGATCTAAGGATTTTAACACTTCAACCCTAGCATTATTTCTTTTTTTGGCTATATCATCAAACCATTGTCTTCTTTGATTTTGATAGTTTTGAGCTTTTATATTTAAATTTTTAAGATTTTCATCAAATTGTTCTCTCGCTAAAATATTTCTTTTTGACACAAGATCTATCTCTTCTTTATTTAATTTTTCTTCTATTTTTTTGAATTCATTTAATTTTTTTTCATGCATATTTGTTAGTTCTTTTTCAACAAAGATACCTACTTTACTTTCACTCAAAATTTTATTCATATCGATATAAACAATATTATTCTCTGCAAAAGCATTTGTAGTACCAAAAATCAGGTAAGTAATTACAATAATTTTTACAATATATTTCATTAAAATGTTGTCCCAATATTAAATCTAAAAGATTCCGGTTTATCAGTACTTGCGCTTGTTATATCCTCTGAAAAAGAAAAACTCAATGGTCCCATAATTGTATGCCAATCTACACTGACGCCAAATGCTGATCTAATTTTGTTTGATTCGTCAATACTATCGTCATAATCAACTCCCCATACATTACCTGTATCAATAAATAAGCTAACATCTGCATTAGTAAGATTTGGAAAGAGTTTTGGCAAACCAGCATTAAAAGCTAAGGACGTTACATAATTACCACCCACATAATCTGATGCGTCTACAGGTCCTATTTTCCCAGATTCAAACCCCCTTAAGTATCTCGCAGGTAAGGTTAATCTTTCAGAAAGCTTAACATCATCACCGCTTGAAATTGAATTAATCGCTTTTCCGTAAAATCTAATAGAGCCTATTATATTTTCACCAAATCCATGATAAACTGAATAATTAAGTCCATTTAAAAGAGATGGTGTCTCTGAATACAGGGGCAACTTTTGGTCAAATGATGCTCTATAGCCTTCTGTTGGTTGAAATCTGCGATTTCTCTTATCTTGAATTATTGAATAATTTAACTCCGTATCAATATATGTTCCTTCTTGCTGTTTGAGAGACTTAGAGGCATTATCATTTGTTGATAAACTTTCATAATAAGTGGATATTCGTGGAGAAATATAGATATCTTCATATTGTTCAAATGAAGTTCCCAAAGAAAAACCAGTTTTGGTACTATCGTAGCCAAATTCTGTCATTTTACTTGTTTTCGTACTTTCGGCTGTAAAACTAATTTCGTTGCCAGAGTAATTATAGTTTGGATTGGTAACAGAAAATCTACCTCTTATTGCTGTTTCACTAATATTTAGATTAGCGTCCAATTTAATACCTCTACCTAAAAAATTATTTTCTTTAATACCACCACCTACTGTTCCTCCTGAGGTACCAACTCCAGCGCCAGCAAAAATTTCACCTGTGGCTTTTTCTTCAACTTCAACATTAATAATTTTAAGATCTGGTGAGGAACCTTCAAAAATATCTCTATTAACCTTTGCAAAAATATTTCTTGATTTTAGATTATTCAAAGATTTTTCCAATAATAACAAGCTGTATGGATCTCCCTCATCCACTATTAATTCACCTCTTATAACATTGTCATCGGTAATGCTATTTCCAATTATATTTATTCTTTCAACATAATATTTTTGACCTTCGGAAACATTTATTGTTACTAATAACTTGTCATTTTTAATTGTTTCAATTAGTTCAGAATTTATAAACTGAAGATCTTTTTTCGTAGTTAATTTATTAATTTTATCGAGAATTTTTTTTATTTTTTTTGGTGAGTAATATTTATTTTTGAGTTTAGGTAGATCCTTTGCTATTTCAACAAAAGAATTTTCATCCAAGCTTTTCGATATTTTTAAAGAGACATCTTCAAACCTAAATCTTTTTCCTGAGTCGATATTGTAAGTCAATAAAAATCCCTCGCCCTCTTCATATAACACGTTCGTTGCAAGTGCTTTAACTTGATAATAACCTTTGCTTTTATAAAAATTTTCTATAAGGCGGGTATCTAATTTAATTCTCTCTTGATTTAAATATTTTTTTGTAGATAAAAATTTCCATGCTTTATTCTCTTCTGATGTAATAACTCCTCTTAATTTGCTATCCTTAATCTTTTTATCACCTATAAATACAATTTTTCCTATTTTAGCACGTTTTCCTTTATTAATTTCATAAATTAAATCTATTGAATTGTTTGCATTTTTTTTCGCATAGGCCTCTACTTCAATGAAATAGAATCCGAGATTTCTGAAAGCACTTTTGATTTTCTGAATATCCTCATTCAATTTATGTTCTACATATGAAGTTTTTTCTTTTAATTCGATAACTTCTTTTATTGCTTCTTTATGTTTTTTTGCTTTAATTCCATTGAAAACTAAATTTTGTATTATTGGATTCTCCTTAACTGTAACTTCTAGGATACCATTAGATAAATTAATTTCTATGTAAGAAAAAAAATTAGTGTCATATAATTTCTTAGATAGCTCATTTATCTTTTGTGAATTATAATCTTCGTTTAGCCTTATATCGCCAAATAGAACAATGGTTTCTGGAGATACTCTGATATTACCTACAACCTCAACTTTCTTAACAATTTCCGCAAAAGATATTGTTATAACAAAAATATAAAAGAAAAACGATTGCAATAAGGTTTTTTTCATTGAGGAAAAGATCATACACTTATATGGTTAGTTTTCAACCTAACCAACTCTCTAACTTTATATATTTTACTAAGTGAAGTAGGTTTTTTTGAAAAATATTTTTTATACTCTTTTAAATTAATAATCTTTATTAGGTTCTCTACTATCTGTCTAAAAGAAATTTTGTGTTGCAAAAAAAGTTTAACCAACTCCTCATTAACTATTGTTATAACAGTATCATAAAGAGTGTTTTCTTCAGATATTTTCTTTAATAGATTAATTGAAGGGAACTTCAATTTGTCAACTTTGTAAAAATTCATGTTATTTAAGTTTTTTGAAGTGATTTTTTTTGAAAAAATATATTTTATCTTTTTATTATAAATAGAATTAAAAATTGGTATTTTCATATCTGTGTCATGTAATAACATTTTTATTAATCCGTTCTTAAATTTTATAATTGCATGCACATAAGATTGAGGATGAATTAATATTTTATATTTATCTAAATCAAAATCAAACATTCTATTGGCTTCCATAATTTCAAAGATTTTATTCATCAAGTTTGCTGAATCTATTGAAATTTTTTTACCCATTTTCCAATTTGGATGTTTAATAGCTTTTTCAGGAGTTGCTATTTTTTGAATTTTAATTGGTGAATTCAGGAATGGTCCTCCAGAGGCAGTAAGTATAATTTCTTCAATGTCATCATTTGAATATTTTTTAGTCATACTCCATATTGAAAAATGTTCAGAATCTACTGGAATAAATTTAGTTTTATATTTTTCTAAATTTTTTTTTATTAAATACCAACCACAGATAATAGATTCTTTATTTGCACTAGCTATAGTTTTTGTAAATTTTATTGCATCCAATGTGGGGCTAAGACCGTCTAATCCTGATATGCCACATATGGTATAATCAATTTTTTTTTTTAAGATTTTGTTTAACTTTGTCTTACCTGAAAATACATTTATTCTTTTATTTTTTAATTTTGCTCTTAAAATTTCATAATATTTATCGTTATAAATCAAAATATTTTTAACTTTAAATTCTATAGCTTGTTTGATTAACTTTTTATAATTTTTATTTGCTGTTAATAAAACTATTTTAAGATTTTTTTTATCTTTTCTAACAATATCTAATGTATTTTTGCCGATTGAACCTGTTGATCCAAGTATTGCGATTTTAGATTTCATCTTAGTATGTTTGTGTAGATATCAAAATAAATGCTATCGGTATTGCAAAAATTATACCATCAATTCTGTCTAGTAGGCCGCCATGACCAGGTAAAATAGTGCCTGCATCTTTAACATTATTCAACCTTTTAAAATAAGAAATAAGTAAATCTCCTAATTGACAGGACAAAGATATAATTAAGCAAAATAAAAAATTCTTAAAAGATATTTCAAAATTAATAATTTTGTATTCGATGGGATAATTGGTTAGCACCGAATTATAAGTTTTGAAATCAAGTTGAAAATGAGAATTAAGATATTTTTGAAAATTAAATAAAAATAATGGTATAGATGAAAAAATAAATGAACCTAAGCTTCCAGCAATTGTTTTGTTGGGGCTAATTTTGGTTAATTTTATACCTCCTATGCTTTTGCCAAAAACATAACCTCCTATATCAGAACAAATGCAAATGCATAGAATAAGTATGAAAAAAACAACACTGTCTAAACTTTTATCCCTTAAAAAAAGAGCTGAAACAAAAAAAATTAAAAATAAATAAACAAAGCCGGATATAGTTATTAGAAAATAAATTAATCGATTTTTATTGAGTAACTTAACATTAATTCTCACCCATTCACTAAAACATATCATTGAAACTACAAAACATGTAAAAAGGAAAAAAATTTCATTGATTGAAATACATAATATCGCAAATGCAAATAATACGATTGATGTTATTGTTCTTTTTTTTAATTCAGTAGTCATTAAATTTTTCCGAAGTTTCTTTTAATTTCTTTAAATTTATTTAATATTTTTTGAAAATCATCTATGCTAAAATCAGGCCACATTTTATTTACAAAAAAAATTTCTGTATAAGCTGTTTGCCACAACAAAAAATTACTAAGCCTTCTTTGTCCACCGGTTCTTATTAAAATATCAGGATCAGGTAAACCCGAAGTATAGAGATTTTTTTCAAAATTTTTTGTTGTAATTTTTTGTTTTTTTTTATTTATAATTCTTAAGCTGTTAATTATTTCATTTTTTGATCCGTAATTTAAAGCCAATTGAATTGAAATTTTCTTATTTTTTTTAGTCCTATTTTCTGCAAGTTTTATTATTTTCCTTAAATTTCTCGCTAACATGAATTTATTTCCAATGATTTTTACCCTAATTCCATTTCTAATAACTTTGAGTAAATTTTTTTTGAAATAGTTTTCTATTAATTTAAACAGGAAATTAACCTCATTTTTTGGTCTATCCCAATTTTCACTTGAAAATGTAAATAATGTTAAATAAGAAATTTTTTTTTTAATTGAATAATCTACGATTTTTTCTATAGTCTTCAATCCTTGTTGATGACCATAATTTCTTGATTTTCTTCTGTTTAATGCCCATCTACCATTACCATCCATAATTATGGCAACATGATTAACTGGGTTCATAATGTCATTATCTCTTTTTCTTTTTGAGATATTTTTTCATCAATTTTCTTTATTTCTTGATCTATTATCACTTGAATTTCCTTTTCATATTTATTCCTTTCATCTTCGCTAATTTTCTTTTCTTTCTGCAATACTTTTAATATATCGTTAGCCTCTCTCCTTATGTTTCTCATTGATACTTTGCTTTTTTCTCCCAAGGTCTTAATCATTTTTTTTAGTTCATTTCTTCTCTCCTCATTTAAATTTGGTATAGGTATTCTAATTAATTGACCATCAATTTGTGGATTTAAACCCATTTCTGATTTTCTTATTGCGGAATCAATAAGCATCAAGTTGCTTTGATCCCAAACTTGAATATTTAATAATCGAGGTTCTGGAGTAGTAATTGTGCCTAATTGATTTATTGGCATTTTTTGGCCATACACATCAACTTTGACAACATCGAGCATGCTAGCATTTGCTCTGCCTGTTCTCAGAGCAGACAAATCTTTTGTAAAAACTTCAAAAGATTTCTCCATTTTTTGTTTATAAATATTTTTATCAAACATAATTAATGTATATATTTTAAAGCCTAAATCTCATTTATTCACCAACTTTATATCTAACAAAATCTTTAACGGTTATGCTATTTTCTTTACCTAGGTCATCTATAACGTCCTTTACTTTTTTATTTGGATCCATAATCCAAATTTGATTAATTAAAGTATTTTCCTGTTTGAATTTTTCTAATTTTCCTTTTAAAATTTTTTCTATAATATTGGTATCTTTATTTGAATTTTTAAGTTCCTCACTAATTATTTCATTTTCTTTTTCCAGGATTTTTTTATCAAGTTGATTAACATCGATTGCCAGCGGATTTGTTGCTGCTATATGCATTGCCAATTTATGTCCAAAACTCTTAATTTGATCATTAAACTTTTTTGATTCTACGCAAACTATCACACCTAACTTTCCAATATTTTTTTTTAATGCAGCGTGTACGTATGAAAAATTCATACAATTATTATCATTAAAAAAATTACACCTTCTAATTGTAATTTTTTCTCCAATTTTAGAAATAAAATTAATTAAATTATCATCAACACTATTACCATCTTTCATTTTTTTTTTTTTCAATCTATTTAAATCTCCCTCTAGTTCAAAACATAATTTGGAAAGATTCATAGAAAAATCTAAAAACTCTAAATTTTTTGCTGCAAAATCTGTTTCACAATTAATCTCAATTATTGATGATTTACCGTTTTCCTCATGTATACAAATAAGACCATCGTTTGCAACACGTTCCATCTTTTTACTGGCCTTAGAAATTCCTTTAACTCGCAAATATTTTATTGATTTTTCTATATCTCCGCAACATTCATGGATTGCAGTATTGCAATCCCCAAAACCTACACCTGTAAGTTCTCTAAGTTTTTTAATCTTATCTAAATAACTAGAAGATGACATTGAAGAAATTATTTTTTTTTTGGAATTTTTTCTTTTGATAATTTATTTATAACTTTTTCCTTTATCTTGTCAATCAATCGTACGTTATCCTCTTTCTTTTCTTTTTTAATCTCTTTTTCTTCAACTTTAATTTTGTCAATTAGAGTCTCAATTTCATCACTTTCATTACTAGAGATTTCAATTTCTTTTTCTGCGTTTTGAATAGTTTGTTTTAATAAATCACAGTATAAATTAATTGCTCTCCGAGCATCATCGTTACCAGGTATTGGATAATCAATGTCTGAAGGATCAGAATTAGTGTCAAGTATTGCAATTATAGGTATTTTTAGTTTGATAGCCTCCTTAATGGCTAGCTTTTCATAATTGGTATCAATAATAAACATTAAATCTGGAATGTTTTTCATCTCTAAAATTCCTCCAAGCGACCTCTCGAGCTTGTCTCTTTTAATTCCCATCTTTAAAATTTCTTTTTTTGTAAAACCAACATTTTCATCTTTGAGTGCTTCGTTAATTTGTTTTAGCTTTTTTATTGAATTTGATATTGTTTTCCAATTAGTTAACATTCCACCAAGCCATCTATAATTTACATAATATTGTGATGTATCTTTAGCCAAATTAGCGATTGACTCTGATGCTTGCTTTTTTGTTGAAACAAATAATATTTTACCACCCTCCCTAATAACACTTGAAACTTTTAAGAGAGCTTTATTGGTTAATTCGAGAGTTTGAACCAAATCAATTATGTGAATTGAGTTTTTTTTACCAAAAATGTAATCCTTCATTTTTGGGTTCCATCTAAAGGTTTTGTGACCCAGGTGTACGCCTGATTCTAATAATTGCTGAATTGTTAAATTAGGTATATCCAATATATTTTTCCCGGTTGTTCCACCACAGTTTTACCATTCAAGGACCGGCGGTCTAAACGACCAGCAACTGTGTGCGTTTTTTAGCTGTTTTATAATTTAATCAAATAAATTACAACTTTTATTGTATGTTTATTTCCTTCAAATAAAGCTCATTTTTCAACGATTTTATAATTTCTGGGTTTATTTGTCTTTTTTCAGAAAGTTTAAAGATAAGATTTTTTGAATTATTTTTTACAACAATTTTTATATTTGTACTACCTCTTTTAGAAATTAAATTAGAAAAATTTTTAAGATTTTCTAATTTTTCAATTTCAAATGTAATATTGGGTATGGATTGTTTAGAAATTTCATTTAAACTTTTTAATTTTCTTACAGTGATTCTTTTAAATCGATTATTTTGATTGCCTAAATCTTTTAAAACTGTAATCAAACATGATTTTCCCTCTTTAAGAATTTCCCTATTTTGTTCTAAAATTTCAGAAAAAAGGAATAGTTCAAACACTCCTCCCAAATCACTAAATTTAATAATTGCAAAAAGTTTTCCGTCCCTGGTTTTCTTTTCTTGAATTTTCATTATTGTTGCAGCAAGGATGGCTTCGTTTTCAGATAAAATCATAAATGAACTGAAGTTTTGTATTTTATAAATATCAAAAACTTCTTTGTATTCGTTAATTGGATGATCGGAAACAAAAAAACCAATTGCCTCAAATTCCTTAGATAATCTCTCCTCAAACATCCAATCTTTTTTAATATCTCCTTGATTCAATTTTTTTTTTGTTTGATTGTTATCATCAAATAAACTTATTTGATTATTAACTTTATTTTCAAATACAGACTTGGAAGCTAATATAATATTTGGAATATTATCATGAATTTCTTTTCTGTTGTCTTCTAAGGAGTCAAACGCTCCTGCTTTAACCAATCCTTCGAGTTGCAATTTATTTATATTTTTTGGATCAACTCTTCTAATAAAATCATCTAAAGATTTAAATTGACCATTAATTTCCCTTTCCTTAACAATTTGGTTAATTGCTTCAAATCCAACACTTTTAATTGCCCCTAATGCATAATAAAATTTTTTGTCTGTAGATTTAAATTCTGCAAAACAACTATTTATGCATGGACGTTGAATTTCAATATTGAGCCTTTTTA
>Ga0187827_10000677_pt1 | contig 52798 bp, 45 predicted proteins | sample ETNtaG_39_FD_167969 | JGI IMG/M metagenome (GOLD analysis project Ga0187827, IMG submission 167969) | Marine microbial and viral communities from oxygen minimum zone, Eastern Pacific Ocean - ETNP2014_SV_150_PacBio MetaG (Illumina Assembly) | ecosystem: Environmental > Aquatic > Marine > Hypoxic...
ACCCGAGCGCGGGGGCCGGGAGGTCGTCTGTCTGCGGTCGATTCTGGCCCGAGGACTGATCGGGAACGTCTATCTGATCAGACATACCCGGACGCAGTACACCCGCCGCCACGACTGGCAGGCGTGGAAACGCAACGGTGGGGGTATGCTCAACAACTTCGGTGCCCACCTCATCGACGCCTGCCTGCACGTTGCCGGCTCACCCGCCAACCATATCACCTGTCATCTGCGCACCGTCGCCAGCCTCGGAGACGCGGACGATGTGGTCAAAGCGGTGATCGAGACGGAGAGTGGCGTGCTGATCGACATCGACATCAACATGGCCAGCGCGCACCCCATGCTGCCACGCTGGCATGTGGTCGGGACCCACGGCAGCTTGATTCTGGATGACGACGGCGTCTGGCAGGCACGCTACCTCGATCCGTCCGACGTACCGTCGCTGGACGCAGAGACAACAATGGCGGCGGCAGACCGGCGCTACGGCAGCGGCGAACAGCTGCCCTGGCAGGAGGCGGGTTTCGACGTCAAGGACGTGGAGGCCGTCGACCACTACGCGCGGGGCCACGCCTTCTTCACCGGTGCCGGCGACCCGGTAGTACCTCTGAGCGAGTCACGTGAACTGATGCGGGTGCTGGAAGCCTGCCGCACGGACGCCGAAGGTCGGCAGGCGTCATAGAGGTCAGCCGGAATCGCCCATCCGTCCCGCGGCCCTGTCCAGGGCATTCGGCAGCCGCGAGTCGCGCAGCTCGATGGGTGGCTCGGTCCTGCGTACGCGCCGCAGACGCAGGTTGAGCATCTCCACGAACACCGAGAAGGCCATGGCGAAGTAGATGTAGCCTTTGGGAATGTGCCGGTCGAACCCCTCGGCCATCAGCGCCATCCCGATCAGGAGCAGGAAACTCAGCGCCAGCATCTTGATGGTCGGGTGTGTGTCGATGAACCGCGATATGGCCCCCGCCGAGAGCATCATCACCCCCACAGCGATAACGATGGCTGTGATCATCACGGCGACCCGTTCGGCCATGCCGACGGCGGTGATAACCGAGTCCAGCGAAAAGACGAGGTCGAGCAGCAGGATCTGGATGATGACGCTGGCGAAAGAGGCGGCGACGCGTTTTCCGCCGTCGTGGTCACCGTCACCTTCGAGCTTGTCGTGAATCTCGTGGGTACTCTTGCCCAGCAGGAAGAGCCCGCCAAGGATCAGGATGAGGTCGCGCCCGGAGATGGCCTGCGAGAGAACCTCGAAGAGCGGTTCGGTGAGACGCATGATCCAGGCCAGTGACAGCAGCAGCAGGATGCGCCCGATCATGGCCAGGGCCAGCCCGATCAGGCGGGCCCGGGCCTGCTGGGTCTCCGGCAGCTTGCCCGACAGGATCGAGATGAAGACGATGTTGTCGATGCCCAGCACGATCTCGAGCAGACTGAGCGTCAACAGGGCGACCAGGGCCTGCGGGTCGGTGATCCACTCCACCGCCATCACCCTTGCGATCTCGGGAACTCATCGTAATAGCGCTTGAAAGCCGCGGCCGTGCCGCACAGGTAGACCGCGTCGTCGGACGTGAGAATGAAGTCCTGCGGAAAGTCCATGCACAGCTGGCCATCCCGCTCGACTGCCACGACGGAACAGCCGGTGAGTTCCCGAATCCGTGCCGTGAGAGGATTGCGGCCGACGAGCGGGCCGGGGTGCAGTCTCACGAGTTTTATCCGGGTCTGGTGTGAAACGGTTTCGCCAAGAACGTGGTGGGCCAATATCTGTCCCGCAACCTGGCCGACGGAAATGGCAAAATCGGCCCCTGCCCGTTGCATGCGACCCACGTTGTCGGCCAGCGAAACACTGGCGATGATCGGCACGTCAGGGGCGTAGTCGCGGACTACGGTCGTCCCCAGGAGCGTGGCGCTGTCGGCGGCATGTGTGAGGATGACGGCCCGGGCGCCGGCGATAGGTGTTCGCTCGAGGACCTCCCGATCGAGTATGTCGCCGACGATATCGACTCCCGGCCCCTCGGCCACGTCGATGACGCAGGTCTCTTCCCCGGCCTCGCGGAGAATCTCGATGAGCTTCTGACCGACATCACCGTATCCCACGACCACGAGCGGGCCGATCTGGGGGATGGGCCGCACCCAGTCGTTGAGCCGACGGATGCTCTCGGCTGACCCTACGGCCACCAGGATCGCGCCGGGCTCGAGCGCCTCGTCAGCACCGGGGGGAGGCAGCAGCAGATCGTCGCGCCACTGGCCGACGAAGTGCGCTCCGGTCTGGGTGCGGACCCCGGTCTCGGACAGACTCTTGCCAGCCAGCGGACTGGCATTGTGAACGCGGATCTCCGCCACTTCGAGCAGCTGATTCAGAGGCTCCACACCGGCCACACGGGGGCCGATTCTGGCGCTGGCTCTTACCGCGATGACGGCGGCCAGTACGTGGCTGGGGGTAAAGGCGGCGGTCGCGCCCGCAAGCATCATGGGCCCACGCCGGCTGGGCTCGTCGATCATGGCCACGATAGGGCCGCTGAATCCCTGTTCGCGAGCACCAAGGGCAAAGAGAGCATTGCTCTCATCTTCCCCGTTGGCCACCAGCGCCCGGGCCCCGGCCAGCCGACTCAGGTCCAGTTCTTCGTCGGCAAGATCCGTGTGCACGACCTGCTCTCCCCGGGCGTGCAGCCGTCGGGCAACGGCTTCGTCTTCCTCGATGACCACTGCAGGTTGACCGCGGTTCTTGAGCTCTTCCATCAACGAGGCTACCTCTGGACCGTACCCGTAGATGACGACGCGCCCCTCGGCGTCCGGGAGGGTTCGCGGCAGCGCTCCATCGAGGCGCTCTTCCACCAGGGGTGTGTTGAACTTGTCGATCTGTACGACGCCCCGGGTGGCGTCTTCCGAATGAGTGGCACGGCCTTCGAGCAGGACGGCGCAGCCTTTGAGGGCGAGGGGAGTGAACAGATTCAGCAGGAAGGCGGTGAGGATGAGAATCGTGAAGACGGCCTGGTCGATGGCCCCCTGAGCCAACGCCAGAGAGGCCAGGACAAAAGCCATCTCGGCACGGCCGCACATACCCACACCCACGGCAAGGGCCTCCCGTCCGGGCAGACCCATGCGTAGCGCCATACCTCCGGCACTCGCAATCTGCCCCACGATGACCACCGTAGTGAGAAGGACGATGAAACCGACCTGTGCCGCGGTGATGTCAAAGGTGATGGAGAAGCCCAGAGACATGAAGAAGATGGGGCCGAGGAAAGAGTATGCGATCCCATACGTGCGATCGGTGACGATCTTGACCAGATTCGGGTCTGCCACCTTCTCCTCGAAAAACAGCCCTGCCAGGTAGGCTCCCAGAATCATGTGCAGGCCGATCGCCTCGGCGAACAAACCCGCGGCGAGGGCGGTGAGCAGAACGAAGGTGAATCCCTTGCCTCCCGCCGAACGGAACGGCAGGGAGAGGCGGGGATAGACGAAGGTCGCCAGCAGCAGCGACACGGCGAAGAAGCCGACCACCTTGCCCAGGGTGATCGCGATGGCGATTGGCTCGAAGGTTCCACCCGTCAGCACACCGATCACGAGGCCGAAGAAGACGAGAGTGAGCAGATCGTCGATGACACAGCTGGCGATGGTGATCCGGGCCAGGCGGGTATTGGCCAACCCCAGGTCCTTGAGGCTCTTGAGGGTGATCACCACGGCTGTAGCCGTCATCGTCAGGCCGACGAAGGTGGCGCCCACGAAATCGAGGCCGAAGGCCAGGGCCAGCCCGAAGCTGACAGCGAAGGGTACGATCGCCCCCACGATAGCCACGCCCATGGAGCGCTTCAGGGCATCGAAAAACTCGTGGGGCTGGGTTTCCACGCCGGCGTGGAACATGAGGAAGAAGATCCCGATCTCAGCCAGCAGCTGAATGGCATCGTCGGGCGCGATCAGGCCGAATACCGCCGGCCCCACCAGAACGCCGATGGTGAGTTCGCCCATCACTGTCGGCAGGCCGAGGGGGCGCAGAGTGACGGCCACCAGCCAGATACCGGCGAGAAGGATCAGAAGATCGAGGGCAATGTCGTGCACAGAGAGTCCGTTTCGCTCGGGCGGGGAGTATCGGAGCCGCGGGCTGCCAAACGAGAATGTCGGCCAGACCCGGCCCCCGGGACAACTCGACCCGAGCCTTCAGGTTTGGCAGGTTACGCTGACGCCCTCACGCGACAGACAGCCCCCCGAGTCCGTCCCTCAGGGCTTGCAGCGACTCGCCGTTGTCCGGATCGACTGTGACCATGGCGCCGTGACAGTCATGTATCCGCACTGCGGCCCCGAGGCCACGCACGAGGTCCGGGGGTCCACCGGCTGAGATGGGCGGATACAGCGGCACCCGACCTTCAGTCTCCGCTACCAGACGCGTCACTTCGCCATCGTAGAGTTGAGCAAGCGGCAGGTCTGCCGACTGCAGTGACTCCTCATCATGTGGTAGAGCGACGCCGTCCTCCTGACTCAACAGCCGCAGTACCAGCTCCACGGCGTCCTCTTCGCGCACCTTCAGCGGTTCGCCGGCTTCATCTACCAGGGCACGAGCCCAGGACGCCGCGACATTCGTCGACGCCGTCGCCCAACCCACGACCCCGCCCGCGGAGCTGCCACCGGTAAGGAAGTCCGTTGCCTCCTCCCAGCGGGGCAGGTCGTGTCCGCCGGCCAGGGCGATGGAAGGGGCGAAGACGTCACTGCCGAAAGGAAGTCCTGTGCGCACGTCATGCACCCTGGCGCGGAATTCCGTCATGCGGGCCGCCAGCAACGCCGCCCGCATGCTCAGCCACTGCAGAAACTCGGCCGGCACTCCGAGTGCCGGCAGAAGATCCGGTCCTCGCAGATCACTGTCGAGAGCTCGCGACACGATCGCCGCATCGATGCGCCGCGCCGCATCCCGGGTGGCACGTGCCACAGTTACCAGCCGCTGCGAATCGAAACCGAGATCCTCGCCGGCGGCGCAGCAATGCTCGCAGGCACAGGCGATCAGGGCGTGCAGGTTCGCCGGCTGTGGGTAGCGGGCGTGGTCGACGCAGAAGCCGTCCACATCGTATGATGCCGTTATTTCGGCGAGGCCGTCCGCCGTCCAATCATTGACCTGCGGCTGGCTCGGGCACAGGCCGATCCCCCACGACTTCCACCGGTGATCGAGCTGGGCCCCGTCCACGTCGCGCATGGCGAACTCCGGGAAGACGTCGCCGCCGTAACTCCACAGTCCGATATGTCCCCAGACCTCGATTCCCGCCTCGTGTGCTTGGTCGATGGCGCATCGTAACTCACTGTCATCGAAACCCCCGACGACACCAGCCACGGGCGGATAGATGCCGTCTGCCGCCTTGGGCCAGCGATCGGTCCGCTGTCGCCAGTCCTCGAAGGGACCCCGCGCCGCCATCCCGTCGCTGGCGCGGAACCCGGAGGTGTGACACACGGGCGACTCCGGCATGATCGTCGTCAGGCCAATCTCGTCCCGCAGCCGCACCAGTGTCTCGGGACGCTGGGCGATCGTGCTGGTGGCGCAGAACCAGATGATGCGTCGTGGATGGTCTGTCATGCCCGGAATCTGAACCACCGGCCCCCGCCCGACAACCGCCGTTGCCAACACTCCGTCGCCGTCGGAAGTTGTGGGACATGGAGAACCACAGCGGGATCCGCTCTCTCGCCATCGCCGGCGCCTGGGGCTACATCGGACGCAAGTTCGTCGACGCCGGCCTCGATCTCGGGCTGGACGTATCCGTCCTCGACCCGGGGCCGGCCCCCGAAGATGTACCTCTCGGTCGCCTGACCCGCTTCACGGATGACAGCTTCTTCCGGCAACCGGTGGATCTGTTCCACCTCGCCCTGCACCCCGAACATCGGCGACCGGCCCTGAGCCAGCTCCTGCGGCGCACCCGGGACCAGCGCCTGTCGATCCTCAACGAAAAACCCATGGCGGCCCCCGAACGCCCGCAGGACTGTCTCGAGCTGATCGACGCTCTTGCCGGCACGAGAGCCCTGCTGCTGTTCGACTTCCCGGAGCTCTTCGACCCCCTCACCACACGTGTCATCGAGACCTTGCGGCGCTATCGGCGCATCGATATCGACGAGATCGTCATCCAGCGGTCGAAGGACCGTGAGGATCCCACGAACCCGCGCAACCGCAAGCTCATGGTCCACATCCAGTATCAGGAGTCCGTGCACTGCATGGCCTGGGTCCTCTTCGTCCTCGGGCAGCTGCAGGGCAGCGCCGAAGCAGTACTGGCAGACGGCCTGCAGTTGTCGGCGCGGGCCCGCCCCTACTCCCCGCCGAACCCGGAAGACTACCTCTACGTCGTCGACGGCAGGACCGACTTTGAGATGCAGATCGGCGGAACGACCGTGCGGGGTTGTACCGACTTCACCTCAGGCGCACCGTGGGCCAAGACGCGACTCGTACGTGGGCGTGCCGACGGGCGCCCCTTCGAGATGTCCATGGACTATCTCGAGGGTGCCAAGGTTCTACGGCTGGACGGATTGGAGGCCGGACAGGACAGCGACCTGGATCCTCTGGGTAGCTCCTACGAGGGCGTGCTGCGAACCTTCGATCGCTGGCTGCAGACCGTTCCGCCGACAACGCTGATGTCCTCCACCTGCTACCCGAACCCGACCTTCGCCCACCTCACATACGGCCTGTCGGGCCTGCTGTGGCGCAGTTGCCACGACGACAGGCCGCTATCGGTCAGCGACGCCGACGACCTGCTCGCCTTCGACGCCGGTTTCGCTGAAGCCGCGGCGAGTCTTCCACACTACGCCTGAGTCGCTACGCTGATAACTCGGCCACCCGCGTCTCGACCCACGGCCACATGATGTCGGCGTAGAATCTGTGGCCGGCTTCTCCGTAGCTGTGCTGATATCGGCCCGTCGCTCCGGCCGCGTCATATATGGCTGTCAGTCGTGACACGGCAGCGTCCACTTCATCCGTGGGATGCAGGCCATCGTGGCGGCCATTCACCGTCAACAGCGGTCGCGGCGCCGTCAGTCCGGCGACATCCCAAAATTCGCCGAAGGACAACAGTCCTGGCACGGCGTTGCAGGGGCAGTGCCGCAGCGTTCCGGCGGGACTCATGTAGTTGTTGAAAGCGCAGCACGGTACGGCCATGTCAATGCGTTCATCACAGGCGGCCGCGTGGGCCGTGGCCATGCCACCGCCGGAATTGCCCAGCATCAGCGCCGGCCCTGACACTTCCGGCAACGCCAGCGCCCAGTCGAGGATCCGCATCAGGTCCCACACGCGTTCACCCAGGGCGCTGCGACCGACGACGGCGACCTGCCAGTTGTGACAGACGCAGTCCCTGCCGCCGTGGCGCTCGCCGATGTCAGCAATGCGGTACGCACGGGGATTGCCGCCGATCCCCCGTGTCGCCGGGGCGATGGCGAGAAACCCGCGGCGCGCGGCTTCCACGGCCACGTCACGGTTCTCGTCCTGCATCCGGCGACGATCTTTCTCATCGGTGCAGATGCCGGCGTAGATGTCGCCGTTCTCATGTCCGTGGGGCGTAATCGCCAGCGGGAAGGGACCCTCGCCCTTCGGTCTCAGACACCAGAACGATGTACGCACCGACGGTTCGGTGTCGATCCTGCCCTGTTGCCTTGTACAGTCGCCGAGGTCCTCGGTGTCCGGCGCCCACTCAACCATCGGTCGGCCGCGCCCGGCCTGGGCCTCGATCCGGGTCAACCCCAGCAGGTCACGGAACGCCTCCCGGGCGCCCGTCTGCCACGCCCGAAACGCTGATGGTGACGTGACACGACAGGCCCACTGGCAACCCTCTTCGCTGTAGAGCCGATCGAGGAACTCGGCAACGTCCGCCGGATGCCGCGATCCGTCGGTCATTCGGGACGCCGCCATAGCTCCTCCCAATTGTATTTGGGTTCGTACCCGAGAATGCGCCTTGCCTTGTCGATAGGAAAACGGCTGCCCGGGCGGTCGTGGAAGATGTGGAAGATCTCGAAGCGGCTCGGCAGATCCCGCGTCAGGCACAGCTCGTGAGCCTGAGCGATGTCGCGCCGTTCTACGCAACTCGACGGCAGGTAGTGGGTATCCGGCCCGCCGCCGTGACCCTCCTCTTCGAAGGTGAACACGCCGCCCACGCGGACCGCCGCAATGATCATATCGTGACAGCGGGCGAAGCTGCGGCACAGATCCTCGGCCAGAGTCTTGCCGAGTGTGTAACCCCCGATTCCGGGCCGCGGCGTCTCCTCCTCGGTGATACGCCATCTGTCCCAGCTGGGCCCGGTAATGTTGATCGTACTCTGGAACACGATCCGACGGACGCCGTGGCGCAGGCACGAGGAGAGGATGTGGTACAGGCCGCGTACACCGGCGCCGAGGTCGGTAATGTCTCCCAGGTCGGCCTCCTTCCACTTGCCCATGGGCCAGGCCAGGTGGCAGACGGCATCCACACCGGCCACGGCCTCGTCGATGGCATCGGCTTCATTCAGGTCGATGACACGGGTGTCTGTCAGGGACGGCATGGGACGGAAGTCGACACCGCGGACCTGGTGACCCGCAGCCGATAACTCACGCGCGACGACACTGCCGATGTACCCGGCGGCACCCGTGACCATGACCCTCATGGTGCCCCCTTCTGTTCGTCCGGCCACCAGTCGTGGAAATCGACGGTGGGTGTCAGCGAAAAGGATCCCCCTTTGATACGCAGGGCGAAGCGACGGAACGGTGTGTCAGCCACGAGATTGTAGAGCCCCCAGTGCTTCGGATGATCGTAGGACTCCAGCTCGAATCCCCGGGTGACGGCGGCCACAGCGTCATCCACATCGAGCCAGTCCGGGTCGAAAGGGGCCGACGCCGCCAGCGACGCCGCTTCGACAAGCCGGCCCAGTCGCAGAGTCAGGACGAACCCCGGCGTCTCACTGGCAAATTCGTGGGCCACACCTTCGGCCAGGTGCAGGGCCTGCTGTTCCGCCGACGTGTCCGGCAGGGCCACCATGTCCTCCGACAGGATGGTACCGGGATCATACCCGGAATAGACGCACACATCGCTGATCTGCACGACCTGGCGCACGCCCGCCTCCCGGGCGGCCTGCAGCACGTTCCACGTACCCTTCAGCGCCGTGTCCAGGATGCGACCGTCCTCCTCTGCCACCGGGGCCGACGGATCGCGTTGAGCCCTGGCGAGATGGACGATCCGGTCGGCGCCCGCACACAGCTGACCGATCGCATCGATGTCGAGGACGGATGCCTCGTCGGGGCCGGCGGATCGTACCTCGTGCCCGACTGACTGCAGGTGCGTGGTCAGCGCCCCTGCCAACAGGCCGCCGCCTCCGGTGATAACGATTCTCAAAGAGTTGCCTTCCTTGCGATGTGTCCTTGACGCCAAAATGAACATGCCTGCCCGCCGGTCAAGCGCTTCGGGTCCTTGACGCGGTTCTATGAGTTGCGCCATTTGATACCCATGCCACACTCGATCACCAACGCCCATGCCCGCCGACTGGCGCTGCGAGCCCAGGGCCTCGACGGCACCTGGCGCCCCGGCCGCGGCGTGAACGGGGCAGGGGCCATCGTCGAGCGCCTGGGATACGTGCAGATCGACACGATCGCCGTCATCGAGCGCGCCCACGAACACATCTTGTGGACTCGACAGCCTTCCTATCGCCCCTCCTATCTGCAACGGCTGATGCAGGATCGCCGCGTCTTCGAGTACTGGACCCATGCCGCCTCCTACGTTCCCATGATGGACTACCGGTACTATGGCCGCCGGAGGCGCTCCTATGCGACCGGGGGCCGTGGCGCCGACTGGCTGCGCGACAACCGCGCCGTCGTCGATCACGTGCGCGAGCGGATCCGATCCGAGGGCGCCCTGCTGGCGGCGGATTTCCAGGACACGAGAGGCCGCCGCGGTCCCTGGTGGGACTGGAAGCCGGCCAAGGCGGCACTGGAGGGATTGTTCGACTCGGGCGAGCTGATGATCTCCGAAAGACGTGGCTTCCAGCGGGTCTATGACCTGGCCGAGCGTGTTCTGCCCGGCGATCTGGATAGAACGGAACCAACCGCTGACGAGCGGGCCCGATGGGCCGTACACCGCACCCTCGACAATCTTGGCGTGGTCGACGACTGGCAGATGCGGATCTGGAATCGCAACAGCGACGAGAGACACGCCGCTGTCGAGCAGCTTCTCGAGGAGGGACAGATCGAACCCGTCGAGATCCGCGGCGACGGTGGCGATCCTCTCTATGCCCGGCCCACCGACCTGCAGGCCACGGCGCGCGGCCGCGCCACACGGAGGGTGCACCTGCTGTCCCCCTTCGACAACCTCGTGATCCGTCGACGCTGGGTGCAACGGGTATTCGACTTCGATTACAGCATCGAGTGTTACGTCCCCGGGCCGAAGCGCCGCTACGGGTATTTCTGCCTGCCCGTGCTGTTCGGCGATCGTCTCGTGGGTCGCCTCGATCCGAAAGCGGATCGCAAGGCAGGCGTATTCATCGTTCGGCGCCTGACGCTCGAACCAGACGTTGGTGATGTCGACCGCTTGCTGTCACCATTGGCGGAGTCGATCTGGCGCTTCGCCCGATTCAATGGCTGTGACGAGGTGCGGGTGGAGACGGTACGACCTGGCAAGGTCAAGGCGCCCTTGCGCCGCGCCCTCGCTGAGGCCTGAGGGTGGGCGGCGAGACGACCGGCGTGCGGGGACATACGTCGGCGTGGTATGAGCGTCTGGCCACGCTGCAGGAGGGCTACTACTACCCGTGGGAATCGACCACCGCTGATGGCGGAGGTGAGGCGGCGTACTCCACCCTCGTGCGGCAACACCTGACCCCCGAGCTGGATGTTCTGGAAGCCGGTTGCGGCCACGGCGTCGACGCAGTCTCCTTTGCACCCCTGTGTCGGTCGCTGCGGGCCTACGATCAGGTAGATCGCTACGTCACGCTGGCGCGGCAGGCCGTCGCCGAGCATGGCATCGACAACACAACCCTCCTCTGCCGCAACTCGAGCGCCGACCGCAACGGCGGGCAGGTGACGGTGCCCGCCCTCACCGCCTCCATCGACGTCGTCATCTCCCGTCGCGGGCCGACGAACTGGATCGAGGACGCGCCTCGGTTCTGCCGACCGGGGGCCGTGCTGCTGCAGTTGAACCCGCTCGGTCTTCTGGAGGAATACAGCTGGAACCGCCAACTGCCCGAAAGCCTGCGCCTGTCCCCGCCGGATCCGGACCCTGACGCCGGCATGCGGTCGAGAATCGAAACCCGCCTGGCCAGAGTCGGCCTGGCCATCCACAGCTGCTGGACCTACGACGTGCCGGAATGGCTCCATGGGCCGCGCGAGCTGTACCGATTCCTCACCTTCGGCCGGTCCCCGGACGAAGTCGAATCCTGGCCAGAAGTACACGGAGAACTGTCCGCAGTCTTCGCGCGCCACGCCGTCGAGTCAGGCCTCGAGCTGCGCAATCGTCGGTTCCTGTGGAAATCGGTGCTCGGCCGATAGCCCGACGTTCGGTGGCTGACTCATGTTGTGCTTTATTGTTCGTCCGGCCCGTGAACTACGCCAGATTCGCCGCAAGATCAACGATCACCGTGACCTGTTTGTTGAGGAATGGGAGGTCCATTGTGGATCCTAGAATCAAGTCTGTGCGCGTCAATGCAGATCGAATCCAGGTCAGCTACGAGGACGGGCGGGATCTCGCGGTGCCTGTCACCTTCTACTGGCGTCTGGCCGACGCGACGCCGGAGCAGCTGCAGAACTTCGAGATCTCGCCCAGTGGGAGAGGCATCCACTGGCCTGACGTCGACGAAGATCTGTCGGCAAAGGGACTGCTGGAGGGAATGCCGCGCGCGACTGTCTCTGCCTGACAGCTCGTCGACGAGTCGGACCTTCAGTAACGATCCTCCGCGTTTGTCAGCGGGCACCAGCGTGACGTGAACAGGTGGTCGAGCAGGGCCGTGCCCGCCTCTGACGCCACCGGCGCCAGGTGGCGCAGGGCGTTGGCCGCGTAGAAGCGGTTGTAGCGGTTGTCGTCCCGCAGCATGCGCTCCAGGGCGGCTACGGTACCATCCGTCACCTGCCCAGCGGAGCGCACGGCCAGGGCGGCGTTGCGGCGCACGCGGTAGTCCCCATCGTCGATGCCGCGAGTCGCTGTCTCCAGCGCCGCCCCGGTGAGGTCGCCCACCCGTGCCAGGGCCTCCAGGGCGTTGCGCCGCACCCACCAGTGTTCGTCGTCGGCGCTGTGCACGAGCCGGTCAGTCACCGTGGTGGCACCCATATTCGCCAGCGCATCCGCCGCTGCGGCCCGCACGAGCCAGTGACCGTCGTCGAGCAGATCGCTGGCGACGGAGTCGCCTCTGGCAGCTACGGCCAGCGCCTGTGATGCTACGGTCGCCGTCGGATTGGTCCCATGGGCGTTGTCCGCCGTTTTCGCCATCGCCAGGGGTTCAGATGCCAGGGCCTCTCGCCGCAGATCCTGAGCCAGTTCCGGTAGACCGGCTTCGCCCGCAGCGGCCAGCCCATAGGCGGCGTTCAGCCGCACCGATTCGGCCGCGTCGTCAAGTGCAGCCGTCAGCGCCGCGATGGCGTCTCCAGCCGAGCCCGAGCGGGCGATGGCATCCGCCGCCCGTGTCCGTTCGGCCGGCGTCCCGGACCGTAGAGAATCGACGGCGCCGCCGATGGCACCGCCATCTCCTGGCCCCGTCGACGTGTCTCCGGCTAACCAGCGGAATACGTCATCACATACGGCACCGTTCTGCTCCCACTCCGCGCCGTCGGCATCACCAGGCTGTGGCTCGGCCGTGCGGGCAAACTGGAACTTCAGCATGTAGCGTTTGCGATCGCTGGTGTTGGCCGTGGCCCGGTGCCAGGTATCGAAGTGCACGATCGACACGGTTCCGGCGGCACCGGTGAGGGCTTCATGATGTTCGGTGGACTGCGTCGAGTCCGGATCGGAGATGGTGCGGTACCACTGATGGCCCGGCATGACCCCCGTCGGTCCCATGTCCCGCGTCGTGTCCTGGGGGTAGTAGAAGGCCATCACCCAACGAAACCGGGGGTGACGCAGGTTGTGATCGAAGACGTAGCAGTCCTTGTGCCAGGTCTGTCCCCGGCCGCCCGGCGGGTTGAGGTGGCAGTGCCGATGCGGGTTCATGATGTAACCGGGGCCCAGCAGGCTCTGCAGGGCGCCAGTCACGGCGGCATCATCGTAGACCTGTTGGATCTCGGGCACGCGGGGCAGGATGTTGTTGCCCACGTTGCCCTCCTTCTCGAATACCTCCTCGAGTTTCGCGTAGATGGTCTGATGGTATTCGTCAGGCAGTCCGGTCTTGATCACTACATGGCCGTCACGGACAAAGCGGGCACGCAGATCGGTGTCGGTGGCAACGGGCTCAGTACTCATCTTTGGTCCTCTGTGTGGCGGGTCGATGCCGCCAACTCTACGAAATCCCGCGTCTCCGTGTGTCAGTCGAAGTCGAACCGGGCCAGACTGCCGCCGATGCGCCAGCCGGCCTGATCGAGACGCCGCGTGACATCGACGCGGAACAGGCCATAGAGGATGAGCGAGGCGCCGAGCTCGTGGTGCCAGCCCCCCGTGGATCTCATCGTAGACCGCAGGGCCGACGACGTGCCGTCGTGCCAGGTACGCCCGGACGCACCGTGAACGACCAGGCCCATGCCCCGGCGCACGAGCCCCCACGCACCGAGATACTCGAAGGGTACCGTGCGAAAGTTGTGTTCCCAGAACAGCGCCGCGTAGCGTGGCCCCTCGTACGGGTGCCCGTGAACCGTGCGAAAGGCGCCGAAAGGCGTGAAGGGACCCATGGCCACGTCGAGAGCGGCGTGGCGCTGAGGCGGTACATCTCCGGTGGATGCGCCCGCCAGCACGCGCAGATCGAGTGTGTTGGGCAGCCAACGACGGGTCCAGAACGTGGGCTGTTGCCAGTCCCAGGTGAATCGCCAGGTGCTGAAGCTGACGTCGCTGCCGAACCAGTCCGTGGCCACCTCTGCCTCCAGAGTGAGCCGGCGGTTGGCAGTGACTCCGAAGGGGGTGTAGTCGTGGCCTAAACGGCCGCCGAGACGGGCAGAGCGAATGTCCCCGTCGAAAACGGGCACGTTCGGGCGCACGTCGTCGAAGGGCAGCAGACCGAAGTCTGCCAGAGCCGACAGCGTCTGCTGGCGCTCGTCGCGCGCCGTGAGCCACAGGAATCCGTTCTCGCGCCAGCCACTCAGTGACAATTCCACTTCCACCATCTCCCGCCAGCCGTAGTCGAAGTAGTCGTCGAGACCGGTCAGCGCCTGGGCGCTGTTGAAGAAGTGGTGATAAAGGTCAGAGTCGTAGCGCCGGGCAACACCTCGTTCGTACTCGACCCGAAAGCCCAGGTCCATCCTGTCCCTGCCCTTGCCATGGACAGGCCGCCCGCCGGCCAGACCTGCTGATCCGGCGACCCGTTCGACCCCTATGCTGTAGCCGACTCTGCCATAGGCTCGCGTGCGCTGGCCCAGCCGGTATTGAGCGCTCCCCCCGGCGTAGACCTCCTCCACTCGATTCGCCCGCACGGCCCCACTGTACTCTGGTAGCCAGTTTCTGTGCTTCGGCTTTGGCTTCGACTTCGATCTGGTGGAATCGGAGCGTGCACTCCCGGAATCGGCTGCCGTCTGCTCCGCCCGCTCGCGGCGTTCCTGGCGTCTTTTTTCCCGCTCTTCGTCCATCTCCTCTTCGGTGGGCAGGAAGCGTGCCCACAACCCCGTGGGGCGGAACTCCTTGTCCAGGTAGCGGGAGCTGTCCAGGCTAGCGTAGGCCGCCACCTCTTCCTCGGTCAGAGGAACGCCGCTGGCGCCCCGGGCGAAAGCGGTGTCCGCCTGCACCCGCGTGCTGTCGACCCGGACGATCGTCTCCTCTTCGTACAGCGAATCGGGCAAGTCGATGTTGACCTCATAGTTCGACATGCGGGTTACACCCCGTACCCCGATCTCAGGGAAGTGCAGACCGAAGGTGCCGATCCGAACCCTCCCCTCGAAGCGATAGTCCACCGCCAGCCACAAACCGTCGAACTGGCGCCATTGCTGGGCAAAACTCCAGGCGAAATCCTCGAACAGTGGCAGCGGCAGAGCCGCCGAGATGATCGATTTGCTCGGCGTCAGTTCCGCCTCGATCAGGGCGAAGTCAACGTCGACGATGGATACACGACCGACGAAGGCTGCTTCTGGCTTGTGTTTGGGGCGCACATCGATGTCGAACACGACACGATCATCTACCAAGCGCCGGCCGATCAGATCGAAATCATACACGTCGAGGGCGTCGGGATGGGTGGGCCCCATCAGATTGTTCTCGATGAAATCGATGTCGTCGTCGTAGAGGTCGACGAACTCCTCGGCTGCCGACAACGTGCCGAAGTCCATGTCCGGGTCATCCATGTTGTCCGTGTGCCGTTGCGACACGACCACCTCCCGATAGCCGCCCTCCCGCTGCCAGTGGACCTCGGACACCACCTCGGCGACGGCGACGATCTCCTCGTCCTTCTTCACCGTCATGCGCGTGTGGGCTTCACTGCGCCAGCTCTGCACCCGGGGGCGCCACTCGGCCTTGCGCCGGATGACCTCGGCCATGATGCGATTGGCCTCGTCGGGGCGCACGATCATTTCAGGGAGTGTGTACGGCGTCACCGGCAGACGAAAGTCGACGCCGGCTGCCGCCTGAGCGGAATCGGTGACCACGTGCTCCCGTGAGGCATAGCCGATATAGCTCACACGAAGTGTCACCGGCAGGTGGCCTACTTCCAGGGTGTAGAAGCCCTCGTCATTGGCGATGGTACCGGTGAACTGCGCCATCACCTGCACCGAGGCCAGTGGCAGGGGCTCGCCGGTTGCGGCATCGATGATGCGCCCGTGCAGAGTGATGCCGCGGGCCCAGACACCGCTGGCGCCACACAGCGTCCCACCTGCAAGGGCCAGCACCATACACCAGCCAATCCGTGACATTCCCCCGCCTGTTCTCGATAATCTCATGGCACAGGTAGTATGTCGGCCACAGGTGGACTTTCACAACCTGCAAGCGGGGCCATCTGCGATATACTACATTGTCCGACCTCCACTTGTAGCCCCCAGAATCGAGGCACCATGCCCTTCGTCCTGCACCGCCCTGGCGTCGACGATCCGTCGACGCTGACTGAAAGCGACGCTCGTCGGGTCATCCGTTCGAACTTCCCCGACTCGGAGATGCAGAACAACGTCTGGAGCAAGCTGTTGAAGGGAGAGAATGTCTTCGTCCATGAAGGCCAGTTGGAGTGGGTGAGTGACGCCACTGTCTGAGATGACGGTTGGTCTCTTCCTCCGCCATGACTGACCGGTCAGTCACTTCTGTACTCATTCCGCTGAACTGATGCCCAGCGACATCGACCCGGACTCAGATCTGCTGCAGGACCTGCCGACGGCAATCGAGCAAAGGCTCGCCGACCTGCTGACGGCTTGTGAGTCCATCGAGTTGTCCATGGCCTCCGACATCCGGGCTGATGGCCGCTACGGCGACACCTGGCTGGTGGCCACCGACCGGCGACTGCTGTCTCTGGATCCCACCGATCTGAGCGCCCCCCCACGGCAGCTCGAGTTGACCGATGTGCTGGCCATCGAGCTGCGCGACTTTCAGGCCATTGGTGCGCTGCACGTACGCACCGCCGACGGCGGCCTGACCCTGGTTCGTTTCACGCGCAGCCTCATGCGCAAGTTCAACCGCGTGCCGAAGCGGCTCGAGGACCTGGTTCGCCGGGCCCAACCCGGGCGAGACACCGGAGAGCGCATCGCCTCCGGCGGCGCCGATATCGGCGGATCCGCACGGCGCCGCTGTGATCGCTGCGGCCGGGCCATCCCCCGGCGCTTCGGCGTCTGTCCTGCCTGCCTCGAGACGCGGCGGCTGCTGATCCGGTTGCTGAGCTACGCCAAACCGTACTGGGGTTTGGGCGTCCTCAGCCTGAGCCTCATGGTCCTGGCGACCGGCATCGGCCTTACACCGACACTGCTGATGGGTTCCCTCCTCGATGACGTTCTGGCGCCGACGTCAGAGGGAACTGCCCTGCGACCGCTGCTGGCCGACGCAGCCACCCACAGCAGGCTCCTGATTCTCGTCTTTGCCCTGCTCCTGATCCATGTGTCGAGCAACCTGCTGGGCGCGATTCGGCGTTATGTGATGGCCTGGCTCGGACAGCACGTTACTCTCGACCTGCGCAACGAAGTCTACCGGCATCTCAACACGCTGTCTCTGAGCTTCTACAACGACCGTGAGACGGGGCGTGTCATGTCCTCCATCACGCAGGACGTGGGACGCCTGCAGGACTTCATCAGCGATGGCCTGCAGGAGATCATCCGCGACGTTCTGACGATCATCATCATCTGTACCATCCTCTTCGCCATGGACGCCTCCCTCGCCGGCCTGGTGCTGCTGCCGGTGCCGCTGCTCGTGTTCACCACGCTTCGCTTCGGCGGCAAGTTGCACTTCACGTACCGGGCACTTTGGCGTCGCTGGGCGAGCATCAGCGCCCTGCTGGCCGACACCATCCCCGGTGTACGCGTCGTCAAGGCCTTCTCCCAGGAGTCCCGCGAGGTGGGCAAATTCGAGCAGCGGTCCGGTCACCTGCTCGACGGTGAGCTGCGGGCTGCCCGCCTGCAGAGTCTGTTCAGCCCCATCATGGCCTTCGTCACGCGCATCGGCACGCTGGTGATCTGGCTCGTGGGCGGCACCCGTGTTCTCGACGGCGACCTGACTCTGGGGTCCTTCGTCGTCTTCACCGGGTTCATGTGGCAGTTCTACGGTCCGGTGGAAAGCCTCTGTCGTCTCAACCACCGTTTCCAGCGGGCCGGCACATCCGCCGAGCGTGTCTTTGAAACCCTCGACTCACAGCCCGATGTGCGGGATGTCCCCGATGCGTCCATCATGCCGCGCGTCGTCGGTCGTGTCGAGTTTGGTGACGTCACGTTCTCCTACGATGACACCAAGCCCGTGCTCAAGCACATCGATCTTGTCGTCGAGCCGGGCGAGATGATCGGACTGGCCGGCCATTCGGGCGCCGGCAAGAGCACCCTCATCAACCTGATCTGCCGCTTCTACGACGTCTCCAACGGATCGATCCGCATCGACGGGCACGATATCCGCGACGTAGAGCTCAAGTCGCTGCGCGACCAGATCGGTGTCGTCCTGCAGGACCCCTTCCTGTTCAACGGCACCGTGGGAGACAACATCGCCTACGGCAAGCCGGAGGCGAACCTCGATGAGATTGTCGCTGCCGCTCGGGCCGCTCACGCCCACGATTTCCTCATGAACCTGCCCCACGGGTACGACACCATCGTCGGTGAGCGGGGCACCCGGCTGTCGGGGGGAGAACGGCAGCGTGTCTCCATAGCCCGTGCCATCCTGCGGGACCCGCGAATCCTCATCCTCGACGAAGCCACCTCCAGCGTGGACACAGAGACGGAGGTAAAGATCCAGGAAGCTCTCGAGCGGCTGATCCGCGGCCGTACCACCTTCGCCATCGCCCATCGCCTGTCCACCCTCCGTCATGCCAATCGCCTGCTGATTCTCGACAAGGGCGAGATCGCGGAAATCGGTACCCATGACGAACTGATCGAAGCCGACGGCGTCTACGCCCGCCTCGTGCGGATGCAGAGCGAATTGACCCGGCGTAAGATCTGGTGATGAGCGAAATCGATCCCACATACGACCTCATGGACGAGCTGTCCGTTCTCGATCCGGGCACCGCTCGCCTCTGGGTCGACGGGTACGACGAGCTCTGGCTGCAGATCGGCGAGGCCGAAGCCCGCGGACCTCTCGGTGTGCAGCGGGCCTTTCCCCTGACCATGGCGGATGAGTTCGTCTCGCTGAAGGACGGTGACGGGGACGAGATCGCCGTCATCCGTCGGCTCGGAGAACTGGACCCCGACAGTCGTGCTGCCGTCGAGAGCCACCTGTCCTGGTCCTACTTTGCCAGCACGATCGTGAGCGTCTACTCGATTGAAGTTCAGTACCATATCCCCCACTGGGATGTGGAGACCGATCGCGGCCGGCGTGTCTTCGAGTTGTTGAGTTCGCGCCGTGATGTGCGCGCCCTGCCCGGTGGCGGAGCGCTGATCCGTGACGCGGATGGGAATCTCTACGAGATCCCTAATGTCAGCCGCCTGGACGCGGCGAGCCGCGCCATCGTCGAGGACTACGTCTGAGTGGAGGACGCTGACAAGGTCTACCGGCGCGTCACCGCGCGCGCCTACCTCGCCTTCCTGCTCCACTATCTGCGGCCCCACGGCCGGCGTGTCGCCTGGCTGTCCCTGTTCGTCTTCGGTTACGCCGGCGTACGCCTCACGGGACCACAGATCCTCCGCTTCTTCATCGACACGGCACGCGAAGGCGGTGATCTCGACAGCCTGATGGGGGCAGCTGCTCTCTTCGTCGCTGTTGCCCTGGGCCGGCAGATCTGTTTTCTCGGCGGCAGTTACTTCAGCCAGGACGTAGGCTGGCGGACGACGAACCGCATGCGCGGCGAACTGGCCGAGCACTGCCTGCGCCTCGACATGGGTTTCCACGGGCAGCACACGCCCGGAGAGCTGGTGGAACGCGTCGACGGCGACACTGCCACGCTGGCCAATTTTCTCTCCGCCTTCGCCGCCCGCGTCACCAGCGGCCTGCTGCTGTTGCTCGGCGTCCTCGTCCTCGTCTGGCGTGAGGACTGGCTTCTTGGCGCGGCCATGACCCTCTTCTCCGTCATCGCCTTCCTCATCATCAACCTCACACGCAGTATCGCCGTGCCTATCTACGCCGCCGAACGCGAGGGTTTCTCTCGCCTGTACGGCTACATCGAGGAGCGCCTCGGCGGCATCGAGGACGTGCGCACCAACGGGGCCGTCGCCTTCGTGCTGGATCGCTTCTTCAAGGTCAACCGCGACGCCTACGGCCGGGTTCTGCGTTCCGAGATGATGGGTGCCATCCTACGCTCCATCACGATGATCCTGTTTGCCCTGGGTCACGCCATGACGATGGGCATCAGCCTCCTGCTCTACAATCAGAACCCGGATGTGTTCACCATCGGTACGGTGTACCTGGTGTTCGAGTACATGACGCTGCTGCGTATGCCCCTGTTCATGATCACTGAGCAGATCAACGACCTGCAGAAGGCGACTGCCGGACTCAAACGGATCGAAGAGCTGCACCGCATCAAGTCCCGGATCGAAGGTGGTGATACCGATCCTGCAGCCGGCCCTCTGCAGATCGACTTCGACCGGATCAGCTTCGAGTACGCCGACGACAATCCTGTCCTGCGCGACGTCAGCTTCCGCCTGGATCCGGGTCGCACTCTCGGCCTGCTCGGGCGCACCGGCAGCGGCAAGAGCACCCTCACGCGGTTGCTGTTCCGGCTGTACGACGTGCAGGACGGTGAGATCCGCCTGGGAGGCAGCCCCATCCGCGACCTGTCTCTCGACGGCCTGCGGCAGCGCGTCGGCATGGTGACCCAGGACGTGCAGATCTTCCGCGCCACGGTGCGCGAGAACCTGGCTCTCTTCGACGACAGCGTCGACGACGATACGATCCTGCATGCCCTCGGTTCACTTGAGTTGATGGACTGGTTCCGCGACCTGCCTCAGGGCCTCGACACGCAGATCACCGCCGGCGGCCTGTCCGCCGGCGAGTCACAGCTGCTGGCCTTTGCCCGCGTCTTCCTCAAGGATCCCGGGCTCGTCATCCTCGACGAGCCATCGTCGCGCCTGGATCCGGCCACCGAACGGCGCATCGATCGCGCCGTGCACGGACTTCTGCAGGGCCGCACGGGACTCATCATCGCCCACCATCTGGCCACCGTTCAGCGCGTGGACGACATCATGATCCTCGATGATGGCCGCGTCCTCGAACATGGGGAGCGTCGCCTGCTGTCGCAGGATCCGGCATCGCGCTTTTCACAGCTGCTCGCCGTCGGCCTCGAGGACCACACCGCATGACCACCGGTCGCACAGCCTGGCGCCTGGTCCGCTATCGCACGGGCCTGTTCTTCGGAACGATCCTGTTCCGCGGCATCGACGATCTGGCGCCTTTTGCCGTAGGCCTCATCATGAAGGCCTTCTTCGACGTGCTGACGGAGAACGGCGATGCCGGTTTTACCGCCTGGACACTCGTGGCCTTGTTCGTCGTCCTCGAGGTCTCGGATCGTGGGGTTCTGTTCCTGGCGGCCATCATCGGCGCCCGCTGGCGCTTCAGCGTCTACTCTCTGCTGCGCACCAACTTGCTCAAATCGATCCTGGCCCTGCGCAACCCGGGCAAGGTGGCCAACCTGTCCGGCGAGACGACGAATCGCTTCCGGGATGACGCCGAAGCCGTCGTCAGCTACCTCGAGCAGTACATCCATCTGTGGGGCAACCTGATCTTCGCCGGTCTGGCTGTCACCTGGTTGGCCCGGATCGACGTCACCATCACCATCATCACCGCTATACCGGCGATCCTCATCATCACCATCGTCGACATCGCCCGCAAGCACATCGTCCGCTTCCGCGCCGCCCAGCGCACTGCCACCGAGCAGTCGACGAACTTTGCCAACGAGATGTTCCAGTCCGTCCTCGCCCTGCAGGTAGCCGTCGCCGAAGGCGCCGCGGTGGAGCGCTACCGGCGACTCAATGACGCCCGCCGCAAGTCCACCCTCATCGATAACCTTTTCAACCAGGTGCTGGGTTCGGTGAACGTCAACATCGGCCAGCTGGCCACCGGCGCCATCCTCATCATGGTGGCTGAGCGCATGCGCAGCGGTGACTTCAGCGTCGGCGACTTTGTGTTGTTCACGACGTACGTACCTGAGATCGCCCGATCCGGCTCGCTCATCGGCCGCGTCATGGCCTACCACCGTCGCGCCGAGGTCTCCCTGGGACGCCTGTCGCAGACGATCGAGAGCCAATCACCGGCCCCCCTCGTCGAGCCCGGTCCGGTCTATCTGCGCCAGGCGCCACCTCAGATCCCGCCCCCGCCACCGGCGGCCGCGCACCCCCTTGAACGCCTCGAGGTCGAAGGGCTCACCTGCACCTACCCCGATTCGCCGAACGGGGTCCACGACATCGACCTGAGCCTCGACAGCGGCAGCTTCACCGTCGTCACCGGCCGTATCGGCTCGGGCAAAACGACGCTGGTTCGTGCCCTGCTGGGCGTGCTGCCCCTGGATCGTGGGCGCATCCTGTGGAACGACGAACTCGTCGAGGATCCCAGGACCTTCCTCGTGCCGCCGCGCAGCGCCTACACGCCACAGGTACCGCGACTGTTTTCCGAATCCCTGCGAGACAACATCCTTCTCGGCCTGCCGGAAGACGAAGAGGCCGTCGTCGAGGCCGTGAAGATGGGTGTGATGGAGTCCGATATCCCGACCCTGGAGAAGGGCCTGGATACCATCGTAGGCCCTCGTGGTGTGAAGCTGTCGGGTGGCCAGATCCAGCGGGCGGCAGCGGCCCGCATGTTCGTGCGGGAGGCACAGATCTACGTCTTCGACGATCTTTCGTCGGCTCTCGATGTCGACACCGAACGGCTGCTGTGGGACCGTCTGTTTGCGACCCGCAACCAGACCTGCCTCGTCGTCTCCCACCGGCGGCCGGCCCTGCAGCGGGCCGACCGCATCGTCGTGCTCAAGGACGGACGTGTCGAGGCCGTGGGAACGCTGACCGACCTGCTGGAAACCAGCCAGGAGATGCAGCGACTATGGAGGGGAGAGGTGGAGGAGTGAAACGGGAGACCGCCAGGCGGGGTGCTGTCTGCGCCATCTGGTTGAGTGTTGCGTTGACGTCGTGTACCAGCGGTCCGGAGGATCTTGTCGAAGATCTGGGCCATCCGGGACGGCGGGAGGCCGCTCGCCAGCAACTGTTGATCGCCAAGGATCGTGCCGTCGAGCCCTTGCTGACGGCTCTTGCCGAGACCGAGGTAACCGCAGCGCGACCCGAACTGGCCGAAGTTCTGGTGGGACTGCTGGTGCGCACCGGAGACCGTCGCATCGTCGATGATCTGAGCCGGCGGCTGGGGACGGACCGCGATCCGGCGGTACGGTCCCGCATCGCCCGCGCCGCTGGCCTGCACCGGCGTGCGGAGTTCATCGAACCTCTCCTCGAGGCGGGCCTGGCGGATGCCGACGATGACGTGGTGCACCAGACGCTGATCGCCCTCGGTCTGCTGCGAGGACGTCTCGGCCCTGACCAGGACGAAGCCCTGCTGGTTGCCGCCGCCGGCCTGGTCGGCAATCCGCACAAAGGCGTCCGCACGGAGGCACGGATTCTCGCCGAGGCACGGGTGGCCGAACTCGTCGAACAGGGACGGGCGCGATCGGTACAGGCGGAGATGGCGGCGGCGGAGTCGCTCTACCAGGAGGCAGTGACCATCGTACCCGACAACAAGTACGCCAACTACCGGCTGGCCAGGCTGCGCTATGACCGTGGCGAATCGACTGCCGGCCTGTCCATGCTCCGCGAGCATGGCATGCTTCTCGATGTTCCGCGCCTGACCGAACCGCCACAGATCGACGGTCACCTCGACGAGGAGCTATGGACCGGCGCCGCCCACGCGTCCGGCTTCTTCAGCTTCGTGAATCAGCACAAGGCAGCCATCCCCTCCGGCGTCGACACCGATATCTACGTGACCTGGGACGACAAGGCGTTGTACATGGGCTTCCGGGGGCACGACGAGGACCCGGCGGGCCTCAAGGCATACATCCTGAATGAGGACGAGGACCTGTGGAACGACGACATCGTCGAGATCTACCTGGACGCCGACCTCGACCACCAGAGCTACGTACACATGGGAATCAACAGCATCGGCGTCAAAGCCGATGCCTGGCATCCCAAGGGACTCGGAGACCAGGATGAGGAGTGGGACGCCGACATCGACATCGGGGCCCGTGTGGGGGCAGCGGAATGGACCCTCGAACTGGCCCTGAACTTCGACGGGCTACACCTGCCGAAGCCGTCTCCCGGCCAGGTCTGGGGCTTCAACTTCGTGCGCACCCACCGCGGTTCGGAGTACAGTCAGTGGGTGCGTACGTTCGGCTCGGGCGGCCATAGCCCAGACGACTTCGGCTTCCTCGTATTCAAGTAGAATACAGGAAAACCCAGGAGCACCAGATGAAGATCACCGCCCTGAAGTGCACCGTTCTCGGCAACAACGTCGTGTTGCGCATCGCCACCGACGAAAGCATCAGCGGCTACTCGCAGGCCGAGACCTCGAAGACCGGCTACCTGAGACCCCACGTCATGTTCTACGAGGACAAGATCCTCGGCAAGGATCCCCGCGACGTGGAACGTGTCATGATGGGCATCCGCCGCCTCGGCGCCTTCAAGCCCTGGGGAGCCGCCGTCAGCTCCATCGAGATGGCCCTGTGGGATATCGCCGGACAGGCGGCTGGTGTCCCCGTCCATCGCCTGCTGGGCGGCAAGGTCCGCGACCGTGTCTGTGTCTACAACGGCAACGTCCGCTTCTCCATGGAAGGCCGCACCGACCCGCAGGCCCACGCTGACAACATGCAGAAGATGATCGACCGGCCGGAGAAGTTCTGCTTCATCAAGCAGGGCGTCGCCTTTCACAGCAACATGGCCCGCACCATCGACGGCTTCTCCTACCAGCCGCCGCAGCCCGGTGGCCACCACCCCAACCGTGGCCTGATGACGGCGAAAGGCTTCTCACATCTGATGGCCTGCATCGAAGCCATGCGCGAGGTCTGCGGTGAGAACGTGGGCCTGGCTCTCGACTGCGGCCCGGGCATGGTTGTTCCCGATGCCATCAAGCTGGCCAGAGCCTGCGAGGATCTCGACGTGATGTGGCTGGAGGACATGATCACCGGCGACTACACGCCCTACGTGCAGGCCGATCTCTACCGTGAGGTGACGCAGAGCTCGTCGACCAGCATCCATACGGGCGAACAGATGTACCTGCGGCAGAACTTCATCGACCTCATCGAGAAACGCGCCGTCGACGTCATCGGCCCCGATCCGGCCGACATCGGCGGTATTGCCGAGCTCAAGTGGGTGGCCGAGTACGCCGATCTGCACGGCATCCTCATGGCCCCCCACGGCACGGGGGACGGCCTGCTCGGGCTGGCGGCGCTGGTCCAGGTCTGCGCCACGCTGCCCTCCAACTACGTGGCCTTCGAATACCCCACGGGCAACACCGAGTGGTGGTATGACATAGTCGAGGGATTGCCCGACCCCATCGTCGTCGACAGCCACATCGAGGTCTGGGACCGCCCTGGCATGGGGGTCACCTTCCGCGTCGACGAGGCGAAGAAGCACCTGCCCGAGGAGGATAGGGGCTTCTTCGACTGAAGCCCGGTCACCCGGGCAGATCGATGGGATAGTTCCCCCACTCGTCCCGGCAGCGCTTCATCTCGAGAATGTTCTCGGCCTTGGCGTCTACCGCTAATGAGTGGGTCGAGCCCATGATGAAGCCGCCCCCCGGCGCCGCATGTCCGAAGGCGTAGCGGGCGTCGTTGCGGATGTCCTCGACACTGCCTGAGATGATGTGCTCGTGCCATATCCCGCCCCAGAGGCATATCCGCTCACCCACCCGCTCCTTCAGTTTCCCAATATCCATTCCCGCGGTACCCTGAATCGCCTCGTACGCGTCATACACTTCGGCCAGTTCCTCGATGATCGGCCACGTATGTCCGCAACAGTGCTTGAGCACCTGCAGCCCGTGCCGGTGGGCGGCCTCGACATGCGCCTTGTGCCATGGGTACACCATCCGGCGATAGATCTCCGGGCTGGCCATCAGCCCGGTGCTGCTGCCGAGGTCACCGCACGGCATGATCCCGTCCACCCCGAGTCGGGCGAAGAGCCCCACCTCGCGCACCATCTGCTTGCCCCGCAACTCGGCGATCTTCTCGCAGATTTCGGGCTGGAGCACGAGGCTCATCCAGGATTCCTCCTCTGTTGCCCCGAAGCCAGGAAAGGACAGGTCACCACACGTCAGCATGATGAAGTGGGTCTCCTTCATCTCGGCCACCGCGTGGTGGACCAGTTCCCAGCGGGAGTCGTCCGGGTCGCCCGCTGGCTCCTCCTCCAGTCGGTCGATCTGCTCCTGCAGGCCCTCCACGGTGGGCGCCACGTAGTTCTCCGTGTTCCTCTCAAAGGGCATCAAGTCGTGCGTCGTCGAGGAGACGCGAAAGAGAGTCCCGGCATCGTCCCGATAGGTCGCCTCGTCCAGCTGCTCCATCGCCTTGGGGTGATGCCCCCTGGGTGGCACGCCGCCGATGAAGACGATGTCCATCTCGAGCGCCCGGATCAGGTCCAGCCGGTCGCGCTTGTAGCTCTCCACCACCTCGTCGCGCCGTCCGTCCCAGTAGGCCTGCGTCTCCTTCATCTTGGCCTGCACGAAGGTCTCACGCCCGAGGATATCCTCGTAGACATTGTAGTCGATGGAGTGTTCGCCCCAGGGGAGACGATCCCCCTCCCTGTGCTCCAGAGCTGCTAGAACGCGTTCTCTCGGTAACATCGACTTCCTCCCTCGCTGGATCCTTGCAGCAGTCCCCTCGCCTACAGGTCGCGCCGAACCGGGGCCTTGGGGTTTATGGCCACGGCACACTCAGTGTCGATGCTGAATATCTCGGCATGCTCTAGCTCAACCTGAATTCTCAGCCACTGACTGCCTGCGACAATCTCCCGGAAGGCCACCCCGTCTCCCCACACGACATCAGCACTCAGGTGGTCGCCCTGGATCTCGCGGCAATCCGCATAGGTACAGCCTGGCAACGGACGATAGCCGGTGTCGCAGAGTTGTACGCGCACACCGCCCAGTGGCGCGTTGACGTTGATCGTGATCTCGGGGCGATCGAGGCGCAGACACTCCGTCGTGATCTCTCCCCGGCCACGGTCAGAGACCAGCCCCACGAAGCCATGCTTTCTCAGGGTCCCCGAAAGCAGCACGGCGCTCTGCTTGCCGCTCTCGATGATGCGGGGGATCGCGTGATGCTCTTCCACCCGGGCGACGGCATAGACGATCGTGTCCGCCTCACGCTCGACCATGGCCGTGCCATACATCGATCCGGCGCCGAAACAGCCCGGCTCTCTGCGCGGCATCGCCACCGTGTGCGTACGGTTCCACAGATCACCGTCGTAGGAGTAGGCGTATTCGGTGGTAACCGGTCCGCCCATGATGTCGTTGTACGGCATGTGCTGCAGCCACAGAAACCCGACGAACAGTCCGGCCGACGGCATGTAGAACTGCGGCATGCCGTAGAAATGTGTCGACGGAGGGTCGATGGGTGACGGATGTAGCACCGGGTGCGGCGCCGTCCACTCCGTCAGGTCGGCGCTCTCCACCTGGAACACCCGGCGCTCGCCCCACCGCCGTCGAATCGTGATCTGGTAGCGGTTCTTGATCGGATTGTAGACGAGACAATTGCAGGTGTCACTGTGATGGGGCAGAAACTCAGCACCCGGAATCACGTTCCAGGTACGCCCGTCAGCAGAATCGAGCAGGACGGACGGCACCTCCACCAGACCCGAACCCGTCGGATCACGCAGGATGGGCGAATTCGTCGTCAGGTAGCGGCCTTCCTGGGTGTCCGGGTTGGTATCCCGTACCACCCACCAGCCGGCAGGTTTGGGTGAGCCGGACAGCAACACGTGCTCGGGCAGTCCATCCGGCGCGACCCCGGTAGGCATCGGTTCCCAGGTGAATCCATCGTCACTTGTTGCCATACAGACGATGGTCGAACCATGTTCGTCGCTGGTCTCTTCGCCGGAGAGGCATACATAGTACAGATAGTACCCCCCTCCCGGGGCTGCCACGACGCTCGCATAACCCATACCGTAGGGTGAACTGCGATCGGTATAGGCGAACTCCTCCTGCCACTGCGGCGTGTGGAACCGACGCTCCACGTGGGCACCACGATGAATGAGAAAATCGTCGAAGAAGAGGATCGATTTCAAAATGACTCCATCGGTTGTCTGTTTGTGTGAGTTAATGCCTCAGTCGGCCTGCGGGCCAGTCTCTGCTTGACCAGGGCCCGGCAGGATCACGAATATGACGCCCTGTCCATTGGACTGGGAGGCATTTCATGAGCGAACCCGTATCACGGGCCGATGTCGTCGAGTTTCTCGCCGGACGCAGCCCCGTCGCTGTCGGTCAGGCAGCTTGGGCGAACGGCACCATGCCGATGGCGATCTCCAGTTATTTCACCCCGGACCATCCACCCCTGGACCTGATCACCTCGGTGCGCGGTGTCCTGCTGCGGGACGACCAGGTCTGTGTGGTGGAGAGCTCAGACGGCACCTTCCACCTGACGCCCGGTGGGCGCCGCGAGATCGGCGAGACGCTGGAGCAGACCCTGCGACGCGAGATTCTCGAGGAGACCGGCTGGTCCATCGCCCCGCCGCATCGGCTCGGGTTCATGCACTTCCACCACCTGGTGCCCGCGCCGGCAGGCCACCCCTATGCCCACCCCGACTTTTTTCAGCTGATCTACGCCACCTTGGCTCTCGAGCACCACCCAGAGGCGCAGGAGACGGAGAGCGAGTGGGAGGTGAGCTCCGTGTTACGCCCCGTGGGCGAATCTGCCGAATTCGACGTGACCCCGTCGGATCTGGCCTTTCTGGCCGAGGCATGCAAAGTGACCCGCGGGGCTTGACTCAGGCTCCCCCGTTTGACATACTCGGGGAGGAATCAAGCCCATCAGGAGGTAATTGCCCCATGCAGAATCTTCGTAAATCGGTCTTCGGTGCCATTCTCGGTGTGTCCCTGGCTGTCGGCCTGGGTGTCGGCGCCACGCAGTTGCACGCCAGTATCACCGCCGCTGAGGCAGTTGACTGTGACAGCGCCAAGGTCTGCCCCGTTGAGGCGGCAGCCGCCTGCCCGACGGAAAAGGCGTCGTCCTGTCCCACCAGCAAGGACGCCAGCATTTAGGGTAACAGGCCAGATACAGACGAAAGCCCCCGGATCTCTCTGGATCCGGGGGCTTTTCTCGTTAAGCCCCCTCAACAGATGAGAATCCCCAGATTGCGCCCACACCATCTCCTGATTCTGTGTACGGCGATGGCATGCCAGTCCGTATGGCCCCCGGCTGCACTGCTGGCTCAGCAGACGCCGGCCATCGCCGCCGCCAGAGTCCACAGCACACCACCGAAGATCGACGGCAACCTCGATGACGCGGTCTGGGAGCAGGCCACAGTCGTCACCTCCTTCCTGCAGCGTGATCCCGTGGAGGGCGCCCCTGCCTCCGAGCGCACCGAGGTCCGCCTCCTGTTCGACGACGAGCAGCTCTACGTCGCTTTCCGTTGCCTGGAGTCTGAACCCGACCGGATCGTGGCCAGCCACATGCGCCGCGACGCCGACCTGGGCGATGACGACAACGTCGTGCTCGTGTTGGACACCTACAACGATGGCCGCAGTGGCTTCTATTTCGGTACCAATCCTTACGGCGCCCAGCGCGAAGCCAGACTCTCCAACGAAGGGCGCAACAGCAACGAAGCCTGGGACTGTGTCTGGGCCTGCAAGGCGAGGCGGGACAGTGCTGGCTGGAGCGCTGAGATGGCCATCCCCTTCGACCAGCTGCGCTACGCCGAACAGGACGAGACCGTGTGGGGTATCAACCTGGGGCGCACGATCCGGCGCAAGAATGAAGAGGTCTTTCTGTCCCCCTCCCCTCAGGAGTACGGCTTCGGCGGCGCCTACCGGACGTCGAGACTGGCGACGTTGCATGGCCTGGGAGCCCTGCGGGCGACCACGCCCTTCGAGATCGTGCCCTATGCGCAGACGGCGAGCGAGCGCGATCTGTCCGCCCTCGATACCGGTGTGAGCAACGAATTCAACTCCGGATTCGACCTCAAGTACGGCCTCACGCCCAGCCTCACCAGCGACTTCACCTACAAGACCGACTTCGGTCAGGTGGAAGCCGATCAGGAGCAGGTCAACCTCACGCGTTTCAGCCTGTTCTTCCCGGAAAAGCGCGGCTTCTTCCTCGAGGGCGCCAGCGTCTTCGACTTCGGTGAGCGTGTGTCCCGTCGAGGCGGCAGCATCAGCCCTGCGACGCTGCTGTTCTACAGCCGTCGGATCGGTATCCAGGACGGACATGACCTGCCCGTGCTCTTCGGCAGCAAGGTCACCGGCCGCCTCGGGGCCTGGGAACTCGGGCTGCTCAATATGACCACCGAAGCGGCCACCTTCGTCGACGAGGAGGAGGAAGAACGCTTCGTCACGGACTCGGGCCTGCTGCTCGACGACGAGGATGACCGGTTGGCCGGGAGCATCATCCTCGACACGGTCGACGTGGACGTGCTGGACACGCTGGATGCGAAACGCGCCAACTTCTCCGTCATCCGTGTGCGACGCGATGTATTGGCCAGATCCAGTGTTGGCATCATCGCGCTGAATCGCGATCCGGGCGAGGAGAGTGGCTACAATCGCGCCCTTGGCGCCGACATGAACCTGTCACTCCTCGATGCGGCCCTCAACGTCCGCAGCTTTCTTGCCCGTACCTGGTCTCCCGATCTGGAGGGTGAGGACATGGCGGGCCTGGTCTCCCTCGAACATCGTGCCGGTGATACGGAGACGCAGCTGTCCTATCTGGACGTGCAGGAGAACTTCAATCCGGAGATCGGCTTCGTACCTCGCGACGACAGCCGGCGCATCAAGACCGCCTTCCGCTACCGGCCCCGCCCCTCCACCCCCTGGATCCGCCAGCTGTCCTTCGGTCCACGGTTGACCTACCTGATGGACCAGGGCGGCACGCTGCAGTCGCGCGATCTGGAATTCTCCTTCTTCACCAACCTCGAGGTGGGAGACTGGATCGGCCTGCGACTGCGTGACCGCTTCGAACGGCTCGACGAACCCTTCGACATCCACGAGGAGATCGAAGTACCGGCCGGAGACCATCGGTTCACCAGCATCGGACTCAATCTCTTCCCCAACGACTCGCGGCGTATCTCCGGTGACGCCTCGGCGGAGACCGGCCAGTTCTTCAACGGCACGCGGCATCGCCTCTCGACCGGCGTCGGCCTCAAGGTCAACGGCCGCCTGACGGTTGAGACCGACTACGAAGTCAACCGCGTCAATCTGCCCGCCGGAGATTTCACGACGAATCGCCTGAGCAACCGCCTGCTCTACTCCTTCTCCCCCGACTTCTTCGTCCGCGGGCTGGTGCAGTGGAACAGCAAGGACGAACTGGTGGGTGGCAACTTCCTGCTCAACTACCGTTACCGGCCAGGCAGCGACCTGTTCCTGGTCTACAACCAGGCCTGGGACACGGAGGGCTCACTGCATCAGCGCAGCCGCTCCCTGCAGGTCAAGGTGGCCCACTTCTGGAACCGATGAATAGGTGAGGAACCCATGAATATCGCCGTGTTTGGTGCCGCCGGCTGGGTCGGTCGCGCGGTCCTTGAGAACCTGCGGAACCGCCATCACGTGCGCGCCATCGACTACGCCGAGACCGCCTGGGAGGGACTCAGCGATCTCGACGGGGATTGGCAGGGCGACGACACCGTCCACGGCGACATCGCTGACTACGCCAGCGTCGACGCGGCGTTGGCGGGTATCGATGCCGTCATCCATACCGCCGTACTCGGGGGTCAGCGAGGCGGCTACGGCATCGACAGTGACGCGCCCTGGCTGATCAATCTGAAGGGACTGTGGAACGTCCTCGAGGCGGCACGTGAACGGGACATCGGCCGCGTCGTGCACGTGGGCTCCTGCCAGGTGGAACATCCGGCGGGCGAGTTCTTCGATGCTGACAGGCGTCGTCCCGATGGCGGCCTGTACGCCGTCACCAAGCGACTGCAGGAGGAGATGTGCCGCCAGTTCCACGATGCCCACGGCATGTCCCTCGTCGTGCTTCGCCCCTGCTCCATCGTCGACAGCCGTCTGGGGCTGAGCAAGTACCGCAAACCGCTGGCTGGCAACTGGAGCACGGGCTGGGTCTGCCGCCACGATCTGGCCGAAGCCTGTCGTCTGGCCGCCGAAATCCAGGGCCTCGGCTTCGAGGTGCTGCACACCGCCGGCCCGAAAGAGGCCGAGGCGTTCTGCAACGTCGTCCGCACTCGAGAGGTCCTGGGGATGGAGTTTCGCGGCGATCTCGATCAGTACAGGTAAAGCCGATCGCCGCACGGCTTGTGGAATCCCGCCCACCTTGTCATCTTGGCAGGGTGAGACGCACTCTCCTGCTCGCCTTCGTGCTCCTGCTGCCGGCCCTTCCGGCGCTGGCCCTGTCCGCCGACATCAATCGGGACGGCGTCGTTGACTTCGACGACTTCTTCCTCTTCGGTGATCAGTTCGGCCAGTCCGGGGACCCCGACCTGGCCGACACCATCGTCGTCGTCGTCCGCGATACGATCGTCGTCGCCGCCGACACGCTGGTCCTGACCGACACGGTCACTCTGACCTTTGTTGACACAGTCTATGTCGATCCCGCCGACACGGTCACACGCAGCGGCACACCTGTCGCCTTCGCCGACCCCGCGGTGGAATTCGCCCTGCGCACCCTCGTGGGCGTCGCCGAGGGAGACCTGCTCACCGGGGACGTGGCAAATATCCAGACGCTCAATCTGAGCGGTCTGAACATCTCACTGCTGGACGGCCTCGAACACTTCACGTCCCTGACGACTCTGTCCCTGACAGACAATCTCATCGTCGACGTAAGTCCGCTGCAGGACCTGCGAACCTGGTGTCGGTGACCCTGGCCAGCAATCAGGTGCGGGACATCGAGCCGCTGGTCGACAACGCCGCCCTGACCACGGGCAGCAGCATCATCCTGGCCGGCAATCCTCTCAGCGTGCTGTCGCGCACGACGCACGTGCGGACCCTCCAGGACCGCGGTGCCACCGTCACCGCCGACGCTTTCGTCGTCACCTTTGCCGATTCGCTTCTGGGGGTGGCGGTCCGTTCGGCTCTGCAGCAACCGACGGGCGACCTGCTGCACCTCGACCTCGAGACGATCACCACCCTCGACGTCGCTGCCGACAGCATCGCCGACCTGTCAGGTATGGAATTCATGCGCGGCCTCGTCGACCTCGATCTGCGGTCCACACAAATCACGAGCATCTCTCAGTTGTCGAGCCTGAAGAAGCTGGAAGTCCTCGACATCAGCGACAACTCGATCGGCAGCTTCTCGCCTCTGGCCGGGGCCACCGCCCTGCGAAATCTCGACCTGGAGAACACCGGCCTTACCAGCGTAACCCACCTGACGGGGCTGACTTCGATGGAGATTCTCTTCCTCAACATCAATTCCATCGATGACATCTCAGGGCTGTCCGGCCTTACCGCCATGCAGCAGCTGAACCTGCGCGACAACGACATCACCGATCTGTCCGTTCTGCTCGACATGACCGACCTCACCGACGTCTGGCTCGAGGGCAACGATCTCGATGACGACGCCAGCGACACGGTGATCCCGGCGTTGATCGACCGCGGGGCCTTCGTCCGTTTCTGACCGTCAGAGTTTGAGCAGCAGGGGGGTGATCATACCGACCATCGACACCCACATGATCACGACAATACCGAGGACCCAGCGGATCTGTCCGGCCAGGCGTGCCTCGGAGCGCTCGATGCGGTCGTCCAGACGCACGATCCGGTCGTCCAGGCGCCGTATGTCCTGTCGGACGTCCAGCAGATCTTCGCGCAGGTAGGTGAAACCCCAGTGCATGTCGTCCGGTGGCTGTGATGTCGGCGTAAGAGGCTTATCGGCCATCTGTGTGTCTCCGCGTAGTATACGACTCGGCCTGCCGACGGCAAGCCGATCGTGATCCACGCAAGCGGTGTACCAGCCGAGTCTACAGAGGCCAGCCACGTTCCACGCGCTGGACTGTGACCTCTACCGCACCCACGGGTGTGGCCCGCAGCACCCGGTGCTACATCCTCGACTTCGACAACGGCACGAACCCCGCCTCCATGGAGGAGACACGTTTCGGGTCATCGCCCCGCAGATCTCCCCTGCCCTCCAGGACGGCCTTCAGGTTGGTCAGGAAGAAGATCCAGCAGGGGCGACAGTTGAGGTGACCCGACACCCGGCCGCCTGCCGTATCCGCAATGTCTGACTGGACCAGGTGCGGTTCGGTCTGACCTTCCACAGCAGTCAGGCTCACCGACACGTTCATGTCACCGAAGGTGAACTCGATTCTCCGATCTCATTCCACCTTGATGATCGTGCCATTTCGTCCTGGCGGCGTCATTCCTGTCGATCATCGAGCCTAATGCAATTCTCTGAAATGAACCCGGTCAAGCCCGGCTTGCCAATCGCACACAAGAAGGGTCGCCGGGAACCCGGCGACCCTTTTGAATGCCAGCACATGCCGGCTAGACGTTCAGCCTTAGAACTTGTAGAAAACGGTACCCCTTGCCTGAATGTTCGGATCCGGCCCGTCCGGCAGCCCGACATAGAGGTTGGGCATGATGTGCACGTTCTTCGCCGCCACGTAGTCGAGACCCGCGATGATCAACAGGTCGGTAGTGTCGTCACTGTCGTCACTCACCGCGTCCAGGCGACCGAAAGCATTCCACTTCTCGGTGACGGGAAGGTGACTGAAGATCGAAGCTCCAGCGATGGTCACGTCATCACCATCGGCAGCGGCCGACTGGTTGATGCGCATGAAGGGCTCGATGCCAAGCGTGAGATCACCAAGGCTGAGACCCGCAAAACCCGCGACTGTCAGCTGGTTCTGGTCAGCCGGCCGCATGTTGTAGTCGGCGTAGCCGACCAGCTTGAGCCCGTCGCTGACCTTGAAGCTGAGCTGCCCATAGGCCTTCTTGCCGTGGTCGTCCTCCGGCTTCTGTCCGGGACCGTTCCCGATCATGACGTGGTACCCCAGGTTGCCGGCGCCACCCTTGAGCCCAATTCCGAGATCGGCGGACGAGCCGATCTTGTTGAGATCCATGACGGTCTTCTCGATCGAGCGATAGCCCCAGGCTTTCTCAGAGGCACTCCAGGTCGGCGTGCCGGAGAGGCCGATGTAGAGATCAGATTCGCCGATGGCATCGGCCCACTTCAGGTAGCCGTGCTTGACGAAGGGGACCATCTTCGATCCGCTGCTGAAGCCCGCGTCCTTTGCTTCCAGCCGGTAGCGGATCGAGAACTGCTCCGCGATCTGGTTCTCGTAGGTGAAGTACACTCGGCGCAGCTGAAATGCATTGCGTTTCTGCGGCAGCTTGGCGTCGGCATCGTCGGCGCTGACCACCCAGTAATAGTCACCGAACATATAGCCCTTGACCTTGCCTTCGGCGGTGGCACTGCCGACCCATCCGGCCAGCACCGCCGCGGCAATGATCAGCATCGATCTTCCTCGCATGATTCCTCTCCCTGTGACGTTCAACAGATGGATGATAGGTGTGCGTTGCTTGCCGAGCCACGCGATGTCGAAGGGGCCGGATCGGCAGGTCCCTGTTGAGCATCCTGCAGGGCGCAGAGCCAGCTCAGGATCTGTGCCAACCCATCGTACACCGGATGGATACCTGCCCGTGTCACGGCATCGGCGAACCGGGGGAGCCAGAGTCTGAGATGTTCCCGCCAGAAGCAGACCTGACGTTCCGCCCATGATGAATCTCCTGTGGCCGCCTCGTTGAAGGCGAGGAAATACATGAACTCGAGCTCATGGGTCACGTGGTCCGGGGCATCCAGCAGCTTCTCACCGGGGGCCAGGCCGGCATCCGCATAGGCCCGCGCCGCATACTGACTGACAGCACCCATCAGCTGTGGTTCGCTCTCGAGATAGAACGAGGCCCATGGCGCGACCAGGAGCTCGAAGGGACCGAGGAAGGCTCTGGCGTGGGCCACCGCCACCGGCTCACGAGAATCGAGATGGTCAGCGATCAGTCCCGCCAGCCGGCTGCCGAGATCGGGCAGAGGGTCCGGCAGGCCGGACAGGCCGGAATCAACCAGATCGGGCTGGCGACAACACCGAGGCATAGGCAAAGCGGATCGTCTCCGATTGCTGATCTGCGCTCTCCGGTGCGTGTTCAGCGAGGTGTTCCGACTCCAGGCGGACCTCGACCTCCCGTTCCGGGTGGTTCCCGCACGCCGCGAACGCGGCGAGGACGATGCCGAAGATCGCTGTGAGTCTCATTCATCACTCCCCTGCCATCCAGTGGTGCCAGAGGTGAGGGACGATCTGCCAGAGCCCGATCCCTACCTTTCTGATACCATAGCCACTTGACGGTCAAAGACCAACCATTGTAACGGCGGGCCGGCGTTGGAGAACGGCAAGCCGGCAACACGCCGCGGCCCTTGCCATTCCCCGATGCTGCTGCACCTTTGGTAAGCGAGAACCCATCCGACACAGGAGAGAATCGAACGTGGCAGCAGCAGAATCACTCGAACAGAAACTGCAGTCCTGGAAGAACCCGGTGGACATGCTGCGCCAGGCGCCCACCGGCCCCTATGTCTTCCCCATCTCTCCCGAGTTCAGTAACTGGCGCGACGAACAGGAGGCGTGGAACAGGACGGCCGTCCTCTTCGATCTGTCCAGACACATGACCGATATCTACTTCGAAGGTCCGGATCTGATGCGCCTGCTCTCGGATCTGGCCGTCAACAGCATGAGCAACTTCGCTCCTGACAAGGCAAAGCAGATCGTCTGCTGCAACGAAGAGGGGTATGTCATCGGTGATGCCATCCTCTTCGGCCTGGCCAAGGACAAGGTCAACATCAGCGGCCGGCCGTCGATTCCCAACTGGGTGGCCTACCACGCCGAAACCGGCGACTATGATGTCACCGTGTCACGGGATTTGCGAGCCCTGCAGAACGCGGGTGAGCGGCAGACGTATCGGTTCCAGGTGCAGGGCCCGAATGCGGCCGCCATCCTCGCGGCGGCCACGGGAGGGCCATTGCCGAAGATCAAGTTCTTCAACATTGGCAGGCTCGACATCGCCGGCAGGCAGGTGAACGCCCTCAACCACGGCATGGCGCGCACCCAGGGCCTGGAACTGTGGGGGCCGGCATCGGACGCCGAAGTCGTGCGCGCTGCCATCCTCGAGGCCGGTGAGGCCTTTGGCCTCAAACAGGCCGGCGCCCGGGCCTACTCCACCGTCTCGCCGGAGTCAGGTTGGATCCCCTCGCCCATGCCTGCCATCTTCTCGGCTTCGATGAAGCCCTACCGTGAATGGCTTCCCGCCGACGGCTTCGAGGCGAACGCCTCGCTTGGTGGCAGCTTCTATTCCGACAACATCGAGGATTACTACCAGACGCCCTGGGATCTGGGTTACGGACGGCACGTGAAGTTTGACCATGATTTCATCGGTCGGGAAGCCCTCGAGAAGATGGCCGATCAGCCCCATCGCTCGAAGGTCTGGCTGGTCTGGAATGACGATGACGTGACCCGCATCTTCGCCAGCATGCTCGGCACCGGTGACCGCTACAAGTATCTGGAGATGCCCGGCTCCCACTACTCCACTTTACCCTTCGATACGATCCTGCGAGATGGCAGGATGGTCGGACTCTCGACCTACAATGTGTACACCACCAACGTGCGCGCCTGGTTCTCGCTGGCCATGGTCGATGAGGAGCACGCCGTTGATGGCGCAGAGGTCACGGTGGTCTGGGGCGAAGAGGACGGCGGCTCCAGCAAGCCCGTTGTCGAGCGCCACGTACAGACCGAGGTCCGGGCCATCATCCACACATCGCGTCCCGTCACTGACCCGAGCGAGCCTACGCCGGCATGAACGATCAGTACGACGTGGTCGTCATTGGCGGCGGAACCGCCGGTGTGGTGGCGGCCGTCCAGGCGGGTCGGGCGGGAGCCAGAACCCTGCTCGTCGAGAAGACCGGCATGCTGGGCGGAACGACCACCGTGGGCGGCGTCAACTTTCCGGGCCTCTTCCATGCCTGGGGCCGACAGGTGATCGCCGGGATCGGCTGGGAACTGGTCACCCGCTGCGTGACACAGGCCGGGGGCACGTTGCCCGACTTCGCCGACTACGAACGGCCTCACTGGCAACTCCAGATTCGCGTGGATCGCTTCGTCTACACCGCGCTCTGCGACGAGACCGTGGTCGATGCCGGTGTGGATATCCTCTTCCACACCATGATCGCCGACGTCAAGCCGCAGGCTGAAGAACGGGGCTGGCAGGTGACGGTGTGCACTAAGAACGGGCTCACGGAGAGTGGTGCCGCCGTTTTGGTCGACGCCACGGGAGATGCGAATGCCGCCGGGACGGCGGGTCTCCCCGTGTCTGTCCCCGACGAGAATCAGCCGGCCACGCTGGCCTATCGGGCCAGTGGCTACAACGTGGCCGATCTCGACATCGACGGCATCAACCGGGCCTTCGACGCCGAGGTGCGAACGGGGCGCCTGGCCTATACAGATGTCTCATGGAACACAACGGGACCCGACGTTGGCGCCTGGCTGCAACGTGGCGGCTCCCAGGCCAATCACATTCATGACATCAACGCCCGGGACAGTGAAGGCAAGACCCGGCTGGAGCTGGCATCGCGCGCAAGCCTGTTGCGGCTCTACCGGTTTCTTCGACGGCAACCGGGACTGGAAGAGCTGGTCATCGATCAGGTATCACCCGAATGCGGCGTCCGCGAGACAGCCACGATCCAGGGCAAGGCGACGGTGACGGTCGAAGATTACCAGAGCGGACGTGTGTGGGATGATGCGGTCTGTCACTCCTTTTATCCCATCGACCTGCATGAATCCTCCGGGACGGGACTGCACAAAGTGATGCTGGCCGAGGGGGTCGTACCGACGGTGCCACGCGGCGCACTCCTGCCGGCGGGCAGCCGCAACTTCATCGTCGCAGGACGCTGTATCTCGAGTGATCGACTGGCCAACTCCGCTCTGCGGGTGCAGGCCACCTGCATGGCCACCGGTCAGGCCGCCGGTGCGATGGCGGCGCTCAGCGCGCGGGGACGTCTTGATCCGGAAGCCCTTCCCATGGGCGAAGTGCATGCCCTCCTTCGCCAACACGGAGCCATCGTACCGGGCGATTCGCTCTCTGTCGGACCCGCCTGATCTGTGGCTCAGACGTAGCCCGTCGCCAGGCGTACAATCGTCTCGTAGTTCTGCATGCTCTGCTGAGTGATCTGTCGACCATACAGAGCCGCCGTGGGCAGCAGGACAAAGCCGCGACCCTCTCCGGACGTACCCTCGCGCAGAGCCCTGGCGACAACCTGCTCGAACTGTGCCGGTGGGAGATTCTCGATGTCGCAGACTTCCAGATTCCCGAACAACACGGTGTCTGTCCCCACCTGACGCTGCACCTCGATCAGCTCCATGTCTCCATGAGGGGGTGGTTCAATCGGATCGAGGGCATCGACACCCATGCCGTGGATGTGGTGGAGGATGTTGCGCAGCCTGCCATGGCAGTGCAGCCGCACATAGCCGCCGTGCGCCTGAATCATCTTCACCATGGGGCTGACGTAACGCACCACGTACTCTTCGAACAGGCGTGGGGGCAGATAGGGCTCTGAAGCGTATTCGGGGCCGAAGATCCGCCACAGATGTCCGGGAAACTGGCGAGACACCTGTTCGGTGCGGGCGTGGATATAGGTGGCGCACTTGCCAAGCAGCTGGTGGAACAGCTCGGGCTCGGTCATGGCGAGGATGGTGTATTCCTGCATGTCGAGCAAAGTGGCCGCGGCACACAGCGGATCCTCGGTGTCGACCATGATGATGCCTCGATCCCCGAGGGCCTCGTCTTCGGCGATCAGAGGAGCGACATCCACCTGTTCTGCGAAAACCTCGTCCGGCAGCTCGAGATAGGCGCGTATGTCGTCAGCGTCCTTCAGCAGATGCTCGGTGGTCCAGATGGTGTCGAGCGCCGGCTCACGGCGGGTCGTCGAGGTCATGGTCCGCCCCGCCACGGTGAGCGTCGTTCGCGTCACCCGGTTGCCATTCTCCAGCACCGTCCCGGTCTGGAAGAACTCATCCCGGATCCCGCCCTGCATGTCCCCCCACGACGTATGCGACTGCTCGCGCACCGCACTGCGCAAGCGGATCAGGTCGGTTCGCTCTTCGGCCAGTTGCAGCAGGGGCTGCCAGTCGGGGGAGTTGTAGATGTTGAACGGATCCGGGTCGGCAGGATCCACCTTGAAGCCACCGATCTCGTACAGACTTACCGGCGGCCGATCCACAGCTTGGCCACGCAGGGTGGCCATCAGACGTTCGCGTGCTTTCATGACCGCAGTATGCAGACTGTGGCCATGGCGAGCAAGCGGCTCGGCGTGCCCCATCCCCGGGGTCCACGACGTTGTTCCCCTGATGGGGCCACGCTACTTTCCTGCTCCGGCGACGAACCGTCCACCACGCCCGTATGTAGAGAAACTGCCATGCACTTCGACACCGAGGACAACACCCGGTCACCGCAGACCGCCCCCGCCCTCAACCCCTGGAAGAGCATCCTCCTCGATGCAGAATGCGGCGGCCAATGGGTCATCGCTGGCGATGTCGATGGCGACGGCGAAGCAGAGATTGTCAGCGCCCAGAACGTCAACGACGCGGATATCCACTACACCAGTGCCATTGCCGCCCAGCGGCTGGACGGGTCGCTCCTCTGGCGCTGGGGCACACCGAATCTGGGTCGACGCACCTGGCACCACGATGTGGCCTGCCAGATCCACGACTGGGATGGCGACGGCTGCCAGGAAGTCGTCCTCTGCACGCAGGGAGCACTCGTCGAGCTCGATGGTGCCACGGGCCGGGAACGGCGACGGTTCGCCATTCCCCCAGACGCCACCGACTGCCTCGTGTTCTGCGATCTGTCCGGCAGAGGACGGCCCACTGACGTGTTGGTCAAGGATCGCTACTGGAACATCTACGCCTACAATCAGCAGGGCGATCTGCTCTGGCAGGTGCATGAGCCGGGCGGCCACAAGACCGCCCATCAGCCGCTGGTCGTGGACATCGACAACGATGGCCGGGATGAGATCATGGCCGGCTACGCTCTGCTCAGTCCTGACGGCAGCGCCCGCTGGGTCTACAGTTCAGCCACCGTCGACATCGGGAAAGGCCACCTGGATTGCTGTCGCGTCTACCGTCCCGGCATGAAGCCGGCCGATGTGCAGCTGGTCCTGACCTGCTGCGGCGCCAATGCCATCGTCATGCTCAGCGGTGACGGCCAGGTAATCTGGGAGATCACCGGCGAACACTACGAGTCCGTGGATGTGGGTCGGGTGCTGCCGGGTAGTACTGAACCCCAGATAGTGGTCGACATCGACCATGTGGCCGACGCCGGCCCCGTGTACGTCTTCAACGGCGAAGGCGAGCACCTCGGCCGCCTGCTGACGGACTACGCCCGGCACCACGTGCTGATGGATTGGGATGGCGATGGAATGGCCGAGATCTTCGTCGGCGACAGTTGCGGCATCTATTCCAGCGAGGGCAAGCGCATCTTCACGCTGCAGTTGCCGACGGAGGGCTTCCCTGCCGAACAACCCCACGAGCGCGCCCTCGTGCCGGCGAACGTGCTGGGTGACGGTCGTGCCGATGTCATCGTCACTTCACCCCACGCAGCTCACGTCTTTCGTAATGATAGGGGCGTACCCGATGCGGCATTCACCGAACTGGGCAGCGAACGCAACTTCACCCTTTACTGACGCGCAGAGACAATGGGCACGGTAGCTGATGCGGCAGGGCAAGACCTCGCCGAACTACGAGTGCGTTTGTCGAGGTCGGGAAGCGGTTCAGTCCGGTGTGCTGACCCTGAAGTTCCGGTAGCGCGCCGACCGCGTGAACATATGGCGCAGCCCGATGCGACCCGTGGTGATCGGCGGCGAATCGGGGTTGGCCATATGGAAGGTGTCCACGCCCCCCGGGTGCTCGACACGCATGTCCAGAGCCTGGCCTTTCTTGATCACCGTGATCTTGTGGGCGACCCCGGGATCGAAGAGCCCTGTGGGACAGTAGTCGGGTTCGAGATCCGTACCGTCGAGGCCGGTGGCACCCGGCATGTAGCGCCGGCCACGGATGTAGCTGGTGGTATCCGCATCCATGGGGAAGGCGGCATAACTGATATGATAGGTGTTCATGTGATCGAAATACGTCGCCATCGACGGGACACGGCGCAGCTCATTCCACTCGCTGATGTCAGACGTGTAGGGGCCGTCCCCGCTGCCTGTGGCTTGTATGTAGAGGATATTGACGCAGCTGGTCGCTGAGTCGAGACGGGCATACTCGAAGTCCATCTTCACGTCACCCTCGAAACAATCGTGCGTCCAGAGGACCATGTGATGGGCGTCGTTGCCGTGCTCCGGCCCGGCGCGCAACTCCATGCCATCGGGACCGGTCGAGACCGTCCCGACGTCCCCGTCCAGGAACCACCGGTCACGCCAGTCGCCGGTGCATGGATCGACAAAGACATCCCGCCAGCTGCCTTGTGCGGCTTGTTCGAAAGCACTCTGTGATTCGGGACGTCGAAGGTCCACCATCACGGCTTTTCGGTCAGGCGGCCACTGAGATACTTGTGAATGACGCTCGAGAGCAACGTCTGATAGGGTATTCCCTCTTCTCGAGCTCTTGAGTGAGCCAACTCGAAGTCACGATTGCTCACACGGAGATTCACACGTTTTGTCTTGTTGAAGGTATTCCGCGCTGCCTCTCTGGCCTGCTCGATCTCGCCCTCGGCGTCAGACCTGGATCGTAACTCGCCTCGTTCGAACACTTCGAGAATCTCGCGCTCTTCGGGTTCCATTCGTTCGCTCATCATCGGTCTTCAATCACCTAATGTGTGCACTTTGTCAACAGGCAGAGCAGTTAGCCAGACAGAGGCCTACGCTCCGGACCCAAGTGTCGTCCGAACCAGTCCAGCACGTCCTGCTGGCCGTTTCCCAGCGGCGGCCACGCGTGTCCGTGTCCTTCCAGCACAACGAGCCTGTTCACCACGCCTTTCTCCACCAGGCTCCCGCGCAGGGTCTCCGATTGACTGAGGGGCACCAGCTCATCGCCGTCTCCGTGGATCAGCAGCACCGGCGGATTGTCCGCATGGACGTGCGTGATGGGTGAATTCTCGCGCAGACACTGACGGAACTGATCCGGATCGGTGATCCGCTCAAAGCGCCCGGCTTCGTCATCGAAACGCTGGAATCCGAGAGACGAAGCACGCAGGGCGCCGTGAAGCTCCAGCATCGTCACACCGGTCTCGCCGTAGTTGAGCAGGTCTGTCGGCGGAAAGTAGGCGGCAACAGCCTGCACCTGCGACGATTCCCGGTCCACCGGATCGTCGGCATCTGCGATCAGTGCAGGCGGAGACAGTGCCGTCATCAGGCTCACGTGTCCACCGGAGGATCCACCCACGATCCCGAGACGCCCCGGGTCGATATGGAAACGCCCGGCATTGTGCCGGATGAAACGCACGGCGCGGGGCAGATCGGGGCGCAGCTCTTCGATCGTGTAGCGCGGCTGTGGGCGACGGCGAACACGACATACCCGGCATCGAGGAGACACCGGGGAAGGATCCCCCACTCCTCCGGGTCATTCAACAGATTCCGCCGGCGCGCCAGGTCCGTCGACCACCCTCCGGAGACGGCCACGATGACCCCGGCATCGACGCGCGGATCCCGCGACGTGAAGACGTCCATGACCAGGCCCATGCCGTCCTTGTAGCCGTATACGACGTCTTCCAGCTGATCGACGTCTGTCATATGGAGACTCTTTCTATCATCTTCTGAATGAAAGGCATCACGGCGGTGCTCACCAAAGGAGAAATCGTGACCGGCAAACCCAATATCGTCTATGTCCTCACAGACCAGTGGCGAGCCCAGGCCTTTGGCTACGCAGGTGATCCCAATGTGAAGACCCCCAACATTGATGCTCTCGCGGCCAGGAGCCTCAGTTTCGAGAACACGGTCTCTGTCTGCCCGGTCTGCACGCCGCACCGTGCGGCCCTGTTGACCGGACGCTATCCCACCAGCACCGGCATGTTCCTCAACGATCTCTACCTGCCGAGCGAAGAGCTCTGCATGGCCGAGATTCTGAAAGGTGCCGGGTACGAGACCGGCTATGTGGGCAAATGGCATCTCGATGGGCATGGGCGCGACTCGTACATCCCCCCTGAGCGTCGCCAGGGGTTCGACTACTGGAAGGTGCTGGAGTGCACCCATGACTACAACAATTCCTGCTACTACGCGGGTGATGATCCCACCAGACGCAAGTGGGAAGGGTATGACGCCTACCCCCAGACGGAAGATGCTAAGGACTACATCCGCGAGCACGCCGACCGACAGAAACCGTTCTTTCTGTTCGTCGGCTTCGGCGGCCCTCACTTCCCCCACGACAACGCACCCGAAGAGCTGGTGGCGCGGTATCCTGTGGATGGGATCGAACTGAGACCCAACGTTCCCGAAGAGATGCAGACCAGGGCGCGGGAAGAGCTGCAGGGCTACTACGCCCACTGTACGGCGATCGACAGCTGCGTCGGCGCCCTGTATCAAACCCTCGAGGAGTGCGGCGAAGATGAGGATACCATCTTCGTTTTTGCCTCCGACCACGGGGACATGTTCGGGTCTCAGGGGAAGCGGCCGTGGCGCAAGCAAGTGCCGTGGGATGAGGCCGTTCGGGTCCCCTTCCTGCTGCGCTACCCCGCCATCCACGACACGGGTCGCTCGGTGCAGACACCGCTCAACACCCCTGAGATTCTGCCAAGTCTGCTTTCACTGGCTGGCGTCGACATTCCTGACACGATCGAGGGCGAGGATCTTTCGCGACTCTTCAGAGGCGACGGCGGTGAGGAGGAGCGCGCCGCGATCTTCATGTCCGTCGCCCCCTTCGGCGACCGGGACCACAAAGCCTACCGGGGCGTGCGGACCGCCCGCTACTCCTACGTCCGCGACTCGGATGGACCCTGGCTGCTCTACGACAATCGCGCCGACCCCTATCAGATGAAGAACCTGATCGAAGATCCCGGGTATGCCGGCCAGCGTGCGGCGCTTGAGGCCGAACTCCAGTCCCAGCTCGGCCGCAACAGAGATACCTTCCCCACTGCGGAGGAGGCGATCGCCCAGTGGGGCTATTCGGTGGATGAAGGAGGCAACACCCCGTACCGTGGCGAGTTCAGGGTGCAGAGCCCGGGGAGCGACCCGGGCGAGGTGTGTCGTTTCTGACAGCTACACCTGGTTGGTGGAGGTGGTGACCGTCCGATCGAGTCCAGCAGCTACCGATCTTGAGCGCCGTGGAAGACGCCCAGAATATGGACCTCATCTTCGGTGGTTCGGTATACCACCACGTAGGGAAGGCCAGGCACGACGAATTCCAAATCTCATCGAGGTGGGAGAGTGCCGTCGCCGTGTAGCGGAGCCTCATGCCCCATGCTTCTTGTACACGGCGCCTACTGCCTCTTCAGAAGCGAAGCTCCCCGCCTCCGGTTCCGCGAGTGATCTTCTTACCTCCGCCACCTGCATGTCCGACAGTTTGCAGAGCGCCCCTCCCTCGTTCACAACCTGGAGCAACATCCGACCGATCAGATCCTGCCTATCCTCCGGCAGATCGGAGGCCCTTCTGAACGCCTCTTCCAAGAGCTTCGTCATGGTGGGGTTCTCTTGTCACCGTGTGCGAGAAAGGAGAAGTGTCCTCTCAGCCAATATAGCATGTTCGCGACGCGTCTTCGCGATCGGGGCACCGACTGGAGAAGCCCCTTGTATGGTACCGGAGGCGGGGCTCGAACCCGCACGGGGATTGCTCCCCAACGGATTTTAAGTCCGTTGCGTCTACCAGTTTCGCCACTCCGGCATCTGTCTGTGTGAGCCTCACATTGTGTATCTAACTCATTTTATCTCAGTTATTTACGTTTATTCCAATGTACTTCTATGTGCTCCATGCTCTGCCTATACCTCCGCACATTCCGTGACACAACGGTGACACAGAACGCAAAAGTCCGTTGTGTACGGCACCCCTCCCCCTAAATTAGGTACTAGAGGCAACACTGAGAACCTGTTCGTTGTTGAGGGGAGTGTCATGGCAGCCAAGGAAGCCTTCGATGTTGGTGACGTCAAAGTGTACGCACGAGGCGAAAACTGGCACTGCTCTTACTGGACACCAGGTGGTCGGCAGCGCCGATCGCTACATACAGCGAACCGACGGGCTGCAGAGCGCAAGGCAAGAGAGATTGACGAGCTGGTGTCGCATCAGTCGTGGGAGAAACTCGAGGACCAGGACGAAGAGCGGAAGAAACCCACAACCTTTCAGGCGTTCATCTATCAGGATTTCCTGACAAAGTACTGCGACTGGTCGGCAACCACCCGCAAGGGCAACGAAAGCCGATTGAAGATGCTTTGCGTCGAGTGGGGCCGGCGTCCTCTATCGTCCATCACTGCCCGTGACGTCAAGACCTACCTCAAACGGCGCGGAGCGGACGGCTTGAGCGATGCCAGCCAGAACCGCTTCCTCGCCGCCCTGAAGGCCATCTTCAAGGCCGCCGTTGCGTACGGTCACTGCGCCAACAACCCAGCCGCCGATGTGAAAATGCTGCGAGAAGCGCAGCAGGTACCAGATGCATTAACAGAGGATCAGGTTGAGGCACTGCTGCGCGAGTGTCGTGACGAAATACGGCCCTTGGTCACTGTTGCCGTAGACACCGGCCTGCGAAGATCGGAGCTCTTCAATCTGACGTGGGCTGACGTAGACATCGAAGACGAAGGCAAACTCACCGTCGGTAAGAGTAAGACTGGCGAGTTCCGGGTCGTGTGGCTGACCGACCGGGCCAAGAGTGTTCTCACTGACCTGAAGACGAGGCAGTTGAGCAAGAAGGTCGTCGATGTCCGGGTGTTCCCATTCACCGACATTCGGGGAAGCCTCGATGCCGCGGCAAACCGCGCCGGCATCGGACATGTTCATATGCACCAATTTCGGCACACCTACGCGACCCGCCTTCGTGACAAGGGTGTTCCTCTGGATCGAATCAAGGAACTGCTGGGTCACAAGACTATGGCGATGGTGCTACGTTACGCCAAGGCGCGTCCCGAGCAGACTCGCGAGGCGGTCGCGGCTCTGAACGATTGATATCTGGAAGGGGTTGGCCTGCCGGCACGGGCGCCACCGATCGCTTCTTCTCACCCGGCCCCATCCACAGCAAGAGTTCGACATGGAGTACTCAGGCTCGGCAGCCTGAAGCATCCACCACCCGACAGTTCTCGCCACGCCAACTCGGCGTGAGGAGGCTCGTGTGCCCCCTCACGCCGTGTCGGGGCAGGCGACCTATCCGGTGGAGCGCACGCTGTTGACCTCGGGCGTGCTCGAAGCGGCGCTGACGTCGCGGCACGAGGGACACGTGCGACTGGAAACGCCCTGGCTCGACGTGACGTACCGGTCGTATGACAAGCTGCCGTGGCGACCGACAGGCCCCCAGCCGGTGGGTGCCTGCGTGGAATCCTGGCCCCCCGACGCCGAACAATGAATATGTAGCGCAATTTGGTTGGCCATCGTGCAAGTCGGCACAAAAAGAGCGTCGTCCTTTCCAATGACCTCCGCCGCGCGATTTTCGAGGTCAGCAACGATCGTGTCTTCGTGTAGCCCGAAGCCGCAGGGTTGCCTCGCAGCACGCAGCATGGCTTCAACCATGGCCGGAGTTGGTCGGGCAACAAAGTCCGATCTAAGATCGACGACCTGAGCTGCACCGCCGTCAGCAATGTTCTCGCACATTATGTTCCTATCGTCCCTTACCCTTCGCGTGAAAGTGTCCGCTGGCCGGGGCCGCGAAGCTGACGCCCCCAGGGCTTTCGTTCAAGAGGGCGTTGCCGGCTACGCATCCGCTCTCTCGAGACAAGACGATCGGACTGAACGTTCAGCCGGTCCTTCATCCTCGGGACCGTCTTCACCACCTGATGGACACGGGCGTCAGCAGCCCGGCGGCCTGGCGTTCCCGTCGGGCCGTCGCGGCTTTCCCTTCCAGGAAGAGCTCAGGCTGGTTCAAACCCAATAGGTTCGTCGCGCAACTCGTGACCTCTAACTCGATCTCGTTCGGCCCCGGCAACACGAGATCGGTAAGGTCGAACGTGTAGGGGCGCCAGAGGCGCGGTGCGAGACGATGCCCGTTGACAATCAGTGCTGCCACTGCGGCGACCTCCTCTGCATGAGCCCAGACGGGGCCCCCCAGCGGCGGCAACTCGCATTGCCAGCGGTACCGGGCCGTGCCTGTGTAGTTTGGGAAGCCCGCCTCAGCCCACGACCCGGGGCTGAGGCTCCCTCGTGTCTTGTCCAGGCACCCGTCGTCCACGCAGAAATCGCCGCGGATCGCTGTGAGTGGCGGTGTGTGAGGTCCATCCCATCCGGGTGTGCGGCTTCGGTAGGTGACCACGTTCTCGCCCGGCACGACCAGAGCACGGATGTCTGCCCGTAAATTGCGCCAATCCCAGATTCGTGCCCGCTCGAAGCCGTTGAGCAGACGTTCGTTGAGCTTGAGATGAAACACCTCGGTCAGATCTTCGGTTACGATCTCGACCGGCTCCGCACCTTCCTCGATACGGAAGGTCCACTTGAGTTCATACTCGTCGCCGGCTTGAATCGCACATGTCGCGGGGAAGTGCAGTCCGTCAAGGTATTGCCACTCTCCGGCGTCGGACGTCCGGACCTGCCAGGCGGCGGCCAGTGAATTCGCCTCGAGGAGTGAGAACTCGGCCTCGCCCAACACCAGCTCCTGCGTCCAGTTCTGCTCCGGTCCCCGGCTGGTGCAGACCAGCCCGTCGGTCCGCGCTGCAATAAGCGTCTGGAACGGAGCCAGGTCGACGTTCCCGTCGATACTCCCTGCGTCCCCTGTTTCGGGATCGAGGACTGTGTTGACGTCAGCAGGCAAGGGCAGGGACACGCGCTCCTTGCCCTGGTTGTAGAGGAACAGCAGCGGTTCGCCATCGAACACCCGCCGACTTGCGCGCACGAAGGACGGCATCTCGGGCAGGGCCCGGAATTCGTGTGGAATGACGGCATCGAGGGCATTCCTCAACGGGTCCCGGGCGTCGGGTGCCATGTCGTTGCTCACGATCCAGGTCACGCGATCCCGGCCGAAGAGATGCGTGCCCGTCTCCTCCTGGAGTGCGGCGGCCGCTTCACGCCTCTCGTTGTCCGGCAGCGCCGAGAGATGATCGGTCACTCGTTTGAGTAGCGCGGGATCGCCTTCCGCCCAGCCGGGCACGCTGTTGACGAAGACCGTGCGTCCCCCGGCTTCCAGGAAACCGGCCAGCTTCTCTGCGATCTTCCGAGTCAGGCAAGTGACGCCTGGCAAGATCAGCAGTTCATACTCGACCTCGTCAGTCAGAACGGTCCCACGGTCCACGTTCGCAGAAGCCAGGACGTCTTCGAAGAGGTAGTCGTAGTCGACACCGAGTTCCAGGAGCAGGTTTGTCACAGCAAGGAAGGCTTGCTGCATCGCCTCGAATGCGGGAGGTCCGGGGACTCCCCGTGCCAGGTCTTCCGCACTACCCGCCCACTCACAGAACGCTGTGGTGATCGGGTGCAGTACGGCGACCTTCGCGGTGGACTGCGACAGGGCCAGCGTTTGGCAGATACGCGCGACATAGTCGCCGAAGGTCCGATAGAACGGCCAGAACGGATTCTGGTGGCCGTGTGAGGGTGGATACCCACCCGGCAGCGCCTTGCGCATGCCGGCGATGGAGTAGTAGGCACCCATGTACTGCAGGAGGTTGACACCGCCCAGGGCGAGCTTGTCGAAGATGATCTTCATCTGCTCGGGTGTGAGTTCCCAGCCGCTGCCCGTGTAGGTTTCGCAGAGCAGTCGGTCGCGCCCAAGCTGGCGGATGGCGGATCCCCCGCTCTTGGCGGCGACCATGAAGTGGTCGGCCTCGTGGTTCAGTTGAGGGAAGATGGCGTCGATCCCGGGGATGTCGAGCCAGCGGAGGCAACGGTAGAAATCTCCGAAGAAGAGAATGTTGTGACGGAAAAGCTCCTCTCCTGAAAGGTGTCCCGTGAGCGTTAGCCCGTGCTCTCGGCACCACTCCGCGCACTGCCGGTAGTAAGCGCTCTCCAGGCGGCCGGTCAGGAAGTGCCAGTAGTCGCACCTGATTCTCCGATAGTCTCCCACGTTCGCCAGCAAGCTCGGGAGGCGCGCCGCGACGTCATAGTCATGGCGCTCAAGAAACGCTTCGCGCATGCCATGAGACCAGGGCAGAGAGCGCTCGGATTTGCCATAGAAGCCGGCCAGGCAGTACGACACCTCATCTGTGAAGAGGCCGGCAATCGTCTTGCCGAACTCTCCGGGGAACCGGCTGCGGTAGGCTTCATGAGTGAGCTCGATGAATGCCCGTACGGTCTCCGGGTCGCAAACATCGCCGTAGCCCTCTTGCCCCCAGCAGAAGGGCGACCACTGCCCAAAAGGAGCCACCCCATTCTGCGGCGTCTCACGGAAGGCGGTCGCTTTGCCCGATTCGTCCTCACATTGCCATACAGCCTGATCGTCCTGGGGTCCATGCTCCGACGATGCCTGTTCGTCGCTCGTTACTACGAGCATGCGACGATCAGGGTTGTCGCGGATCAGGTACCCGCCTGCGGCGCCGCTGGGCCAGTTGTATTCGTCATAGATCCAGAAGCGCATGCCGTGCTTCTTGGCCTCATCGACAGCCCAGCCGATGGCCTCGAACATTTCCTCGGACAGGTAATCGGCCGGGAAACCGTACATGGGGTGGATGTAGAAATCGAGGATGCCTGCGTCCCTGAAGTCCCGTACCTGTCGGCGCACCTCGTCTTCCTCAAGCGGGGCGTTCCAGAACCACATGATGTGCGGACGGTAGGCGTCCCCAGGTGTGGAGAACTGCTCGATGAAGTCTTTGCTCAGGGGCATCGCGAACTCTTTGTCAGCATCGATCTCTGCTCAGTCATTTTCGAACAATTCCGTCAGTATCGCCAACGTCGATTCGACGATGCGCTCCAACGAGTCCGGCGCAAACTTGGCCCAGTAGGTGCAGTGGGCGTTGGTTTCGTGCCCCGGTCTGGTACAGGCGTCGCTCGTAGGGAGATAGCCGACGTATTGCGTGGACATATGGGCGATGAAGGTGAGTTTCGCAGGCGACCTGGTCTTAATCTCCAATTGACCTTCCACGAACGGCTCGCCAGGCAGAGAAATGATCGCCATATCTCCGATGCGGAAGACCTGAATTTCATACATGAATTGCGGCTCACGATTGCGGCAAAGCTCGATGCTTTTCGTCGACGCGGCATGAAACCATGTGGGGTCCACTTCGCCGCTGTCCTGTAGTTTCAGAGTTGGGTGCTCGGCCAGAATGCGGTTGACCTGGTCTTGCCGATCGTCAGGAATATCGCGATAGTCCAGAGGGATTTTTTCGAATCGCCAATCGATCGAACCAAGGTCTGCAAAGCTGAGCGATTCGATGACGGTCTGTGTGGTGTCTGCCAATTCATTCCCCATGCGCACGTGGTCAGGCGTGAAGTCGGGCGTAAAGGCAGGCCACGGATTGACGTTGCCACAGCAACCGTTGATGACCATGGGCGAGCACGTCAGACTGTTCTGTTCTTTGACTTTTGCGCTCCACGCGCCGGGCCAGTCGGCACAAACGGTATTTTTCTCCCGAGCAAACACGTTGACCGGATGACAGGTAAAGTGCAGAAGCAGCGCGGACGCTTCGCCCGCGGCCGATTGCGCGCACCACACACCCACCTGTGGGTCGGCAGGGCCCTCCATGTAAACGATGTCCGTCGGCCCCAGGGGTTTGGCGTCGCTGGTGAAGGGCCACGGCATGCAAATATTGCCGCCGCGCATCACGCCGCGCCGATTAAAGGCCAGGTCGTCGCGAACGGCATGCCCCATAGCAACCTGCACTGGCGTTAACGCATCGTTCGCTTCTTGGATCGCGCGGGTCACACCGGCGACGGCCTGCTGCGTATATGCGGCTTCACTACCGGTGATGTGTTCCTGATCCGCTCTTAGCTCGAGCGGGAAATCCGGGTCGAGCATGAGGGCGCCGCAACTCGGCGCCGAGTGATTCTGCAACGAATGCACCATCACGGCGGAAGGTTCAAAGCCCAGCGCGACAGCGCTTTCTCGAATGGCCCGGGTGTAGGGCAAAGTAACCGCCAACGTGTCTAGCGTGATGATACACAACTTCGCTTCTTTGGCCTGGGCGACCATTACCTTGGCGTAAAGTGGGTCGAAGATTTTCTGAGCAGGGCGGTGTTCTCCCATACCGCTTCCGGCCAGGTGCGTGCCCAAAGGCGGTGTGATGTCGACGGCGGCTTGGCCTATCTGTAGCATAGCACAATATCCTTTACGGGCCCCGCATGGTTGTCCAGATGAGCAATCTGGCCCATATAACCTGTGCCGATGAACTCGATTCTGGGTTTTATGTTCGTATCGCTTTCCGCGTAGGCTTCATTTCGATTCATTCCGCATGTTCAGCCTTGGCGCGTCTGAACGATACCTGTACTTCTGCTCTGTTTCCGCGGTCAATTCAACTCCAAGTCCAGGTAAACGTGGCGGCAGGACATATCCGTCCTCGATCGTGGGTGGCTCAGAAACAGGTCACAGAAGTATTCGTTCTCGTAGTGGACCGATGGAAGGTTCTCCGGACGCCTGCCTGTGGGTAAATTCTCAAGCAGGTCGTCGATCTCCGTCCCCAGTCGACCCAGCTCACCGTTGTCCAGGATGCGGCCACCGACCGCGAAGCCTTCGGCGTAGTAGTGTTGGAGTGAGGCTCAGTCAGGGTCATGACCTTCTTCTGCTTTTATTAAGCGCATCCACCGAAAGACGGAAGGACCGCAGTATTTCTGGCGAAGCCATTCACGCGAAATTGGGTTGCTGTTGCATAACGGACCATGACCTATCGGCTTTCCGTCTACGCCGTGATCGACGCCAAGCCTATGGGCCACGAGATGCTCCACTGAGAACTGAGTAAAACGCCTTCAGTGTGATCTCATTTGATCCGTGCGATAACCTGATCGTCCAGTAATGTTTGAATGGTTTCCCGGAAGATGTCCAGGGTATGGTCGATGTCG